>Ga0256407_10003304_pt1 | contig 28902 bp, 22 predicted proteins | sample RumenRJG_04DNA_FD_193489 | JGI IMG/M metagenome (GOLD analysis project Ga0256407, IMG submission 193489) | Bovine rumen microbial communities from Lethbridge, Alberta, Canada - RJG_04 | ecosystem: Host-associated > Mammals > Digestive system > Stomach > Rumen | place: Canada: Alberta...
AAAACACTCGCCAAGATGACACTTGACGAGAAGATCGGTCAGATGCTTGAACTGAACCTCGACATCATCGGTAAGATGACGGTAGAGAATGCCAAAGTGGATCGCGAGAAGGTTCGCTCTGTACTCCAGCAGTACGGCAGGTCAGATGCTGAGATTAACACTATGGTGAAGCTGACCGATCAGGAGATTATCGATAAGTTGGGTGCCTTCCCTGTAGATATCTATCAGGGTGATACCAAACGCATCTGGAAGCTCAACGAGGTGATGCTCGACACGCTGATCTCCAAATGGAAGGTGGGCTCGATCCTGAATGCGCCTGGCACGCGTGCGCCGAAAGTTGAGCAGTGGCAGCAGTGGATCCGCCTGATTCAGGAGAAGTCGATGAAGTATCTGGGCATTCCCGATATCTACGGTCTCGACCACAACCACGGTGTGACCTATACGCAGGGCGGAACACTCTTCCCGCAGCCTATCAACCTGGGAGCATCCTTCAATACCGAACTGGCTCGCAGAGGGGCGGAGATTACAGCCTATGAGAGTCGTGCCGCCAACTGTCCCTGGGTGTATAACCCTGTGGTGGATCTGAGTCGCGATCCCCGTTGGCCGCGTGTGTATGAGAGCTTTGGCGAGGATGCCATCGTGAACGCAAAGATGGTGGTGGCAGAGATCAGAGGCTATCAGGGCGATGACAACAACCATATCGACCAGTATCACGTAGGTACCAGCACGAAGCACTATTTTGCCTATGGTGCTCCCTGGACGGGTAAGGACCGTACACCAGCCTATCTCAGTCCGCAGATGATCCGCGAGAAGTACTTTGAGCCTTTCAAGGCAGCTGCCCTTGCCGGTACGCTGACGATGATGGTTAACTCGGCCTCAGTCAATGGCGTGCCTGTTCATGCGAGCTATGAGTATCTCACCAAGTGGCTGAAGGAGGATCTGCAGTGGGACGGTTTCTTAGTGACCGACTGGGCAGATATTAATAATCTGTACTCACGCGAGAAGGTGGCTAAGGACAAGAAGGACGCCATCCGTATCGCCATCAATGCGGGTATCGACATGTCGATGGATCCTTACAGCGTGGAGTTCTGCATCCTGCTGAAGGAACTGGTGAACGAGGGAAAGGTGTCCATGAGTCGTATCGACGATGCCGTTCGCCGTATCCTGCGTGCCAAGTACCGTCTGGGACTCTTTGAACAGCCGAATACCGGTGGTAAGGGCTTTGAGAAGTTCGGCTCTGACGAGTTTGCCAAGGCATCACTCATGGCTGCTGAGGAGAGTGAGGTGCTGCTGAAGAACGAGGGTAACATCCTGCCGCTGGCTAAGGGTAAGAAGATTCTGCTCACTGGTCCTAATGCCAACCAGATGCGCTGTCTGCATGGTGGCTGGAGCTATACCTGGCAGGGTGCAAAGGCCGAGGATCTCTCAGAGAAATACAACACGATCTATGAGGCCCTCTGCAACAAGTACGGCAAGGAGAACATCATTCTGGAACAGGGCGTGACCTACAATGAGGATGGTGCCTACTACGATGAGAACGAGCCGCAGATTGATAAGGCTGTGGCTGCAGCAGCACAGGCTGACGTCATCATCGCTGTCATTGGTGAGAACTCATACACAGAGACGCCTGGTAACCTGACCGACCTCTGGCTCTCAAAGAATCAGCGTAAGCTGGTGAAGGAACTGGCCAAGACCGGAAAGCCCATTATTATGGTGCTGAACGAAGGTCGTCCCCGACTGATTGCCGATATCGAGCCGCTGGCTCAGGCTGTGGTGGATATCCTGATTCCCGGTAACTATGGTGCAGACGCACTGGCTAACCTCCTGGCAGGTGACGCCAACTTCTCGGCTAAGTTGCCTTACACTTATCCCCGTGAGATCAACTCGCTGAACACCTATGATTATAAGGTGAGTGAAGAGGTAGGAACGATGGAAGGTGCCTATAACTACGATGCGAAGGTATCGCTGCAGTGGCCCTTCGGCTATGGCATGAGCTATACCACCTATGAATACAGCAACCTGAAAGTTGACAAGACACAGTTTACGGCTGATGACGTGCTGAAAATCACGGTGGATGTGAAGAATACGGGTAAATGTGCCGGTAAGGAGGCTGTACTGCTCTATAGCAGCGATCTGATTGCATCAGTAGTGCCTGACAATAAGCGTCTGCGCGATTTCACTAAGATCGAGTTGCAGCCTGGTGAGGAGAAGACCGTCACCTTTGAACTGCCTGCCAAGAACCTGGCCTTTGTGGGTGCCGACGGCAAGTGGACACTCGAAGAAGGTGACTTCGCACTGAAGGTAGGCAATCAGGTGGTCAATGCCGCTTGCACGCAGACTAAGACATGGGAAACCCCGAACATTTGAGTTCGGGGTTATCGGAGATAAGGATTGTATTGTAACTCTTCCGCAATGGTGGTCTTCGGACCATGACCGCAGAAAGCAACGGTGTCGGGAGGAAGTTTGGCTATCACATGCTGGAGACTGTCCATGATTTCCTGATAACTACCGCGGTCGAAGTCAGTACGTCCAATACTCATACGGAAGAGGGTGTCGCCTGTAAAGGCAATGCTCTCTTCTTGATTATAGAAGGTGACACCACCAGGTGTATGACCTGGGGTACTCAGAATCTCAAAGGTGTGATGCCCGAAACGGATCTGTTCGCCTTCGTCGAAGAAATGACCTGCCTCAGGATACTTCCGGCGCAGCGGGAAACCGATCATCGACTCGAACTGACCTGGCAGATCATTGATCAGGTAGGCATCATTAGCTGAGATCTCTACCTTTAGTCCATAGGTGTTGAAGACGAAGTCGTTGCCGAAGTTATGATCAAAATGTCCATGGGTAGCCAACAGATGGACAGGTTTCAGCTGTTGGGTGTCGATATAATTCTGAATGGCCTGAAACTCATCGTCGTAATAGGCACCACAATCAATGATCACACACTCGCGTGTGTCATCACTCACCACGTAGGTGTTTTCTTGCAACTGGTTGCATTCGAAGGCCTTAACGGTAATCATAGCTTCAGAATCAGATGGGTAGATAAATCACATGTTTCTCCTTAAACCACTCCTCGCTGAAGAACTCACTGATCTCTGTCAGTTCCACGATGTTGTGGAAGGGGCGCGTCTCTGCCTGTAAGTCGCCACCCTTCAAGCAGATGATGCCGTTAGGCAGCGCATTGCGCTGGGTCTTGGAGATGTTCTTTCTGACAATCTTCTCAAGGTCGGGTAAGGCCATTACGGCACGACTCACCACGAAGTCGTACTTGCCTTTCTCATCCTCACCCCTCAGTTGTACGGGATTACAGTTCTTCAGACCGATGGCACGACTCACTTCTTGAGCCACACGGATTTTCTTGCCTGTACCGTCGATGAGCTTGAACTGGCATTCAGGAAAGAGGATAGCCAGAGGAACGCCTGGGAAACCGCCACCGGTACCGAAGTCGAGAATCTGAGTGCCTGGACGGAAGTTGATAATCTTGGCAATCGCCAGCGAGTGGAGCACATGGTGCTCATAGAGATTGTCGATGTCCTTACGGGAGATGACATTGATCTTGTCATTCCAATCACGATAGAGGGCATCGAGCTGTTCAAACTGCCGAAGCTGCGTCTCCGTGAGGGTGGGGAAGTATTTCTGTATCAGTTCTGCTTTTGCCATATCAGTGCTTAAACGAGGGGTTGAGTATCTGGCTCACCTCGTTGTAGGTGATCACAAGCTCGATGGAGCCTACGGCATAGGGGGCAATCTCGTAGGGATTATACACGAAGGTGATGGTTTCATCGTTTAGGATGAAGTTCTCTGATGGGAACATTTCCATCGAGTAGAGATAGCCGGCATCTTTCAACTCGTTGATGGAGTTGAGACCAGTCTTCGACTTCAGGGCTTTCATCAGACTGGTTTTCAGCTGTGATTCATAACCCGGCGCGAAGACATCGGCAAGGGTGATCAGCTTTCCTGTTGCGATGTCGAAGTTGAAGGTGATCAGCTGGTTGATGCCGTGAGCACCCCCTTCGTAGTAATCGACGGTGGCGAGATAGGATAGCGTATGAGCTGTACCCTGTTGAGTGGTAGCCTCAACGAGGTAGTGGTACTCATACCAGGCTATTTTCGCAGTATCGTTACGATCCTGGTTGTATAATGGCAGCATCGTGTTCTTATAGCTGGTGGTATAGTCATCCGTAAACTTCAAAGCTGCTGTCTGCAAGTCTTTCTCACCGGGCTTGTTGAGCAGTCTCGCCATGAGTGTCTCGTTGATGATCTTGGCTTTCTCCCCGTTATCGGCTGTGGCCTGAAGCAGATCCAGGTGAACCTGACATCTGGGAGAGTTGTCTTCACTGGAGAGTTTTACTTCCTTATCGGTGGTAATCGGCTCGAAGGTAATGGTGGGCTCGTCGGACCCCTTGCAGGCTAAAAGCAACAGGGGTAACAATAAAAGCAGATAAAGTTTTTTGTTGCGCATATATATATCATGATTTTCGCGCAAAATTACACTAAAAAGCGCAAAAAAGCAAATTTCTCGCAAAAAAATACTAATTTTGCACCCAAATTTTAATGGATATGGATCAGAAAGCATTCAAGGCTGCCCTTTTCGACCTCGATGGCGTGGTGTTTGACACTGAGCCCCAATATACCGTATTCTGGGGGGCTATCTGCCGACAATACCATCCTGAACACCCAGGTCTCGAACACGAGATCAAGGGTTCTACACTCACGCAGATCTATGATCGCTGGTTCAGTGGTCCTCTGGAGGCTGAGCGTGCCAATGTGACCCGTAGGTTAGACGAGTATGAGCAGCAGATGCACTATGACTTTATTCCCGGTTTTGAGGCCTTCATAGCCGATCTTCACAAACATGGGGTGAAGACCGCTGTTGTCACGAGCTCAAATATCCCTAAGATGGAGAGTGTGTATCGTTATCAACCAGGATTCAAACAACTGTTTGATGCCATCCTCACCTCCGAAGACTTCGATCGAAGCAAGCCCGATCCGGATTGCTATCTGAAGGCTGCAGAGCGTCTGGGGGTACGGAAATCAGAGTGCATTGTGTTTGAAGACAGCTTCAACGGCTTGCGTTCCGGACGGGCTGCAGAGATGGCTGTTGTCGGGTTGGCTACCACCAACAAAGCTGAAGATATTACACCGTTTTCCGATATGCAGATTTTTGATTACCAGTCTGTTAGCTTCTTTTCGTTTGAGCGCTTGTTGAACTCAATTTGAATACATGAATTCTCAAAATACGCCTGTACATATCCGACTGTGGCATCATGACTTCTGGCGCATGGCCATTGCCAATCTCCTGTTGACAATGGCAGTCTATGTCTTGGTACCTACCTTGCCGCAATGGTTGCTTACGACGCAGGATTTCACCCTTCAGGAGGCGGGCTTGGCGATGGGTGCCTTTGGTGTCGGACTCTTTACGTTTGGCGCCTTTGTGTCGTTCCTGATCCAGCGTTATCGTCGTAATCTGGTGTGCATCCTGGCCGTATTGGCGATGGCAGCCCTGTTTGGTGTCATCTATTATGTCGGTATCGAATCAGGTCTTTACACTGATCTTTCTATCATGCTTGTCCAGCGTCTGGCCTTAGGTGCCTGTTTCGGACTGGCACAGATGGTACTGACCAGTACGCTGATTATTGATACCAGCGAGAGCTATCAGCGTACAGAAGCGAATCACGCCGCAGCCTGGTTCGGACGTTTTGCCCTTTCTCTGGGCCCCTTGACCGGTCTGCTGTTATATCGTCTGGCTGGTTTTGATATGGTACTTTTAGTGGGAGCAGGACTGGCTACAGCTGCTCTGGTGCTGATTTTCTTAGTTAATTTCCCCTTCAGAGCGCCTCAGGACGATATCCCCACAGTCAGTCTCGACCGTTTCTTCCTGCCTCATGGTTTCCCGCTGTTCCTGAATCTGCAGCTTATCATGCTGGCAGTGGGACTGCTGTTCTCATTGTCGTTGACCGAACAGTTTTATGCCATGATGATGGTGGGGTTCCTGTTTGCCATCCTTGCCCAGCGGTTTGTGTTCCGTGATGCAGAGGTGAAGAGTGAGGTGGTGACAGGTCTGATCCTGATGGGGGCAGCCTTATTGATGATGCTGACACGTACCCAGCAGATTGTGGGCTATGCAGCGCCTGCTTTCGTGGGATTCGGGTTGGGTATTATCGGCTCACGGTTCCTGTTGTTTTTCATCAAATTGAGTCGTCATTGTAAGCGTGGTACGTCTCAGAGTACGTTTATGCTCGGGTGGGAGAGTGGTATCGCCTGGGGTATAGGTCTCGGCTATGCGTTGTTCGAGGGCAACCCGACAACGATCTTGTTGACATCTCTTGGTCTGGTACTGGTTTCCTTGTTGCTTTATAACTTCGTTCACAACTGGTTTGTCAGCAACAAAAACAGATAAACAGATAAGATAAATAGATAAAAAAAATGGCTCGCCGCTGCGAGCCTTAATTGTTAACCTTAAATCTAATACTATGAAAAACACAATGCAAAAGTACACATTCTCTTTGATATCTGCAAGGATTTTATTGATTATTTTTCGATTTATGCCTAAAAAAGCCTAATATTTAACTTCTGTTCACATTTTAGGCCGCTTTTAGCTTGCTTTTCCATCAAAAATCTGCTACCTTTGCACCCACAAAACAAAAATTAAGATGAAGCTCAGGATATTCATTACCTTATATATAATATGTATGCCCGTCTGCCTGTTGGCTCAGCGACGTCAACTGCAGGAAGCACGTGCCATCATCAAAAGCGGCAAGAACTATGATCAGGCCGAGGAGATGATGACTAAACTGTTGGAAGATTCTGCCAACCTCTATAATCCCCGTATCTATGATATGTGGCTCCTCTCTGTCGAGAAGCAGTACGACCAGGTGAACGAGAAGATGTATAAGAAACAGGAGGTTGACACCACCGAGTTCTTCAATCTCACCCGTAGGCTCTTCACCATTGGCGAACGGCTCGACTCTTTGGATATGCGTCCGGATAAAAAAGGCAGGGTCAACCCCTCTTATCGGAGTGATAATGCCCATAGGTTGACTTCCTATCGTCCCAACCTATATTTTGGTGGCGCCTATCATCTGCGTAGGGACTCGTTGCAGATGGCCTATGATTTCTTTGAGATGTATCTCGATTGTGATCGTCAGCCACTTTTTACGGGCTATGACTTCTGGAAGAACGATCCTCGTATGGCAACGGTAGCCTATTGGGCAACCTATACGGGTTATCGTATGGGCGACCCCGTGCTCACCCTACGTTATGCTAAGGAGGCATGTCGCGACACCGCTAAGTTGGAATATACTTTGCAATATATTGCCCAGTCTTGGAAGATGCTCAAGGATGAGAACTCCTATGTGGCTACCCTCAAAGAGGGTGTCGCTCAGTTCCCGAAGTCACCTTATTTCTTCCCTCGTCTGATGGATCATTACATGGAGAAAGGAAACTATGAAAAAGGCCTCTCTTATGCTGAAAGTGCCTTGCAGACAGACAGTCTGAATGAGCTCTTCCTTTTGGCCAAATCCACCATGCTGCTCAATCTGGGACGTTATGCCGAATGTCTGCAGACCAGTGAGCGTCTGATTCAGTTGAATCATCAGATGTCTGAAGCCTATTACAATGCCGGCACCGCTTGTCTGAATATCGCTTTGAATATGGACTCGCGCGGTCAGAAGAAACAAATCCGAAAGATGTATCAGAAAGCCCAGCCTTTCATGGAGTCCTATCGTCAGCAGATGCCCGATGCCAAGGACAAATGGGGGCCTTCGCTCTATCGGATTTACTTCAATCTGAACCTCGGACGTCAGTTTGAAGAGATTGATAAAATCTTAAAGAAATAAAAAAGATTGCACGTTTTTATACGTATTTGCCAAAATCTTCCTATCTTTGTATTTTAGAAATAAAATATCTCAATCTAAAACAAATAAAAGTAAGGAAACTATGGCAGACAATGCTCAACTGATTGCTCAGTGCGAGGCACGGGCTAAGGAATGGCTCTCTCCGGCCTTTGATGAGGAGACACGTAAAGAAGTACAGGCAATGCTCGATGCTGCAGACAAGACTGCGCTCATCGATGCCTTTTATCAGAATCTTGAGTTTGGTACAGGTGGTCTCCGTGGTATCATGGGTGCCGGTACAAACCGTATGAACAAGTACATTGTGGGTATGGCTACACAGGGCTTCGCCAATTATATCCTGAAGGCATTCCCAGGCAAGCAGAGCTCAGTGGTGGTAGGTCACGACTGTCGTAACAACGGACGTATGTTCGCTGAGACCGTCGCCGACATCTTCTCTGCTAACGGCATCAAGGTTTATCTCTTTGAGAGCCTTCGTCCGACACCGGAGATCTCGTTTGCCATCCGTCAGCTCGGATGTCAGGCTGGTGTGAACGTGACGGCATCTCATAACCCCCGTGAGTATAATGGGTACAAGGCTTACTGGGACGATGGCGCACAGGTGCTGGCTCCGCACGATAAGGGTATCATCGACGAGGTGAACAAAGTGAAGATCGGCGATGTGAAGTTCGAGGGCAACAAGGAGCTTATCGACATCATCGGTGGTGAGATGGACTGGGACTATCTGCAGGCTGTGAAAGAGGCTATGGTAGATCAGGACGTGATTCTGCGCCAGAAGGATCTGAACATTGTCTATAGCCCGATGCACGGTACCGGTCGTGTGATCATCCCCGAGGCGCTGCGTTCATGGGGCTTCCAGAATATCCATGTCGTACCCGAGCAGATGGTAATCGATGGTAACTTCCCCACAGTGGTAAGTCCTAACCCCGAGAATGCCGAGGCTATGACACTGGGTATGAAGCTCGGTACCCGTCTGAATGCCGACCTGGTTATTGCCTCTGACCCTGATGCCGACCGTTTGGCTATCGTATGCCGTAATGCTAAGGGCGAGTGGGAGATCCTGAACGGTAACCAGACCTGTATGATGTTCTGCTGGTATATCATCGCCAACAAGAAGAAACTTGGTCAGCTCAAGGGTAACGAGTTCCTCGTAAAGACCATCGTGACCACTGAAGAGATTGCAGAGATTGCCAAGAAGAATGGTGTAGAGTTGCGCGACTGCTATACAGGCTTCAAGTGGATTGCCAATGAGATCCGCATCTCTGAGGGCAAGCAGAAGTATATCGGTGGCGGTGAGGAGAGCTTCGGCTTCCTGCCATTCGATAAGGTTCGCGATAAGGACTCTCCAGCATCTATCTGCTTGATCTGTGAGATTGCTGCTTGGGCCCGCGACAACGGCATGACCCTCTACGACCTGCTGATGAATATCTATAAGGAGTATGGTTTCTCTAAGGAGGCTACTATCAATGTGGTGAAGCCTGGTAAGACCGGTGCTGATGAGATTAAGCAGATGATGGTAGATTTCCGTAGCAATCCTCCGAAGGAGTTAGGCGGTTCGAAGATTTGTCTGTGGAAGGACTATCAGACATTGGAAGCTACAAATGCTGACGGTTCAAAGGATAAGCTGAACATGCCTACAACCAGCAACGTGCTGCAGTGGTTCTGCGAGGATGGTACAAAGGTATCAGTTCGTCCTTCAGGTACAGAACCGAAGATTAAGTTCTATACTGAGGTGAAGGATGCAAGCTTCAAGGATGCCGCCGACTACGAGCGTTGCATCAAGGCTGCTGAGGATAAGATCGAAGCCATCAAGAAGAGCCTGAGTCTCTAATCATTTGAAACAACTAAAAGAAAGAGGGTGTTCATGCGAACACCCTCTTTTGGTTATAGGATCACATCGTCTGTTAATAGAATAACATCGACAGACAGTAGGCTACGATCGTTGAAGTGATGACGGAGATGAGACCGGGCATCATGAACGAGTGGTTCAACAGGTATTTACCAATCACAGTGGTACCTGAGCGGTCGAAGTTCACCGTAGCGATATCTGAAGGATAATTCGGGATAAAGAAGTATCCATAGACTGATGGCAGTACACCGAGGAGCACAGGACCAGAGATGCCCAGAGAGTAGGCAAGAGGCAGCATGGCTACAACGACAGCTCCCTGAGAGTTGATAAGTACTGATACCAGGAAGAATACGATGGCGATGCTCCAGGGGTATTCCTTCACAATGTCTGCCAGCATAGACTGCATCTCACTCATGTAATTAGAGAAATAGGTGTCGGCGAGCCAGGCGATACCGTAGATGGCGACAACGGCCACCATACCCGACTGCCATACAGGACCTGCCACAGCCTTCTTCGGGGCTGCCTTACAGAAGATAATCATCAGTGCGGCTGCAGAGATCATCACAATCTGAATCACGAGGTTCATCTTCAAGCCTGCCATGCTTTTTTCTGTGAATCCATCGACTACAACGCCTGCTTTGGCTAATGCGGCAGCAGTGAGCTTGGTTCCATCGGCAAGTACAAGGTCTTCAGCACCCTTAACCGCCTTAATCGTGGAATAAGAGGGCAATAGATCGGGCAGGGCGGCAAACATGACGATGACTGCCAGTGCACCGAGGAAGATGAATACGGCATTCTTAGCCGACTGTGGAATCTGCTTGTCGAGAGTGGTAGCACCTGAACCGTAGATATACTCGCGCTGTGCGGGATCAGCAATCTTCTTCTGGAACTCAGGATCCTTGTCAAGGTCGAGACCACGACGATATGATGCAGCGGCAGCAGCCATCAGACCGCAAACACAGGCAGGGATGGAAACCATCAGCACACGGGGGATCGTGATGTCGAAGTGGTTTGCATTAGAGATGGTTACGAAAGCCACAACGGCTGCAGCGATAGGAGAACAGGTGATACCTACCTGAGAGGCAATAGAAGCCACACCGCAGGGACGCTCAGGACGGATACCTTTCTTCAGGGCGATGTCACAGATGATAGGCATCAGCGTGTAAACCACGTGACCCGTTCCAACAAGTACCGTTAGGAAGAAGGTGGTAAGCGGTGCCAGGAAAGTGATGCGGTCCGGATGCTTACGCAACAGCTTCTCTGCAATCTGGATCAACCAGTCCATACCACCAGAGGCCTGCATGATACCAGCACAGGTGACGGCTGCAATAATAATGTAAATTACATCGGTTGGAGGCGTTCCTGGCTTCAAACCGAATCCAAACACAAGAAGGGCCAGACCGATACCGGAAATGGCACCAAGGGCAAGGCTACCGTAACGGGAACCTACCCACAACGCTCCGAGTACAATACAGAGCTGAAGAATCATTGTAAATGTTACCATTTTAATAAATAAGTTTTTAGTTATCTTATTATTTTGCCTGCAAATATAGGAAAAATATTTGTAAATCCATACTTTTTTGGCAGAAATATTAAAAATAATTATTTCCTTTTGCCATATCGAATATTTTTAGTACCTTTGCGCCCTAAATATAAAAGTTAAAAAGTAAAAAGGTAAATCAGTAAGATATGGCTAAAAAATTTGCCGAGCATAATGGTCTGAATCTGACCCAGGTCAATAATGACATCTTGGAGATGTGGCGTGAGAAAAACGTGTTCTGGCGCTCTGTAGAAGAGCGTGAGGGCTGTCCGCAGTTTGTATTCTTCGAGGGACCTCCCTCTGCTAACGGACATCCGGGAATTCACCACGTACTGGCCCGTACTATCAAAGACACCTTCAACCGCTATAAGACGATGAAGGGCTTCCAGGTGAAGCGTAAGGCTGGTTGGGATACTCATGGACTGCCTGTGGAACTGGGCGTGGAGAAAGAACTTGGTATCACCAAGGCGGATATCGACAACAAGGCATCGGATAAGTATATCTCTACGGAGGATTATAATAAGAAGTGTCGTGAGAACGTGATGATGTTTACCCAGGAATGGCGTGACCTGACAGAAAAGATGGGTTACTTCGTGGATCTGGACAATCCTTACATCACTTATGACAATAAGTATATCGAGACACTGTGGTGGTTGCTGCAGCAGTTCTATCAGAAGGGTTTGCTTTACAAAGGCTATACTATCCAGCCGTATTCACCAGCAGCAGGTACTGGTCTGAGCTCACATGAGCTGAACCAGCCGGGTTGCTATCGTGATGTGAAAGATACCACCGTGACAGCCCTCTTCAAGGCGCTTAATCCTAAGGAAGAGTGGACGAAGTGGGGTACACCTTATTTCGTGGCCTGGACTACTACGCCTTGGACACTGCCCTCAAACACTGCCCTCTGTGTCGGTCCGAAGATTGACTATGTGGCTGTGGAGACCTATAATGCCTATAACGGTGAGAAGATCACCATCATTCTGGCTGAGAGCCGCCTGAATGCTTACCTCGCACCAGAGGGAAATATTACTGACGGTGAGGAGATGCCTGAGTACAATAAGGGCGAGAAGTTTGTGCCTTATCGTATTGTGGGCCGCTATACTGGTGAAGAGCTGGTTGGTCTGAAGTATCAGCAGCTGATGCCTTGGGTAAAGCCTTCGGCAAAGCTCGATCAGAATGCCGCCGACTATGTGAAGGCCTATGCTCAGGCTCATCCTGAGAAGGTGTTCATGGGTGAGAACGGCAAAGATCAGTTTGTGGAGATGGAGAGTGAGGCTTTCCGCGTGATTCCCGGTGATTATGTGACTACAGAGGATGGTGCCGGTATCGTGCATATCGCGCCTACTTTTGGTGCTGACGATGCCAAGGTGGCTAAGGATGCCTGCATCCCCAGTCTGTTCCTTATAAATAAAAAAGGTGAAACCCGTCCGATGGTTGACCTTCAGGGTAAGTATTATCTGATGGAAGAGCTCGACGACAACTTCATCGCTAAGTGTGTCAACAAAGCGGGCTATGCTCACCACGCTGGCGATTATGTGAAAAATGCCTACGCACCCGAGTTTAATAAAAACGGTAAGTATGACGAGCAGGCTGCAGCGAAGGCTGAGGACCTGAACATCGTGATCTGTATGGAGATGAAGCAAGAGGGTACTGCTCTAAAGATCGAGAAGCACGTACACAACTATCCTCACTGCTGGCGTACAGATAAGCCCGTGCTCTATTATCCTCTGGACAGCTGGTTTATCCGCTCTACTGCCAAGAAAGACCGTATGTTCGAACTGAACAAGACCATCAACTGGCAGCCAGAGAGCACAGGTACAGGCCGTTTCGGAAACTGGCTTGAGAACCTGAACGACTGGAACCTGTCGCGTTCCCGTTTCTGGGGCACACCGCTTCCTATCTGGCGTGATGAGGATGGCAAGGAAATCTGTATCGGATCAGTAGAGGAACTCTACAACGAGATAGAGAAGTCTGTGAAGGCTGGGTTTATGAAAAGTAATCCGCTGAAGGACAACGGGTTCGTGCCTGGCGATATGTCGAAGGAGAACTACGACAAGATCGACCTGCACCGTCCATACGTTGACAATATCGTACTCGTTTCAGAGAGCGGTAAGCCTATGAAGCGTGAAACCGACCTGATTGACGTTTGGTTTGACTCTGGTTCAATGCCTTATGCACAGGTGCATTATCCGTTTGAGAACAAGGATCTGATTGACAAGGGTATTGCCTTCCCCTGCGACTTCATCAACGAGGGTGTGGATCAGACCCGTGGCTGGTTCTTCACGCTGCATGCCATCGCCACGATGATATTCGACTCTGTGGCTTTCAAGAATGTGATCTCTTCAGGACTGGTGCTCGATGCCAAGGGTAACAAGATGTCGAAGCACGTGGGTAATGTGGTGAATCCGTTCGATATGATCGAGAAGTTCGGTAGTGATGCCGTCCGTCTGTATATGATGACCAACTCAGAGCCTTGGGATAACCTGAAGTTCGATCCTGAGGGCGTGGATGAGGTACGCCGTAAGTTCTTCGGCACCTTATATAATACGTATAGCTTCTTTGCACTGTATGCCAATGTGGATGGTTTCGATCCACAGGCTGCCCAGGTGCCCTTTGCCGAGCGTCCGGAGATCGACCGTTGGATTCTCTCATGCCTGAATACACTGATTAAGGGTGTGGAGGCAGAACTCGACGGCTATGATCCCACGAGAGCTGGCCGACTCATCGATGCTTTTGTCAATGATGACCTGTCGAACTGGTACGTTCGTCTGAATCGTAAACGTTTCTGGGGTAAGGAGATGAGTGCCGACAAGCTGAGTGCTTATCAGACCCTCTATACCTGTCTGATGACTGTTGCCAAGTTGCTGGCTCCGTTTGCACCGTTCTATGCCGATCAGTTGTATAAGGATCTGGGTGGTGAACTCGATTCTGTACATCTGGATAAGTTCCCTGTGGCTGACGATGCTCAGATTGATCAGGATCTCGAGGCCCGTATGCAGATGGCCCAGAAAATTACTTCAATGGTATTGGCTCTGCGTCGAAAGGTGAACATCAAGGTACGTCAGCCGCTGCAGGCTATCATGATTCCTGCAGTCGATGCTGAGCAGAAGGCTCATATCGAGGCTGTAAAGCAGCTGATCATGAACGAGGTAAACGTGAAGGAACTTCGTTTTGTGGAGGGCGCTGGTGTCCTCGTGAAGAAGGTAAAGTGTAACTTCCGTACGATGGGTAAGAAGTTCGGTAAACTCATGAAGGGTGTGGCTGCTGCCATGGATCAGCTTTCACAAGAGCAGATTGCCGAACTTGAACAGCAGGGAAGCATCGGTATCGAGGTTGAGGGTCAGTCGCTGACTGTTGAGGCAGCAGATGTAGATATCATCAGCGAGGATATTCCTGGTTGGCTGGTAGCTAATGAGGGCAACCTGACTGTAGCGCTTGAGGTGGAACTCACCGAAGAGTTGAAGAACGAGGGAATGGCTCGTGAGCTGATCAACCGCATCCAGAACATCCGTAAGGAGAGTGGACTTGAGATTACCGACCGCATCGCTGTGGTATTGGCACCGAATGCAGAGGTGGAGAAGTCTGTTGAGAGCTTCGGTGAGTATATCAAGACACAGGTTCTGGCTGACAGCATCTCTATCCAACCAAATGATGGTCAGGAGGTTGACTTCGATGACTTCAAGTTGAACATTAAGGTGACAAAACAATAAAAATCAATAACAATAACTTAACAATTATGGCAGAAAAGACACGCTACACTGATGAAGAACTCGAGGAGTTCCGTCAGATTATCAACGAGAAACTGGCTTTGGCTAAACGCGATTATGATGAAATGATGCGCGTGCTGACTAATCAGGATTCTAATGACGTTGACGACACATCGCCTACGTATAAGGCTTTGGAAGAGGGTAGTGCTACCCAGACAAAGGAAGAGCTGATTTCGATGGCAGCCCGCCAGCAGAAGTTCATCCAAGGTCTGAAAGCTGCGCTTGTACGTATTGAGAATAAGACCTATGGCATCGACCGCATCACAGGAAAGCTGATTCCTAAGGAGCGTCTGCGTGCCGTTCCTCACGCCACGTTGAGCGTAGAATCGAAGATGAACCAGAACAAACGGTGAATACTTCTGGACGCTCTCTGATTACCAAAGGCAGAATGGCAATCATCTTGGTGGTTACCATTCTGCTGATAGACCAGGCCATCAAGATCTGGGTGAAGACGTCGATGATGCTCCATGAGAGTATCCATGTGTTCGATTGGTTCTACATCACCTTCATCGAAAACATGGGCATGGCCTTTGGTATGCAGTTGGGTAGTAAGCTCATCCTGTCGCTGTTCCGTGTTGTGGCCATCGCCGTTCTATGCTATTACTTCTGGAAGCAGGTGAAAAAGAATGCCCGTACAGGTTATATCGTCTGTCTGTCGTTGGTGGTTGGCGGAGCTTTAGGTAATCTGATTGATTGCCTGTTCTATGGTCTGATCTTCGCGGAGTCTTCTCCCTATTATGTCTCCTATATCGTACCTTTCGGTACGGGTTATGCCCCATTCTTGATGGGGAAAGTTGTGGATATGTTCTATCTCCCGCTGATTGAGACTGATTGGCCCACATGGATGCCATTTGTTGGCGGGGAACATTTTGTGTTCTTCAGTCCGGTGTTCAACTTTGCAGATGCCAGCATCAGCGTAAGTGTGGTGTGGATGCTGCTGTTTTATCGCCGGGAGATCAGTGCGATAGGTCATGAAGAGGAGTAGGCGCTATCTCATCATACCGATGGCTTTGTTGCTGCTTGTAGCCTGCAAACCCGAGGTGCCCAGTCAGATTATCCAACCTGATGAGATGGAGGATGTGCTCTACGACTACTATCTGGCAGAGGGAATGTCGTTCCCGACGGCTGATGAGAGTAAAGATTATAATCAGGAGTACTATCAGAGACTGGCCCTGGATAAATATGGTTATACGCAGGCAGACTTTGACTCGTCGATGGTATGGTACTACAACCACATCGAAGACCTCTTCAGGATCTACGAGCGCGTGCAGCACCGTCTGGGTGAGGATGCCTTGGCACAAGGAACGTCTGTTCGTGAACTGCAGCAGTATATCAAGACCTATTCTCAGAACAGCGATACAACGGATGTGTGGGAAGGAAAACGTTATCTGATACTGTATCCTCAGGCCCCCTTCCATATTTATCAGTTCGGGATGAAAGCTGACAGCTCCTATCATGCTGGCGACAGTTTCCTCTTCAGTTATGGCAGCAAATTCCTGATGCAGAGTGGCTCACGTAATGCAGTGGTGTTCATGTCGCTGACCTATGCTAATGACAGTGTCGTGACCCGTAATTACGCTGTACCTCCCTCGGGTATGGGTACCATCCGCTTTAACGACGTGGAGTATCCTCTCAAGGAAATGCGTGGCTACATCATCATGAACCGTCGCGGCTCTGAGAATGCGGACAATGAAGTGTGTATGCTCTTACTGGACCGTATTCAGCTGTTACGTATCCGCAAGAAAAAATTATAAAATTGTAAACTAAAAACCGATATGAAACTACGATTGTCAATCATGAACTTCTTGGAGTTCGCTGTGTGGGGTGCCTATCTCACATGTATGAGCAATTACCTTGGTAAAGCTGATATGGGTAATCTGGTACCCTGGTTCTATGCTATTCAAGGCATCGTTTCGATCTTTATGCCTACGCTGATGGGTATTGTGGCTGATAAATACATCCAGCCTCAGCGCTTGTTGGGACTCTGTCATCTGGTGGCTGGCGCTTTGATGATTGGCTGTTGGTGGCTTGGCTATTCTGCAGAGATGGCTTCTGTGAATCCAGATAAAACGTTATTCATCACCATTTATACGCTGAGTGTCGCATTTTATATGCCTACCATTGCACTGTCGAATACAGTGGCATTTACCATTCTGAAAAATAACGGGATGGATACGGTGAAAGATTTCCCGCCCATCCGTGTATTGGGTACTGTTGGCTTTATCGCTACCATGTGGTTTGTCAACTGCGCCTATATTGATGAAAGTGGTTTTGGCTTTACACTGGCTGAGAACTTACAAAAGTTCCAGTACACCTATATGCAGTTCCTGGTATCTGGTATTCTGGGCATCGTACTTTTGCTCTATTGCTTTACTTTGCCGGAATGCAAGTTGAAGAAGAAGGAAGGTAAGGTGTCGTTGGTGGAGAGTTTCGGACTTAATGCTTTCAAGCTTTTCAAGCGTCGCCAAATGGCCTTATTCTTCATCTTCTCAGCATTGCTGGGTATGTGTCTGCAGGTGACCAACGGTTTTGCAGGTCCCTTCCTGACCAGTTTCAAAGGTACCCCGGAGTTTGCCGACACCTTTGCCGCCAATAATGCTACGATGCTGACTTCTATCTCGCAGATCAGTGAGGCATTGTGTATCTTGATGATTCCCTTCTTCCTGAAGCGTTTTGGTATCAAGGTGGTGATGTTGATGTCGCTTTTTGCCTGGGTATTCCGTTTTGGTTTCTTCGGTATCGGCGACCCCGCTATGCCAGGTGTTATTTTCTTCATCCTTTCATGCATCGTCTATGGTGTTGCCTTTGACTTCTTCAATGTGTCGGGAGGTATCTTTGTTGATCAGGAATGTGATCCCAGCATCAAAGCTTCGGCTCAAGGCTTATTCATGATGATGACAAACGGAGTAGGCGCTACGATTGGTACACTTGCTGCTGGAGAAATCGTCAATACCCTCTGTTCATGGGAGGTGATAATTGTAAATGACCAAGTGCAGAGGTTCCTTGTTGGCGACTGGACCACATGCTGGTTTATCTTCGCTGCCTTTGCCCTGGTGGTAGGCATAACGTTTGCCCTGGTGTTCCATCCCGAGAAGAAATAAACATGTTGATGCGAAAATGAAAGAAACAAGATATTTCTTTGTGCCAGATGCTGCTCATCAGCAGGAACTGCCCCAGGATGAGGCCATGCATGCGATGCGTGTACTCAGACTGAAGGGAGGCGACGAGCTCTACCTGATGGATGGTGCAGGCTGTTTCTATCGGGCTCAGGTGACGATTGCAGCCACCCGTAACTGTTACTACGAGATTCTTGAGACGTTGCCGCAGGCGCCTCAATGGCAGGGGCATCTCCATTTGGCTATTGCTCCCACAAAGATGCTTGACCGCATTGAATGGATGCTGGAAAAAGCTACCGAGGTAGGTGTTGATGAGGTGTCATTCCTCAATTGCGCCTTCTCCGAGCGTAGGCTGCTGAAATTGCCGCGTCTTGAGAAGATTGTGGTCTCTGCTGTCAAACAGAGCCGCAAGGCCTGGAAACCTCAGTTGAATGAGATGACATCCTTCAAGAAGTTTATTGCTGCCCATACGGACGGGCCTCGCTATATCGCCCATTGTTATGATGAGATTCCCCGTGTGAACCTCTTCGACCATCTGCAACAGCAGGAGAGTGACGATGCACTGGTGTTGATTGGTCCTGAGGGTGACTTCTCTATCGAGGAGGTGCGTCAGGCTGTCGATGCAGGTTTTGTTTCTGTAGATCTCGGACGCAGTCGTTTGCGTACGGAGACAGCAGGTCTGGCTGCAGTGATGATGATGCAACTGGCGAAACAGTGACATTTAACAAGAAAGATTAAACATTAAAATATAAGATAATATGACTGACGAGAAGATTATGGCCACGATCAAGCCTGATGGCGAGTACTGGCAACCTGAGATTGAAACCATGCCCAGAGAGCAGCTCGAAGCGCTGCAGGTAAAGAAACTCAAGGCGAGTATCAATGTCGCTTTGAAATCACCTTTCTACAAGAAACGTTTGGGCGACCTCGGCATCACTGCCGATTCTATCAATTCGTTGGCTGATCTCCGTAAGATCCCTTTCACCACAAAGCAGGATCTGCGCGACAACTATCCCTACGGTCTGGTTGGCAGGAGCCTTGACGATGCTGTGCGTATTCACTCTACCAGTGGCACCACGGGTAATCCCTGTGTCGTTGTCTATTCCGAACACGACATCTGTTCATGGGCTAATATGATTGCCCGCAACCTCTATATGGTAGGTTGCCGCAAGAGTGATGTGTTCCAGAATTCCAGCGGCTATGGTATGTTCACCGGCGGTCTGGGCTTCCAGTATGGTGCCGAGTGGCTGGGTGCAATGACTGTCCCTGCCGCAGCCGGTAACTCCAAGCGTCAGATCAAGTTCATCAAAGACTTCGGTACGACAGCCCTCCATGCCATTCCCTCATACGCCATCCGTCTGGCAGAGGTATTCAAGGAAGAAGGTATTGATCCTAAGAGCACACAGCTCCGTACCCTCTGTATCGGCGCCGAGCCCCATACAGAGGAGCAGCGTCGCCGCATCGAGCGTATGCTGGGTGTCAAGGCCTATAACTCCTTCGGTATGACGGAGATGAACGGTCCTGGTGTAGCCTTCGAGTGCAAGTGTCAGGATGGTATGCATCTCTGGGAAGATAACTACATCGTGGAGATTGTTGATCCCGACACATTGGAGCCAGTGCCCGACGGTGAGATGGGCGAGATGGTTCTCACCACACTCGATCGTGATATGATGCCAATATTGAGGTATCGCACGCGCGACCTCACTCGTATTATCCCCGGTGCATGTAAGTGTGGACGTACCCATCGCCGTATAGATCGTATCAAGGGTCGTACCGACGATATGTTCATCATCAAGGGTGTGAATGTATTCCCGATGCAGGTCGAGAAAATTCTTGTGCAGTATCCCGGTTTGGGTAGCAACTACCTCATCACCCTCGAGACTATCAACGACAACGATGTGATGACTGTAGAGGTAGAGCTTGAAGGATTGGAGACCGATATCTATCCCGATCTGCAGAAGATGATGAAGGACATCCAGCGTGCTTTAAAGGATGAAATTCTGCTCACACCTCAGGTGAAACTTGTCAAGAAGGGCAGTCTGCCTGTATCAGAAGGTAAGGCCGTACGTGTGAAAGATCTTAGACCCTCACGCGGATGAGACATCTTGCCCTGTTCCTCTGTATGGCTCTCAGCCTGTCGGCATCTGCTGGAGATGGTATCACATTGCGTGATGTTTTCCGTCAGATGCCTGACTCGCTGATGCCTACGCTTACGCAGAATAACCGCCTTGACTTCCTCGATTTCCTCGATGCCGGAATGAAAGCTGAGGTGAAGAACCGTTTGGGAGGTACAAGTGTGATGACGGCCCTTACAGCCGACAGTCTCTCCCTGCAGGTTAGTCCTGCACTTCGTGTCGATATGCTTCTGCTCCCGTTAGCAGAACCAATAGACTCTATGAATCAAGTTGTTGTAGTAGGAGAGACCTTTCTGGCTGATTCGGTGTATGGAGAGACTGCTGTCCGCTATTTCAGCACGGACTGGAAGCTCATTCCCACGCCGCCGTTGAGTGAAATCCAGCAAAAGCGGATAGATGGATTAAAGTTGCAAACGATTCTTAAATGGAACAATGATGTTTTAAATAAAGTTAATAATACTAACTAACACGATAACAAATGTGCATTATTAGGAATTATTTCCTAAATTTGCAATGTGTTTTTCATGGTATTAGATTATTAAGGTTAATTAATGAATCTTATTTATCGCGAGATAAGTATCTTTCAGACTCCATGCGCAATACAAGAGATTTTTTGTAATGCGAATGGTTTAAAAAAAGGGAGCCTGAGAAGGTTCCCTTTTTCTATTATTCTTGTTTCTGAGGTGTTACTTTCATAAAGATCGGATAGTGGTCGGAGTAGCTCAGTTCTTTTTTGTAATAGGTAAGTCCTTGTAGTGCAGGGTCATGGAAGATGTAGTCTATACGTACCTGTTTGTTACCTCTGAAGGTGTTCATCCAACCGCTACCACATTCCTTGAATCCGTCAATCTTATCGCCCAGCATGGTGTTATAAACGTAAGAGTAGGGCACATCATTGAAGTCACCGCATACGATGACGGGTACTTCCGACTCTCGCATGTCCATGGCGAGCATGTTGGCCTGACCAGAGCGGGCAATCATTCCCACAGCATAGTTTCCATAGAGGGCTTCCAAAAGGGCGTTGCTATGGATGTCGGCACCACGTATCTTACTTTTTGCTGCTCTATGAAGTGTGCCGTTGATGCCTGTGGTTTCCAGATGGGCATTATATACGCGATAAGTATTATTATTAATAGTAATTTCTGCCCACATGGCGCTGTTGTTAGTCATCTCGAAGGGGATGTTTTTCGAAGCCTTGATGGGATAACGGCTGTAGATGATCATATCGTCATTGCCACGAACGAAATGGGGGAAATATTCCTTGTAAGAATCGGAGTTCTTCTTATCACCGGCAAAGTCATTATACTCCTGGAAGCAGGCGATATCCACCTTCTGGCGCTTCATTTCTGCGAGAATATCCTGAGCCATAAAGCCTGAAGTCTCACGGCCAAACATGGCGACATTGTAAGAGGCAATCTTAAAGCCAGACTTTTTCTCTGCTGTCTCATCGAGTGAATTGAACTTATAAATCGTGTTCACATAGGGGATGCAGCAAAGCAGGGTGATAAGCGGCATGAGCATCCAGTGGAAGCGGCGCAGTAAGAGCCAATAAATGAGGAAGAAGGCATTGCCTGCTATCAGTAATGGTAAGGCATAGACCAGCATAGCGCGTGCCGTGTTGCCTGCAGGCTGGACATCACCACCAAAGAGCCCAATGATTGTAAATACCATCAGCAGAAAGGTGGCAATAAGCATCATGAACGAGAAATATTTCTGAACTGCAAGTTTTCCCATAAGAATGAAGTTTTTAAGTATGGTAAGTGGCTATATTTTAATCATCAAGATACTTCTTGACCATCTCAATCAGGTTCTCTACCTTGAAAGGCTTGGCCATAAAGTCGTCGCAACCTGCTGCCTTGGCATCTCGGATATTTTCCTCGAATGCATAAGCACTGAGAGCGACAACGGGGGTTTCAGTAGATACCTCCTTAATGATACGAGTGGCGTCAAGACCGTTCATTTCCGGCATGCGGATATCCATCAGAATCATATCGGGATGCTCGTCTTCGTTCATCATTACTGCCTCGATACCGTTATGCGCACGAAGGAGCTTGTAACGCTTCTGAAGCACGATCTTTACCAGCTCGTAGTTGCTGTCCTCATCCTCTGCCACGAGAATCTTCTTCATATTCATTTCGTCGGAACGGCTGCTCACGCGGATGGTACGTACGTTCTGTGTGGTAGTGGACTTACGTTGATCCTTTCCGCCGATACTGCCTTCGAACGGCATGACAAAACGGAAGGTTGAACCCTTGCCCTCCTCAGACTCTACAGTAATCTTACCACCCAGTTTTTCGACGATAATCTTACAAAGGGGCAGACCGAGGCCATAACCGTTCTTAGTGGTTTCTGCATCGCGTGAGACGTAGGTCTCGAAAATACGTTCAAGATCTTCTTTGGCAATACCTGACCCAGTGTCCTTGACGAAGAATTGAATATTGCCGCCTTCATCGAGAATCTGATAACCGTAGGTGATGCTACCCATAGGGGTGTGCTTCAGAGCATTGCTAATCAGATTGGAGAATACCTGTGTCAGACGATTGGCGTCTGTATTGAAGGTAACACTCATCAAGGGCTTCTTCCATACCAGCTGCACAGAATCGGGGCAGCGGAACTTAAAGAGGTTCTTGATGCTTGCACAGAGTTCGTTAAGGTCGGTTGGGGTTTTCTTCATCACTATTTCTCCAGACTCAACTCGTGAGAGGTCAAGGATTTCGTTGACAAGACTCGACAGACGGCTGTTGTTGCTCTCGATGATCTCGTAGAATTTCATACGGTCTTCTTGCGAGTCAGTTTCAACAAGTACGCGTGAGAAACCTTCAATGGCATTCAGTGGAGTACGGATCTCATGGCTCATGTTTGCAAGGAAAAGGGACTTCATCTTACTGGCCTTTTCAGCCTTCTGAGCCTTCTCCTCGTATTCCTTCAGTTTCTTGTTGGCAATAGCAAGCTGCTCGTTTGCAAGTATCAACTTGCGATTCACGTCAGCGTACTTCTGCAATAAGATGTCTTTCTCATTTTTCTCCATGAGTGCCATTCAAATAAAACAATTTGGTTGCAAAAGTACCACTTTTATTTCAATTAACAAAATAAAATAGGATTTTTTTTAACTTCTACGTGCTTTTTCCCATGCACCACTGTTGCTATGACTCTTCAGATATGCCATTCCACGGAACACATTGAGGTTCATAAAAACAAAGTAATAGGCTGTGTAGAGCAGCTTGTTACGATGTCCAGAACGACTGATCAGCCATCCGCATAATGCCATTAGGTAGAAGAGAGCCTGTAGCAGGAGTATCACCGTGAAGAAAGTGCCTGCACCGAGGAGGACCAATGAGATGTTGGCAAGCAGGAGGATAACCATTGCCACGGGGGTGATACTCCAACGGAGTACTCGGTGGCTGATATACTGGAAGGCTACCAGAGGCTGACGGAAGGGGTTGAGCATGCTACGTAACCACCAGATACTCTGAAGTCCGCCTGCCGCGATGCGACGCTTGCGTTTGGACTCTTCGGCGAGGTCGGCAGAACCATATTCCTGTGCATAGGCGTCAGGGGTGTAGGCGATACGCTTGCCGTCGTTGACAATGAGCATCGACATCATGAAATCGTCGAGAAGGGCCTCGTTGGGTACTTCGCGAACCAAGGTAGGATCAATAGCATAGAGTTCACCGGCAGCACCCATAGCAGAATAGAGCTCGCTGTCCCAACGTTTCAGGGTGCTCTCATAGCGCCAATAGATACCTTCACCCTCTGCAGCTACTTCGCCCGCTTTTTTAGCGACGACCCGCTTCTCACCAGAGACACAGCCAACGGTGGGATCCATAAAAAGACGGGCAATCTCGCGGAGGGCGCCAGGATTAATCATTGTGTTGGCATCGGTGAAGGCCACATAACGGGTCTTCAGTTCCTGAAGTCCGTGTTTCAAGGCTGCGGTCTTGCCGCGACGCTCAGGACTGAATACCACATCTACCTCAGGATAGGCGGATAGCAACTCGTTGGTTCGATCGTTACTACCGTCGGTGACCCACATGATGTGGAACTTGTCTTTGGGATAGTCGAGTGCCAGCGTGTTTTCCATCTTCTCTGCCACAACATCCTCTTCGTTGTAAGCACAAATCAGGAGAGTCATCGTGGGGAGCTCATCGTCAGAGGGGAGAACGGCCTCCTGTGGTTTTCCACAGAAGAGCCGTTTTACCCAGATGATGATGTAGAGTAATATCCCATAACCGATATAGGTGTAGAATACGATGAAAAGACATACCCAGAATAGGATCTTCAGAGCCAGCATAGTGTTAATTGTTTTTGAGAGTCTTATTTCGTTTCTATTTCTTCCTGCATGTCTATGAACTGCCTGTCGGCATCATAGAACTCATATTGCAGGAAAGCCAGTTTTTGAGAGGGTATCACATGGACACCAAGTCCATATTTCATTTGCCATTGGACCTTCATACTGAAGACACCCTTGTTGATGTAGGCTGCCACGTAGGGATGTACGTGGAGGTAGAATTTGCGGATTCCGATCTTATTGACCAGGTTGTCAATTTTATTCTCCAACGTGTCGGTAAAGAGGAGACTCGATTTAATAGTGCCTTTACCAAAGCAGGTAGGACACACCTCTTCTACATTCACACTCATAGCGGGACGCACGCGCTGACGTGTTATCTGCATCAGACCGAACTTCGAGAGGGGCAGGATATTATGCTTGGCTCTATCTTTCTGCATGTTCTTGCACATGCGTTCATAGAGCAGTTGACGATCCTCTGGCAGTTTCATGTCGATGAAGTCAACGATAATGATGCCGCCCATATCCCTTAGACGCAACTGACGAGCCAACTCATCGGCGGCTCCCAGATTGGTTTCAAGGGCATTAGTCTCCTGATTGTTCTCCTTCTTAATACGTGTTCCGCTGTTCACATCCACCACATGCATTGCCTCAGTATGTTCGATGATGAGGTAGGCGCCGTGTTTGTAATTAACAGTCTTTCCAAAGCCTGACTTCAGTTGTTTGGTAACACCGAAGTTATCAAAGATAGGCACAGAACCATTATACAACTTGACTATCTCCTTTTTCTCTGGAGCAATGAGCCCCAGGTAGTTCCTGATTTCGTCGTAGATACCGCTGTCGTTGACATGAATACCGTCGTAAGAGGGATTGAACAGATCACGAAGCAGTGCGACAGCCCGACTTTCCTCCTCAAAACATAACTGTGGGCGTTCGGTTGTTTTCTGTACTTTCGTGATGGTGTCCTCCCAGCGTTTCAGCAGGATCTTCAACTCTGCATCGAGTTCGGCTGCCTTTTTGCCTTCTGCCACCGTACGGACGATGACACCGAAGTTCTTGGGCTTGATGCTTTGGATGAGCTGTTTCAATCGGCTACGCTCCTCGCCACGTTTGATCTTTGTTGAGACAGAGACACTGTTTTCAAATGGGATCAGTACCAGATAGCGTCCGGCGAAGCTCAGTTCGCATGTCAGTCTCGGACCTTTGGTGTTGATAGGCTCCTTTGTGATCTGCACCAGTATTTCCTGTCCCACTTTCAGGGTGTTGGCGATACTGCCGTCCTTTGCCAGGTCGGGTTGGATGTGAGCTTTCTGAATAGGGTAGAGCTTCTTACGGTCGCTAACCACCTGTTTCAGATACTTTTCGTAGGAGTTGAATTGATTTCCCAGGTCAAGATAATGCAGGAAGGCCACGCGCTCGGCACCGACATCGACAAAGCAGGCATTGAGGCCCGGCATCAGCTTTTTCACCTTTGCCACATAGATGTTTCCCACCGAGAAGGACACCGAACGCTGCTCTTGCTGGTACTCTACCAGCTCTTTATCTTCGAGCAGGGCAATCGAGATGTCTTTCGGCTGAACATCAATGATTACTTCACTTGTCATTTTGCTTCTTGCTTTTTCTTGAGGGTTCTCTTTTTAATTCAAAAGGGTGTGCCGCTATCCGCAAAGGGATTAGCATGCACACTCCTTTCATTCTTTTCTCATGTCACTTCAAGCTTACTTGCTCTTATGACGATTCTTGCGCAGTCTCTTCTTACGCTTGTGTGTAGCCATCTTGTGGCCCTTCTTTTTCTTTCCGTTTGGCATAATTCTAGAATTTATTTAAGTTGTTAATCACTTCATCTTCTCAATAAAGCTCTTTGAGGGCTTGAATGTAGGATAATCATGGGCGTCGATTACGATCGTCGTATTCTTAGAGATGTTGCGTGCAGTCTTCTGAGCACGACGCTTCACAACAAAGGTGCCAAATCCACGGAGATAAACATTCTCCTTGTTCTCAGCGAGGCTCACACGAATCTCTTCCATAAAAGCTTCAACAGTAGCAGCCACGTCTTTTTTGGCAACACCTGTCTCCTCAGCAATTTTGTTGATGATTTCTGCCTTGGTCATTTCTTTTCTATTCTATATATTAATAATGTGAAAATCTTGTTCTTTCTTGATTTCGGACTGCAAAGGTACTAATTTTCAGTAGATTACCGAAATATTTCCCGATTTTTTTTCAAAAATAAGGCAAAAATTGCAGTTCTTGGGGTGCTTTTTGTACCTTTTGCTTAGAAATTCTTGATTATCAGGGTGGAATTTGTACCGCCAAACCCGAAAGAGTTGCTGAGGAACAGATCGAAATGCTGTTCCTTTTTTTCTGGAAGCACATTGATGATGGCAGTCTCCTCATCGGGTGTCTCGAAGTTCAGGTTACCAGCCATGAAGTCGTGCTTCATCATCAGAATTGAGTAGATGACCTCACTGGCACCTGCCATCCACATCTCGTGACCCGTCAGACTCTTTGTCGAACTCACTGGCACCTGATAGTCACCAAAGACCTTTGCTATCACCTGTGCTTCGCGCTGGTCACCAATCAGAGAACTTGTGGCGTGGGCATTTACATAGCCGATATCCTGAGGACTAACTCCTGCGTTCTTCAGTGCGTTCAGCATACTCTTAGCAGGTCCTTCGATATTGGGTGTTGAGATATGGTCGCCATTGCCTGAGAATCCCCATCCCAATACTTCTGCGATGATGGAAGCCCCACGCTTAACGGCGTGCTCATAACTTTCTAAAATCAATGTGGCACCACCACCGCTGGGCACCAAACCATCTCTGTCTTTGTCGAAGGGGCGACTGGCTTTCTCCGGAGCATCTTCTCGAATAGAGAAGGACTGCAGTCCGTCGAACGACACCACGCCTAAGTGATTGGTCTCTTCTGCACCGCCGCAGATGATGCAGTCTTGCAGACCATTGGCAATCAGAGTGGCTGCCATGCCAATACTCTGGGAACCAGAAGAACAGGCAGCCGAGATAGTCTGGTTGATACCCTTCAACTTGAAGATACAAGCCAGATTCATGGAGATGGTGGAGTTCAGACACTGGAAGAGGGAACCACTGCCACAAGCCAGACTTGTGTGCATCTGATGGAACTTATCTACAGTCTTGCTACTGGCCTCTACGGCAGAGTCGTTGCCATAGACGATACCAACCTCGTGCTGTTCGAGATAATCCATATCGATGCCAGCCTGTTTCAATGCCTGTAGGGTAGCCATATAGGCATACTGACACTCTTCGTGCATATAACTCCTTGTATTTCTAGGGAGCAGGGTTTTCAGGTCTGCCTTCGGTACATTTCCCACCAGTCCGGAACGGAAGCCTGCTTCCTTACGAATGGGATCAAGGATAATACCACTCTTTCCCACATACAGGGAGTCCCTGACTTCGTCGAGGCTGGTACCGATACACGACCAGATGCCCATGCCTGTAATCACAACTCTATTCATTCGATATATCGTCTGTTTTCTCAATTTGGCTGCGAAATTACAAATAAAATATGAGATATGTATTAGATTTCGTCTTTTTTTTGTATTTTTGCACAAAATCTGAAATTAACTCAAAAATATGGCAACAGTTGACGATAAGAAAGTGATTTTCTCGATGGTCGGAGTGAGCAAGACCATCCAGCAGAACCAGAAGCAAGTGCTTAAGAACATCTACCTCAGTTTCTTCTATGGTGCAAAGATTGGTATCATTGGTCTGAATGGTGCCGGTAAGTCCACGCTGATGAAGATTATTGCAGGCCTAGATCAGCAGTATCAGGGCAATGTGGTCTGGAGTCCTGGTTACTCTGTGGGTTATCTGCCTCAGGATCCGCCTCTCGATGAGACAAAAACCGTGAAGGAGAATGTGATGGAGGGTGTGCAGCACGTTTATGATGCACTTGCAGAATATGATGAGATCAACGTGAAGTTCGGACTCCCAGAGTATTACGAGGATGCCGATAAGATGGATAAGCTGATGCAGCGCCAGGCAGAGTTGCAGGATATCATCGATTCGACAGATGCCTGGAATATGGACTCTAAGTTGGATCGTGCAATGGCTGCATTGAACTGTCCTCCTGGCGATTGGAGTGTGACAACACTCTCTGGAGGTGAACGTCGTCGTGTGGCCCTGTGTCGTCTGTTACTTCAGAAACCTGATGTGCTTTTGCTTGACGAGCCGACCAACCACCTTGATGCCGAATCGATTGACTGGTTGGAACAGCATCTTCAGCAGTATGAGGGAACTGTGATTGCCGTGACGCACGACCGCTATTTCCTCGATGATGTGGCAGAGTGGATTCTCGAACTGGATCGTGGTGAGGGCATCCC
>Ga0256407_10003305_pt1 | contig 28855 bp, 26 predicted proteins | sample RumenRJG_04DNA_FD_193489 | JGI IMG/M metagenome (GOLD analysis project Ga0256407, IMG submission 193489) | Bovine rumen microbial communities from Lethbridge, Alberta, Canada - RJG_04 | ecosystem: Host-associated > Mammals > Digestive system > Stomach > Rumen | place: Canada: Alberta...
CGTCAGTTCTATCTACAGTAAAAAGCGGACATTTATACATACATGGAAAGCCTCTGACAATTCAAAAACTATCGTTCCCATATGTTTACAAACAGTTGTTCGAATGCTATAATTACTTCATCTATAATACGGCATAACCGTATAATTACACACTATCAGGGTGCTGCAGCACCTTCAGTATCGGGGAGTATTTGATGAAGAAGGATTTTCCTAAGATTGGTCCTACAGTGACCATGTTTGTTCCTTATGACTGCAATAATGCATGTCCATTCTGCGTTAATAAGAAAGAGTATCGGGACACCTCTTCCTTTGACCTTAACAGATGTTTCCAGGCACTTGACCTCATGGACAGGATCTTTCCGCACAACGATGTAGTTCTTACAGGCGGAGAGCCTCTGGCAGAGCTCGGTGCACTTCAGAACATCCTTGACCACATAGCAGACGGTCATCATATCTACATCAACACAACCATGCCTGTAGGTGAAGGACAGACCATTCAGGATGTTGCTGACATCCTCAACAAGTATGCTGACAGGATCAGCTGCATCAATGTATCCAGACACCTCAAGCACTATGTCAAGGAATGTCCGGATGAGATATTCAAACTGTTCAAGTTCAGAACAAGAATCAACTGCGTAGTATTCGAAGATGCCAAGGATTCTGAGACCAGAGAAAAGCTCATTAAGTTCCTTGACAGATTCCAGGGCCATGAGATACAGCTCAGAGCCAACTATTCATATCTCACACTTGAGAATGTGTTTGATACCGAGAATGACAACCTGTTCAAGCTGATATCTGAGATCTGCGAATACAAGTATCCTCTTGAGAAGGAACGTTTCAGAACAGGCTATGTTTTTGAAAGAAACGGCAGCAAGATCACCTATCATAAGACACTTCCGTTCGCCAAGGTAGACGGAGTCGTAGGAGACATCATAATCCGTCAGACCGGCCGCATCTATGATGACTGGAACGAGTACGGACATGAACTGAATATAAACGATCTTGTAACACATCAGTATAAGTAACACACACTATCAGACATCAAATGAAAAATCTGCCCTACCGGGATGAGGACAGTAGAGTTCAGAAATGAGGAGATGATTCATAATGAAAAAGAGCGAACAGCGTCAGCAGGATATCCTGAACTTCATGAAGAAGACAATCGCTGCCAAGGGATACTCTCCTACTGTCAGAGAAATATGTCAGGCTCTCAGCATCAAGTCGACATCTACAGTACACAGTGATATCAAGGCGCTTGAGGATAAGGGCCTTGTTAAGAAGGACCCTTCCAAGCCACGTACCGTGCTTCCTGTTGATATGATGCCGGCTGCAGGTTCAAGAACGACAGAGGATGACATCAACACTGTATCCCTGCCTGTGATCGGACAGGTAGCTGCAGGTGAGCCGATCCTTGCCGAACAGAATATTGTTGACCAGTTCCCTATGCCGGCAAGATTCGTAGGTCCGGGAAACAACTTTATTCTGACAGTTCACGGCGACAGCATGGTCAACGTCGGCATCAATGACGGAGACTATCTCATCGTTCAGGAATCGCACGAAGCAAACAACGGCGAGATCGTTGTTGCACTGGTCAATGACGGATATGAATCAGGCGCAACGGTCAAGAGATTCTATAAGGAGTCAGACCACATCAGACTCCAGCCTGAGAATGATTTCATGGAACCTATTATTGCCAGAGACGTTACCGTAGTCGGTAAAGTTAAGGGTGTTTTCAGATATCTGAATTAAACACTTGCTAAATGGCATCACCATAAGTATTATTATGCCATACCATCGTGTGACCAAATATTTCACATGGTGTTATATATGCGGGCATTTGCGGATCCGCTTCGATTCCCTCCTTTCTTTTTACCTTGTTGAATCGAGCTCTACGGACCGGCATCAGCCCGCACTTTTTGTGCCGTACTGTAGAACTTTTCCCCTGCAGATACGGGCATTTTCTTATTATTTATCTTGACTTATCCTGCAAAGAATATAAAATATAATTGCAACGCAGTTTAGACTGCGGTTTAATAAAAGATAACCACTGCATATAATAATTAAGGATATAGGAATTACGGAGGTACAATAATGAAAATCGGATTTCTTGGTGCCGGTGCTATGGGCGGAGCCATCCTCTCAGGCGCACTCGAAACAGGCGTTGTCAAAGCTGAAGATGTATACGTATACGATCTGAGTGAACAGATCAAGGAAAAATATAAGGCTCTCGGATGCAACATCGTCAGCGACAATGTTGAACTCGGTAATTCTTCAGATATACTTGTCTGCTCACTCAAGCCTCAGTATGCTCAGGGCGGACTTAAGCAGCTCGGAAATACGCTCGACGGAAAAGCTATGATCTCAATCATGGCCGGTGTCACTACAGATACTCTCCGTCAGTGGACTGAAGGAGACTTCAGACTCCTCAGGCTCATGCCTAACACCCCTGCTCTTGTTGGCGCAGGTGCTTTTGCACTTGACTCCAATACAGACCTTACTGAAGAGGAAAAGGAATTTGCAGAGAAGCTCTTCTCCTCCATCGGTATCGTAGAATGGATGCCTGAACCTCTGATCGATACAGCATGTGGACTCTCCGGAGCCGGCCCTGCTTATATTTATCTCGTAATCGAGGCACTTGCTGACGGCGGAGTAATGAAGGGCCTCCCAAGAGCCACAGCAATGAAGCTTGCAGCTCAGACTGTATATGGCGCAGCCAAGATGGTTCTTGAAACAGGCAAGCACCCAGGCGAGCTTAAGGATATGGTATGCTCCCCTGGCGGAAACACTATCGTAGGAGTCAACACCCTCGAGCAGCACGGTGTTCGCGGAGCTTTCATCGACACAGTCGGCAAAGCAACAGAAAGAGCTCAGGAGCTTGGTAAAACCAAGTAACTGATACACTTATCAGACTATAAATAACCTTCCATAAAAAAAAGAAAACTCTGCCTCATGGCAGAGATTTCTTTTTATAATCTGTTTCTCATCAGTATCATGCAGACACGATGCTGTATCCTGCTGATCAAACGATCGTCTAGAACATTGCTCCGGCTCCGTACGTGAGCGTAGTCACGATTATTCCGGCAACAATTACACCTACGGTTATTGCAGGCATGGCTCTCTTGAGTCTCATGTTCATCATCGCAGCTACAAGTGCTCCGGTCCACGCTCCTGTTCCCGGAAGAGGTATAGCAACAAGTAACATCAGACCGAAGAACTCATATTTCTCAACGATCTCCTTGTTCTTATCCGCTTTGGCCTCAAGCTTTCTGACCATTCTGTCGAGTCCTTCACTCTTGGTACGCAGCCATTCAAAAACCTTACGCGTAAATACGACAAGAAACGGTATAGGCGCCAGATTTCCGAGTACTGCAAGAACGAAAGCTTCAGGCACACTCAGTCCGGCAATGACACCGTAAGGTATCGCCCCTCTCAGCTCTACTACAGGCACCATAGCCATAAGAAATGTAATGATTCTTGCTTTCAGCATTAATACGATCTCTTTCTATAGTTTATTCTCAAGTCAGGATCATACAGGATCAACCTTAACCTGACCTTTACTTCTTCCTGTTATGATTCAATAAGGAATGCCTTGTATCCCTTATATGCTTCATACAGATCAGCCTTGCTGATAGCTTCCCATGGCGCATGCATCGACAGTACTGCGAGTCCGCAGTCAATTACCTGCATACCGTACAGTGAGAGAATATATGCGATGGTTCCGCCTCCGCCGACATCAACTTTGCCCATTTCAGAAGTATGGAATGCAACGTTATGCTTCTCAAGTATTGCTCGGAGCTGAGCGATGTACTCTGCATTGGCATCATTTGAACCGGACTTTCCGCCCGAGCCTGTGAACTTGTTGAATACAAGGCCGTGACCGAATTTGGCAGCATTCATCTTTTCGAACTTTTCAGCATAAAGCGGATCATATGCAGCACTTACATCAGATGAGAGCATACGGCTCCTGCGCAGGCATCTGGTGAGGTTGATCTCGCTGTATATGCCCATTCTGTCGAGCACCTCTCTCATGGTGTCCTCGAAGAAATGCGATCTCATTCCGGTAGCACCGACACTTCCGATCTCTTCCTTATCAACGAAGAGTCCGCATGCAGTTGTCGTTACATCAGGGCAGTCAAACATTGCGATCGCTGACGGATAAGCGCAGCATCTGTCATCATGACCGTATCCGAGGATCATGCTGCGGTCAAATCCCGCCTCCTTAGCTTTGCCTGCCGGAACAGCCTCAAGCTCTGCAGAGAGGAAATCATCCTCTTCAATTCCATAGTCCTCGCTCAGGATCTTAAGAACTGCTGCTTTGACAGCATCCTTTTCCTCGCCCTTCAAAGGAGCAGATCCGACAAGAATGTCGAGGTTCTCAGCCTCCACCACCTCAGAAGCAGTCTTCTGCATCTGAGCCTTGGCAAGATGGATAAGGATGTCGCTTACGAAGAATACAGGATCATCATCCTTCTCTCCGATGCTGATCTTGACTGTGCTTCCGTCCTTAAGAGCAACTACTCCGTGCAGTGCAAGCGGAAGAGTCACATAATGGTACTTCTTGATACCGCCATAGTAGTGCGTGTTAAGGTAAGCAAGCTCATCGCTTTCATAAAGAGGATTCTGCTTGATATCCAGTCTCGGTGAATCAAGATGAGCACCGAGTATGTTCATCCCCTTCTTTACGATATCTTCCCCGATGTTGAGAAGCATCAGTGCCTTGCCCATGTTGACGGCATAGACTTTGTCGCCCTTTTCGAGCTTCTCTCCGTTCGCAATGATCTCATCAAGATTCCTGTAGCCATGCTTCTCAGCCATCTCTACAAGAAGATCAGTGCACTCACGCTCAGTCTTGCCCTTGTTCAGGAAGTCTATATAGTCCCTGCTGAAACTGTTGACGTTCCTTATGTCTTCGCTGTTGTATGTAGTCCATACGTTATCGTGTATCATTATTCTCCTCCGGTATGTGAAGTGTAATATTTTATGAATTTATAAGTGCGCCCTGCGGGCTGCACGCCAATGCGTATTATAACACGATAAAAGGCCCCGCTCAATAAAGAGCAGGGCCTATTGTACATTACTTGTAATAACGAAGCTGTGGTTGAAAAAGACGAGTTATTACTCGTGGTCAGCGTTCACCTTTCTTGCTACATAGCTTGTGTGCAGTGTGTGGTGAGCCTTCTCACTTCCATATGAACCGAAGTACTCATCATAGATCTTCTTGATGCTCGGATTCTCGTGAGATCTTCTGAGAGGTCTTGCGCTGTCAAGATCATACAGTCCCTTAGCTCTTACTTCACGAACATCGATGAAGTTCTTGATCTTAGATGGAACGATCGGCTGTCCGCCGCCGTTTACGCATCCGCCCGGGCAAGCCATGATCTCGATGAATGTGTAGTTCTTCTCGCCTGACTTGACCATTTCGAGTACTTTACGTGCATTAGCAAGTCCGGATGCAACAGCAACGCTGACTTCAAGATCGCCAACCTTGTAGCTTGCTTCCTTGACACCTTCAACTCCACGTACATCTGTAAACTCGAGCAGATCCTTGCCGAGTTCCTGACCTGTGATCCATTCAACAGCTGTTCTGAGAGCAGCTTCCATAACTCCGCCTGTTGCTCCGAAGATTACAGCAGCACCTGTGCTCTCGCCAAGAGGATCATCATATCCCTCATCAGGGAGGTTCAGGAAGTCAATGCCGGCTTCGCTGATCATTCTTCCGAGTTCTCTTGTTGTCAGAGCGTAATCTACATCAGGGATTCCAGGACCTGCTGCAGACTGGTCATCTCTGCCGCACTCGAACTTCTTTGCAGTACATGGCATGATCGAAACGGAAACGATATCCTTAGGATCTATGCCCTTCTTCTCTGCATAGTATGTCTTGACAACTGCACCGAACATCTGCTGCGGTGACTTGCAGGACGATACGTTAGGAAGAAGTTCAGGATAGTAATGCTCGATGAACTTGATCCATCCAGGTGAGCAGGAAGTGATCATCGGCAGTACTCCGCCGTTCGTAACTCTTCCGATCAGCTCGTTAGCTTCCTCAACGATAGTGAGGTCAGCAGAGAAGTTGGTGTCGAATACAGCATCGAATCCGAGTCTTCTCATGCTGGCAGCAAGCTTGCCTTCTACCTCAGCACCGATTGGCATTCCGAAGCATTCGCCGAGTCCTACTCTGACTGATGGAGCAGCCTGAACTACTACATGCTTGGTAGGATCTGCAAGAGCAGCCTTAACAGCAGCTGTTGAATCGTTCTCGTGGAGAGCACCAACCGGGCATGCTACGATGCACTGTCCGCAGTTTACGCATGAAGTCTCAGCGAGAGGAAGTTCGAACGCACTGCTGATGTGTGTAGCAAATCCTCTGTCATTAGCGCCGATAACGCCGACACTCTGATACTTTTCGCATGCTGCAACGCATCTTCTGCAGAGGATACACTTGTTGTTGTCTCTTACTATGGATGGTGAAGAAGCATCGATAACGAATTCATTCTTAGCACCTGCATAGTATTCTGTGTTGTCAACTCCGTATCTCTTGCAGAGAGCCTGGAGTTCGCAGTTTGTACTTCTTACGCAGCCGAGGCAGTCCTGATCGTGATCGGACAGGATCAGCTGGAGAGTTTTACGTCTGTAGTCCTTGATCTTCTCAGTGTTGGTATGAGCAACCATACCGTCTGTGCAAGGATATACGCAGGCAGCAACGAGAGCTCTAGCTCCTTCTACCTCACATACGCACATTCTGCAGGCACCGATTTCATTGATGTCTCTCAGATAGCACAGTGTAGGTACGTCGATGCCGGCCTTGTGGGCTGCATCCAGTAAGGTGGAACCTTCTGGTACAGTAACCGTAATGTTATCAACTGTTACTTTGATATCTGCCATAGTTCTCACCTCCGCTACTTTCTGCTAACTGCACCGAATGCGCAGTTCTCCATGCAGGCACCGCACTTGATGCACTTCGATGTGTCGATAACGTGTGGCTGCTTGACCGCACCAGAGATAGCTCCGACCGGACAGTTGCGAGCGCACTTTGTGCAGCCTTTGCACTTCTCAGGATCGATCTCGTAGTTCAGGAGAGCCTTGCAGACGCCTGCAGGACATCTCTTCTCTACGATATGAGCTTCATACTCATCTCTGAAGTGCTCGAGGGTTGACAGAATAGGGTTAGGTGCTGTCTGACCGAGTCCGCAAAGAGCGTTAGCCTGGATGTAGTGTGCAAGTTCATCCAGCTTGTCGAGGTCTTCGAGCTCTCCTCTTCCCTCTGAGATCTTCTCAAGGATCTCAAGCATACGTCTTGTACCGATTCTGCAAGGTGTGCACTTACCGCAGGATTCGCTTACTGTGAATCCAAGGTAGAACTTAGCGATATCTACCATGCAGTTGTCCTCGTCGAGTACGATCATTCCGCCGGATCCCATCATGGAGCCGATAGCCTTGAGTGATTCATAGTCGATAGGTACATCATAGGACTTTGCAGGGATGCATCCGCCGGAAGGTCCGCCTGTCTGAGCAGCCTTGAACTTCTTTCCGTTAGGTACACCGCCGCCGATCTCTTCAACTACTTCTCTCAGAGTAGTTCCCATAGGAACCTCTACGAGACCTGTGTTGTTGACCTTGCCGCCGAGAGCGAATACCTTGGTACCCTTGGATGTCTCTGTACCGTACTGGTTGAACCACTCAGCACCGTTCAGGATGATCTGAGGTACGTTGGCATATGTCTCAACGTTGTTAAGTACTGTCGGGGATTCGAACAGACCCTTTACAGCAGGGAACGGTGGACGTGGATGCGGCTCACCTCTGTTACCCTCGATGGAGGTCATCAGAGCTGTTTCCTCACCGCATACGAACGCGCCGGCACCCAGTCTCAGGTCTATGTCAAAGTCGAATCCGGATCCGAAGATATTCTTGCCGAGTACGCCGTAGTCTCTTGCCTGAGCGAGAGCGATCTTAAGTCTGTCTACAGCTATAGGATACTCAGCTCTAACATAGATGTATCCCTGGTTAGCGCCGATAGCATATCCTGCGATAGCCATAGCCTCAAGGATAGCATGAGGGTCACCTTCAAGGATGGAACGGTCCATGAATGCGCCCGGGTCACCTTCGTCAGCGTTGCAGGCAACGTACTTCTGTACCTCGCCTCTCTTGCCTGCTGCGAACATCCACTTCTTTCCTGTAGGGAATCCGGCGCCGCCGCGGCCTCTGAGTCCGGAATCAAGTACTGTCTGAATAACTTCATCAGGAGTCATCTCATTGACAGCCTTGTTGAGAGCCAGGTAACCGTCTCTTGCGATGTACTCATCGATGTCCTCAGGATCGATCTTACCGCAGTTCCTGAGAGCCAGTCTGAGCTGATTGTTATAGAAGGCAGAATCAACATAGTGGATCTTCTCACCGTTAGTGAGTTCCTCAACCATGAGATATTCATCAACAGGAGTGCCGCCGATGATATGCTCGTTGAAAATTCTCTCAACCTGATCTACCTGAACTTCCTGATAGAAAATGTTTCCAGGATGAACTACCATGATAGGTCCCTTAGCACAAAGGCCCTGGCATCCTGTCTGAATTATCTGGATCTCATCCTTCTTGCCGGCAGCTTCTATGAGTCTCTTAAGCTCATCCATGATCTCCCAGCTGTGGTTGGATGTACATCCTGTACCTCCGCATACAAGGATGTATGTCTTTTCAGCAGCTTCTGCAGTATCAGGATTGAATCTGATATCTATCTGTCCATGCTTAGCTGCCTTGATATCTTTTAATTCCTGCAGTGTTTTCATGACTTACCCTCCATTATGCGTTACTCGTATTTAGCGAGGATACCGGCAACTCTGTCCGGTGTCATCTTGCCGTATACATCACCGCCAACGATCATAACAGGTGCGAGTCCACATGCTCCGACGCAACGGCAAACTTCCAGTGAGAACTTGCCGTCAGGTGTACAGCCGCCGTCTTCGATTTTGAGAACTTTCTCGATCTCCTCGAGAATTGCTCCTGCGCCCTTAACGTAGCAAGCTGTTCCAAGGCACATGGAAACAACATACTTGCCCTTAGGCGACATCGAAAACTGGGCATAGAAAGTAGCTACACCATAAATCTTCTCGATAGGAATACCGGTCTCATCAGAAATGATCTTCTGTACCTGGTAAGGGAGATATCCGTAGATTTCCTGAGCCTCCTGCATGATAGGCATCAGGGCACCCTTCTGGCCCTTGTACTTAGCAATCACTTCAAGGAGCTTAGCTTCCTGCTCTTTTGTTCCCTTGAAAGGAACTGTCGATACTTTCATCTGCTCGATCCTCCTTAAAATTACTACCTTCATCTACAAAGTATGGATGATTTATTATCACATTTTTAAATAGAGTTAACAATTATAGTTAGTCTTTTAACCCATACTCGCTATTATTATAGATAAATTGTTAACAAACCACAACAGCGTTTTTCCGTATTATTCCCCTATCCAGAATAAAAAACAAATGCGAACAAACCCAATAAAATCACGCGTTTTGTTCTGTAAACAAACTTTGTGAAAACAAATTGTGTTACCGCAACAGATTACGGAAACCGTTATTGTTTTGTCATAGTCTGACAATTAACAATCCAGTTGTTCCTTAAATAATCCAACATGCATGCCGCATTTCTTTAAAAATTCCTTAATGCTGGATTCATTCCCCTTCTTCGGCTATAATTCTGTAGGCAATATAAGATAACGGAGGAAACGTAATGATATATCCTGAATTTCTGCAGGAAAATGATGTAATAGGAATATGCGCACCAAGCGCAGGTGTCGGAAGCAAAACAGAGTCATTTGACTTGTCTCTTGAAGTTCTTCATGAGATCGGTCTTCGCACATATGAGACAGAAAGTGTCAGGAATGACGACTGCCCTTCTGCTGCGCCCTGGATCAGAGGCGATGAGTTCAACTCGCTGTTCGCTGATGACGATGTGAGGATCGTAATGAGCGCATCAGGCGGAGACTATAACATTGAGATGCTTCCATATATAGATCAGGAACTTGTCAGGTGTAATCCGAAATGGTTCTCAGGCTACTCTGACCCGACCTGCATCGAGATGCTTCTTACGACCATACTTGACATAGCTACCGTGTACGGAGTCAATGCAGGCGCCTGGGACTGGAGACCGCTCCATCAGTTCCACGTCAATGCTCTTGAGATACTTACCGGAAATGTTGTTGACCAGGAATCATATGAATACTGGGCATCAGATGGTTACAATGAAGAGACGGGTGAATATGAGATGAACGCTCCTGTTGAGTGGACTCTGCTCCGCACGTCTGACGGAGAGTTCTATGAGGATGATTATCTGGATGTGACAGGAAGACTTATCGGTGGATGCACTGATGTCATTGACTGGATGATAGGTACTCCATACGAGGATCTTAAAGGATTCACAGACAGATATGCAGATGACGGCTTCATCTGGTTCTTCGACACCTTCGAGTACAATCCTATGACACTGATGTATTCGATGAACAAAATGAAGATGATGGGACTATTTGACAATGCGAGAGCTGTCATATTCGGCCGTGTATGCTTCCCGGGCGAAGCAACAGACATAGACTATCTCACACAGCTTGAAAGAGTATTCGGTGAAATGGATGTCCCTGTAATATGGGGAGCGGATATAGGCCATACGAAGCCTTCAATGACGCTGATAAACGGCAGCATAGGTCATCTTGAGTACAGTAACGGACATGCATTGATATCAATGGAACTTCGCTGAAAAACGCGGATCAAAAATGGGGACCGGATCATTCCGCTCCCCGTTTCTTTTGCCTTGCCGGTCATATGAAATGCAGTATTGGACAGTTATTGTTTTTTCTTCTTTCTGCGTTCCTTCACCTTGTGTTCCTGCATTTCTTCCATGTAACCTGCAGTAATGATGCCTGCCGGAAGTGCTATGACTGCTATGCCGAAGAAAGCCGATATCATTGTGATCAGACGCCCTATAGTTGTTGTCGGGATTATATCCCCATACCCTATAGTTGTAAGTGAAACGGTCGCCCAGTATACAGCTTCGAAAAAACTGTCAAAAGAGTCAGGCTCAACATTCAGTACTATGATAGCGGAAGTGAAAATGTATGCCACGGTCATAGTTCCTACTGCGATCAGTGACTCTTTTGATCTCTTGATGACCGCGATAATGATCTCAAAGTTTGTTGAATACCTGAACATCTTGAACACTCTGAACACTCTCAGAGCATTAGCCAGTCTGACAAGTCTCAGCAGTCCGAAGCCGCTGTTGATAACGATAAAGTGCGGCAATATTGATAACAGATCAATGATTGCCAGAAGTGTAAAAGGATACCTTATCACTGCAAACACGAACTGGTCATTAAGCTTATAATCCGCCGTCAGAAGCCTAAGTAAGTAATCAATAATAAATACTGTTACACATACCCTTTCGATTTCAAGCCACCCCGTCGACGGCTCTTTAAGACACAGCGGAATTATGCTGACGATTATGATGAACATGCTGAGCGCATCATAAATATGACTCAGGGTATCATCCGGCCCTGCGACCTCGATTATCTCATATATTCTCTTTCTTATTCCCATACCATAACCTCTATACCTCAACTCATAGAAAGATTATAGCAATCATACTAATATATGCACAAGAAAATGATGACAGCGGAGACGGTTCTGACTGTCATCTTTCAGAGACATATAATTCAGTCGCCCTGACACATTTATGCATAACCCATTGAAAAAACCGGCATAAGCGTACAACTTCATGCACGCCGATGCCGGCTCTTGTTATTGTAGAGAAACGGTCAGTTGCCTGTTCCCATTACTTTCAGGATGACAGTCAGAACCGCCCCCGTTGTCATCTTACAGCAGGCTTACACTTGCGATGAGTCCAGCGAATACGATGGATACCATGGATACCAGCTTGATCAGGATGTTGATCGAAGGACCGGATGTATCCTTGAACGGGTCGCCGATAGTGTCGCCGACTACAGCAGCCTTGTGGTTGTCGCTGCCCTTGCCGCCGAAGTTGCCGGCCTCGATATACTTCTTCGCATTGTCCCATGCGCCGCCGGAGTTAGCCATGAAGATAGCCATGATGAATCCGGATACAGTAGCGCCGCAGAGCATACCTACTACTCCGAGACCGCCAAGGATCAGACCTGTGACGATAGGAGCAGCGATACCTACGCATGCAGGAAGGATCATTTCCTTGAGGGAAGCCTTGGAGCAGAGGTCTACGCATCTTGCATAGTCAGCTTCAGCCTTTCCTTCCATGAGTCCAGGGATCTCCTTGAACTGACGTCTTACTTCTACTACTACACTCTGTGCAGCTCTGTTAACAGCACCCATTGTGAGAGCTGAGAACAGGAACGGCAGACAAGCACCGATGAAGAGTCCTACGAGCACCTTAGGATCGAGCAGGTTCAATGTGAGATCCTGTCCGTCCGGCATGTATACAAGGAGCTTTTCCTTGAAGTTAGCGATGAGAGCCAGAGCTGTCATTCCTGCAGAACCGATAGCGAAGCCCTTTCCTGTAGCAGCTGTTGTGTTGCCCAGGGAGTCAAGAGCGTCTGTTCTCTCTCTTACCTGAGGTTCAAGTCCTGCCATCTCAGCGATACCGCCGGCATTATCTGCGACCGGGCCGTATGCGTCAGTAGCAAGAGTGATACCAAGTGTTGAAAGCATGCCTACAGCTGCAAGGGAGATGCCGTAGAGTCCGATGCTCGAAGGAGCAACGTCTACCGGGCAAAGTCCTGCGCAGTAGTAAGCGATGATGATAGCCGCACCTACGATAAGGATTGGAAGAGTTGTCGAAGCCATTCCTGTTCCGAGACCGCTTATGATGAGTGTAGCGGTACCGGTCTGGGATGACTCAGCTATCTTCTGTGTCGGCTTATAAGTATCTGATGTGTAATACTCTGTGCAGAGTCCGATCAGGACACCAGCAGCAAGCCCTGCGAGGATCGCAAGATACAGTCCGTAGAATTCCTTTCCGAACAGCCATGCTACGAGCACGAATGAGAATACGGCAGTTGCGATTGCGGCAAAGTTTGTTCCTCTTCTGAGAGCAGCCAGCAGGTTTTTCTGGCTTGCGCCCTCCTTGGTCTGAACGAGGAATGAACCGATTACGGAGAAAACTACTCCGACAGCTGCCATCAGAAGCGGGAGAGCTACAGACTTTACTCCGAGACCGCTTGACAGGAATGCAATAGCACCGAGAGCGCATGTGGATACCATGGATCCGACATATGATTCATAGAGGTCAGCGCCCATACCTGCAACGTCACCTACGTTGTCGCCTACGTTGTCAGCGATAACAGCCGGGTTACGAGGATCATCCTCAGGTATTCCTGCCTCAACCTTACCTACAAGGTCAGCTCCTACGTCAGCAGCCTTTGTAAAGATACCGCCGCCTACACGGGCGAACAGAGCCATTGAAGAAGCTCCCATTCCGAAGGTAACCATTGCAGCAGTGATGTTCTCGAGTGTTTCATGGAAAACGAGGTCAAGAAGTGCATACCAGAGTGAAATATCGAGCAGGCCGAGACCTACTACAGTGAATCCCATTACCGAACCTGCAGAGAAAGCAACACGGAGTCCCTTGTTAAGGCTTTCCTGTGCAGCACAGGCTGTACGGTCATTGGCTCTTGTAGCAATGCTCATTCCGATATATCCGGAAAGGCCTGAGAAGAAACCTCCTGTAATGAAAGCAAACGGTACATACCAGGTCAGCTTATGAGCTGCAGCCATACCGCAGAGTACCAGGAACATGACAGCGAAGAAAATGATTACTGTACGGTACTGACGCTTGAGGAATGCACTTGCTCCTGTACGGACGAATCTTGAGATCTGCTTCATCCTGTCTGTTCCCTCATCTGCGTTCAGGACCTTCCTGGCCTGAGCGTAAGCGAAGAAAAGAGCAACCAGTGAAGCAAACAGACTGATCCAGTACAAATGTGATAACAGATAGTCTTGCATAGAAATGCCTCCTTACAAATAAATCCCAAAAATATCCATAATTGCCCTTACATTGAATTATAGAATTGTTCGACCGTCAGTACAATGTATGAGTCTTATGTTTATTTTTGTTTTTCAATATGTAAATGATAACAGAATTGTCTGCAATATCAAGGTGTCAGCGGTATCAATTATGTTTTTTTGACAATATTTTTTTTGAATGTTTTGTTTTTGTGCACAATATTGATCCTCCATTTAAGTAAACATCACAACTATGCCTGAAGAGTACAGAACACGGTCCGGCGCTCCTGCCGCCACGAAAAAAGATCCGGCGCATCAGATGCACCGGATCTTTGGTTACATGTTCGGTTTATCAGTCAACTGACCGGTAAACTATGCGTTCTTCTCTTCGATTGCAGCCTGTGCAGCAGCAAGTCTTGCGATAGGAACTCTGAATGGTGAGCAGGATACATAGTTGAGTCCTGCCTTGTGGCAGAAGTGTACGGATGCAGGATCTCCGCCGTGCTCTCCGCAGATACCGAGCTTGATGTTCGGTCTTGTCTTCTTTCCGCCTTCAACAGCCATCTTAACCAGCTTGCCAATACCGGACTGGTCGAGTGACTGGAACGGATCGTTCTCGAGGATACCCTGAGCAACGTACTCCTTGATGATAGCGCCTGTATCGTCTCTGGAGAATCCGAATCCCATCTGTGTCAGGTCGTTAGTACCGAATGAGAAGAATTCAGCTTCCTCAGCGATCTCATCAGCTGTAAGTGCAGCTCTCGGGATCTCGATCATTGTTCCTACCATGTACTTCATGTTCTGGCCGGACTCAGCGATCAGCTTGTCAGCTACCTCAACGATAGTCTTCTTGACGAACTTGAGCTCGTTTACGTGACCTACCAGCGGTACCATGATCTCAGGAACGATATCAAGGCCTTCCTCAGCTCTTACTTCGAGAGCAGCGCTGATGATAGCCTTTGTCTGCATCTCAGCAATCTCAGGATATGTAACAGCAAGTCTGCAGCCACGGTGACCAAGCATCGGGTTGAACTCGTGGAGCTCGAGAGTCTTGTTTACGATCTTCTCATAAGGGATTCCGAACTGTTCGGATACTTGCTTGATGTCCTCATCAGTCTTAGGCAGGAACTCGTGCAGAGGCGGGTCAAGGAGTCTGATTGTAACAGGTCTCTCGCCCATTGCCTTGTAGATGCCCTTGAAGTCTTCCTTCTGATATGGCAGCAGTCCGTCGAGAGCTTCTCTTCTCTCTTCAACTGTGTCAGCGAGGATCATTCTTCTGATTTTAGGGATTCTCTCATCCTCGAAGAACATGTGCTCTGTTCTGCAGAGTCCGATACCCTCAGCGCCGAACTCAACAGCCTGCTTAGCATCTCTTGGGTTATCAGCGTTAGTTCTTACCTTGAGTGTTCTTGCCTCATCAGCCCACTCCATGATCTGACCGAAGTCGCCGGAGAGCTCAGGAGCAAGAGTCTTGATAGCCTCTACGTATACGTTACCGTCAGTACCGTTCAGGGAAATGCTGTCTCCTTCGTGGTAAGACTTGCCGCCTACTGTCATAGTCTTGTTGGCTTCATCAACAGTGATTTCCTTGCAGCCTGCTACGCAGCACTTACCCATTCCTCTTGCTACTACAGCAGCGTGGGATGTCATTCCGCCGCGGGCTGTCAGGATACCCTGTGCAGCTACCATACCAGCGAGGTCCTCAGGGCTTGTCTCTTCTCTTACGAGGATGACCTTCTTGCCTTCTTCAGCGAAAGCAGCAGCATCTTCTGCGGAGAATACGATCTGTCCTGTTGCAGCACCAGGTGATGCAGGAAGTCCCTTAGCTACAGGTGTAGCCTTCTTCAGCTCGTCTGCATCGAATACAGGGTGGAGCAGCTGATTGATCTGATCAGGCTCAACTCTCATTACAGCAGTTTCCTTGTCGATGAGACCTTCCTTAACGAGGTCTACAGCTACCTTTACAGCAGCAGCTGCTGTTCTCTTACCATTACGTGTCTGCAGCATGAAGAGCTTACGGTCTTCTACTGTGAACTCCATGTCCTGCATGTCTTTGTAGTGGTTCTCAAGAGTATCAGCGATCTTCTCGAACTGTGAGTATACTTCAGGGAATGCCTCAGCCATCTCGGAGATAGGCTGCGGTGTTCTGATACCAGCTACTACGTCCTCACCCTGAGCGTTTACGAGGAACTCACCGAAGAGCTTGTTCTCGCCGTTTGCCGGGTTACGTGTGAAAGCAACGCCTGTACCGGAGTTGTTTCCGCTGTTTCCGAATACCATGGACTGTACGTTTACAGCTGTTCCGAGGGAATCGGAGATATCATACATCTTTCTGTAGAGGATAGCTCTGTCGTTGTTCCAGGATCTGAATACAGCCTTGATAGCCTCAAGAAGCTGATCCTTAGGCTCCTGCGGGAACTCTCTTCCGAGCTCTCTCTTAACTACTTCCTTGTATCCTGCGATGACTTCCTTGAGGTCCTCAGTTGTGAGCTCAACGTCGAATTCAACTCCTGCCTTCTTCTTCTGGCCTTCAAATACTTCGTCAAAGTTGGACTTCTTGATCTCCATTACGACATCACCGAACATCTGGATGAATCTTCTGTAGCTGTCGTAAGCAAATCTCTCGTTGCTTGTCTTCTTAGCTAGACCTTCTACTGCTACGTCATTGAGTCCGAGGTTGAGGATTGTATCCATCATACCAGGCATCGAGATAGGTGCTCCGGATCTTACGGAAACGAGAAGAGGATTCTCGTTGTCACCGAACTTCTTGCCCATTACCTCTTCGAGCTCAGCGAGGTGCTCCCATACTTCATCGATTACTTCCTGAGCGAGAACGCCACCGTCTTCGGTGTACTTTCTGCATACGTCAGTGGTGATGGTGAAACCGAAAGGTACAGGAAGACCGATGTTGGTCATCTCTGCCAGGTTAGCACCTTTACCACCGAGAAGTGCTCTCATGTCCTTGGAGCCCTCATTGAATGAGTAAACATACTTTGCCATAAAATTTTTCTCCTTTATGTTATATAGAATCAGTCATGACTGGTTTGTCATGACCAGGGGATAACTAGAATCTGAGTCTTTCCTCAATATATGCTCTGACTTCGCTTACAGGAACTCTTACCTGCTCCATTGTGTCTCTGTCACGGATCGTTACCGAGTTATCTTCTGCTGTGTCAAAGTCGACGCAGATGCTGAACGGAGTTCCGATCTCGTCTTCTCTTCTGTATCTCTTTCCGATCGAGCCGGATGCATCATACTCTACCATGAAGTACTTGCTGAGCTCTTCATAGATAGGCAGAGCTACATCTTCAAGCTTCTTGGAAAGCGGAAGCACAGCTGCCTTGTACGGAGCCAGTGCTGGATGCAGTCTGAGAACAGTTCTTACATCTTCTTTGCCCTTTCCGTCTACGAGCTTCTCCTCGTCATATGCATCCACAAGGAATGCAAGAACGAGTCTCTCGACGCCTACTGAAGGCTCGATGCAGTACGGAACGTATCTCTCATTGGTCTCAGGATCGAGATAGCTCATGTCCTCTCCGGAATGTGTCTGGTGAGCCATAAGGTCGTAGTCTGTTCTTGATGCTACGCCCCAGAGTTCGCCCCATCCGAACGGGAAGAGGTACTCTATGTCAGTAGTAGCATTGCTGTAGTGTGAAAGTTCTTCCTGTGTATGGTCTCTGAGTCTTGTGAACTTCTCACTGAGTCCGAGTGACTTCAGGAAATCAGCACAATAATCCTTCCAGTATGCGAACCAGTCAAGTTCAGTTCCCGGCTTGCAGAAGAACTCAAGCTCCATCTGTTCGAACTCTCTTACTCTGAAGATGAAGTTGCCCGGTGTGATCTCATTACGGAACGACTTACCAACCTGAGCGATACCGAACGGGATTTTCTTTCTTGCTGTTCTCTGAACATTCTTGAAGTTTACGAAGATACCCTGTGCTGTCTCCGGTCTCATATAGATCTCAGACTTGGAATCCTCGGTAACACCCTGGAAAGTCTTGAACATGAGGTTGAACTGTCTGATTCCTGTGAAGTCAGACTTGCCGCACTCAGGGCAGCAGATGCCTTTCTCCTTGATGAAGTTCTCCATCTCTTCATTGGACCAGCCGTCAACGACGACTTCCTCTTCAGGAGCGTTCTCCTTGTACCAGTCTTCGATCAGTTTGTCAGCTCTGTATCTTGTCTTGCAGGACTTGCAGTCAACAAGCGGATCACTGAATCCGCCTACGTGACCTGATGCGACCCATGTCTGCGGGTTCATCAGGATCGCTGCATCAAGTCCTACATTGAGCTTGGACTCTCTGACAAACTTGCCCCTCCAGGCATCCTTGATGTTGTTCTTGAATTCAACTCCGAGAGGGCCGAAATCCCATGTGTTGGCAAGTCCGCCGTAAATCTCGGATCCAGGGAAGATGTATCCTCTGTTCTTGCACAGAGCAATTATCTTCTCCATAGTTACTGTTCTTTCAACATCAGGCATTCCTGTCTTGTCAATTGCCATAAATATTAAATCTCCTCATCCTTAAATTCTTCTTCAGCTGCTTTGTCAGCATCAGCTGCGAAATCAGCGTCTGCCTTTTCCGCTCTCTCTGAAGCTTCCTTAGCTATTCCTTTTGCGGTGTCAGCTGCCTTTTTTGCAACCTTTTCGACGGTATCCTTGACCTCATCGATCTTGCCGCTCTTTTCAAGCTTGTCCCACAGAGTCATCAGCTTGGCTGTACCTGTTACGAAAGCCTCTCTGATGTCATCCACAGTTCCGCTCTCTCCTAGCTTGTTCCAGACTTCCTCTACCTTGGCAGAGCCCTTGTCTCCGAGCTCCTGAAGCTTGTCAGATGTCTTATAAGCAAAATCTTCGATCTTGTCGCCGACCTCATCGAAATCATCAGCATCTGCTCCGGTCCTGCCGAATGCCTTGTCAACGCTCTTCATTGCAGCGTCCATAGCCTTGTCATATGCTCCGATGACCTTGCCGTTGATATCGATAACTTCGCCCTTGTCATCAACGAATTCGATATCACACTGTGTTCCTACAGCAGCGATAATGCCGAGTATAGCGCCCCATGGAACAAGAGCTGCTCCGATAACCCCTGCTGTAAGCGGGAAGTTTACAATAGTCTTGTTGCCCTTTCTTACAAGGATCCTTGTGACATTGCCCTTCTTAACGATCTCTTTCATCTTGGCGAAGATCGGGCTGTCCTTGAGGCTGCCGCCGTCAACTGCGTCGTGTTCCTTGTTCATCTTCTCTTCGAGATCGATGATAGCGTCTACAACACTTCCGTCAGCCTTCTCAAGAGCTTCCTTAGCCTCAGCATAAGTTGCTCCGGTTCTGTCTTTTACAAGTTCAATTTTTTCCAGATTGATATCCATAATCTATGCCTCCAGTTCTCCGGTGCCGCTGAGTACATCAACGTCGAGATAACGCTCTGTATACTCAGCCAGAATACGTCTTATCATGTCAGCCACATCGCTTTTGAGAGTGACTTTCTCAAACGTTTGCAGTGGCTTGGACTGAAAATATCTAAACACATCAATAATAGCAAAGGATGGCTTGTAAATCAATGCATTACGGTCTGTTTTCTCCTTATTTGCACAGTCATCACATATGATTCCGCCGGCTGAAACGGAGAACTGTCTGAACCCTCCTTCTGGATGCGGCCTGCCGCAGCTTACGCAGCAGTCAAGTTCGGGACTTACGCCCAGAAGTCTCAGTGATCTGACGATAAATGCAAAAAGAAGTGTCTCGGAACTGCTTGATGTTTTTTCTATCGATTCGAGGAATTCGATCGAAAGATCGTAGAGTCCCGGCGCAGGCTCACCGTCTGCAGTCACCTTGTCCAGATATTCTATAAATGCCGAAGCAACCATGAATCTGTCAAGATCTTCTCCAATAGAATAATAGCTCCTGCGTGCTGAGGCCGAGTTGATGCTGTATGAATCTCTTCCTTTGAACAGTTCGTATTCAGCGAAAGTAAACGGTCTCAGAGCAAGAGCTGACTTGCTGCGGCTCTTCTCGTTAATAGAAGTGCCTGCCGAAATCTTCCCGTACTGACGGGTGAATATTACGATCATGCGCCGGTTGCCGGCGATTTTGCGCTGTCTGAGCACAATTCCTTCAGTATTTATAATCATGTGTCTGCATGAGCAGGAATTCTGCACTCCCGGTTTTATTCGTCTTTATAACCCCAGCTGCGTATTGTGCGCTCTGAGTCTCTCCAGTTCTCTTTTACCTTGACCCACAGGCTGAGATAGACTTTGCATCCGAGGAGATCCTCGATCTCACGTCTTGCCGCTTTGCCCACACCCTTGAGCTTGCTGCCGCCCTTACCGATGATGATAGACTTGTGTGATTTTCTCTCACAGTAAATGACAGCACCTATCTCTGTAAGCTTAGGTCCCTCTTCAAACGATTCTATCTCAACGAAAACCCCGTGAGGCACCTCGTCATCAAGGTAGTTCATGAGTTTTTCTCTGATGATCTCACTTACGATGAAGCGCTCCGGATGATCTGTGGCAATGTCATCAGGATAGTACATCGGACCTTCCTGCATATACCCTGCAAGGCGGTCCCTGAGCATTTCAACATTATCTCCCTTGAGTGCGCTGACGCCGTATATGTCGTCAAACAGCCCGGTCTCAGTGTATCTGTTGTACAGAGCAAGATACTCTTCAGGTCCCATGAGGTCCATCTTGTTTATGGCGAGCAGCTTCGGAGCCTCAACATTCTTAAGAAGTTCGAGGATGTTCGCATCACCTTTGCCGAAGCCCTTGGTGCCGTCTATCATAAGAAGGACGACATCGACACCGCTGAGTGTATTGAGCGCAGTCTCATTTATAGCTGAGCCCAGTTTATTATGTGGCTTGTGGATACCCGGAGTGTCAAGAAAAACCATCTGAAGCCCACCGCCCTCTTCATATGAGAGGTCGGTATATATCCCGGTGATCCTGTTCAGTGTCGTCTGCGGTTTGCTCGATGTGATGGCGATCTTCTCTCCGAGCATGCTGTTCATGAGAGTTGATTTGCCTACGTTAGGGCGTCCGATTATTCCAATAAATCCTGACTTCATTATCTGTTAACTCCGATTGATCCAAGTATTTCTTCTTCGCGGGCTCTCATCACCCTTTTCTCGTCCTCTTCCATGTGATCGTATCCCATGAGATGAAGGATGCTGTGTGTGAAGAGATATACAAATTCTCTCGTCACACCTGTTCCGAATTCCTCAGCCTGGCTGAGGACACGGTCGTAGCATATTACGACATCGCCAATAAGTGCTGTGACCTCTTCATCGCCGAGGTCATATGCCAGCTCTTCCATATCGTCATACTGAGGAAAGCTCAGCACATCAGTGACGCTGTCATTTCCTCTGTAATCGCGGTTGAGGCTTCTTATCTCCTCTGCATCAACGACTGTTACGCCTATCTCCGCATCAAGGTCCTCAGGCTTCATGGATTTTTCTTCCAGTACATCGGGAAACTCAAGGCTCAGCGCTTTTAGCGCAGCCTTCTCCATAAGCGACTTGATCTCGCTGTCAAGCCTTCCCTCTTCATCGCTGTAGTATATATTCATATGACCGGTTTCCTACCTTGAACTGACCTTATTGCCCTTTGATGTGCTCGTCCTTACCTTATTGTTGTTGTCATAGGACTCATAGGCCTTGATGATCCTCTTTACAAGTTCATGCCTTACTACGTCAACTTCAGTAAAATAATTGAAGCGTATGCCTTCAACTCCCGTAAGCACCTTCCTTGCCTCCTTGAGGCCGGACATAGTGCCGCTCGGGAGGTCTATCTGCGTGATATCTCCGGTAACCACTACCTTTGAATTGAATCCCATACGTGTAAGGAACATCTTCATCTGCTCTCTTGTAGTATTCTGGGCTTCGTCGAGGATTATAAACGCATTGTCAAGGGTACGTCCTCTCATGTATGCCAGAGGAACGACCTCTATCACGCCTTTCTCTCTCAGCTTTGCAGCAGCTTCCATACCGAGTACGTCATAGAGAGCATCATACAGAGGTCTTAGATACGGATCGACCTTTTCCTGCATATCACCCGGAAGGAAGCCGAGTCTCTCACCTGCTTCGACTGCAGGTCTTGTAAGGATTATCCTCTCTATCTCTCTGTTCTTATACGCGCTTATGGCCATGGCACATGCGAGATATGTCTTACCTGTTCCGGCAGGACCTATCCCGAATACCATGTCGGTATTCCTTATATTGTCAACATACTCTTTCTGCGCCTGGGTCTTCGGCTTGAGAGGCTTGCCCATATGCGTATAGCATATGATGTCCCTGGATGTGGATCCGGCATCAAAATTCTTTCCGCCCACTTCCATGTCTATTATGTAATTCAGCCTCTGCGAATCCAGCCCCGGCTCAATGTTAAGAGCTTCAATGAGTCTGCCGATAATGCGCATAGCAAGCTCGGCATCTCTGCCTTTTATTATCAGAGTGCCGTCTCTGACCGTCATCTCGGTCTCAGTGATCTTTTCGACAGTCTTTACGTTGGAATCGTAATTGCCGAAGAGATCCTGGATGTTGATGTTTTCAGGTATGTCCAGTCTTAGTTCCATATCTCTCCTAGAGTTTGCCGTTCAGGAAGTCCTTAACGATCTTGTTGACAGTAGAACCGTCAGCCGCATCCTTGAGTTCAGCCATAACGCTCTTCATCAGAACGCCCATGTTCTTCATGCCTTCCTCGATTCCGAGGTCTGCTGCTACAGCCTTGACCTTCTCTGCGATCTGCTCCGCACTCATCTCTTCCGGAAGGTATGCCTGAAGGATCTCGATCTCCTTCTTATATGCTTCTGTCATATCCTCCCTGCCTGCCTTGGCAAAGTCTGCAAGGGCATCCGTTCTCATCTTGACCTGCTTCTTGATGATCTTAACGATATCTGCATCGTCAGTGAGTTCCTCTCTCTGGTCAACTTCGTGCTGCTTGATAGCTGCTCTCACCAGATTGACAGTTTCCTTCTTTACTGAATCATGGTTCTTCATGGCTTCCTTGTAATCTGCCATAAGCTGTTCTTTAAGTCCCATAGTTATTTCTCCTTCCCGCCTTCCGTCCATCTGCGGAAAGCTCCTTATAAAAGCAAAATGCGAACGCCTTTCCGGAGTTCGCATCTGATATAAGCTAATTAGTACTTGCGAGCCTTCTTACGGGCAGCCTCAGACTTTTTCTTACGTCTTACGCTAGGCTTCTCATAATGCTCTCTCTTGCGAAGCTCAGCCATGACGCCGTCGCGAGCGCAAGATCTCTTAAATCTCTTAAGAGCGCTTTCCAAGCTCTCGTTCTCTTTAACGATTACCTTTGCCATCTTCTTGTCTCACCTCCTGACGTCCTTGAATTACTGCAGTCTTAACCGCAACGCAGAAATTGTACTACTGCAGTATCAAAAAGTCAACAGTAAAACAAATGTGGCGGTCTCATCTCTTCCGGGCGATGCGATGACCCGGCTGTATGCGGCAGGATTTCATTCTCCGCATTTCTGACCAAATATATTGTACCACAATATATTCGGATTATTGAAGAAAAACAGCACAATATATTTGATTAATTCAGCAATTTACCTTATTATAATATCCGTATAAATACGTTCGGACAAAACTGGAGATAAACATGCAGCTGAGCGATGCTGAGATCAGAGAGATACTGATCCGCAGAAAAAGAGAAAAAAAACGCAGACTCAGGAGGCGAAGACGACGGATGCTCATTATCCTCCTGCTGCTTATCGTGCTCATATTCGTTCTGGTCAGAGTGATCGGGCACGGCGGCAAAAGAAGCGATAAGGATAAGAAGTCTGCTGATTCGGCTGCGTCCGGTGAAAACCGCGGAATCATATTTATAGACCCGGGTCACGGCGGAATGGATTCAGGATCTGACGATGACAACGAAAGGTATGAGAAAGACGATACTCTCAAACTGGGTCTTGCCGTCAGGGATCACCTTCAGGCTCTTGGCTTCAAGGTAGCGATGTCCCGCACCGAAGATGAAATGGTAGACAGAACAGAGCGCGGCGAGATGGCCAACAAGGCTGGTGCACAGTTCTTTGTCTCCATACACAGGAACAAAGCTGACGGAGGCGGTCAGGGAGTCGAAGGATTCATCCCTAAAGAGGATGATGCTGAGTCAAGGCTCCTCGGCGAGAACATAATGCATTTCCTCGGAAAAGCAGGTTTCGAAGAGAGGACGATAAGAGCAGGAACTCTTGTCAGCTCGGCTGAAGATTACGAGGAAAACGCTGCAGCAGAGATGCCTTCTGTGCTTATAGAAGTCGGATTCCTCAGCAGCGCAGATGACAACTATCTGTTCGACAACAACCTCGACAAGAACGCGAAGGCGATCGCAGATGCGATCAACTATACATTCATGACATTGTACGAGCCGGAAGCGGCTGCAGAGTATGAGCAGATGATGGCTCAGACAGAAGCCGCATGCGAGCAGATCATGAAATCAACGAATGATGCACTCAGCGGAGCATCTGCAGCATTCGATGGAACTGAAGAAGGTACAGATTCCGGCGGCGCAGATCCGCAGGCCTGACTTTATAAACCAAGACCGGAAGCCGCTCAGGCTTCCGGTCTTTTCAATTATCATGATTCAGTTGTAAACAGTATATCAGCTGCTCATCTCATTCCATCTGATCTCATTCTTGTCATATACCGGCCCGTCATTTATGGAGCTTGTATCCCCGAGTCTTGTCGGTACGATGAGCTCCCCTTCCGGTTCTGATGTCGTGAGCATCTGATTGCTGAGGCTGAACTGCCCCTGGCTGCATCTCAGAACAAGTTTCTTCAGCATCTGCAGAGATCCGCTTGCACATACATAGTTTGCATCACGGATCACATCAGCCGCAGTTCCTTCTCTGCCGTTGCTGCCGTCCAGAGTCAGGACCTCTATCTCATTACAGATGGTGCGGAATGATTCGACCATATATATGTCAGATTTTGTATCATATCCGAGAACAGCCTTAAAGCTTTTACCTCTTGTAAGAAGACATCTGGCAAGTTCGAGCATCTCGGCTACTCCGGCACCGTCTGCCACAAGATATGCACCGTCCGGTACGGCATCGACATCGAATCCGTTTCCAAGACCTGTAAGTGATCCCACCTCTGTTCCGATTTCTGTCGAAAGGAGCTGTTCCCCCTCCTCACAGTCTGCTCTGAAAACTACAGAAAATCTGTTGCTGTCATAATCACAGACCGGAAAAGGTCTTACAAGTCCGCCCGCTTCTATCATGGCAAACTGCCCCGGCCTCTTGAATCTGCAGTCGTCTGTGCTGAATGTTATCTTGTATACATCGTTTGCAAGATGCTCCTTGTGAGCTACTTTACTTTTATTCATCTACATCACCCGTCCTTGCATTGACTGTGTCATATTCAGTCTTGTCAGCAGCTTCTGCCGCTGCATGTTTTGCTGTTTCTACCACAACATCTGCGACGTCAAGCACGCTGTCCGGAAGCTCTGTCACTGAAGGCTGCTCTGTAACATCAGCCTGTACGGCAGGTACTGCAGCTGCCTGTTCAGGAGCAGGTTCATTCGCCGGAGCGGCTGCCGGAACAGGTGCAGATTTCGGTGCAGGTCTGGCAGCTGCGGATCTCCGGGCATCTGCCTCATGCATAGCAGCGGATTCCTTCAGGTCAACTACATACGTATCGAGGATCTTGTCATGCCATCCTCTGTTCCTTTCATCTATAAGTATCCAGATGAACCCGAGGAGAAACACCGATCCGGATGCTGCCTTTACGAACCACTCTCTGAAAAGCATCTTCCAGAACCCTATCGGCTCGCCGTCCCTGCTCGATACTACCTCCAGTCCGAGAGCAGCTTTGCCTATCGTCTTTGACTTATTGAAAAATACGAGCTGTATTACTACATATGCGATGCTGAGTATCAGGGATATGATCAGAGCTGTAGTGGTACCGGCAGTCAGTCCGCCGTTATATCCATATCCATAGCCATAACCGTAACCGAATCCGTAACCGTAGCTGTTGTATGCGAGTTCATTCGCAATAATGATGATCATTGCAATAAACGCTATGAAGCAGGACACTGCAGGAATGACCATATCTATGCAAGCTGCGCCGAAACGTTTGCCTCTTGACGCCAGCTTCATTGCTTTTCTTCTGCTCATTAACATTTCCTCTCTACTGCTGCTGAACGTCACTTCAACAGTCATTTAAGTGAATTCAACAATATTATACTATATCGTTGGTTAATTTTTTGTATAAATAATATACAATCAGCAAATCAAAGCCCGCTCAATTATACAAGCGGGCGAATGGATTTTGTTATTAATAATCTTGATATTCTGACCACGTAGTATAGAAAACTTGCCGGCGGCGGAGATGATCCGCCATATGGATGCTGTATCAGTCCTCGTGCGGCTCAAAACCTACAAGGCTCTCAGGCATCTCCCTGCCGCTTCTTGTATAGTAGTCGACAAGAGCAGCCTTGATAGCATCCTCAGCGAGAACTGAGCAGTGGATCTTTCTTGCAGGAAGTCCGTCAAGAGCCTCTACTACTGCCTTATTTGTAAGCTCAAGAGCTTCATCAAGTGTCTTGCCCTTGATAAGTTCAGTTGCCATGGAGCTTGTAGCGATAGCGCTGCCGCATCCGAATGTCTTGAACTTTACATCAGAGATCTTATCGTCTTCTATCTTGAGATACATCTTCATGATGTCTCCGCAGAGAGGATTTCCTACTTCGCCGATTCCGTCAGCATCTTCGATGACTCCTACATTGCGAGGGTGCTCAAAATGATCCATTACCTTATCTGTATACAGTGACATTTCTTGTCTCCTTTCACCTTATATATCTACATTTCAGTTATATTCTGCATTTAGTCTGATCAGGCATGTTCAGGAATGCAGTGTTCTCTCTTGCCTGTAAGAAGGTCTTCCCAGTATGGCGACATCGATCTGTAGTATTCAACTACCTGATGTACCTTCTCGATTATGTAATCGACCTGCTCTTCATCATTATTGATGTCAAGGCTGAATCTCAGGGAACCATGTGCTGCTTCCACAGGAACTCCCATTCCTGTGAGAACATGTGACGGGTCAAGGGATTCGCTGGTGCATGCTGATCCGGATGAGCATTCGATGCCGTACATATCGAGATGCAGGAGAAGGCTCTCACCCTCTACTCCTTCGAATGACCAGTTGACATTTCCCGGAAGTCTCTTGACAGGATCACCGTTGAGCTGGGAATAAGGAATGTCCTTAAGACCTGCGATCAGTCTGTCTCTCAGCGCTCTGACTTTGCTCATATTGGCATCCATATTGTCACAGCCTTCCTTCAGTGCTGCTGCCATTGCAGCGATACCAGGAACATTGACTGTGCCTGCTCTCTTTCCTCTTTCCTGAGCTCCGCCCTCAATTACATTCACAAGACGGATGCCGTTGCGTGCATACAGGATGCCTACGCCCTTAGGTCCGTGGAATTTGTGGCCTGACATCGACAGCATGTCGATGTTCATAGCCTGAACATCTATAGGGAGATGAGCAGCAGCCTGTACAGCGTCTGTATGGAACAGAACGCCCTTTTCCTTGCATAAAGCTCCGATCTCAGGGATCGGCTGTATAGCGCCCATCTCATTATTTGCAAACATTACGGATACAAGTGCGGTATCTTCTCTTATCGCATCCTCAACATCCTTAACATCTACGATGCCGTTGCTCTGAGGCTTGAGGTATGTGACTTCAAAGCCTTCCTTCTCAAGCTTTGCCATCGTATGCAGGATTGCATGGTGCTCGATGTTGAGTGTGATGAGATGCTTTTTGCCTTTGCGTGCAAGGCCTCTTGCAGCGCTCAGGAGAGCCTGGTTATCAGCCTCCGAGCCGCCGGAAGTAAAGTAGATCTCATTAGGATTCTTCGCATTGATACAGGATGCCACGATCTCTCTTGCTTCATCGAGGACTTCCTGTGTACGCTGACCGTCGCTGTGCAGGCTGTTAGGGTTGCCGTTGTAATTGTCAAGGCACTCTATCAGCTTGTCTCTTGCAGTCTTGCTGAGATAAGTAGTTGCCGCGTTGTCCGCATATACCTTCATCTTCTCTTCTCCTTAATATTATTCAGAATCACACTGATCGCAGTAATCTCCGAGCATCTTTTTACGATTACCCTTAATTATGTCATCCAGAGTGATTTTGCTCAGATACTGTTCAATGACTTTATCAAGTCCCGCCCACAGAGGAAGCGTGCTGCATGTCGCAGCCTTCTCGCACTGCACTCCGTCCTGCATTATGCAGTTTACCGGTGCAAGGGTCCCCTCTGTCAGGAGCAGAATTTCATTGATACTGTATTCCTCCGGTGATCTTGCCAGTTTATATCCGCCGTTCTTGCCCCTCAGACTCTGGAGCAGGCCTCCTTTGTTCAGAATGGAGATGATGCTCTCGAGATATTTCATTGAGAGGTTCTCACGCTCAGCTATATCTGAAAGAGATACATAGCCTCCATCGGACAGCTTTGCCAGATCAACCATTACTGTCAGAGCATATCTGCCCTTGGTTGAAACCATCATTGTGATGCCTCCTGTTCTCTGCCGTGAAGCCTCCAGAAGCCGCTCTTTCAGCTGCTGTCTGTCACGACCTTATAAATCCTACCACCGTGGTAGGAATAAGTCAACATAATTATGCAGATACCGTTAAAGCTTTCAATAAAATACCGTCCTCAGCCCTTTACGAAAAACTCTTTCGCGCTTTACTTAAATGATTCATATAAATATAATATATTCGGTAAATTTTGGGATCATAGGGAACTGGAACCAAAACGATATGAAGAAACAACTACATAGGCTCTCGGAATCTTGACGAATCATGAGCCTAATAGTTGCCAAACGGCGGCATAAGCGAACCTTGACAAGTGAATATTATCCAAAGTGAAAAGTG
>Ga0256407_10003306_pt1 | contig 28848 bp, 26 predicted proteins | sample RumenRJG_04DNA_FD_193489 | JGI IMG/M metagenome (GOLD analysis project Ga0256407, IMG submission 193489) | Bovine rumen microbial communities from Lethbridge, Alberta, Canada - RJG_04 | ecosystem: Host-associated > Mammals > Digestive system > Stomach > Rumen | place: Canada: Alberta...
CAGAGAATTGCTGTATAAAGTGCTGAACAGAAGAAGTGAAAAGAAAAGCTATACAAGAGAGGGCTTTATAGAAATGATGAAATATTACACTCTTGCAAAGCCGAAAATCTACTACAGCTTATTTTGATGATGTGAATTTTATTATGAAGAGCCGTATGCGGGAAAACTGCACGTACGGTTCTGTGAGGGGCTTACATTGTGAAGTGTAGGTCTACTCGACTACAATGGGTGAACAGAATGCTTGAAATATCTTTTATGACTCTTGAATTGTTGTTTGCGGCTGTTTGGCTGTTGATCAGATTGGTCGTATGGATTCACCAAAAGCGAATCATATGGAAACGTGAAGCATTGCTGCTGTTGATGTATATCAATCTTGCGATTATTATCCGTTTTTCATTTTTTCCGAGAGATTTTGTGAGCGGGCATATTCAGCCTTTGATTTTTGACGCAAAAGTTGCTTTTCCTTTCCGTATCAATATTATCCCTCTTGTTAATTTGTTTCAATACGACAGTGTAAGGGATCAAATTTCACTTTAATCCCGCAAGCGCAAGCCCTTCTTCTGAAAAATAACGGGGACGGTTTTTCTTTGCGTATGCCTCCATCAGTATAGAATGATAAGCGTTAAGAAAAAGCTCATAGTGAATATAATGCCTGCTGTTCTGATTATTTTGACTATCCATATTATCATAGCTATACGATGGATGCTTATCAAAATCTTATCAGCGGTGATAAATGATTGGGAGCGGATCAAGGTAATTGTTTCGGGTGGTTGTTGCCTTGATATAAACATTATACGCAAAATGGACCTAAGAATCAAGATACTGTCACTCTCTTTATTTTAGCACCAAGGCTGTAATTCCCTGTACTTTGCCGTCAAATACGTTATCTGTAAGCAGGTTCCGCTTTCCGGAAAGCGTCGGTAAGGAAATTGCATCTTCCTTGGCGTGGAACAGAATGGTCACTTCATCGTCTTCCAGACACCGGGTTACGCAGATGAGACCATCTTTGTCCCGGGCCTCCTCCGCTACCGTTTTGCCTCGGGTAATGGCAGGGATCTCCTTACGCACCCGCAGCAGCCGTTTGTACCAGGAAAGCATATCCTTGTCCTGTCGACTTTCGTCCCACAGCATACCCCGGCGGCAGTCCGGATCTTTGGCACCAGTCATAGCCACCTCGTCACCGTAGTAGATCATAGGCATACCTGGTGTCAGAAGTTGCAGCGCGGCACATAGCTTCTGCCTATCCTTATTTTCGCCACACAGATGGAGGATTCTTGCGGTATCGTGGCTGCCGATGAGGTTCCACATAAGATGATGAGCGGCGTTGTGAGTATTACCCCGCTGAAAGCCCATGACACCCAGAAAACCGGAGGCGGTCAGTGTCCCTTTAGCGGCGTAGTCAAGCACTGCCCGATAGAAGGGGTAGTTCATGACGCTGTCCCACTGGTCGCCCTGCAAAAAGTCCGGAGCGTGGTGCCACACCTCCCCCACAATCAGCGCCTGGGGAAATTCCGTCTTAATTTGTGTGCGGAAATACTGCCAAAAACCGTGGGAAATCTCGTCCGCCACATCCAGCCTCCACCCGTCTACTTTCGCTGTTCGCAGCCAGTAAAGCGCTACCTCTGTGAAGTAGTCCGCCGCAGCAGCGCAACGCAGATGTACCTTGGGCATGTCCCAGAAATAGCTGAAGCACTTGTAGTTGTGGCGCATGGGAATCGTACAAACCGGGAATTTATTAAAGTAATACCAGTCTTTATACCGGGAGTTTTCTCCCTTTTCTACCACATCCCTGAAGGCGAAAAACTCCGGGGAGGTGTGATTGAACACACCGTCCAGAATCACCCGCAGCCCCAGAGTGTGCGCCTTGTCCACCAGCATCACCAAATCATCGGTAGTGCCAAAGGTGGGGTCGATGGTGTAGTAATCGATGGTATCATACTTATGACAGGAGTTGGAGTAGAAGATGGGAGTTAGGTAGATCACATCCACTCCTAAGTCCGCGATGTAGGGAAGCTGCTGAATGATACCTTTCAGACTGCCCCCCAGCGCCGCATTGGCAGTGATGGGGGTCTGATACCAGATTTTGTCTTCCACTTCTTCGTGGCTGGCGAACCGGGAGGGGAATATCTGGTAGATAACCTTGTCGGATGCCCAGTCTGGAGCGAGGAAGCGTTCTTCTTCCCGGAGGGTCTGGGGGCAGTCAAACAGCCTCTCTATATCATCAGGGAGGGTGTCTGTAAATCCGCTGTTTGAGAAGAAGACCCGGTTACCCGCGTTGTCTTCCAGCTCAAAGCAGTAGCGCAGGCAGACTACCCTAAATTCCAACTCCACTTCGTAGTAGTCCCGAAGTCCGTCGCTGGCCACCCACTTCATGGGGGTAGTTTTACGGGTATCTCTGATCTTCAGGGGAAGGTACTTGTCCAGGGCATGAAGGGTCACGGACTTTATGTCGTCCTTTGCCGTCTGGAGCCGGAACAGAAATCTGCCCGGTTCCAGACAATAGCAGTATCTCTGGGTGGCTTCATGCCAAATAGCAGCATAATTCATAACATTACCTCATTTTCCGATACAAGTCTTAATATGTTCTTTCTATTTGCATTATACACTTGCCTATGGTATAATTCTCCTACAATTATACTGTATTTCTAACACGATCCTATTTTTCGGGAAGGAGGGGCCGCAAGTGGACGAAAGATTGCTTCACGAAACCAAAATTCACGGCACTGTAGAATTTCCCTTTGCAGTGTATCTGGGCCGGGTCCCAGAGTACCTCACTGCATTTCCCCGCCATTGGCACGAGGAAGCGGAACTGATCTACGTAACCGCCGGCCGACTGAATGTATCGGTCTGGGCCCAGAACTACTTGCTGGGACCGGGGGATATTGTCATTGTTCTCCCTCACGCCATCCACGCTATCGAACAAGCCCAGTCCGAGAAGGCGGAGTATTATAATATTATGTTCAATTTTTCGCTTTTGGGGAGGACCGTCTGGCAGAGAAGTATCTGAAACCCTTTTTGACACACGAAAAGAATGTCAATTGTATTGTAATTACATATTATAATGACAATGGGTTTTCTCCAATAATGCTTATAGAAAAAAAGATTCAAAAAACAATCATGATATGAGAAGCAGGCATGGTGTTTGCAAATATTTGGTTTTACTATCAAGAGGCTTTTTGCTGTATCGGTAAGCTCACTTCATTTTCGATTTGGGGGGTATCGGAGCGTATGAGGCGTTTGGTTCGCCACCTGCCGTTCTTCCATCGCAGAAGCATCAATACACCGCGCACACATTCATCCGCAGCGAGAGCGATCCATAAACCGTAGATTCCCATACCGAAGACGACCGCGAATAAATACGAGCCAAGCACGCTGAGAAGCCAGTTGGAGAAGATCGCGCACGCGGTCGGGAAATACACATCTCCCGCTCCCCGCATAGAGGCTATCATAACCAGATTTGTTGTCCTGCCAAGCTCCAAAATACAGTTCATTAAGATAATTTCGCTGCCGATGGAGATAATCTCAGGGTTATCGGTGAACAGTCCGATCAGCGGTTCCCTCAATAATACACCGACACCGCAGACAGCAGCCATGAGCAGTAGAGCTGTACGATGAGACCGATAGCCTTGTCGGCAGGCTTCATCATACCTGCCTGCTCCGACAAGATGTCCGATCATGATCTGAGAAGCCTGTCCGATGGCAAGCGAGCAAAGATAAAACAGCATCGTGATGCTTTGAACATAGGTCTTGGCGATCAGCTCGTTTTCTGTCAGGAAGTTGAGCACAATGGAGGTGATAACCAGCTGAGAAAGATTATAGAGAAAGGTCTCAGCAGCCGACGGGATACCGACCTTCAGCATCGTCCCGAACTGTTTGAGCGGGAACGGAATCAGCATACGAAAGACAGCCGGCTTCTCGATCTTAGTGAACAGGATGATGACCAGGACCACACATCCGATCAATTGGCTGACGCCGGTTGCGATCGCTGCTCCCACAACTCCCGTACGAGGTACCAATATCAGATCCAGCGCCGTATTGAACAGATTCATTCCTGCAGAAACAAACATCGTGATCTTGGTGAGTCCGTGGTTGCGGATAATCACCGATACTGCGGTCATCACCGCTTGCAAAAAGATCGTACCGCCGACGATAGACAGATACTGACCGGCAAAGTCAAGCAGCTGACCTTCCGCGCCGATCAACATCAGCATAGGCTGCCGGAACAACAAAAAGAACACGCTGACAAGAATGCCGAATATCAATTGCAGTGCGATGGACAGCGCCGCTGTCAGTGAAGCGGACTCTCTTTTTCCCGCTCCTAGGTACTGAGAGATCATCACGGCGCTTGCGGTAGATATGATGTTGAAGATGATGGTAACGATAGATACAGTCTGATTTGCCGTGCCGACAGCGGAAGCCGCGAGATCATCATAAGAGCTGAGTATCAATACGTCGATCATGCCGAGCAGCATGAACAGCGCTGTTTCGATAAAGATCGGCCACGCCAAGCTGAACAACTTCATTTTTTTCATAACTTTACCTGATTTCTTCCATGATTTCGTTAAACCTACTTGTATTATACGATTATATGATGTATAATTCTTGCATAATATCACGATGATTTTAACACAAAACGATTGTGAGGCGATCAAATGTCAGCTTATCAGGAAACAAAGATCCACGGAACGCCCGGCTTTCCCTATATCGTTTATCCGGGGATCCTGCCCGAGCATATCAGCGGGATCCCCCATCACTGGCACGAGGAGATGGAGATCATCTATGTGACCGACGGCATGATCAGCGTATCCGTCGGCAACAACGAATACGCTTTGTCGGTCGGGGATATCATTCTTGTCCACCCTCAGACGATCCATGCGATCCGTCAGCACAATGGGGATTCGGCCATTTACTACAATATTCTGTTTCGGCTTTCGATGTTGGAGAACGCCGCCGACGATACCTGCCGGGAGAAATATCTGGAGCCGATCTACAATCGCAGGCTGTTGATGCCGGAATATCTGACGCCGGAGCATCCTCTGCACAGTCAGATCGAGCCCATCATCCGCAAGCTCACGACAGAACCGCATTATCAACGGTTCCATGAAGAACTGTTGATCAAAGCGAGAACTTTTGAGATGCTGCATAGGATCCTGCCCTTTTGTGAAAAGGCAGACATCGCTTCTGCCAATGAGGATATTGCTTATGAAAAGCTGAAACGGTCGCTGCTCTATCTTGAGGAGCACTACGCCGATAACATCACCGTCGAAGCTATCGCGGCTCAGAGCAATTACTCTGCCAGCCATTTTGCGAAGCTGTTCCGTCAACTGACCGGAGATTCCTTCACGCAATATCTGAAAAACTACCGTTTGGAGATGGCGGCGGTTCGGTTGCGCAACGAAAAAACAAAGATCTCGGAGATCGCTCTGTCATGCGGATTTTCTAATCTGTCTTACTTTTCGCGCGCTTTTTTTGAGAAATTCGGTCTCACTCCGTCCGACTACCGCAAAATCCCTGACCCCGGTACGAAAAGCATTGACAAAGAAGACGCCGTAGTCAAAGCGAGCGGAGCGCCGATCTCCTGCCGCGGACGGTGAGAACTACGAGTGGACCGATATGTACGAGGGCTTTGCCAAAACTGCCGAGGAAGAAGGATTCCCCGAGCTCGCGGCAAAATTCAAACTTGTTGCGGCAATCGAAAAACATCATGAGGAAAGATACCGTGCATTGCTCAACAATGTTGAAACTGCTCAGGTATTTGAAAAGAGCGAGGTCAAGGTATGGGAGTGCCGCAACTGCGGTCATATCATCGTCGGCACAAAGGCTCCCGATATTTGTCCGACTTGTAATCATCCGCAAAGCTTCTTTGAAATCCATGCAGAAAACTATTGAGATTACAGCTTAACGCATGCGTTGTTTGTCCTATCTAACGCTTTCGATCAAGATAACGCTCGTCCTTTTCGGTACGTCATCAATGCCGTACCCTACAATTCTGAACATTGACCACTACGGTAATTGGTTGGGATTAAATGCCTCGCAATGACGATTGAAATACGAGAAAGGATTTGAAGGCGACTGTGCCGAGCGATATCTGAGTAATAGTCAATAATGAAACGCTTGCAATAACTGCGAGAAGATGTATAATGGTTTTAGCGATCACGTGATAAAAACCTCGCGCACTTTTAAACATCTATATGGAGGATGACTTATGCTGAATTTTTCGGAGATTATTCAATTAAAACAAGAGCTTGCCGATCGAACCGGCGCAGACTTACATTATCACGACGTTTGTCCGAAGCCGTTCTTTACCTTGGAACGCTCCGACAGCGAGATCCAAGCTTGTATCACGGAGTACCTCGGCAAAAAGCATTATGTCCCTCGGTTCTCGGATGACGGACTGCAATTCACCGTGGAGAAAGGATAAGGATCATGGCGCTGACGGACAGATCCTCGAGTACGCGAGCGGTTATCTGTTCATCGTCGGCGGTACGATGATGTTCCAGGCGCTGATGAACGCCTGCGCGGTGATCATCCGCAATCACGGCATGACAAAGCTGCCGATTTAGCTGAGAGAGGTAGGAATCTGCAATAAAATAAAGAAAGGTGCAACTCGCAAGCAATGCAAGTATGCGCATACTTGCTCAAAACGCTTGTTGGTGCCAATTCCCCAAACCCCTGAGATCGTCAACGAAGTTGACGGCTGCGCGTTCAAAGAACGCTGAGATAACACGACGGCAGATGATTCTACCGCCGTGTTTTTTCTCTCTCTCGATCATCGTCGCGCTCGGGAATGTTGAGCAGGTGTTCCACGTTGGATTTCACATTATACAGTTCTTTCTTAAATAACGGTTATAAGGATTTGTTTGTAGAAGAATCCAAAAGCGAGTACATCAACATAACACCCATACAAGCATATCAGGCGGCTCGCAGTTGAGCCGCCTTTGATTTTTGTGGACAAATTGTCCACACTCCCTTACTCTCTCCCCTCAACAATAGCAATATATTTAAAAATCGCAGGGTAGGACACCGAACAATTTACTCGCGAATAAAGAACACATATTTATTGCTTTTTATTTGAAAATACAGTATAATGAATTATAAACATATCTGACAGAAAGAGAGGGATAGGGTATGCTCATGTCAGCGGTCAGCGAGATAACTCTGTCTTTTTCACAAAAAATCTATATACTCAAATCTAAAGCGTACTCTATGGGATAAGTCCGTCCCGTGGGTGTGATTCTGCGGTTTCAAAAAAGGAGGAAAAATCATGAACAAACAACACACACGACCGGTCAGGCGTGTTTTGGCGGTGATACTCAGCCTTGCGCTGCTGCTGACCTTTACGCCGCTGTCGGGAGTGGTAACGCTTTCGGCGAGTGCAGAGGAGGAGTATACTCATTTGTCAGAGAATACTAGGTCTGTTTCAGGTACGGTAGGTGTTTTTACCGATATTGCCATATCTCATTGGATAGAATTATCCGGTGATACGATATTGTATATTGAATCCGGTTGTACTTTAAATATTGGCGGCGGCGGTATAATCGTAGGACGGGGGCATGACCTGACGATCTGCGGAGAAGGAACTATCGAAGGTTATCCCGCAAGTAGTGGTATAATAGGAGTAAACAATATAGTAATTGAAAGCGGAAAGATTAAGTGGCAATCAGTTTCTGGCAGCACAATTAAAGCAACAAATGTTACTGTCAACGGAGGTAATATATGGTTAGAGAGTACTCAGCGCTATGGCATCGAAGCAACGAATGCGATCAATCTGAATGGCGGTATAATACATGCAAACAAATATAGTGCCGATCATATTTACATAAACGGACTTGAAGTTCAGGCATCACAGATAAACAATAAGACCTTACAATTAGGATATAAAACAATCACATGGCAAAACTACGACGGCTCAACGCTTAAAACTGAACAGGTCAATTGCGGCGAAACTCCATCTTACAGCGGCGAAACGCCCACAAAACCCGCCACAGAACAATACACTTATACATTCAGCGGCTGGTCGCCTGCCGTCACAGCCGTTACCGAAGATCAGACCTATACGGCACAGTTCAGCAGCACCGTCAAAAAATATACCGTCACTTGGAAAAACAGCGACGACTCAACACTTAAAACTGAACAGGTCAATTACGGCGAAACTCCATCTTACAGCGGCGAAACGCCCACAAAGGCAAGCGACGGAAAGTATAACTACACATTCAGCGGTTGGTCGCCTGCAATCACAACTGTTTCAGGCAATGTGACCTATACGGCAGAGTTCACCAAAACGCCGATCGCAACCCACTTCTCGCAGGAAGGCGACTCCTACACGATACACAACGATACGGGCTGGGATATTTTCTGCGACTGCCTCGATGACAACGACACCTACAACCGTTTCTCGGGTAAAACCGTTGTGCTTGCTGACGATATCACCGTCACACGCATGGCAAGCGGAGCCGATCACGACTTCAAGGGAATCTTCGACGGACAAGGGCATACGCTGACCGTCGCCTACGGCACCGCAGACAGTCCCGTCAGCGACGACGATAAGGCGGCTCCGTTCCGCAATGTTGAGAGCGGCTGCGTCATCAAAAATCTGCACACCCAAGGCACGATCTATACCTCGAAAAAGTACGCGGGCGGTATCGTCGGCACCCAGTACGGCACAGTAAGGCTCGAGAACTGTCGCAGCAGCGTGACGATCAACAGCATGACGGCAGGAGACGGCACGCACGGCGGTCTTGTCGGTCGCAACGGCAGCAGCAGCAGCGCAAAGCTCACCATTGACGGCTGTGTGTTTGACGGAAAGATCCTTTCCGTCGGCGACGATCCCACCACGAATTGCGCGGGCTTTGTGGGTTACAAGGGCAATAACGTAACCATCACCAACAGCATTTATGCGCCTAAAGCGCTTGAAGCAGATGAAACCGAACCTGCCGGCAACAGCGCCACCTTTGTCCGCAACGGCTCCGCGGGAGCGAACTGCTATTACACACGCACCCTCGGCACGGCGCAGGGCAAGCAGGCTTACACCATCACCGCAGGCGATGATGTAACGCTCGGTCTTGCCGGTGAGGCGACCGAATACGGTGTGAGCGGTATCACGGCATATGCAGACAGCAACGGTATCAAGTACGGAGAAACTACTCTCTGCGCCGGCAGCGGAGATACTGTTACATTGACTGTTGCCCCATCCGCTGTTGGCTATGCGGTCAATAGCGTTTCCGTCAATGACGGCGCTGTGGCGGTCACCTCAAATGAAAACGGCACATATTCATTCACCATGCCCGCAAGCAACGCTGCCGTGACCGCGGAGCTTGAGGAGGCATCCTACTTCGACGCAAGCACAGGCACACTCACCCTGAAAGGTAATGTATTGAACAGCGTAGCGGGTATTGTCCTTCCTGACGGTGTAAACAATGCTGATGTCCGGCATATCAATGTTGACAGCAGCGGCGCGACCTTGCCGGAGAATTCGGCACGGCTGTTTCAAAATTTCACCAACGTTAAATCTATTGACCTTACAGGCGCAGATACAAGCGGTGTAAGGAGTATGAACTATATGTTCTACTATTGCACGAAATTGACAGAGCTTGACCTGAGCAGCTTTGATACAAGCCGTGTAGAGGATATGAACCATATGTTCAGTGTTTGCGGGGGGTTGACAGAGCTTGACCTGAGCAACTTTGATACAAGCAGCGTAATGGATATGAATAATATGTTTTATAACTGTGCTTCCTTGGAAACACTTGATCTGAGCAGCTTTGATACAAGTTGTGTAGAGGATATGAGCGGTATGTTCATTGCTTGCGTGAATTTGACAGAGCTTGACCTGAGCAGCTTTGATACAAGCAGTGTAACAAATATGGAGCATATGTTCGAATGCTGTGATTTCTTGAAAAAACTTGATCTGAGCAGCTTTGACACAAGCTTTGTAAACAGTATGACGAATATGTTCTACGGCTGCGAACACTTGACAGAGCTTAATCTGAGCAGCTTTGATACAAGATATGTAACAAATATGAGTAGCATGTTCTCCGACTGCGACAACTTGACAACAATTTATGTCAGCGAACAATGGAGTACGGATCGTGTATACAATTCAAATGATATGTTCGAATACTGCAGATCGCTGAAAGGCGGCAACGGCACAGCTTATGACGGATCTAAAACCAACAGGGAATATGCGCGTATCGACAAGGACGGACAGCCCGGCTACCTGACAGGCACTTATGCGGTGACGGTTCCCGCCGGTATCACCATTTCCCCCGTCAATGCGATCATTGACAGCGTTCCCTTCTGCGTGAAGGGCGAAACGATCACGATTTCTCCCGGGGAGGGCTACATCATAGCGGACGCTTTTGTATTTATCGACATCGGCTATGACATCATAGAGATCGAAATAACGGATAACAACGACGGCACTTATTCATTCACAATGCCTGAGAGTGAAGTTTCGATGGAAGTGGAAACCGCTTTCTCCGACGGCGTCGGCGCCGCGCTTGCAGGACATTCGATCAGCTTGGAGGGCGATATCGCGGTCAACTTCTATATGGACCTTGACCCCGAGATCGCACAGAGCGAAACAGCCTATATGCAGTTCACGATCCCCAACGGCAGCAAGTCCGAAACAAAAACGGTCTTCGTCAAGGACGCGCGTGAGGATGGCGGCTATTACATCTTTAAATGCAGCGTCGCCGCAAAGGATATGAGTTCCGAAATCTCGGCACAGTTGATCGACGGTGATAATACGAGCACCGTTTACACATACTCCGTTAAGGATTACGCCGACTGGCTGATCGAGCACAAAAACGACAGCGCGGCTTACACAAAAGCAGCTCCGCTGGTCGAAAAAATGCTCCGATACGGCGCATACGCCAAGGAGTATTTTGACAAGACAAATACACTTCCCGACCTCGGTGACGTGAATATCGACAGTCAATTTGACACATACACAAGCACGGTTTCCGATGATCTGTTCGACGGCGCGACGCTCTCGCTGAAATCGCAGACGACGCTTTCGCTCTACTTCACCGACGAGGACGAGCTGACCTTCACCTGTGTGGATGAAAACGGAGCGGAACGCACCGTAGAAACCGTCAGGAACGGCAGCACGCAGATCGCGCGTATCAGAAATATCGCGGCAAAGGAGCTGAAAAACAGCTTTACCGTAACCGTCAAGAGGGGCGAGACCGAACTCGGCACCATTACCTACAGCCCGATGAACTACTGCTATAAAGCACTGAACGGCGGCACGGAAAACAAAAACCTGATCAACGCCGTCAAGGCGCTGGTTGCGTATTCCGACGCGGCAAACGAATATTTTACGGAGGGTGTGTAATATGGTGAAAGAAAAGTACGACCGAACCGAGCTTGAAATCCTCCAATTCCAAACCGAGGACGTTATCTGCACCAGCCCCTTTGAAGACGACGAAACCGAGCTGATTAAATGATAAACAAAAAATCAGTACATAACTGAACCTGAACAGGCAGAAGAAGAACAAAAAACCGTTCTTCTTCTGCCTTTAACTTTATCCTTATTCAATTCAAGGGGACATTTTCCCCGCTTCTTTACTCTCTCCCCTCAACAATAGCGATATATTTGAAAATCGTAGGATAAGACAGCGAACAAAGCCTTGCAAATTCAGCCTTGTTGATTTCGCCGTTTTTATACTTGGGATAATGCTTGTAGAACACGTTCGGGATATCGTCCGTTGAGGTTGATGGTCTGCCGAGCTGTTTGCCTTTCGCTTTGGCGTTCTGCAAACCGCTTTTTACACGCTGACTGATCATGTTGCGCTCCAACTCGCTGAATACACCCATCATTTTCAGCATACCCTCTGTCATAGGGTCAAGCTCTCTTGTGCAATCAACGACGAAGGAATCCAACACCAATCTAATGTGCTTATCCTTGACAAACTCAATGATCTCGCAGAGCTGTTTTGTGCTGCGCGTAATTCTACTGACTTCGGTAGCGACGATCGTATCGCCTGACTGGACAGCTTCCAACAGCCGTTGAAGCTCAACACGGTCATTCTTCATACCGCTTTCGTATTCGCGGTAAATGGTTCTGTCAGTAGCGCCGAGCTGTTTCAGCTCGCGTATCTGTCGGTTAATGTCCTGCATTTCTTCATTGGTAGAACACCTTGCGTAACCGTAAATCATAATTGCACCTCTTTCTTTATTTTTGCTACAACGAAAGGCTGTTCGTAAGGATTTGACTTATGAGCGCAAATTCCTTCGCGCCACATATAAAAGAAGCGCCCTAACGGAACAACAAAATAGCCATCTTTATTATGGTCAGTGACGTCGTATGGATCAGCCATTATCAAAACATCATCATAAGGGTCATCTGTTTCGCAAGTATCTATTCCTATAATTACTTGCCAATGTCCGCCCCAATCTGTCCAATCAACCATCACAGGTACTTCATTATCTATCATCATAATCAGGTAGCTTTGAAAATCCTCGATGGTTTCAAATTTTGGCACAGTATCGGTATGGGATTCTACCTCATAGCCAATACCCATAAAGAATAATGCCAAATTCTCAGGCGAGGTGCCTTTATCTATGTCTGTCTTTAGCATCTTGCTGATTTCTAATTCATCATATCTGAAATCATCATAGTAACGCAAAACCATCATTGCAACAGAACCGCCACATGTGTATTCCGTTGTTTGTTGGTATGTTAAGAAATTCGATATAATGTGCAGGCTTCCCTGACTTTTCAAATTGTAAAAGTCATGATGGATATAATACTTGCTGTTTATGTGATCGAGTTCGTTATTAAACTCATTCGCTTCACCATCGGAATTGTTTTCCGGCGTGATAGTACGTGGTTCATGAGATTTTTTCGCTTCTCTGGCTTCCTGAATGAAGATGATTATTGGAGCAATTATAACGAAGCATAATAAAACGAGCAAACAGACTACTATGGTTAATTTAATTATTTGTGTCATGATACACGTCCTTTCAGAATTGTTAATGCAAAGTATAAAAGAAAACCCTTGTTGAGTTTCGTTTATACTTTTGCTTTTTTTATGCGGTTTTTTGACGGCTTTCCCGTCAGCGTTTAGCTATAAAAGAAAAGATTTGTTTTTGTTTATACCGTTTTCTCTGTTTACATTCAAAAAAATAACTCAAATCCCAAAAGACTATTTACAATTAGAACAGATGTTTGTGTAATTGAAGTATCTGTTGTGGAGGTGAAGATGGTGGCTCATATTTATCATAGCGGAGATAGGGCGTATATCATTGATAACGTCAGATTTTTGCGCGAGGTTATAGTTTTGAAAGTTACGAGAGATTTATGCATCATTCGGTATGTTGATACTGGTGCTGTGATTCGCATAAGACCAAGCAGACTGTTTGAAACCGAAAAAGAAGCGACAAACCGATTGCCGCCGGACGCACGCCCGAAAAAGAGCAGTCATTGGGACTATGAGCTACATCACTGAGAACCGTTGCTTTTATGATTTTCGGAACGATTCACCGCTCATTCGTTCCAACGTTCGCACGAACACTTGCAAGTTCGTTTCCTTTACGGAATCCAACAGAAGAAAAAATAAAAAAGCTCACTCAACGGCGCGGCGGCGCACGGACAAGCTGTGTGCGCTGATTTGAGCGGACTTTTCCCATGTGAATTGATTTGCGGCGAGTTGAAGCGCAGCCGTGTGTATTTCTTGAAAAATTTTGCCGCCCTAAATTACATCTATACTTAGAGTAAAGAGTTAATCTTTTTTTACTTCTGTTGGAATAAAAGTGGGTACTATACAATGAGCTGAATATTTTTGGACTACCCCTTGCACCGGTGGGCGCTTTCTCCCGCCTTTTGAAACGTCTTTCTGTAAATTTTATCAACATCAACGGCGGGCTTAAAAAGTGCGGTATTATAGGAAAAGAAATATCGCAAATAAACTTGACAATTTGGGGTTTTTGATTTAAGATTGTAATGTAAAACGGTTTTACGAATTTACTTAATTGGAAGAAGCTGTGTGCAAGACGGCTTCTTCCTTTTTTCTGTCTTATTCTGATTCTCGGCTGCTTGAGCGTGACATCTTTGTAGTGGTTGTCCGATTGGCTGCCGTCTTTTTTTCTTACAGAGCGTTTCTTTATCAAACCTATGCTGCACAGCTCCTTGACGGTCTGAATCGCCGCAGAACGCTTCAAACGAAGCGCGGCGCAAATATCGTTATAGCTGTTCCAGAACCATCTGGAGCCGCTTTCGGCGCATTTACAGAAGAACAGATACATTCTCGTCTGTGCAGATGTCAGCATATATTTGAACAAACGGCGGCTGACAAAGAAAAAATCCCGTCCTGATACGACGGGAATGGTATATACGAAGGTGCCGAGACGCTTGTAATCGTCATAATAACGGTCAATGCGTTCTATGTAGCCGAGCCTGCAAAGAGTGTTCGCCGCGTCACTGATCGTCCGCGTTGATTTGATTCCGCACATCTTTTTCAGGGACTTCTGGCTTATCTTGACGAACTTTTTCCCGTTGCGGATAGTACGGCTGCGCAGACTATAGAACACTGCTAATACCTTCAACTGCGTTGCGTTCAAAGGCGCGGTAAAAATGCTGTTTGGCAGCTTGAACAGGTCGTTTTGACGGCGTTTCATAAATTCACCTTCTCAATATATTAGGGTGCGGTCGAATCAGATTGACCAAATCCTCATTGAAATCCTTTAGCTTGGGAATTTCACGGGTTACTTTGTAACCCATATCCTCATATTTTTGCGCGTAGGCTTCTATCGCCTTTTCGCCGCCCTTGTCGTTGTCCACGCAAAAGCAGATTTCTTCTACCTTGCTGTATTCCTTGACAAAGTGCGCAAGGGCGACGTCGCTGTTGCCGCCCAAAGACAGGCGCGTATCGTTCACCCATTTTCCTTTACCGCACCGCATATCAGTAAGCGTAGCGTGAGAGAGCAAATCTATCGGCGATTCAAACACATACACCTTGCGCAGATTATACCCTCTCAGATAAAAGCTGTTTTCCTTATCGGAGCCTTCCGCGTCTATTCTGAACTTGCTGTTGGTGTTTGTGGAGCGAATTAAGCCGTAAACTGCGACTTTGTTCTTGTTGTAGCCGATAAACACACAGTTGCCGCGTATATCCTCATAGATATATTCCATCCTCATTAAGAAAGATACTATTTGCGGAGAAATGCAGCGCGACTGAGTAAGGTAGGCAAAAGCCCGTTTGAACTGTCCGTTGGCTTTCGGCGGCAGTACCAACGCTTTCTTTTCGGGCTTGGAAGCCTGCGGCGGTGCGGCTTGGTACTGCGGGCGAGCTTCTTCCGCCTGTGACGGATTGATTACGATTTCCAATGCTTGCGCGTAGGTTTTGTTCTCATATTTCATCACAAATTCAAGCACGTCACCGCCGCCGATGCGTTGGCTGTTCCAATACCACGTCCGTTCATCTGCTTTCACAAAAAGGCTGTCATGCTCTCGGCAGCGAAAACCGTGACCGATTCTCTTGAACGAAAAGCCGTAGTGCCGCGTCAGGAAATCCACTACGGACACATTGCGAGCAGCTTGCTTGTCGTTATCGTCGAATATCCACATCTGTTTTTTCTGAATATAATACATCACAAATTCTCCCTGTCGATTTTCTTGATTTTGCGCTCATAACGCCACAGTAGATTGGTGCAGAACAGCACGGGAAACGTGTTGATAATAATCGTCATTTCATTTCCCGTGAACTGAAACAGAAAGACATTGGCGGCTAATGCCACCAAAGACAAAAGCACCGAGATCCTCAGAGGATACGGTGCTTTCACTTTGCCTTTGATGGCATAGCCTTCCTTTCGGCGCAGCTCGATTTCTTTCCGATAGACATTGACGGAGAAGATAACGTAGATGTAAAAGCCTGTGCAAATCAGAATCGTCATATCGTTACCTCACTCTACATAAACGTCGCAAATATAGACCTTGCCTGTGCCGTTATCTTTGGCGTAAATCTGCGTTTTTCCTTTGCGGCGCGCTTTGACAGTCACGGTGTTTTTCCTCGAAGAAAGCGTCACAGGATTAGAATTAGATGCGCTCCAAGTAACGTTATCCGCGCCGTAAAGCGTAACGGTAATCGTTTGCCCGACGCTGATATGGTACTCTGTAGCCGACAAATGAACGTTATCCGTTTGCGCCCTGCTCTTAACCGTCACCTCACAGCTTGCCGATTTGCCGTTGTTGGCGGTCGCCGTGACAGTTGCCTTGCCGACCTTTTTGGCAGTGAGCTTGCCGTTACTGACCGATACAACAGAACTGTTCGAGCTGCTCCACGAAACGGATTGATTGGCGTTTGACGGGCTGATCGTCGCCGTCAATTGCAGCGTGCCGTCAACCTGAATCGTTTTGGAGCTGTAATTGAGCTTGACTTCGATGACGGCGTTGCCGCCCGAATTGCTGTATCTTCCGTTGTCGTCGTAGGACACAACGGGAGCGCCGCCGTAAACCTTAGTTTCGGGCTGACTGCTCTGCGGACCGCTGCTGTTTCCACTGCTGCTGCTACTGCTGTTGTCGCCGCTGTTGCTGTTTCTGCTGCCTGAAGAAGAACCGCCGCCCGACGATGAATTGCCTGTCTGCGGCGCGGCTGTCGGCTTTTCCTCGGAATGTGTTGTCGCAGGAACGGTTTGCGGCGCAGCAGTTGGTTCGGGCGCAATAGTCGGAGGAACGGCGGTTGTGGGAACCGTCGCTGTTGTGTAGCTTTCAATGGGCAGCGTCGGATAAGTATAATCCTCTGTTGTAGGCTCTGCGGAGGGCTGCGTATCAAACAAAAAGAACGGAGCGGTTGTCGCCGCTTCATCGGACGTAGCAGCCTGTCCCGCGCTTGACATTCCTTTCATAACCGCGAGAACGATTACAACTATAACAAGCACTCCTGCGGCTGTTCCGGCAAGAATGATGGTATTGATATGTATGTTCCCAAACCCAAAACGCCGTTGAGCTGTAGAAGAAGCGGACAATTTGTCCAACTCGCGGCTGTTCAGCTTGATTCTGCGCGGCAGCCGAGAGCCTTCCTGTTCGTTTTCATCGTCAAGCGGGTCGGAATCGGGCAACGCTGAACCGTTAGCCATACTCGTCAGGATCTCTTTCAGCTTGATGTTGGAAACCTGTCCCTGCACCACGCAGTCAACGGGATAGTCGTAATCGTCGTCCTCACTCGTCAGCACAAGGATTTTCATGTACGAATACTCAGGCGGTATCTGTTCGATAACGGTTTTGATATCCGCGCCGATCGCGGGCGTTTCGGTATCAATCATAATCGCATGGGGGTTATACTTGTCGCGGACAGTTGCAATAAAATCCTTATCAATCTTTGTCACCGCGCCCAACACGGAAACGTTGGGCGCGGTTTTCGCAATGGATTGATACAGCTTTACATCAGACCTGTCAGCTACTATCAATAAATTCAATCATATCACCTTGCCTTGATTTGCTGTTGAATATCCTTGAATTTGGTCGTGCATATCTTGTACATCAGTGAATCTGTAGGCAGCAGATTACTGAACGGAATAATGCGCTTGCCGCATTTGATTAAACCCTTGCCCGGCTCGTCGATGTCAAGATATTTCGCTTGATTCTCAGACAGCCGGAACATCTGCTTGAGGATTTCCAGATCGTCCTCTTTTTGGGCAAGCATTACCAAGAACTCCGAGTTTTGGAGCATGGTCATCGCTTGCTTAGACTTGATAACCTCGGAAATGTTCTGCGTTGCGCCTGTGGCGACGCCGCCGTGCTTACGGATTCTCTTGTAGACCTTTTCAAAGAAATCGCCTGTGCGGAAAACACCGCTTGAATTGTCGTTGAACATAATGGAAAACTCGTCAGTCCAAACCCATGTTCTGATACCGTTCCGCTTGTTTTGGATAACACGCTGCCAAATCATTTCAAGCAGTACCATCAAGCCGACTGTCTGGAGCTGATTGCCCATTTCAAAAATGTCAAAGATAATGACGCGCTTGTTGTACTGAACATTTGTCTGGTGCGCGAAAATGTTGAAGCTGCCTATGACATAGGTTTCAAGTGAAAGCGCAATGTCGGCGGCTTCCTTTTCTTCCTGCTCAATAAGAGCCTTGTAGAAATCAGCGAGGGTAGGCAGCTTGCTTCTTTCGCCGTTGGAAGCGATAAAATCCTTGAAGATGATTTTTGTACACCTGTCGATAACGGAGCGTTCCTTTGCGGTGAGCGCGGAACCCTTGATCGTCTCGCAGAAGGTCAGTACAGTATCAATCTTGATTTGAATAGCAGACGCACCGTCCTCCGAATAGGTCAAATCCGTATCAAAAATATTGATAAATGTCTTTGTGTTCGGGGACAGCTTGATGATCTCCGCGTCAAACGGCGGCTTTTCACCGTTCTTTCCGGTGGCAAGCGAACTGTATTCATTCTCAGGGTCAATGATGATAAACACATCGTTAGCGTATTTCATCACAGCAGCAAAGAATTCCGCTTTGGTGGTTACAGACTTTCCTGAGCCTGATGTACCGATAACAAAACCGTTGGCGTTCAGCTCGTCTGTCCTGTCGATGATGATCGGCATATTGGTGATGAGGTTGATACCGTAAAACAAGCCCGCAGGATTGATATTGTTGCGGTAGGAAAACGGTATCAGGTTGCCCACCTCGTCGGTCGGCAGATAGAACGGCTGACCGAGATAGCTGCCGTCCTTTGTCTTTGACGGATTCGCAAAAGGCATGATGGATTTCAAGCCAAGCTCCTGCTGAGGAACGCCTGTTAAAACGTCCACGATCACCTGATGGCGGAGCGCGACCTGTTTGATGTAATCCTTGAGGTCGTTGAGCTGCTCAAGCGTGTCGGCGGCAACGTAGATGTAGATTGCAAAAGCAAACAGATCGCAGTTGGAACCGCCGAGCTTCTCCTGCAATTCCTCCAAATCCTGCTCGCGCTTTCTAAGCGAATACGGAACGTATTTGCCGCCGCGTTTGGCGTTCAGCTCGCGGCGTTTCTCCATGCGCGCTTCCAAATCGTTCATCTGGCGTTTCATGATTTTCATGGATTCCGTTTTATCCATGCGCACAAGATGTTTACTGACAGCTATATCGTAGGTGTTGTCGAGCAAATCCGTGATAAATTCGTCGTCGCATTCGTAGGAGAATCTTTTGACGAACATCACGCTCGAATAACAGGAGCCGACCTCGATATACTTTGACTTGAAATTGAAGCTCGCGGGCGCGATGTAGTCCTTGAGCTGAACGTCTGCCTGAAGATAGTTCTTCGGCAGCAGAAACGGTTCCTTGTCCGCCATGTGGTACAGATGATGCAGCTTTTCCAGTGAATCCTCCGGCATAAGCTGAGTGACCTTTACCGAGAAATTCAACGCTTCGTCCTGCAACGCCTTGAAATACTTAAACAGGATACCCACGTCGTTGAGCTTGGTTTGCGGCGTGTAGGACATCGCCGATAAAATCACCTGTTCGCAGGATTGATCGGCGGCGGTTTCAACGACCCCTTCCATTACCTGACAGTAATCGCGGCGAACCGCTCGGCTGCATAGCTGGTTATCATTTTTCGGAACGATTGCTTCCTCAATCATTTCACGGTCTGTGGGATAATTGAGGATCAATTCCTGATATTGAACGTCCTGCGGCAGCGTATTGAGAAAGTGCATATACTTTTCATAGAACGCATCCTTTTCATTCTCGCGCATGACCTTGTAGTCAATGTTTTCAAACATGAATAGGATACTGAACGTTTCACCGCTGCGAAACAAGCCGTTCTCATATATTTCGTCAAAGGGAATGGTGTCCTGCGCTGTGTGAGCCTTCGATTTCCGTTTGGAATAGCCCTTTCCTTTCTTTTTGCGCTCGTCCACCATGACGATTTTACTATTCTTCTTTTTCTTCCTCATATCGGTCTAAAACCCCTTTTGATTGATATGGTCGGAATATCGGCGATTGAAACATCACGATAATCCACTTAAAGAGGTTCATTCCGTTTATTCGTATAACCGCCAATCCGACGAAAATCAGCAGCTCCACAAACACAAAAGCCATAACGAGATTAACGGGTACTTTAAGGGTGAAGATAAAAAGAGCTACCGCGCCGAGCGCGATTCCAATACCCACCGCCATTAAAAGCACCTGTGGGATTGACAAGCCCATATAAACCGCTTTTGGATTGACTGTCTGCTGTTTGGTTATTTTTACTTTTCTCATGCATTAACCTCCGTCTGTCAGCGACAACAGCACCTTCGGCGGCTTTACCATAACGCGGCAGCACGCGATAATAATGATCGCGCGCGGTAGTGTTGAAATGATTGGCAGAAACAGTGACGATAGACTTGTAATAAGATTCGGCTCCGTAGCCTGCGCGACCCATCGTGTTCCGACGGCATAAACGATTGCGACGTATGCAATATAGCCTGCGGTCGTCAGGAACGCCGACATAAACTTGCGGAAATACCGCTTGCTTTCCTCTCCGACCAATGTTGCAAAGAAGATCGGCGACAGGGCTACCAAGCACGTCAGCTCAAAGCAACGCGCTACGAGCTTGATAATAACGAGAACGATACAGACAATCATAATAATGATAAGTATCAGGCTCGGAAAGCCCGTGATAAACTCAATGATAGCATTGAATATTCTCGTTACCATTTTCAGAATTGCTCCCCAGCCCGAAGCCGAGGAAGAATTGATACTTGAATTTCCGAAAACACTGCCACCTGAAGATGATAGCGTCGTTAAAATCTGACGCGCCAAGCTGTTTACAATTCCCAACGCATACATACAAATGGGAATGGCGAGGTCTATCCAGATTTTCACCAGGATAACTCTGGCGAAAACCTTGATACCGCCGCGCAGGGTCAATATCTCGTTTTGCAATGCAGTTGTCGTTATATTTACGCCGAACAGAATCACAGCGATGGCGTAGGCAAAGGTTTTTGTTACGCCCGATATAGAATCTGCTATTGTCCTGATGCTCTCGCTTGAAGTTGTGATTCCCAAGAAACGGTTGGTCGTTCCCGAACCGAAGCCGATGTCACTGACGATCACTCTGAGCTGCGTCCAAAGATAGTTGACAATACCTCCCGAATCGCCTAAAGCACCGGACATACCGCCGTCGCTGCTGATTCTTGACGCTTGATAATTTGAGCGAACGTCGGAAACATAGGCGTTCAAACTTTCAAGCTCCGTATTGATTCGGCTGTAAAGGTTTTGGTACTGTTCAACGGTCACTTCTTTGCCGTTTACTGTCGGAACAGATTCACCGTAGCCGACAAGCTCTGCGGTTTCGTTGATGAAGTTAGTTACATGAGAATTAAATGTATTCCATTTTGTACCCAATTCAACCGCATAAGAAGCCTGACCGTTATCATAGAACCATTCCAAGATTTTGATGATATTGAGATCGTCGTCAAACTCCGTGATACATGAGTTAAACGAAGTGGTCAACCGTTTACAGATAATAAAGCAGTTCTGACGAATAACAGACCACTGCGGCTTTGCGCTTCCGCCGTTTCCAACGGCGTAAAAATAGTCGCTGCCTTCTGCCTGTGAAACAATCAAGTTCCAACTGTTTGTTCGTGCCGAAACGCAGAATAACGCTGTTGACAGACACATAAAGGTTACAAGCATAACAGATAGGATTTTACATAACCTCTTGTTTTTCCTTATCTGCTGCTGTGTGTAAATCGTGTTTTTCATATAAACCTCCAAGCAGCACGACGCGCGGCCGTGCTGCTTTCCGTTAGTAAGGTTTAGAACAGCAATGATTTGATAGCTGTTGCCGCGCCGATCACAGCGCCGGTGATAACCAAGCCTGCAATACCCGCGTTTCTGCCGCGGCTGTCCTCGTCGGCTTGTCCTTGAACGAGCTTGATCAGCGACGGAATGCCGCCGCCTGCCGCGATTGCGATGGTCGCAACCCAAAATACAATATCAACCATACCACTGTACGAGGAAGTGTCCACACCCGAAGGAACCGCGAACACTCTGGAAACCGACAGGGCGGCTACGTTCAGCGCAGTGATTGACGAAATAATCTTTTTCCTGTGCTTTACAAAAAATCCTGTTCTTTTCATGTACATATACCTCCAAAATATAAAAACGTCCGTAAAGGACTACTCATTTGCCGTAGTGAACGGTAGGCTTATGCGCTTGAGTGTCCATCTTTGTCAGCGCGTTTGCGCCTTTTGATGTCAGCTCTACCACAGCAACCGCCGCAGCCCCGTAACCCGTAGAGGATACTGCTGTTTTTGCGGTTGTACTTGCGGCTGCTTTCGCTGCGGCTTTCTGAGCCGCCTGCTGCGCCGCCTTTTTTGCGGCTTCTTTTTTTGCTGCATTAGCTACCTGTGACGCGGCAGTTATGGCACCTTCCTTTGCCAAATCCGCGCCCGATGAATTACCTGAAATGTAGGAAACCGTTTGTTGTGCAGCTCCTACTCCGCTTTGCGCTTTATCCAAAATATTTCCAAAAGCGTCTTTAGCGCCCTCATACGCTGAATTTTTCAGCTCGTCCGCGACTTGTCTGATATTGTCGCGTGTTACCTTCCTAATATGAAAATCTTTCATGGGCGTGTGATTCAGAAAATCGTGGCATTTATCTGTCGGTGTTGCAATCCCGGCAGGGGCAATATCCACAAACCCGTATTTTTCGCACTCGCGGAAATACTCCTGAACACGTTTATACATGGCAGGGTCGCTGTGCGCCAGATGATTAAGGTCAATGGAATTGGTAAAACGAAACGCATTCAAATCTGAAGCGTCACCCTTTAACTCAATCCGCGCCTTATTTGCGGCGATTTCGCCTAATTGGTCTTTTTCAAACTGTCGGATAAACTCCTCGGAATTGATATGTGCCTGTCCTTTGTCAGTCAGCTCAAAGGTTCTGGTATCTGCATTGTATTCCAAATACCCGTCCTTTATCGCATCCACATAGGTGTTGACGGTATTCTTTCTGATTGTTTCGTCGGGAATACTCTCGATCACGCTTGCGTTCAAGCTGCCTGTTTCGCTGACGGCGGCAATATCGGTGTGCTGACCCGTGAAGTTAAAGGTCGATTCAACGGAATCGGCGGCTTCGTCAGCCTTACGTTTGAATAAGTCCAATATGTTTTTAACCTCGCGCATCATCTGTAAAAGCGTCATGGGATTCATTCGTCCCATACCGAACATGGTATGAGCGGTATCGTCAATCGAGGTCAATTTCCATCGCTCCCTTAACGTCCTTCATCAGCTCAAACGCGATGTAAACAATCTTGTTTGCTGCCAGCTCGAAATCTTCTGTGCTGTCATAGAAAAGCATATTGGACAGCGCACTGTTTTCCTCCGATTCACGGAGCAGGCTGTCGAGCATATCCAACGCAGGAATCATCTGAACGATGAAGCAAAACCGGAGAATGTGAAAGATGCGCGTTTCCGCAGCGTCTAACAATTCTCTATCCTTGTCTGTAACAGACAGAGCGTATTTTGCCGTAACCTCTACGATTCTCTCAGCGTGTTCCAAAAAAGCGTCGTTCACCTTTTCGGGCAGTTCGGCGCACAGTAAAGCCTTGTAAACATTTTCGGGAATAAAAATCATACTTGCCATCAAATTTCACCTCCTGTTTGTTCGCTGTGAACGATTATCTCCCCGACAATCGGAGCAACTTCTTCATCGTTGTCGTCATCAAAATCGTCAACGAGATCATAATCCGGTCTGTCGGACGCTTCCGCGTTCCTTTCGTATTCGTCCTCTGTTGGTTTCAGTTCAGGGGGAGCGATTGGATTGCTTTTTTCAAACGCTTCCTCCAATGCAGTATTTTCTGCTTCTATCATATCTTCATACTCCTTCTTACTTTCCGCTTCCGCGGCAGTATAATCTTGGTACATTTTGTGATATTCCTTCAAACGATTTTTCCATATAGGCGCGTATTCCTCCTCGACGTTGGTGCAGTTTTGGGTATAGCCTTCGTATTTAGATCCGCACTCCTTAAACAAGGGGTGATTCAGTGTATCAAATTTCGGAAGAAACATTGGGTATTCATATCCCACAAATACAATGGCGTTGCCGCCGTATTTCCTTGATTCTCCCTTCGGCTTGATCGCCTGCTTGATTTCGTCGGGATAAAGCAATGGACGCTCCGCAACGGCTTCGGTATCCTGACCGCCGCCGCCCTGTGTTCCCGAACGGTTAAATGAACGGCTGTCATTTCGAGCCGTAATCTTGCCCAACTTGTCAGAAACATAATCGAGCGTATCCTTGTCCTTAGAACCCAACAGAGTAAAAACATCGCAGTTGCCGATGATACTGTCGTAGGTTTTCTCATATATCGCCTTGAGCTGAGATAAGCCTTGCAGCACAATACAAATCCTAATATTGTAGCTGCGGACAACTGAAAGCGTTTCGTTGAAATCGGGGATTTCTCCGATGTTGGCAAACTCGTCTAACTCGCAGTTGACAAGCAACGGTAAAGCCCCTTTGTATTTGCTGTCAGCGACACGCATAAGGGTTTCAAAGAGCTGACAGTAAAAAATGTTGATAACCGCCTTGTACGGATTCCTCGCGGCAGGAATAATCAGGAAAATCGCTGTTTTCTCCTTGCCGATACTCTCAAAATCCATTTCGTCTGTCGAAGTGATCGCGTCGAGATCGGTTGTCGCCCAAAGCTGTAGGCGCGTTGAAAGCACCTCGTTAATAGACGACTGAGTTTCCTGCGCGTTGCCCTGCATACCGCTCCAGTTGATGGATGCCGCGTCGTTTGGGTACAGCGTTGCGTGTTTATTCATACACCGCGCCAGCTCGCATGACTGGTCAATGCTGCCATTGGTGTAGCGAATGGAATTGAGCAAGCGTATCACGCGACCGAAGGTTTTAATCTCATTCTCCGATTTGTACAGATAGAGCATGAGCGCGACAAGCAGCTTGCCTGCGGCTTCCGAGAAGAAGTCCGCTTTTTCTCCGTCGCCTGCGGTATTTTTCATAAACAGGTTAGCGATACGCACTACGTCCTGCTCCGACGTAACGTAAGCAAACGGATTGTAGGAATTGGAAAAGTTGACGTTTACCAAATTCAAGACGCGGATTTTGTAGCCGTTCTTCTTCAGAACTTTGGCGCAGTCACGATACAGCTCGCCTTTCGGGTCGGTGATAACGTAGCTGCCGAGCATTTGCAGAATATCAGCTTTGATTTTGCGCAGCGTTTTACCTGCGCCGGAACCGCCTATGACAATTTCATTCAAATTCGCCGCTATTTTGGATAGGACGGAAAGAAAAGTATCCTTTGCAAGCGGAATACCCGTTTTGTCTTTTTGAAACCGTTTGATTTCGTCTTTGTTAGCCCAACGTGCGGAACCGTGTTCCATATTCTTGAAATCATTACGGTTGTGCGATGTCAGGAAAATAAAGACGATACAGGCTATGGATAGATAAACCCACCATACCTTAAAATGGAATAGCAAAATGCCGCCCAGCGCGTTAAAGAACGGAAGCTGAAACGGCGAAGAATCGGAAACGGCTAAAACATAGCCGCCAAAATCGTCCACTTGACCGTGGACATATTCGTAATTCAGAACACGATAGCCGAAGTAGGATACCAACAGAAAAAGCAAAAAGAATAAAACCGAAAAAATAATGATATACGTTTTTTTACTGACTTGTCTGCGTAGTATGTTCTGGCTTTGTCGTGCCAAATTATCAGACCCCCTTAGTGGACAAATTGTCCACAGTTATTTGCGGAAAGTGTTGGCAGGTGGGGCGATAACCTGATTCACTTTATTAACATCATCGGGGTGAATTTTTGCGATATTCTCTCCCTGTGCGTTTTGGTGAATCTGCACCTTTACTCCTGCCTGTTCCAGTTTAGCTGCGTCATCATCGGAGAGCTTGCGGTAAACGTATTCGGTGTTAAACTCATTTAACGCCTTTTCGTTAAAGTCGGCATACGCTTCCTTTGTCGCGGGGATACAGATTGACGTGTGGTTGCCGTCCTTTGCCTTGTAACTCGGCATTGTCAGACGGGGAACATCGTCCTTGCCCTTGATGATTTTCGCATTATGGACAACCATATCGTCTACGACAATATCGAGCCGCGCAAGGCTGTTGCCGTATTCGGGAGGATACTTCACCGAATTCTGTGCCGCAATGGTTTTCGGAGGTGCAACCTCAAACGCCTGCTTCAAAACACCGCTCTTGTATGCGCTGAGTAAGGTTTGGTTGATATTGCGCCTGCCGTCTGCCGACAGTGGGTGAGCAACGTCGATAAACCGTCCCTGCTTTGTGCGCTTCTGCGGCATTTTTACAAACAATCCGTTCTTTCCCTCGTTGATGGTAATACCGTTTATGGTAAGCGTGTTGTAGAACGTCGCTGAACAGATGGCAACCGAACCGTTGATTGGCTGTGCCAACGGGGAAATTGTGAACTTGGAAATGGAAGCGTTGGTGTTTTCAGATGCAGTCGCTCCCGTAGTGAGTTTGCCGATTTTCACCTTGATTTGCTCAATGTGCGAAGCCGCCGCCTGCATTTTACCGAGATAATCGGAATTGGGGACAAGGGGCATAGACCGCCGCATTGATTCAAAGGATTCTTCGGCTTTGGCAAGCTCGTCATTGAGCTTTTGCAGCTCAGTTTCCTGCGCTGCGTTTTTCTTCGGCATAAAAGCCGCTTGGTTGGATTCAAATTTTGGTTCCATTGTGTTTCCTTTCTAATTCAGATAGTGTAAAGTGAGAAAGTGTTTTAAGCTTTTTGAACAGGGTGCAGTGCATGACGGAGAACCCTGTCTATCTCCGCGGATTGGCTATTGTGATAACGGATAATCAGCGAGCCGTTTTCTCTCTTATGCTGAACGGATTTATCCATACCCGCATCACGCAACCTGTCGTAATCCTTATCGGAAATTCTGCGGTACTGATAATCGTCGTCGGGCTTTGTGTATCTGCTGTCCGCAGAATCGGGTATGCCGTCGCCGTCGGTATCTCTGTGCCGCCGCATTTCAATAGGATTGTAGTCGTTCTCTTGCAATTTTCATCACCTCCTCATGGAAAATCTCCTGACAGGTGCCTGCGGTTTGGGAGTTCCAACAGAAGAAGGAATAACGCTTTTGGCGACGTTCTCCTCGCTGCTTTCACTCTCGTTCTCCGCATTGCTGTCAGGGCTTTTATCATCACCAACAGTAAGCTGAGCGTTGATCTCTGCCTGTTCTTTGAGCAGAGCTTGATACTCGGCTTCCTGTGGAAATGGCTGATTCATTTCCGCTTGTGCGGATTCCAAACGCTTTTGCAGCTTGGCAAGGTCGCTGACGGCTTCCTTGTGCTTCTTGGGAATATCGTGAGAAATGACGTTGTTTAATCGCACCAGATTACCCGTTCCGGTTGAGGGGTCAATCTCAACGCGATAGCCCAAATTGTGCTTGACGGTCAAGCATAGGTTTTTGAAGCTGCCAACGCCCTCCTGATACAAGTACAGATGAAACCCTCGGTAGGTTCCGATGGGCAGCAGCTCGTTTTCTTTCAGATGGCTTTTCTGCTGCACAATCGCTTCAAGCGCGTTGGAACGCTTGTCGAAATGCTCGCCGCCGATTTCAATATCAAACGGGTCGGGTTCGGGATTTTGATCGGCAAACTCTACGTCCGCTTGGTAATTGGCGACCATGACTTCCATTTTGTGGATTTGATTGGGCAAAATCAACTGAACCTCGTCCTCCATACGGCGATGTTCGTTGATGAAGGCGTTACGAATGGATTTTAGGCGGTTCACCTTGTTGTCCACCTCAAACTTTTTCATCACCATAGGATTATCACTGGCTACGGCTTTGATTTGACCATAGTTGAGTGTTGCTTCGTCGATGTCGTCGGCAGAACGTTCAGAGAAATGCTTGGCGGTCATAACCGACGAAATGAACTTTTGCTTGCGCTCTACCATCTGGTACATAAAAGCATCAAAAGTTCCTTTGGTAACGTAGTTGTAAATCTGTACAGTGGGATTCGTATTGCCCTGACGGATAATACGACCCTCGCGCTGCTCGATGTCGGCAGGACGATTCGGACAATCCAAATGATGTAGGGCAATTAGCTTGTGCTGTACGTTCATGCCGGTTCCCATCATTTCGGTGGAGCCTATCAAAACTCTGACCTTGCCTTTGCGCACTTCCATAAACAGCTTTTGTTTTGCCTTGGAGCTTTTGAAGTTCTGAATAAACTGTATCTGTTCTTCGGGAATGCCGCGCTGCATGAGCCGTTCTTTCAGCTCGTCATAGGCACAAAAAGCGTTTTCGCCCTTGTTTTTCTTGCCCGTCGGCGTGGATAAATCGGAGAAGATAAGTTGTGTTTGGTCGCTGCTCTGCTCCCAAATCTCAAATACCTTTTCGGCACACGCATACACCTTGCCGCCGCCGACGTTTTCCGCGTCTAAAATGCGCGGGTCAAGTGCTATTGCCTTGCCGTCGCTGATGATTTTCAGAATGTTGTCCTCGTCGGGTTCCACTCTTTTCATTCGAATTTGTTCGGCGCGTTCGCCTAAATCCTCAATCATAGACTTTTGTTCCTCTGTCGGCTGAATCTCAACGATTTCGCGTTTGACTTCGGGAACAGGGAGCTTTAGCGTTTCAGAGGTTTGAACGTCGGCGACTTCCTTAAACATCGCCATCAGTTCAGGGATATTATTGAATTTGGCAAAGCGCGTTTTTGCGCGGTAGCCCTTGCCTTCGGGCGCGATCTCCAACGCCGTGACCGTTTCACCGAACGTCGTCGCCCAACTGTCGAAGTTCATCAATCCCATTGTTTTCAGCGTGTGCGGCTGTAGATAACGCTGCATAGTGAACATTTCAGACATGGTATTGGCAATCGGCGTTCCGGTGGCAAACACAACGCCCCTGCCCGGATTGAATTGGTCAAGATAATTGATTTTG
>Ga0256407_10003307_pt1 | contig 28843 bp, 15 predicted proteins | sample RumenRJG_04DNA_FD_193489 | JGI IMG/M metagenome (GOLD analysis project Ga0256407, IMG submission 193489) | Bovine rumen microbial communities from Lethbridge, Alberta, Canada - RJG_04 | ecosystem: Host-associated > Mammals > Digestive system > Stomach > Rumen | place: Canada: Alberta...
AAAAAAAAAAAAAAAAAAAAAAAAAAAAAAATAAAAAAAATAAAAAAAAAAGTAAAAAAAAAACCTTAAGGAAAAGATTTCTTAGTCATAATTTCATAAAACTCATCAAAAGTAATTTCTTTCCCACTAGTGGAAGTTCTTTCTAGCATATCTTTTAAATCATCATTACTCATATTTTCTCCTAATTCAAGAGCAACTTTCCTTAAAGAATTAATATTAATAGTATCACTATTAGGATCATCAATAAACATATCAAAAATTCTTCTAATTCCTTCTTTCGATTCACTATCACGTAATTTTAAATTAATTGAAGTAACATATTCATCAAAAGTTATTCCTCCATTTTTTTTTGCTTCCATTGTATCTAAATCTGATATTAAATTAAACATTGTTGGATTTTCTTTATCAAAATTTAATGCTTTCATTGATGATATTAATTCCTTTGGATCTAATTTTCCTTCTCCATTTGAATCAAATAATTCAAAAGCTTGACGAATTTCTTCTATTTCTTCATTTGATAAACCTGGACGTTGTATTTTTACTTTTGCTCTTTGTTGTAATGAACTTTTTGACATTTTTTATTAATGTTTTTTTTTATTTGTTTTTTTTTAAATTAATTAATATTTTAATAAATGTTTTTTGAGGGAAATTAAATATAATTTTATTTATTAATGATTTATATAGTATTTTAGAGAAAATAATTTATAATAAATCTTAATATAAATAGTAAATTGTATATAAATTATTTTTAAAAAAGAATATAGTAATATTCAATAATTTATTTTTATAAAATTTAAATAAAATTTCTTTTTGATTTCAAAATAATTAATTAATAAAAAATATGTTAAAAAAATTTAATATAATCCCAATAATATTTATCATATTTTTTCATATTTCAAATAATAAAATCATAAATGAAAAAAACAAAGAACCAAAATTAATATTTGTATATGAGCATATGCGTCATGGAGCAAGAGGACCTCCTTTTGATTCAAATTCAAACTATACAGATGAATATGGAACAAAATGGTTTGGTGATGGAGATTTAACAAATATAGGAAAAAGAATGCATTATATTTTAGGAATTAGAAATAGAAAAAAATACTCTTCTTTAATTAATATTAATAAATTTAATCCAAAAGAAATTTTAATTAAAAGTACTAATTCAAATAGAACTATTCAAAGTGTTTTAAGTCAATTATATGGAATTTATCTTCCTGGAATTGGAGATAAATTAAATAATGATAAAGAAATTGAATTTGCCTATCCACCAAATAAAAAATATTTAAGTTATGATGTTATTAAAGAAGTTAATCAATTAGGAAATTTTTCTTTAATTAATGGTATTGAAATTTTTCCTATTCATCCTTTTGAAAATGGAAAATTATTTTTAAATGAAATTTCTGAATGTCCTAATATGAAAAAAATTAAAGAAAATTTAATTAAAAAATCTAATATAACTATAATTTATGATAAAATTAATAAAGAATTTGGTAATGAATTAAAAAATTATTTTAATTATAGTGATACGAATTTTATTTATGATTTTAATAAAATTATTTCTATTACTGATAATTTTATTTGTAATTATATTCATAATAAAAATTTAGATGATTTTTTAAATAAAACAAAAATAAATAAAGATAAATTTTATAATATTTCAATTGAATTACATACTGCATTTTTATATCAAAATCAATGTGATTTAGAAATTTGTACAATGACTGCATCTCCTTTAATGGAAGATTTATTAATTTATATTTCAAATAGAATTAAATATCAAAATGAAGATAATTATAATTATCCTAAATTTGTTATTCATTCTGGACATGATACTACATTAAGTCCAATTGAATATTTTATGTTTGGTGTTTTTGGAACTCAATATAAATATATTGATTTTGCTTCAAATGTATTATTTGAAGTTTATAAAAGTGAAAATTATTCTTCTGGATATTTTGTAAAATATATTATTGATGATGAAGAAATGTTAAATATTGATTTTGAAGAATTTAAAAATAAAGTGAATAAAGCAATTTGGTCTAAAGAAAAAATTAGAAATTTTTGTGGAATTAGTAATAGTAAATTTAGTACACTTTCTATAATAATTATAATTATATTAAGTATATTTAGTTTAATCATGATTGGTATAAATATTTTTTTATGTTATAAATTAAATAAAAAAAAAGATGTTTTAGTTGATGCGTTATATTAAAAAATTGGAAATAATTATAATTATTTTAATTTAAATATTTTAATAATAAATTCTTATTTTTTATTAATGTCAAGTAGTGAAAAATATTATCAATATAATTTTAAAAACTCACCTTTTGGAAAAAAAAAAGTAACTGATTATAAAAAAATATTAAAATATTCTATTGCTTTTGGAATTGCATTATTTATTTTTTATAGTATAAAAAGTAAAATTGATAATATATCAAAAATTCAAAATGAAATAATTTCAAATAGAGACTTAATAGAGTCAATTAAAAAAAGAGAAGAAGCTTTAAATCAAGGAATATCTATTTGTAAAAGAGAATTAGAAAAATTAAATAATGAAAATAAAAATTTAAATGAAAAAAAAATTGTAATAAAATATGAAAATGAAAAATTAGAAAAAAACAAAAATGAAAATCCACAATCAGAAAAAGTAAAAATTGATGAAAATATATCAAAGAAAAAAAAAGAATTAAATGAATTAACAAATAAATATAATGACTTAGAAAAACAATATAAAGAAATAATAACAGAAAAAGAAAACTCCTTAAAAGAAATAGGAAAATTAGAAAATGATATAAAAGATTTAGAAAAAAAATATAAAGAAGAACAAATAATAAAAGAGAAAGAATTAAAATATAATTCAAAAATAATAGAAAATGATAAAGAATATTTAATATTCAGAAATTCTTATTCAATAAAATCATATAATATTCAATTATTATATCGTTTATCAAGAGATGGTTCATCAATATCATCTTTTCATAATAAAGTAAAAGATACTAAAAAAACATTAATTTTACTTTTATTAAAAGATGGTAATAAAATTGGAGGTTTCACTTCTCAATCTTGGAATAATAATGGTTTTCAATTTGATTATTATTCTTATTTGTTTAGTATTCCTTTATCTAAAAAATATCTTATTCAAATTCCAAATACTGCAATTTTTTCTACTTTAAATGAATTTATTTGTTTTGGTAATGGAGATTTAAAAATTTATCCTGATAAAATTACTTCTGAATTTCCTTCTTCTTATTCTTATAAATCTAATAAATTAGAGTTGACTAATGGGAAAAGTTATGTTGAATTAGTTGAAATGGAAGTTTATAAAGTTATTGATTAAAAGAAATATTTTTTTCTCTTTTTAATTAATTTATTTATTTTTATATTATAAATTATGATATAATAATTTTAAATAATTATATTTTTTTCTTATTTATAATTTTAAAGTAATTAGTTAAATTAAAGATTATTTTTTTTTAATATAATTCATCTACTTTGTAATTTATTCATATTATTTTTTTCAAATTTCTTTATTTTATTCGTTTGTATTTTCTTTTATTTTTTTTGGAAAAATATTTATTTATTTTTTATTATTTGATTTCATCTAAAACTTTTTTAATTGATATTAAATTCATTTATTCAATAATTATCAAATTTTCAAATCCAATATAATATAATATTAAACATTTTAAATTAAAAATCAAATTTATCTATTACTTGACGTTCTTTTTTCAATTATGAATTTTTTACATCTAATTAAAATTAAATATTTATTTGAATTAAAAAAATATTTATTTAAAAAAAAAATATTAATAAAAATTTTTTTATAGAAATCAAAATAAATATAATGATATAATTTTATTTAGTATTATTAACTAACATAATAACAGCATTCTCAATATTATAATTAGCTTTAATTAATGCAATTTTCAATTCTTCATCTTTAATATTATGTAAATCATAAGATTTTCTTGCATTTTTAATCAGTTCTAGAATATTATAATTTGGATTATTGTGATGATGATGACGATTATTTGGATAATTTGAAATTTGATTTGTAATTTGCTGATTATATGGAATGTTATTATTATTTTGGATATGATTATTTGGATAATTATTATTATTATTAAAATTATTATTATTTGATATTAATTTTTTATTTTCATTATTTTGTTTATCATTATTATTATAAATTGATAAATAATCCCCTACTTTTTTTATATTATCAATTACTTTTTCTTTTACATTTTCAAAAATTTTGTTAGCTTTTTTATTTTTTGATTTATCTTTTAATTTAATATTTTTCCATTGTTCAAGTTGTTCATTTGTTCTTATTTTTAATAAAGGATGAATATGCTCAGGACCATACTTTTTTTCACATTCCTTACAAAAAAACATATTACATTCTTGACATTTATATACTTTTAAATATATTGGATTTTTACTACATGCTGTACAAGCAACTTTAAATATTGTTTTATTATTTTTCTCTATATTATTACTATTTTGAATATTTTGATTATGATTATTTATTTGAATATTTTGATTATTATAAGTATTTGTTTTTTTCATATTATCATTGATATTATTTATATTTTGAATTATTTGATTATTATTATTAAGAAGAGTATTAATATTATTTAAACTATCATTTTTATAATTATTTATATTTTGATCATTTGTTTTATCCTTTTCATTGATATTATTATTATTAATAATTGAATTTGGTTGAACTAATTGAGGTTTAATTTCATTTTTTGATTCTTCTTTTTTTTTTGGTATATTATTTTTATCTATATTACTAATAATTGGTTTAATATTATTATTGATATTATTATTTTCAATTTCATTTTTAATATCCAAACTATTTGATTTATTTAAAATATCATTGGAAGAATATTTAATAAAACTTTCACTTATTTTATTTTTAAATTCATTATCTTTTTCATCATTTAAAATAATTTCAATCATAGAAACATCATTATTTTTCAATTGTGTTAAAAATTGAATATAATCTGAAGATGTTTTAAGCATAATTTTATCATCTTCATCATCTTTATAAAAAAGTTTTATTTTATCTAAAAATTCTTGAGGAACTTCTAACATTTCTGATAAATTAACTAAAAATTTTTCAAAATTATCAGGTAAAATAACATTTTTTGTATCATCATAAAATTTTAAAGTTGCTTTCATTTTTTTATTAATATTTTAAATAGTATATTTTATTATATAATAATTTTTTATATTAAACTATATTATTAGACTTTATAAACAATTACTTATGAATAAAAAATACAATACTTTCTATTAAAAATATTATTTATGTTTTCAATTTTTGAAATTCTTGAAATTAAATTCAATCTATGATTTTCATTTATTTATTTATCAAAAATAAGAAAAATAATAATTTAATTTATATTAATAATCTTTTTTCTTTTTCGATTTAAAATGTTCTTTAATACAAGCTAAACATTTAAGAAAATATTTGGATAATATATTTTTAGTTTCAAAAGATAAATGTGCATTTGGTGTTAATATAATATTTAAAAAAGATGCATCTTCGGAAATTTTGTTTATACAGAAATTTAATTCTAAATTAGGAAAATATACATGTTTTTCTATATTATTAAAAAATAATTCAATTTTATTTTCACTGAAATAAATATTTTTTAGAATTAAAGAAGTAAGTAAACTATTTTTTTCTGTTTTAAGAACATTTATTCTTGAATATAATTTTTCAAAACTTCCATTAATTTCACAGATTAATTTAATTTTATTTAAAAGAATATCATTAATATTTTTTCTATTATTAATATAATTCCAAACTTTTTGAATAGAGGCATTTATAAGAATTCCTTTTGAAATTTCTAATCCATTAAAATTTGTTTTTAAATACTCAACAACATTATTACAAAATAAAATTTTATCTTTTTCTTTAACTAAATCTTTATATATTGAATACATTTCTTCATTAAAATAATAATCATAAAATAATACTGTTTTTTTCTCACATGAATCCCAATAAAATTTAAAATCAATATAAATTTCCATTTTAGATTTATCTAATGAAACAAGTTTATGTGTATATGATTTGAATAAAGGACTTGATTTAACATTTGTTACTGTAATTCTAAAAGGGAAATTATATTTTATAATTATTTCCATTATTGCACCTTCTTCATCAAATGAATCACCTTTTATCTTTTTTGCTTTGGTTATTAAAGAAAATTGTGTTATTTCGGTATATAAATAGAAATTTGAAAAACATTCATAAACTCTTTCTAATTCATCTTTGAAAAAGAATGAAAAAGAAATTTTATGACTCATATTTTTAATAAATTTTTTTTTAGTATTTATTATATTTTTTATTTTAATTTATTATATTGACATTTATTTAAAAAATCACTTTAACATATTCATTTAAAAAAAAAACAAAATAAAAAAAAATTAAACAATTTTTTTATCTCTAATTAATTCTAAATTTTTTTAAAAAACCCAAAAAAAAACAGAAAAGAAAAAAGAAAAAGAAAAAAAATAAAAAAATCTCATTTATTCATACAACCATTTAAATTTTTTAACAATTTTCCTTTGACATCCTTTAGAATTTTTATCATTATTCATACAACAAGACCACAAGAAATGTTTAATTTTTTTTTTCTCAGTTTTAACCTTCCCACTTTCAGGTTCAACTTGACTAACAACATCTTCATATTCAAATTCTCTATAAGTTCCAGGATGAGAATATTCAAATTCAATCATTCCTTTATTTTTTCTATAAAGTTTATTTAATTTCATAATTTCATCTTCAGTAACTTTTTTATAAGCATCTAAAAAATGAGGTGAATAATTTACACTATTCCAAATAGAATTATCATTATGTTCACTTTCAGTTAAAGACATTTTAAAACTTCTTTTCATTGTATCATATTGTTCTTTTGTTAATGGATATCTACTTATCATTTTTTCTTTTTTTTTCTTATGAGAAAAATTCTTTTCTTTTAATAATAATTCTCTTTTTTGTTGTTTTTTATATTCTTCTTCTATTTTATCTTTTATTTTATCTTCTTCAATATGAATTTCATTTCCTTTCATTACTAATGGTTTTAACATTTCTCTATTTAAATCATCAACTGAATTTGATAATTCTTTTTTTTCTGTAAATTCAGGTTTAAACCAAGTTTTATCTTTCATATTATTAACAGCTATCATTTTATTAATTAAATCATCATCTTTCCAATGAAATCTATTTGCTTCTCTTTGTCTTCTTTTCATTTCATCTTTATCTAATCTTCCAGTTAATTCATTATATTTATCTTTATAAATATTATACATTTTCTTTTCTACAATTGCATTTATTTTCTCAGGATATTTATCTAATCCAGGATAAGAATATTTAACTTTATTTTCAACATCATCTCTTTTTAATTCAGTTAATTCTCTTACTTTATTCATAGTTTTATATAAATCTGAAGAATTTTGATATGGAGTTCTATATTTTTTAAAATAACGAATTAATTCAAATTTTTTTCTATCTTCACTAATTGGAAAAGGCATTTCATTTTCTCTATTATAAATATTACTTTCCCAATATTTTTTACTATTTTCAATTGCATTTTCTTTATTACTTTCACTAATATTCCTCATATCATTTTTAGTAAAAAAAGTAGAAATATTCCAAGTTTCACCATTAATAGTTCTTAAATTTCTTGAATCACAACCTTCAACAATTTTTTTTTCTTTAATGGGAACAACTTTAAAATCTTTTAAACCATGACTTAATTCAAAAACAGTTTTTTGAATTTCTGGTTCGAATTTACTATGTGAATCAACTGAAATATTCCATCTTCTTTGTTTTAAATCTAAAGGATCTTTATCAGTTAATTCTTTAATATATTTTTTTGCTTCTATTACTTTTGGTAACATTATTGAATCTGGAAATTTTTTATAACGAGGTTCAAAATCTAATTCAGTTTTTCTTTTCCATTCTTGACGTAATTTTTGTAAATTAAATGTTTGTTGCCATTCTTTATTATCTAATGATTGAAGTCTTTGAGTTGTGAAATCACTGTGTAATCCTTCTGGATATGGAGATATACCATCTGGAGTTTTTTCTATAAAATTTAATAAAAGTTTCTCGTTTTTTTTTGGGGGACTATATGAAAATTTGGCTTTTTCTAATGTGTTTGGAGAGTTTTCGAGGAAATTACGTTTTATTTTGTCTTTTAAGGAGTTAGCTAAAAACATTTTATTTTATTTTTTTTTTTTAATTTTTTTGTTTTTTTTTTTTTTTTTTTTTTTTTTTTTGTTTTTTTTTTTTTTTTTTTTTTTTTTTTTTTTTTTTTTGGGTTTTTTTAAATTTTTAATTAGGTTTTTTTATTTTATAATATATATAAAATAAAATTTTAAAATATAATTTAAGATATATTAAATCTATAATATTTTTTAATTTTATTTTTATTTTTATTTTGTAAGTTACAATTAAATTAGATTTTTAAAGATATAAAATAAATATACATTTTAATTAAATATTCAATTCCAATAATCAATTAACTTTTTATAAGTTTAGAAAAAAAAAATATTTATATTTTCCTTAAAAAAAATTCAATTATTTTTATATTATCCAAATAATAATGGGAAGTCAAAACAGTTCATCCAATTCCCTAAATAAAAAGAATCCAACTAATAAAGGAAAAAATAAGAAAATAGAAACAAATTCAATAGATAATAATTCAAATAATTATTTAAATAATTCTTCATTATATAAAGGAATAAATACAGAAACAACTTCTGTAAATGAAATGAGTGGTTCAAGTTCAATAAGTGATAAAGGAAATGAAATAGAAAATATAACAAATGACATAAAAATACCAACTTTATTTCAATGGAAAGAAAATGGAAATAATATAATTATAACTGGTTCATTTTGTGGTTGGAATAGACAATTTTCAATGGTAAAAAATAAAAATAATAATTATTATGAATTATTATTATATTTACCTCAAGGGGAATATCAATTTAAATTTATTGTTGATGGAATTTGGAAATGTTCTAATTTTTATAAGACTGTTAGTGATCAAAATGGTAATACTAATAATTATTTGGATAATACAATTGAATTAAATAAAAAAATTAAAGAAAATAAAAATAATGACTTTTGTTTTGATAAAAATGTTTTAAATAAAAAATATGAAGAGGATAAAATTAAGTTAAATATAAAAAATAATAATGTTAATTTAAATGATTTAATGAAAAAAATTTACGGAATTTATTATCCAAAAAAAGAACAATTAAATGTCGAAGCACCAAGATTACCTCAATCTTATATTTTACCTATAGATATGTGTAATTTTGTAAATATTGGAAATAATAATTTTATTTATGACAAAATGAAAAATAATTTAATTAATATGAATTATAAAATAACTAAAAATCCTCCTCATATTTATTTAAATCATATTTTTAATAATTGCATTGAAAGTGAAAATTATATTAGAAGTAATATTAATTTTAGAGTAAGAAGTAAATTTACATGTTTAATATATTATAATCCAAAAAAAAATTTTTGTATTAAAAAAAACGAATGAAATTTTTATTTAATGTAATTATGAAAATTTAAGTCAATAATTGTCAATGAATCATTATTTTTGTGATGATTTATATAAATATTTTTATTCTATTATTAAAATTAATTATTATTATTACAAATAAAATTTTTAAATATTAAATGTCAAAATTCTATGATTATAAGTCTAAACTTCATTTTACAAAATTTAGAGAATTAGATGATTTTATTCAAAATTCCTTAGATAAATATTTTTTTGTCGAACCTTGGGAAAAATTATATGATAATGCTGGAAATTTTAGTAAGCATATTATAAGTAATAAATCAACAATTCCTGATTTAATAATTTTTAATAAAACCTTTAATAAAAATGATTGTTTTTATGGAGCAAATAGAAATTATTTTAATAAATTTCCTAGATTAAGATTTATTTTAAGACCAAGATATAAAAAATTTTATAATCCTTGTGATACTATTGGAAATGAAGATGAGGTTTATACAAAAATTAAAAATTTAAGTCAAGAAAAGAAATCAAGAACTAATTCAATAAATAATTCAAATATTCAAAATAAATATGTGAAACCTTTAAAAAAATATGTCCCTGATGAAGTTTTTGAAGATGGTTTTATATTAAGTAAATTATCTCCAGATAATATTTTTGAAACAAATAATAATAATTTAAATAAAGATGATAATTTAAAAAATAATAATAAAAACAATAATTTAATAAAAAATGAAGAAATAATTAATAATGAAAATATTAAAAAAGAAAATAATTTAAATTTAAATAATCAAATTTTAGAAAATAAAATTCCTTTAAATAAAGAAAATAAAACAAATAAAGAACAATATGATGATGAAGATGAACCAGAATGGGAAAATGATGATGTAACTAATTACACAACTAGAGTTAAATTTCAAGAAATTCCTCAAGATTTAAAAGAAAAAGCAGAAAAAGAAATTGATAAAAGAGAAAAAGTTGATGTATATAATAATAAAGTTTTACAAACATTAAATGAACCAATTAAAGAAAATAATAATGAAAGTAATAATAATAATAATATAAAAGAAGAAGTTTTAAAATTTGATGAAACAAAAGGAGGAAATATATTTGAAGAATTAGAAAATTTTTTAAAATCAGATGAAAAAAATAAAAACGATAATAAAAACAATTTCTTTGATAATTACAATAATGAATCAAATTATAATTTTAATAAAAATAAAAAAAAGAATTATTCATATAATAATAATGTAAATAATATAAATCAAAATTTAAAATTACAAAATATGCAATTAAGATATCAAATTCAACAACAACAAGCTCAACAAGCACAATTACAACAATTATATTATCTTCAACAACAACAATATTTAAATTATATTCAAATGCAAAATATTCAAAATCAAATGATGAATGGTTTATATGTAAATAATCCAAATAATTATCAAAGAAATCCTATGATTAATATGAATATGAATATGAATTTTAATTTAAATAATAATCAAAATTTAAATAATTTAGAAAATAATAATAATATAAATAATAATGTAAATAATGATGATAATAATGAAGATGAAGATCCAATGATGAATGATTTTACTACTGATATTAAATATTATAATCCTAATGTTTTTCTTGAAAATCCTGCTTTGATTGTTAAAAAAAATTTAATTAAGAAAAATTGGTTTTTAATGAGAGATGGAAAAATTTTAGGAAATTATAATAGTGAAGAATTATTATTTTTATTAGATGAAAAAATTAAAGAAGGAAATAATTTTAATAATATTAGTATTAGTGATTATCAAACTGATGTTGTTTTTCAACCTAAAATTTTATATGAAATTTTAAAAGAACATGTTTCTAAAATAAAAAAAAAATATTTAGAAAGTAAATTAAATCAAGGTAATAATTCTAATTCTGGAAGTTCTCCTTTTGCAAATTTAAATGAAAATAATAATTTAAATCAATTCTTTCATTAGATTATTTTATATGTAAAAATTTTTTGATTTTATAAATTGAAGAATGATAACAAAGAAATTTAAATTATTAATTTGTTTGTTATAAATAATATTTATATATTAATTAAATTAAAAAAGGTAAAATCAAATTTTAAGTTAGTTTAACTTTGAAAAATTATTTGATATATATTATATAAACCTAATAATGAAAATTTAAATTTGATATTGTATTATTTTATTAATATAATAAATAAATTATTTAAATAATTTAAATTTTAAAAAAAAAGAAAATTAGTTTTTTAAATTATTAACATAAAATAAAATTAAATGAGAGCTAAAATACAAAAAGAAAGGGAAGATCAAATAAAAATATATAATAATCAAAGAAAAATAACAAAAGCCAAAAAGCATTTTCAAAAATTAAAATATAAACCATTATTAACTTCAACAGAAACAGAAAAAAGTAATATACAACATAAACATTTATTTACTTCTACATTAGCATCTACAGTAAAAAGAATAAATACACAAGAATCAAATTATTCAAATGTTAATTCAACTGCAACTCCAAATTTAGAAAATTCCTTAATTAAAAAAACTACTTCTAGTAAAGTCATTCCTCTTTTTAAAAATGGATTAAATAATAAAACTCCTATTATGTTATCTAAAAATATTGAAAATAAAAAAAAAAGAAAACAAGTTTCAATTGATTTACAAAATAGATATTATAATATTGTTCATAAAAATTATATGGATAATTCTAAAAATGAAAAAGAAAAAAATATGAATAATTCAAATTCAAATATTAAAAAAAATATTATGATGAAAAGTTCTGATAGTAAAAAATCAAGTATTATTATTAAAGATAAAGATAAAGAATTTGATAAAATAAAAAGTATAAAAATTAATAAATTTATTTTGAAAGATAGAGATAATGAAAAAGAAAAAGAAAAAGAAAATGAAAAAAATAATTCTAGAAGAAAAAGTTTATATGAAAGTAATAAAAAACCACAAAAGAAAACAAATGAAAATGAAATAAAAGAAGATTCTCAAATTTTAGATTCAATTTATACATTTAAAACTTTATTTAATATAAATGATAATTCTCAAAAAAAAATATATTCACCTGAACAAATAGAAGAATTAAAAGAATTAAAATTAAAATTAAACTTTATTAAAAATATAAGAAATCAATCATCAAATATATTACAAACTGCAACGACTTCATCAACAAAATTTAATATTATAAGTGCAGATATGTTAGATAGTGTAAATGATAATGATAATAATTCAATTTTTTGTCAAAAAAATGAAAAAGATAATAAATGTAATATAGAAGAAATAAATAATGAAATTATTTTATCATCAAATCAAAGACTTCAAACTTATAAAATATTATTAGATTGTATTAATAATAAATTTAAAGAAATTGAAGAATTAGTTGAAAAAGAAGATTCAATAATAAATAATAATTATATTAAAATGAGTGAATTACATTCTAAAATTGAATTTTCACAAGATGATTTTTCTAAAGATTCACAAACTACAATTATTAATTTAGATGATAGAAATGAAAGTATTTGTGATATAATTGAAGAAGAAATGAAAGAAAAATCTAATATTATTATTCCTACTGGTAATATAAATTATAATTACAATGATAATATAAATAAAGATTTTGAATTATTAACCAAAAGTATGATGAATAAAGTTGATTATATAGAACAAAATTCAATTAATTCTGAAATGTTGTTAAAAAATTTAAATGATTATGATAATACTGAATTAGTATCTTTTATTTCAAATGGAATGATATCTTTAATTCAAAATAATAATAGTAATATAATTCAAAATAATCAAAATATAATTGATATAAAAAAACAAAAAAATTCTAATTTAGACAATAATAAATGTCAAATTTTTTAGTATTATTATATTTTTTATATAATTATAATATTTTGTTTATATCAATAAAAATATTTTTATAATACAGTATTATTAATTAAAAGTATATATTTTATAAACTATAAATTTTTAATTAATTTTAAACTTTTATTTAATGAATTTACCATTTTTCTTAATTGATCTTCAAATCAATTGAAAAAAAATAATAGTAAAAAAAAATTAAGAATATATTTTACAAAAACAAATTAAAAAATAAATATTCTATATTGAATTTTATATTCAATTTATATAAAATTTATTTGACTTTTTTTTAAAAATTTTTTTAATATTTTAAAAAAAATAAAAAATTTTTTATGGGGATAAATTCATCAAAAAAACAAGAAATAAAAGTAAATGAAAATAAGAATAATTTTATATTATGTTGTGGTGCAAGAACAACCCCTCAAGAAGGAGATGATTATTTTGAAGAATTAAATAAATCAAATAATATAAATATCAATAATATTGGTACAATAATTTTTAATTATGAATACGAAGACTATAATAATAATATAAGTTTAAAAAAGGAAAATATAATTAATTTTAATATTTCTTCAAATAAAAATAAACCAATTGAATCACATTTTATTTCTAATTATACACAAACTTCTCCTAAAAATAAATCAAATGAAGAAAATTTTAATATTAGTAATGATATGATTAAAAATGATGATTTTCCTTTTGAAAATGAAATTGAAAAAAAGAATAATTATAATCATGAATATAAATTGAAAGATATAAAAAAGAAAAATTATAAAACAATTGATAATAATCAAGATGAAAATAAATTAAATAATATAAACAAAAAAATATATAAAAATAAAAATATTGAAAATGAAAATTTAGATAAAAATGAAAATGAAATTGAAGAATTTAAATTATTAACATTTGATTCTGATAAAAATAAAGAATATAAAAAAAAAACAAATAAAGAAAAATTAATTTTATATAATGATGAAAATCATAAAATAATTAATGAAAATATAAATATTGAAGTTAATGATAAAAAAATAACTTCAATGGTTAATAATATGTTTGAAATATTTCCAAATTTAAAAGAAATAAATGATTCTATTGCAATAATTTATAAATCAAATTTAATAAAATTAATCAATATTCCAGAAAAAAAAAATTTAAATAAAAGTGTTGAAAGATTTTGTTTAATTACAAAAGATAGTTTTTTTATTTTTCATTCATATGAATCTTATCTAAGAATTCAGCCTCCTTTAGGAATTTTACCTTTAAATTCAATAATAAGTTGTGTTAGATTTAAAATTAATGAAAATAATGTTAAATATGATCATTTTTATATTGAATATGAATTAAATAATGATACTAGAAAATTTCATAAAAGAGTTAATAATTTTTATTTAAATAATTGTTCAAAAAATAAGCCAATTCTACTTTTTAAATCAAAAAATTGTCATATAATAAAAAATTGGTATATTTTATTAAATTTTTTTATAAATTTAAAGAAATAAAATCATATCAATTTTTTATTTTTTTATATATATAGATAACTTGATTCTTATATTTAAAAATATATTTCATTTAGAAAAAAAAGTATTATATAATATTCTATAAAATATTTATCAAATTTAATTATAACAATTGAATAATTATTATTGTTTAAAAGAATCAAAAAAACTTTATTTTAATTAATAATTAATTTAAAAAATTTATTTAAAAAAAGAAATATTAATATTTATTAAATACAATTGGTATTCCTATAAATTAAAAGTTGTTTTGTAGTTAATTTAAATATAATTAAATATAATATAAACATTTTTTTACAATCAAACACCCATTTCAGTAGAAATGATTTTAAAAATCTCTTTAATTAACATTTTAATATCATTTTCCTTAGTAGTTATAAATTCACTAAAAATTTTATGAAGAATAAAAAGATGTCCTTTATAACTTTTTTTAATAGCTTCAGAAAAATCAGTAATTTCATTTTTTTCTTCATTTTCACATCCAGGAAAAATTTTTAAATTTTTTAATTCATCTAATATAAATTTAATTTCTTCAGTTCTATTTCTACTTAAAGGCATTGCTCCACTTTTTATTTCATCATCAATATATTTTTTCATAATATCTTTACTTCTTTTTAATAAAATTGGAGTACACATTTTTGATATTTTGACTTTTATATTTAAAAATATTTTTTCTCTTTCTTTAATTTCATTTTGGTTTATATTATCTAAAGAAATTTTTTCAAATTCTTTTTTTATTTCATCATCATTTTTATATTTACATAAATTAAATAAATTATTTAAACACATTTTACTTATTGATAATGAAGAATTTGAACTTTCTTTATAATCAATATTTGAACCAATATCTAATAACAATAATAATTTTGATTGAAGTGAATTTCCAATATAAATTGCATTTGGTAAAAGTACATTTACTATAAAATTTATAATTTGAATTTCCATTTCTTGACATGATTTAATTAATTCTTCTATAAATAATTTATCTATCATTTTATATCCTGATTCACTTTGTTTAAATATTTCTGTAAATAATTGAATTATTTTTTCCCATATATCTTCATTTTTTAAGTAAAAAATTACTTTTTGTATTATTTTAATTATAAATTCAGATGATATAAAATTCCATAAAAATTTATTATCTGATTTTGTATTTCTTATTATAATTGAAACTGATTCATTATTTGTTCTACATAATAATATTGGTTTTATTTTTTCAATTATTTTTGGAATAACTTCATTAAGTAAATATTCATTATTTTGATAATTTAAAAATATTTTTTCAATTGATTCAAATGATCTTCTGCATAATGCATCAGTATGACATTTTTTTGGATTAAATTCAATAAATGATAAAAGTAAATTTAATATTAATGGAATATCTGATTTTTCAGAATTATTAATTAATTCATCTATAAAATCAAATATTTCTTTTTCTATTCTTAATATTTTTTGAGGATTATTATTTATTATATTTCCTTCTGTAAATGAAGTAGGATAAAATAATTCTGGAATAAAATTAAATAATTCTTCTAATTGTTTTTGATAATCTTTAAAATTTTGTCTTTTTGAAAATATTAATTTTAAAGTTTCAATTAAATTTGATATTAATTTCCCTCCAATAATACTAGAAGAATATTTTTTAATATATTTTTCTTCATTATTGAGAAATAATTTAATGTTATTTAAAATTTCCCAAGTTTGATTAATGTGTTCACAAAATAATTTTTGATCACTTATATAAATTTCACATAAATCTTTTAAAATATTTATTCCTATTTCAGGGGTTAAATATTGTATTATATCAATACACATTTTAGTTAATTTTGAATAAATTTCTGATTTATCATTTAAACTATCATCATTTGAAATATTTTCTTCAAAATAACTTTTAATTATTTTACCTATTGCTTGTAATGTTATTATAATTGTATCTTCCCATTCTTTTAAATTTTGATTATTATTATTATTAGAAATATAATTTTTATTATTAGTTATAAATATTTTAATATTTTTTTTTGCTATTTCAAAAAAAATTTCATTAATTATATCAACTGAAACAATAATATTATTAATTTTTAAACAATTCATAGAATTGATTTTAGCAACATAAAATTGAGCAAAAACATTAATTCCACTTTTTCTAATATCAAATCTATTATCATTATTAATATTAATTAATTTAATAAAAATATTTTTCCATTGTTTACCAAAAAATTCATCTTGTTTTTCTTTATCAGGTAAAAATTGTTCATAAATTTCAGTTTGACTTTGAGTTAAATTAGTTTTTCCTTTTTGAAAATTCTCAATAATATCTGCACATTGCCAAAATAATGCAACTGCAGAATAACAAATATTATTATTATCTTTATTTAATGAAAATTTTTCTAAAACATTTAACATTGAATCAATATTAAATATTGTTAAATAAGATGAATATTCATTAAATATTTGTTCTACTAATTTAAAAACATTTTCAGTTTGAAATGTATCTACTTTATTATTAAATAATATATTATCTAAAATATTAATAAAAGAATTCCATCCATTATTATTTAAATTCATTCCACATTTTTGTAAAATTAAATTTAAATCATTTAATAAATAAGAAATATTATGATGATGATTTAATAAAGCAATAATGGGATCAAAAATTGTATTTTGCCATTTTAAATTTGAAAAATTATTATTTGTATTATTATCATTTTCATCAGCTTTATATTTTAAAATAATCCAAATTATTATAATTGTTAAAGCATCAATTGTAAATTTTGTTAATTTATTACTACTTGAACTTGCTTTTGAATTAATTGTTATCATATTTATTACTTCTACTATATCATTCCAAATTAAATGTATTCTATTTACATTTATTACTGCACATTCTAATATTTTTACTAAATTAAAATTTAAAAATGTTAAAATTGTTGATTGATTATTATTATCTAATTCAATTGAATTATTTAAATTCTTTATTTCTAATATTTTTTCTTTTGAATTATTTTTATTATAATTATCAATTAATTTTTTACTTGTATCATGAAGAGCTTTTGAAATATCTTTTAAAGTATTTTCATCATATGTGTTACTATCAATAAATAATGTGTCAACTACATTTGATAAAATATTAATATTATCTCTTTCTTCTGTTGTTAAATTTTTATTTGGAGATAAAGATTGAAAAAATCTTTTTCTTTTATCAATTAATTTTGGTGATGGTGTTTTATTAATATATATAATTTTATTTACATTATTATTATTATCATTATTAATAATATTTTTTTCATTATTTTTTATAATTTGATGTATTTCTTCATTTGGTGTATCATATGAATATTTTTTAATATTTGTTTCTATATTTTTCATAACAATATCAATTTCAAATTGATCACTTGTTTTAATTAAATAATATCCACTTTTAATTAATATATAATATATATTTTGTATTGTTTCAATTAATAAAACCCAAGAATTACTATCCAATAAATTTACACAATGTGCAATATTAAAAATAGTTCTTGTTATTAAAATATTTTTTTCTTTTATTTCATAAGAATTAGATAAATTATTAGGTATTGCCAATTTACATAAATCATTTAAAAATTCATCTCTGACAATAGTTAAATTTACTGCTGCAAATATTGAAATATAATTTTGAAATATATTTAAATAAGTTTGAATAACAATATCATCATTTGCATTAATCATTAAACAAATTAAAGCACCTTTAATAGCAACATATTTAAAATTTAACATTTCTTTAATTTTATTTTGTATTTCATTAAACTCATTTAATTTCTTAATATCAATATTAGTATTAACTTTTATACCATTTTCTTCCATTATATTAATAAATGAATTTTTTAAATAAACATAACAATCAGTTAATAATTTATAAGCATATGATGGATTAATAATAATATTATTATAATTACTTTCTCCCTCACTTATTATTAAATTATTATCAATAAATTTTGAATTTCTTAAATTTGATATATCTACTATTTTTTTACTAGAAGTTTTTGAAATTGATGAATTTGTTAAATTTGTATTTTGAACATTTTCATTTATTTTTGGTTTCATTACTACATTTTTATATGTTATATCAGTTAAAGAATTTAATAAATTTTCATATATTTCAAAATTATTTTGATATAAATTGAATAATAAAATATGATCATTTATTATTTCAGATAAACCTTCTAATCCTATTATTTTTTGCCAAGTTAATGAATTATCTCTTTCTGCATATTTTAATATATCATCAATTAAATTATAACATTTTTTTAACTTTTTGATAATTATTAAAATACATCTAAAACTTTTTATTCCAATTAAAGCATCATTTGTTATTAATAATGTTTTTTTTATTAAATTAGAAATATCTTCTTCTATTATTTTCAATAATTTTTCTTCTTTTAAAAATAAATTTGAAAAATTTTCAATAATTGATGAAATTAATTCTAATCCTAAAGATTTAGAATAAATAGAAGAAATTATCCATTCTTTTTTTTTTCCTTCTACAATTTCAATTAAATTTTTAATAAAATTAATTGCAATATCAATATTAACATTTTCAAATATTCCTTTAATTAAAGTTTTAAAAATTAGTTTAATTGGATTTTTCAATTCCATATTTTTAAGAGAAAATGTTTTACAACATATAATCATAATATTATCAATATTATTTTCATTATAATTAATAATATTAGAACTAATCATTGACTGTAAAGTTTCCAAAACTTTTAATTGAATATCTTCTGATGAATTATCAAAAATTTCTTTTAAAAATTTTATAATATTATCTGATTCATTACTAGAAATAAAATTATAAGTAACTAATTTTTTTAATATTACTATACTTTGAAAATAAAATTTGAAAATTTTTGATTCTGTTATTATCATTATTGGTTTAATTAAAATTTCTATTGATAAAGATAATTGATTTTTAAATTTTTCTTTATTTCTTTCTTCATCTTTTAATTTTGAAATTGCTTTTAATGAAATATCAATAACTTCTCTTATTGTATTATATTTTTTTTTACATTCATTTCCTAATTTTTTATATTCACTTTCTATATCATTGATTAGTGAACTTATTTCTGCCATATTTTTTTAATGATAATTTAAATAAATGTTGTCAAAAAACTTTCATAAAAAAATTAATGGTTAATTTAATTTTACAAAAATAAATTTTCATAGTTATAAAACTTTATTTATTTTATATTTTTTAAATTTAAAAATAACAAAAAAAATGGTTTTACATTTATACAGTAATTTTAAAGAAATATAATGTACTTTATTATTTTATTTAAAATTCCCATATTTGTCAAAAAAGAATTTATATTTATTTTTTTAATCTCCATTTCATAAAATTTACTTAAAATTAAAGAATTTTGAATATAATTATTATAATTTGTTTAAAAAATGTAAATTATATAATGAAGAATAAATATGAAAAAATAATATAAATTTTTATTATTTTTTGTAATAAAAAAAATTATTATATAAAAATTAACCCATAGAAACATTTTTAACAATATCATCTTTATATTTTAAAATTAATTGCCTAATATCATAATTATATTTAAAATTTCTCATTTCTTTACCAAAACCAACTAAAATTCTCCCTAATTGTAAGAGAGCTTTATCATTAACATCTTCCCCCCAAAAAGATGAAATTAAAATACCATTTTCTTTTTGTAATTTAAAATTTTGTTGCATATTATCAACAATAATAGTTTTAGATAAATCTCTCCCAATTAAACTAATATCTTTAACAAAATCATTATCTAAAATACTACAATGATTTCTATATAATCTAAAATTAAAAAATTGTCCTTTAAATTCTTCAATCGCATCTAAAATAGAATCAGCATAATTTTGAGTTGATGCTGTAAATATAATAATTTCATAATATTCTTTAACTGAAAGTAAAAATTGATATAAATAAGGTCTTATTCTTAAAATTCCTTGTCCTTTATTTTCTTTTGTATATACAAAAGACATTAAAGTTTCATCTAAATCTAATACAAGAGTTAAAGGTTTTAAAGGTGGATTTTTTATTATATAATTATTATATGTATTTGGAATACTGTCTCTTAAATTTGAAAAAAGAAGTGAACCTGATTCGTTATCTATATGAAGGATATTTGTCATAAATATTTTATTTATTATATTTGATGATAGTGAATTGTAATTATTGAATATTTCTATTATTTTTGGATTTATTATTTGATTTTGAGTTTGAAGAAGTATTTTTAGTAATTTATTTAATTGAAGTAAATTCTGTTCTATTTCTATTATTGTTGAATTATTATTATTTAATCTCTTTTGTATTATTGTTTTTAATAATTCAACCCATCTAATTTTTAAATATTCTTTTCTTATTCTTGAAAGAAGATATTGACAAATAATTAAAAAGTTTTGATGATTTAAAAATAAAATATTTTTCATTATTTCATAACATTTATAAAAATGAGTGTCTTTAAATGATAAATCATAAACAAATATAATACTAATTAATAATAAAGAATTTTGGCAAAAAATAATATTTTTAATTTGATTATTATTAAACAAATATTCACAACTACCTTTTAAACTACAATTAAAATAAAAATTCCACCATTCAAAACAAATTTTAGAAACAACTTGAAAATTTTTATTATAAACATTTTTAACAATATTATTAAATTTATCTTCAATCATAATTAAATCTTCAAGATTTAAAGTTTGATATTCTTTTTCATGACTAATAATATTATTTCCTTTATCATTTCTTTTATTATCAACTGAAGTTGAAAGAGTTTCTCTTTGAGTAAAATTATTTTTATTATTTAAAGTTCTATCAGGAGTAATTGAAAATTTTCCATTTAAATTTCTTTGATATTTAATAAAATTATTTGTTTTGGTATTTGTTAATTTATTATATTTTCTATCTTCATTTTTAACTGGAGTTGATATATTTGAAGTTGATAATGTACTCATTTCATCTTTTTCTTTTGTTTTTTCTTTTCTTATTACATTATTTTTTTCTATTTTTTTTTTAATTAAATTATCACCATTCTCTGGTTGATATATTATTGGAGGTGAACGATAATGTTTAAATACATTTTTTATTGTATTTTGAGGAGCTCTTTTAGTTAATATTATTATTCTTTCTGGAGTTTTTGAATTTAATATTTCTCTTTCTTTTTTTTCATTTTTATCATTTACATTTATTGAACTGTTTGATTGTTTTATTACTTTATTTCTTGTTGTAATATTTGGACTTATTTCACTTTTATTATTTTGATTTTTTATATCATCATTTATTTTTTTCTTTGATGCAAAATTATTATAATTTCTTAATAATTCAATATATTCCCTTTGTGTAAGTTTTTGGTTATTATTTTTAAATAATTTCCTATTTAAAGTAAATTTTTTATCCATTATAAAAAGAAATTAAAAAATATTAATAATCAATAATATAAAAAAAATAATACATTTAATTTTGATTTTTATTATAATAAAATTACCTTATAATAACAAATTTATATAATAAAAAACCAAAATAAGAAATATATATTAAAAATAAATATAAAAATACCTAATAAATCAATATTATCTTAATTTATATCATTAAAAACACTTTTAGCACAATCAACAGCATTATAAAACCTATGACCAAATTTTAATTCATTTTCAATTTCTTTAATCATTTTTAAAAATTCAATATCATTTTTATAACATTTAAATCTAGAAAAAGAATGACAATCATTCGTAAATTTAATTTTCAAAATTTTATAATAATTTTCCCAACCAATTTCATTAGAATCAATATCTAAAGGACAATAACTATCACCATTACTATTATAACCACATTCACATTTTTTTTCAATAATTCCTAATTTTTCAGGATAAATTCTATATTTACAATCAGAATTAGAATTACATTTAATAAACTTTCCTTCAATTTTTGATTGTTTTAAATATTTATTTTTAGCACAAATACCATTAATAGAAAAACCATATTTACAATAAAATTCATGAGAAACTGAATCATCTTTTATTTTAGTTCCAATATCAAATTTAAATAAAACATCTTGACATAAATTATTATAACATAATAAATTATTTTGACAATCAAATGAATTATCACAAGATTCAAAAATATTTCTTTGATATTCACATCTTTTTGTTTTACTTGAACAAAATAAACCTTTTAAACATTGATCTGTACTATTACATTTTTCATATAAATTTTTCCCTGAACATATTTTATTTTCACATTTATTAGTTGAACAATCAATATTTTTTTCACAATCTTCACCTGGATATCTTGTTATATTTGTTTTAATTGTGTAATTTTCACATTTTGCTTTTAATGGTTTTTTATTATAAAATATTATATTTGGATCATCTCCGATGGAACAATATTCTTTATTTAAATTACATATTGGATTTAATAATGCTTTTAAATCTTTTCCTGATGATTCTGCACAATATTCTAAGTCTTTTTTACATGAAAATTTAACACATTTTTCTGATGTTTGTGTTTTAAATTTTTGGAATATTGAAAAGAAATTATTTGGGATTGTTAATATGGTGATTATTAAGGAAAAGAATATTATTTGTTTTGATATCATTTTTTATTATTTATTAAAAGATGTTATTTATAATATTATTATTATTTTAATGTATATTTTAAAATATATGAAATATAAACAAAAAAAATAAATACAAAAAATAATTTATATTTAAAATTTTTCTGGTTCATCATTTATTTCTCTAAGTATATCAAAATCTGGAGTTTCTTTATTTCTTCTTATTAAATTATATGATATATTTATTCCATTTGGAATCATAATATCTTTTGATGTATCTCTTTTAAGTCTATTTGGTAATTTTATATTTTCTTTTAATTTATTTTTTGATAATTTTAGATGATTTTTTGAATCAAATGAATTATTATTTATGTTTAATTTCTTCTTTAACTTAGTTGAATTTTCCAATTTAGAAAAATATGATTTTCTTTCTTCAAAAACTGATTCAATTATTTCATTAGATTCTTTGTTCCCATTTTTTGGGATTTTTTTTAATATATCACTATCAAAAATTTCACTTTCATCTTTTTTATGTAAAATTTTTTTAATATTCAAAAATATTTTATATTGTTCTTTTAATTCTTTTTCATTTTTATAATCATTTTTATTTTTAATAAACTTTTTAACCCAATCTTTAAAGGAAATTTCCTTATTTCTATAATCAACATTAGTTAAATTTAATTTTAAACTATTATTTAATATTTTTTGATATGTATTACTTTTACCAAGTTTTAATAAAGCAATTAATTCTTCATCTTGCATATTAATTTTATTTTTGTTTAAATAATTTAAAACTAATCTACCAAAAAATTCTTGTTTAAATGATATTAAAATTAAAAAAATCATTTTTTCAATTTTTTCTTCTTCTGTTAATTGAAAATTTGAAATTTTATGATTTATTGTTAAAAATGAATTATTTTCAAGTACTAATTTATTATCAGCAAATCTTGAATTATTTAATTTACAATCATCAGAAATATCATTTAAATTTATATTATTTCTTTTATTTGAATTAGATAAAAAGAAAGAATTATTTTTTACTGTTTTTAAATTTGTTGAATTTTCTTCTTTTATAAAAGATTTTATACTATAATGATTTTCATTTTTAAATGGATTTGAATTATCATTTGAAAAACTATTATTAAAATTAAAATAATTTGTACCAGAAGTAATAATTTTTTTATTATTATTTATATTATTTGATTTTTCTTTATTAATTCTATTTGAATATTCTTCATAAACTAAAATTTGATGAATATTTAAATCATCATCATTATCATCAATATCAATATTAAAATTATTATTTTCATTTGTCTTTTTATTTGATAATAAATATGTTAATTTTTTATAAGAATTTTCTTTATTATCTTTCATTTTTTCATTAATTGAATATTTTTTATTATTAATATCATCAATATTATTTAATAATTCATTTTCATTTCCAAATTCAGGATTTTTTGGTATTAAATTAGTTGGTATTTCATAATTATCTGATATTTCACTTTCATTATTCTTTTTTTCAAAATCTAAATTCATTGAATCTATTCTTTGTGATGTATTTATTCCTATACTTTTGAAACTATCTGTATTATTACTATGAATGTTTAAATTATTTTCTTGTGAATTTTCTAAATTGTTAAAGGTAATTATATTATTATTTTTATCTTCATTTATATTTATTTGATTTTCTGTTTCTATTTCTTTTTCTTTTTTATTTCTTTTTAAAAATTTCTTTAAATTAAGAGTTTTTTTATTTTTAATTTCATTATTATTTTCATCTTTTTTTTCTTTATTATTGTTATTAGTTATATTAATTGTATTTATTGTATCACTATTTTTTATATTATCAATATTTTTTTCTTGTTCAATTTTTAATTTATTATCATTATTTTCATTAATATTTTTCTTTATCTTTTCATCATTATTAGAATATGATAATCCATTTTCATCATTATTCAAATCATTATTACAATTTTTAGAATTATTTATTAAATTATTTGAATCAGTTGATTTATTATCTTTCTCTCCTGAAATAAATGAAATTATAATATTATTTTTATTTATATCTAAAGAACTTCTTAAATTATTATAATTTTCTGTCCCAATATTTTTATCAGTAGAATTGAGACTTTTATAAATTACAAGATTATTTTTTGGGCTAATTGAAGTTTTACTTGTTTGTACAAAATCATTTATATTAATTTCTATTTGATTATTACTAATTGAAGAATTTATTTTTGATTTATCAATCAATTCATCACTAGTTGGATTATATATATTATTATTTTCTGTTGAATTATTAATTACATCTAAATTATTATTATTTTGAATATTTTTTATTTTTATTTGATTTTCATTTTCTTTATCATATAATTTATTATTAATTATTGATATTGAAACAGACTTTTCATCAATTAAATCTTTTATTTTTTGAACTTCTGTATTATTCAATGTATTTATTGTATTATTTTGAAATTCAATTTCTTTATTAATATTCTTTTTTTGTTCAAATGATTTATTTCTTATTGAATCTTCTTTCTTATTATAATTTTTTGAAAAAGAATTTTGTTTTAATAAAAATAAACTACACAAATTACTTTCTGTATTTGAAATTTGTAATAGTGAAGAACTTTTTTTAATTTTTTTTTCTAAATTAGTTTTTTTATTATTTATATTACTCATTGATAATTTTTGTTTAAATTTTCTTTCCTTACTATCTTGAGATATATCTCCATTAAAAATTTTTACACTTCTCATAGATTGTGGGCTTTTTATATTATTATTATTTTCATACAATAATTTTGTTTTTTCAATTGATTCATTATTATTCTTTTTTTTTCCATTATAAAATAATTCTTTATTCTTTTCTCTTTTTATAAATTGTTTTTTCATATTTCCAATTTTTTTCTTTTTATTTTGCTCTGTTTGAATAATATTATCTTTACTAAAACAATTACCTTTATTAATTAATTCATTAACATCTTTAAATTGATATGAAATTCTTTCATTATTCCTATGACAAAATCTTTTATTTTTTTTTATTTGATTATCATTTTTCACATTTTTACTTTTTTCAATAATAAATTTATATTTCTCATTTATATCTTTCCCTTTTAGATTTTTATTATCTCTTAGAGATAATTGTGGACTTAATATATTATTATTATTATTATTCCTTGATGTTTTATTATTTGAAGGAATAATTATATAATTTTTTATTTTTTTATGAGGAATTGAATTTTTTGTTTTATTTATTAATGACATTTTTTGTCCTTTTCTTTCTATATCTTTATCAATATCGCTATCTTTATCATTAATTATGATAATATCATATTTATTTTTTAATATATTTTCTTTTTTATTTAATGTATTATTTCCATGAATAGGAGATTTATATTTTAATTTATTTTGATTTTTTATTTCATTATTATTTAAAGTTTTATTTTCTGTTGAATAATAATAACATTCATCTTTTATAAAATTTATAATATTTGTATTTTCATTACTTCTATTTTTAAGGTAATTTTTATTTGTATTTGAATCTTTAACAGATGGTGAATAAATTTTATTATTTTCTTTATCATTTATTTTCATTTTTTTTAATTTACTTAAAAATTTTAAATACAATTTTTTTTTCTCTTTTTTATTTTTTTTCATATAATAAAATATTTCCATTTGTTTAATAAATATTTTAATAATTTTTAATCTTTCATCTTCTAAATCATTATTACTATTACTATTAAACAATCTTCTATTTTTCTTTATTTTATCCTTTAATCCTTTTTTTCTAATCCACCAATTTTCAATAGTTAAAATAGCTTCTTTTAAAATAAAAAATATTTTCTCTCTTTCCATTTTTAAATATTTTCTAAATTCATTTTTCCCTTCTCTAGTAGTTAAACCATGAGTATATTCAACTCTTCTTAATAAAACTGCACTTCTTTCTGCATTTGAAAAATCTTCTTTTTCTTTATTTGTATTCATTAAAATTCTATTTCTATGTGGAATTGGAGTTAATCTTAATTTTTCACTTAATTTATTATCATCATTTGGATATAAATAAAATAAATTATTTTCTTTTAATTTATTTTGTATATGTTCCATATATGAATCAATTTCATTTATAAATTTTTCTATTGGTTCTTTTTCATATTTTTTATTCCCTTCGAGACGTAAACCTTTTTTATTTTGGGAATCTTTAAAATATTTTTCCATTACTTTTTGATATTTTATATATATTTTTTCTAAAAATGTATTTGCACCTTTTTTTCTTTTTAGATATACTGAATTATATCTATCTTTACTTTTTGAATATTGATTTATTAATTCATGATATGATGTATTTAATTTTGGTGATATTCTTTTTTTATTTTTTGTTTCACATGACATAAATTTATTTTGTCGTTCAGTTTTTATTTGATTATTATCTGTTACATTTCTTAATGGAAGTTTAATAATATTAATAATGCTATTTTTTTTAAGTGAATAAGCCATATTTAAATTTAATTAAATATTTATTTTAATTATAATTTTTTAAATAATAATAAAATGTTCAATTCTTAATTAATTGGCATATAATAAAGTAAATTTAGCAGCTCCCCCATTTTTTTTATATAAACAAAAATCATAAATAATATAAGCATTAAAACTAAAAATAAATTTTTTTAAATTTGAACCTAAATTAGGACATAAAAATGTATTTTGATAATCAAGAAGAAAATTAACAAGACAAATTATAAAAATAATAATAATATCAATTGTAGGATTTGGACATCTTTTTCTTATTATAAAATATAAATCAAATATATAAAATAAAGGTAAACAATAATATAAATAAATTCCATATACTCTTTTTTGCCACGTTAAATTAGATTTTTGAAAAGGACTATAATTAAAATCGCTATTTAAATCATCAATAATTTGATTTAAAAAAAGAATTCCAATTATAAAAACAAAAAGAAATTTAAATATTGTATCTCTAAAAAAATTTGAAGATTTTATTTTTTTATTATATTCAACTTCAGACTTTGTATTTGCTAATAATATTGAATTAACATGCATAAATAATGTATATGAAATAGTTCCAATAATAAAAAAATATTCAAAATTTTTTAATCCATATTCTACTTCTTTAATTACTATTTTTAAAATTAATGCAATTACAGTAATTATTGAAACTATTAAATACCAAAATAATCTAAATGATAAATTCATTTATTTTTTAAAAATTAAAAAAATAAATAAAATTATTATAATTAATAATTATTGAAATAAGATTGATTTTTTTTTTTTTAATT
>Ga0256407_10003309_pt1 | contig 28836 bp, 30 predicted proteins | sample RumenRJG_04DNA_FD_193489 | JGI IMG/M metagenome (GOLD analysis project Ga0256407, IMG submission 193489) | Bovine rumen microbial communities from Lethbridge, Alberta, Canada - RJG_04 | ecosystem: Host-associated > Mammals > Digestive system > Stomach > Rumen | place: Canada: Alberta...
TTGCTCCAGCATGGTCTGTTTTCTGGATAAAAGGTATCTTTCAAAGAAAACGGTACTTACAAGAAGATAGACTCCGATAAGTGCCACTATGATCAAAGCGATCACTGCCGGAAGCTTGTAATTTTTGGATTTTTGCATACTATGCCTCAAAACGATATCCTACTCCCCAGATGGTTTTAATGCAGTCACCTTTGCCGGGAAGTTTGGCCCTGATCTTCTTTATATGGGTGTCTACTGTTCTTGTGTCTCCGAAATAATCGTAATTCCATACGTTGTTAAGGATCTTCTCTCTGGAGAGAACTATTCCCGCATTCTCCATGAGATATAAAAGGAGTTCAAACTCCTTAAAGCTCATATCCACGGTTTTACCATCCACCGTCACCGTATGGGCAGCCTTGTCTATGGTGATGCCCCCGGCTTCAACCAGGGCGTTCTCTTCGGTCCTGTCTCTTCGAAGAACCGCACCTACTCTGGCCACAAGGATCTTGGGGCTGAAGGGCTTGGTAATATATTCGTCCACTCCCAGTTCGAAACCCTTTAATTCATCTGTTTCTTCTCCCAGGGCCGTTAGCATAATAACGGGAATCTTAGACTGGGAACGAATCTCTTTTAATACCTCCCAGCCGTTCATCCTGGGCATCATAACATCCAGGATAATTAGGGCTAAATCCTTGTTCTCATAAAAGATGTTAACGGCGCTCTCCCCGTCACCGGCCTCCAGCACGCTATATCCTTCCCTCTCCAGGAAGTCCTTTACCAGTTTACGCATCCTGTCTTCATCATCAACAACCAAAACCTTGGTCATACTCCAACCCTCTTTTTCAAAACGTATAATCTTATTTCAATTATCAATAAACAGTTAACATAATATATATTTAAAAGAAACACCTTGAGTCGCAGTCGGCACTTAGCGAAACGAAACCAATGCAAACGCTATAATAATGACATTCGTTGAGCTTAGTACCGTTACGCGAGCACGGAGCGCAAGCGTTGTTTCGTTAAATATATATTATGTTAACGTCACTAGAATACTAATTTATATATCTATCAGAAGTAATATTATACTTCCTCTCATACTCAATAATCTTCTTTTCGCGTTCCTCAAGATTCCTCTGCCAATCCTCATACTGATCAACAATCTTATTCCTGTAATTAACAATATTCACATTATCACTGGTACTCACAATAATAAACATCGCTATTATCGCTATCACCAAAATAATATTTATAATAAAAGAATTCCTATACCTGTTCTTGTAATTCTTCTTCTCTTCCTTTTTGTTAACAACCTGTTCTCTTCCCCCGGTGCGGTCGCTGATCTCCTTAACCACCACATCGTCTTTGATCTTAATGGGCAGGAGGATATTCTTATCCACTCCCGGAGTAGAGCACAGTTCTTCCCTAAGCTCCCGAAGATAAGCTATACCAATAGGGGTAGAGAGCATCTCTTCCCTTACCAGACGATTGTACACATCAGCTGCCTTCTCGGGAGTAATGCCTGAGATACGGTCCTTAATATAGCGGACAGCCTGAACTTCCTTCTTGGCGGCTTCCGCTTCTTCTTCAGTTTTGAAATCGAATCCGTCTACTGTGTACACTTAATTACCTCATCAAGAATACGAACCGAAACTTCCTCTTTTGAAAGAAGATCCAACCTGTGAGTCTTCCCCGGAGTGATAAATGTCACGATATTGGTGTCTGTGCCGAATCCGGCCCCGGGTTCCCGCAGACAGTTGGCTATTATCATATCCGCATTTTTAGACTCCAGCTTCTTAGTGGCATTATTTATAAGGTCGTCTGTCTCCATGGCAAATCCGCAGACAAACTGACCCTTCTTCTTATTCTCACCCACATATTTTAAGATATCCTTTGTCCTTTTTAAACTAAGGGAGATATCATCCGAACTTTTCTTGATCTTCTTGTCCGCTACGGTCTCAGGGGTATAATCCGCCACCGCTGCTGACATAATGATAATGTCCATGTCTCTGAAACACTTATCCACCGCATTAAACATATCCTCAGCAGAGATAACGTCAATCTTTTTCACAAATTCCGGTGCAGGAAGTGCCGTCCTTCCGGAAACAAGAGTAACCTCCGCTCCCCGATAAGCACATATCTTTGCAAGGGCGTACCCCATCTTGCCTGTGGAATGATTGGATATAAAACGTACGGGGTCTATGGATTCTATGGTAGGGCCTGCCGTAATAAGTACTTTCTTTCCGGAAAGGTCCTTTTCAAACATTACCTGGCGATAAATATGGGATAAAAGCACCTCTTCGGAAGGCAGCTTGCCGGATCCAACATCACCGCATGCAAGTCTTCCGCTGTCAGGCTCTATTATTTCAAAACCGTAGTTTTTAAGTTTCTTAATGTTATCTTGTGTAATGGGATTCTCCAGCATATTTGTGTTCATGGCCGGAGAAAGAATCTTTTTGCATTTGCACGCAAGAACTGTAGTTGTAAGCATATCGTCAGCCAGGCCGTTTGATAGTTTGGCTATGACATTGGCGGTAGCCGGGGCGATAAGTACAAGATTTGCAGAATTAGCCAGGGATACATGCTCCACGGAATACTCAAAATTCCGGTCGAATGTATCCACCAGGCATTTATTCCCCGTTAATGTCTCAAAGGTAATGGGATTAATAAAGTTGGTGGCGTTCTTAGTCATAAGGACGGTAACATTAGCGTGCTGCTTAACAAGCGCACTGGCCACATTTGCCATCTTATATGCCGCTATGCTTCCCGTAACAGCCAAAACAATGTTTTTACCTTTAAGCATACTTTTAGTCCCCCCGTAATTTAGCTATTTATTCTCTTTTACTTCCGTAGAAAGAAGCTTGGATCTGAAGAATACGGAGCATACCGCTGTTGTAATAATTCCGGCAACTATGGCTTCCGGTACTCCGTTGGTTCCGATAACTCCTAAGATCACCCCGTACAATACTTCATAAGACTTGCCTATAACCTGGGCATAAGTCTGTCCGAAGAAGAGGTAAATAAAGTTCATTACCAGCAAGGTATTGGTCATGGAACCGCAGACTCCTGCTATGGCCAGGGATACGGAAAGTCCCCCGGCATTATTCTTTAAGAGCTTCCTTAATCCTACAAATACATAGTAAGATACCACACCGATAAGGATCCTGGGTACGAAACATATAACAAGGCTTAAGGGTGTTCCGTGTACTTCTCCCACTGAATAAAAGGGTGAGAAGCAGAAGGACGTAATGGTAGGATTAAGGTTCGCATTAATAAAACTCGTACATCCGAAGATAAAGCCTAAGAAGGCTCCCTGCTTGGGTCCAAGTAAGATGGCACCTATAATAACGGGAATATGGATAGTGGTGGCCTTAATAACACCAATGGGTATAAAGCCAAGCCCCGGAACCATGGCCAGCAATACTACTATTGCCGTAAAAAGTGCAAGCTGCACCAAATGTGTTGTTTTTTCTGAAACGTTGTTACTCAAAATGATGTCCTCCGATTCTTTTCTCCCCTATATTCCCCTTATATACCTCTCTTACCTGACAAGAAGGCTCTTTCCCGTCATCTCGGCAGGCTGGGGCAGCTTCATGATATCCAGAAGCGTAGGTGCTATATCGGCCAGACAGCCTCCTTCACGCAGTCCTACCCCTTTTTCATAATTAATAAGGATAAAGGGTACAGGATTGGTGGTATGAGCCGTAAAGCTTTCACCTGTTTCGTAATCTATCAGCTGCTCGGAATTACCGTGGTCTGCGCACATAAAACATACACCGTCTACACTGAGCAAGGCCTCAACGACCCTTCCCACACAGGTATCCACGGCTTCACAAGCCTTAACCGCAGCTTCCATAACTCCCGTATGTCCCACCATATCCGGATTAGCAAAATTAATTACTATCAGGTCATATTTCTTGGAAGTAATGGCTTCACATAATCTGTCACATACTTCATAAGCACTCATCTCCGGCTTAAGATCGTAGGTGGCAACCTTCGGAGAATTAACGAGAAACCGATCTTCCCCATCATAAGGTTTCTCAATTCCTCCGTTAAAGAAAAATGTTACATGGGCATATTTCTCCGTCTCGGCGATACGGGCCTGTTTAAGTCCCAGAGAGGATACGTACTGACCCAGAGTGTTGTTAATATCCGTCTTTTTAAATGCTATAAGCTTGTTCGGAATGGTAACGTCATATTCCGTAAAGCATACATAGCAGGTTTCTATTCTCTTCTCCCTTTTAAATCCTTCAAAATCATCCAGGCAGAAGCACTTGGTAATCTGTCTTGCACGATCCGGACGGAAGTTAAAGAATATAACGCTGTCCTTATCCTTTACGGTGGTTACCGGACTGCCGTCTTCATTTACTATAACAATGGGCTTAATAAACTCATCGGTATCTCCTGCGGCATAGGATGCTTCCACGGCTTCTACTGCCGAAGTCGCCTTCACTCCGGTTCCTAAAGTCAGGGCGTCATACGCTTCCTTGGTACGCTCCCACCTGTTATCACGGTCCATGGCATAATAGCGGCCGATAACAGTGGCTATGCGTCCCACACCGACAGCGGATATCTTATCCTCCAGTTCTTTAATAAACTCTTTTCCTGATGTAGGTGATGTATCTCTTCCGTCCATAAAGCAATGGACGTATACTTTGGATACTCCCTCTTTCTTGGCCATGTCCAAAAGGGCATACATATGTGTATTATGAGAATGAACACCGCCGTCGGAAACCAGGCCCCAGATATGAACCGAGCTGTCATTCTTCTTTGCATTTTCAAAGGCAGCCTTTAATGCCTCATTTTCAAAAAAGATACCTTCCTCTATCTCTTTTGTAATCCTGGTCAGCTCCTGATAAACAATACGGCCGGCACCCATATTAAGATGTCCTACCTCTGAATTACCCATCTGACCGTCGGGAAGTCCTACATATAAACCGCTGGCATTGCCCTTAACAAAAGGATAATCGGCCATGAGTTTATCGATATTCGGAGTCTTTGCGGCATATACCGCATTCCCTTCCGTCCTCTCATTAAGACCGAAACCATCAAGAATCATCAACACTGTCGGTTTTGACATTTCTCCACCCCTTTTACTTAATCTAAATGATCTTTTTAATCTCTTCTATAAATCTATTTCTTACTTCAGCGTATTCTCCCAGTCCTTTAAGATGGGGTCTTACCTTATAACCCTTTGAAGAAAGAACGCTCTTCCAGGAATCATCCTTATCGCTCCAGAGATCCTCATTTGCATGAACTCCCGCAACTATCATAAGGGGAGCCAGGATAAATGTGGTATCTTCCGGAACCTTTCCTTCAACTGTCTCTAAAATATCATCAAAATCCGGCTTTCCTTCAACTGTTCCGATGAAAATGTCGGTGCACTTGAAGTCGTTTAAGGCCAGTTTCCTTGAAATATCGGTGTATACACGGTTCTCTTCATGATTGGTTCCGTGACCCATGAAAAGAAGGATCTCATTCTCCTTAATATCTGCATCCTTTCGATAGGTGGTATTAAGGAATCTGGCCATCCAGTCAATATCTTCATTTGTGAAAACCAACGGCTGACCCATCTTAAGGGAGTTGAACTTACCCTCATAAGACTTGATATCAGCGGTGATGGTGTCATATTCTTCCGCCTTCATGATATGGGTCGGCATAACAACCAGATCCGTTACTCCGTCCTCTAACATCTTTTTAACTGTATCTTCCACCAATGGATGTCCCGTCTTTTTGGCGATAATACGGCTGGTCCATGCGGAATATACTGACATATCGGAAAATGCCTTCTTTACATCTTCCTCAATAGCATCAATAGTTTTCTTTCGTGTTTCTTCAACACTGGTGCCGAAGCTGACTACCATAATAGCTTTTTTACTCATCATTTTTCTCCCTTCGATATTCTCAAGCTTATTGGTATAGTCCTCCTTAGGCATATGTTCCCTTTATATCTTAACATCTATTTACCTGAGGCGGCAGCGTCCTGTCCTTCAAGGTGAAAGAGATTATTAAGCATCTTAGTGTATTCTTCCTGGCTCTCGGCGGAATCCAGCTGTTTTAATTCCACTATGGGCTCCCTGATAAGCTTCTTCAATGAAGCCGCCAGGATCTTCTTAAGTATCTTCTTCTCGCGGTCTGAGAGGTCAAGCTTCCTCTCAAGGTAGGAGAAACTGTCCTCCGTTATCTCATCACATCGCTGATGAAGGGATTGAATAGTGGAATCCACCCGGCTTTCAAAAAGCCAGTTAATAGTCTCTTCCACGGCAGTATCAAGTTCACCCCTGCACAGATCCATAAGTCTCTCCCGCTCTTTCTGATTCTCTTTTGAAATCTGATCAAGAGTATCCAGATTAATAAGCTTGGAGCCAAACATGGTAACTACCTTGGGATCTATATCTCTGGGAGCTGCCAGGTCTAAGAATGTTATGTCTCTCTTGTAGTGACACTCATTTGCAAATATGGTGTAGTGGGGTGATGACGTAGCGGATATAACAATATCCGCATTATCAAGGTAATCCATCCTCTCATCGTATAAAACAATCTTAATATTAGGGAAGTCTTCCTTTACCTTCTTAGCATGGGCTATATTACGGCTGCAAAGTACCACTTCCGCAACATTATACTCATATACATAGCGAAGGGCAAGTTTTGCCGTATCCCCGCTTCCCACTATAAGAACATTTTTCCCCTCAAAGCCCGTCTGTCTCTCAACTTCTTTTATACCTATATAGCTGACGGACAAGGGAATCTCACTGATCTTGTAGTTAGTCTTAATGCTCTTGGCGCAGGCCATGGCGTTCTCCACAACCCTGTGCATCTCTTTTTTTGCATACCCTAAGGCACTGGAAAGCATCAGGGCGTCCTTTAACTGGCCCAGAATCTGGTCTTCCCCCAATACTGCGGATTCAAGTCCCGCTGCGATTCTGAAAATGTAAGCAATTGCCTCATCCCCCGATGAATAGATCAGAATATCAGACAAATCTACATTTTTGAAAGTGTCCTTATAAAGTTTTAACATGTACTCCATCTGTGAGTCTTCTTCAATGAAAAAGAAGACCTCACTTCTGTAGCAGGTGGCCAGGACCAGACATTGTTTAATGCCTCCCGCCTCAGCCTTTTGTAAAAAATCGATCTTTGAGTTCTCCGTAAAGGATATCTTGTCTCTCACATCCAGGGGAGCATTCTTATAATTAATTCCTATAAATCCAAACTGCATTATATAACCTTTCTCAAATAACTTTTAAGCAAAATATCCTGCTATTACATCGCAGGTAGTCTTAATATCCTCATCCGAATGAGCATCAGATACAAAGAGGGCTTCAAACTGGCTGGGTGCCACGTAAATGTTCTTCTCAAGAAGGTACTTGAAGTACTTTGCGTATTCTTCGGTGTCGGAAGATGTAGCTGAAGCAAAATCAACAACCGGTCTGTCAGTAAAGAAAACGCTCATAAGCGAAGCTATCTGGTTAACCTGCACCCTTCCCTCAGATGCATCCAGGACAGCCTCTTTAAGCTTAACTGTCTTAGCCTCAAGTCTCTTATAAATATCCTTGTCTTCCTTGAGGATATTCAAGGTAGCAAGGCCTGCAGCCGTGGCTATGGGGTTGCCTGATAAGGTCCCCGCCTGATATACCGGCCCGTCGGGTGAAACCGTACGCATAACATCTTCACGTCCGCCGTATGCTCCTACGGGCATACCTCCACCTATGATCTTACCCAGGGTAGTCAGATCCGGTGTAATTCCGAAGTATTCCTGTGCTCCTCCAAGACTGAGACGAAATCCCGTAATAACCTCGTCAAAAATGAGAAGAGCGCCGTATTTGTTTGTAATATCACGAAGGAAGTTAAGGAAACCTTCCCCCGGAAGTACAACTCCCATATTTGCAGCAACAGGCTCAACAATAACCGCTGCTATATCATTGGGATAGTCTTTAAATAAGGCTTCCACGGAAGCCTCATCATTATAATCAGCTACCAGTGTATGCTTTGAATAATCAGCCGGAACTCCTGCAGAATCCGGGACTGATGTGGTAAGTGCCGCAGAACCTGCTTTTACAAGAAGACCGTCGGAATGGCCGTGATAGCAGCCCTGGAATTTGATGATCTTATCTCTCCCCGTAAAGCCTCTGGCCGCACGGATAGCGCTCATAACAGCCTCTGTTCCGGAGCTTACCAGACGACTGACCTCTATGGAGGGTACTACTTCCGCCAAAAGTTCGGCCATCTCAACCTCACGCTTGGTAGGGGCACCATAGGTAAGGCCGCAGTCGCAGGCATATTTAACCGCCTCTATTACTCTCTTGTCTGCATGGCCTAAGATGCCGGGACCCCATGAGCATACATAATCTATCATTTCATTGCCGTCTATGTCAAATATGCGGTCTCCTAAAGCTTTCTCTATAAACCTGGGAGAGCATCCCACAGACCGAAAGGACCTTACAGGGGAGTTAACTCCACCGGGAAGGGTCTTCTTGGCACGTTCATACATCCTGGCTGATAATCTGTCATTCATATATAATCTCCTATCCGATCACGCCGTCTTTTATCATCTTAGCGATCTCTCTGGCATAATAAGTAATATAAATATCTACGCCGGCACGATATGCGCTGACTGCCATCTCTGCAACGATACGGTCTTCATCGATCCATCCCTTGGCTGCCGCAGCCTTAACCATGGCATATTCGCCGCTTACACTGTAGGCTGCAATGGGGATGTCAACTATCTCCTCTGCCTTTGCCACTATATCAAGGTAGGACATGGCAGGCTTAACCATAACTATATCAGCACCTTCTTCGATATCCAGCATGATCTCCTTAAGGCCTTCTTTTCCGTTGTGGAAATCCATCTGGTAGCCTTTACGGTCGCCAAAGGAGGGGGCTGAACCCGCTGCCTCACGGAAAGGACCGTAAAATGCCGAAGCATATTTTGCGGAATAAGCCATAATGGGGATATTCTCAAAACCGTTCTTGTCCAAGATCTCCCTGATGGCACCTACCCGGCCGTCCATCATATCTGAAGGAGCCACCATATCAGCTCCTGCCTTAGCATGGGAAAGAGCTGTCTTGGCAAGAAGTTCAACACTTGCATCATTTACCACGCAATTGTCCTTAATTATGCCGCAGTGGCCATGGGACATATACTCACACAGGCAGACATCCGTTATGAAATACATGTCGGGGCAGGCCTTCTTTCCAGCCTTAAGGGCCCGCTGTACCACCCCGTTCTTATCATATGCGGAAGAGGCCTTCTCGTCCTTCTTCTCCGGAATACCGAAGATCATAACCGCATGAACTCCGTCCTTATAAAGGTCCTTAATGGCCTTGCCGAACTTATCAACGGTATATCTGTACTGTCCCGGCATAGCCTCTATCTCTTCTACCTTATTCTTACCGTCCATAACAAAGATGGGGTATACGAGGGAAGCTGCGTCCACCCTGGTCTCCCGTACCATCTTTCTTAATGTATCACTCGTTCTGAGTCTTCTTGGTCTAACTGTTAAATTCATAAACTCACATCCTTTAAAACACATTCGCACATAGCGTCGATAGTTGCTTTCTCAGCCATAATGGTTTTGAATCCGTATTCTTCGGCGGCTGCCCTGGTCTGCTTACCGATGCAGACTCCCAGGATCTTGGAGAAGTCCTTGGTACCTGCAGCCAGCTTTACAAAATTATGTACCGTAGACGCACTGGTAAATGTAACATAATCCACATCTCCCTCTTCAAGTACCTTGTCCAGATCCAGCCAGTCATACTTACATACAAGGGTATCATATACGGGGATATCGGTGTATGTCGCCGGTGTGGTGTCCAGAACATCCGTAAGGAGAGGATTGCCTATGGCAGCTCTCGGAATAAGCACATTGTCCTTATCAGTAAGGATCTCCTTTAAGGCGGCTGCCAATGACTCATTATCATATACTTCCGGCATGATATCACATTTTATGCCGTAATACATTAGTTCTTTAGCAGTACCTGCGCCTATAACTGCAAACTTGATACCGGTAAGGCTCCTTACATCCTGCTCCATTAAAAGCATCTTCCTGAAGAACATGTTAACTCCCGCAGGAGAAGTGAAAACAATCCAGGTATAATCCTTTATGTTCTCAAGGCATTTCGTAAATTCCTTATCATCATCCCGCTCAACGATATCGATGGAGGGAATCTCGATAACCTCTGCCCCCAGTTTTCTGAGTTTACTGCAAAGCTTACCTGTTCTTGTTCTGGGTCTTGTGACTATAATCTTCTTACCGAAGAGAGGCGCCTTCTCAACCCAGCAAAGTTTGTCGTTAAGGGTGCATACCCTTCCTACTACGATAATAGCCGGGGTGGGAACCGGATCCTTCTTCAATACTTCTTCCATGGTGGAAATAGTCGCTACTCTTCTCTGCTGTCTGGAAGTAGTTCCCTTTGATAAAACCGCGGCAGGCATATCAGGGTCCATCCCCGCCTCAAGTAAGCCTTCCATAATCTCCGGCAGGGCTGTAAGTCCCATCATAAAGACTATGGTTCCGTTGAGTTTGGTAAGGGATCCGAAATCTATATCCAGTTTTGCATTCTGCTTCTTATGTCCCGTAATGATAGTCACAGATGAGGTGAAATCCCTGTGGGTAACAGGAATACCGTTGTATGCGGGAACTGCTATGGAAGAGGTAACTCCAGGGATCTCTTCGAATTCAACCCCCTGTTCCAGAAGGTATTCCGCTTCCTCCCCTCCTCTTCCGAAGAGATAAGGATCTCCGCCTTTGATTCGGACAACATTTTTACCTTCCTTGGCTTTCTCAGCCAGGACACGATTAGTCTCGTGCTGGGGAAGGATGTGATTGCCCGCATGCTTGCCTGCATTGATACACTCGGCATTACCAGGTATCATGGCAAGAATGCCCGCTCCTGCCAATGCATCGTAAACCACTACGTCTGCATTTTCTATAACTTCTTTGGCCTTAAGGGTAAGAAGTCCCGGATCTCCGGGGCCTGCGCCCACAAGCCATACTTTACCTTTTGCCATATGTAAATCCTTTCACTTATCTCAAATCTTATCTGTTACCTCTCAGGAAATGATATGCCATATCCTGACCAATCCTTGCTGCCTTCTTCTTGTCACCGCTCATAACATACTTGCTGTATTTCTTGGTATCCTCATCGTAATAGAGTGCGGTAAGCTCTACTGTGTCTCCCGTCACCTTGGCATGTGCAGCTATAGGTGAAGAACAGCCGCCGTTAACACCCTTGACGTAAGCACGTTCTGCCAAAGCAGCCGCCGTAGCATCCTCATCAAGAAAACCTGACATAAAACCATAGTCCACGCCCTCGCGTCCCTGGATACAGAGAATTCCCTGGCCGCAGGCAGGAAGAAGCTCTTCCGGCTCAAAATACCTGCTTATCCTGTCCTCCAGACCCAAACGCTTCAATCCGGCAGCAGCAAGTATGATGGCTCCGAATTCCCCTTCATCCAGCTTACGAAGTCTGGTCTGAAGGTTACCTCTCACATTTTTTACTTCAACACCGGGAAAGAGTCTTTCAAGCTGGAGGATACGACGAAGTGACGAACATCCAATGGGGAGTTTGCCGTCGTATTCCTTAACACCCTTGGGCAGCACAAGTACGTCTCTTTCATCTTCTCTCTTTGAAAATCCCACAATGGGAAGGTCCTCAGGCACCTCCATGGGAAGGTCCTTTAAACTGTGAACCGAAAGGTCCGTTTTCTTGTCTCTCAGGGCAATGTCCAGTTCCTTAACGAAAAGGCCCTTCCCGCCCATATCATATAAGGGTCCCGAAAGCTGTATATCTCCCGTAGTCTTCATGGTCAGTAAGCTGACATCAATATCGGGACAATTATCCCTGATATAGTCAACTACAAGATTACTCTGGGTAACCGCCAGCAAGCTGTCTCTGCTCCCCACAACAATCTTTCTGCTCAATATGATCTCACCTCCTGTTCTTCAAAAATTTTTCAATATCAGCCCTAGCACTCTTGGTAACCGAAGGGTCATTTCCCCCGGAGCATATTCCCACAATGATATCATCCGTAAGAATGGTGGCCGGAAAGAAGAAATCACAAAGCTTCTGATTACTGGAGACATTTTTAATGATGCCCCGGGCCTCACACATTCCGGCGATCTCCTCATTAAGAGGGGCATTATTAGTGGCTATGACCACCATGTCAACATCATCCAGATCACCGGGTATGAAACCTCTGTTAATCAGATCAAGCTCCTCTATACCCTCAAGTTCCGGATCAAAGAGGGGGGCAACCACGCGAATAGAAGCCCCGAATTTCATCAGAGCTTTTATCCTTCTGGTGGCAATATTTCCTGCCCCCACTACCAGTATTCTTTTATCTTCAAGACTAACAAACATGGGAAAATAGGGCTTCATAAAAACATCCTATCGGTCTCTTACTATAAGTAAGTTATAATAGCCTGCCTTATCGGGAATCTCATCTAAATTGTTGTAAATCATCTGGTTTTCCATACCGCAGTTTTCCATCATAATGGCCTGATGTCCCTTGTCTTTTAACACTTTCTTAACTTCGGCAAGCTTGCTGGCGGATTTCATAAGAACCTTGGTTCCCGGCATCTCCAGCGCGTCTTCGATCTGGTATGAAGCAGGAACTACATGAAGCATCTCATCTCTGTCCACCAGACTGTCATTCATACAAGCGGAAACAGCACAGAAGGAAGTTATACCCGGTATGGTCTCTGCCTCGTAGCCCTTAGCCAGGACATTTCTCATCATGTAAATGTAGGTGGAATAAACTGTAGTATCACCAAGGGTTACCACTGCAACATCCTTGCCTTCATCAAGGCACTTTATAATCTGGTCTGCAGCCTTCTCATAACCGTCGTCTAAGACGTCACGATCTTTGGTCATGGGAGTCTCCAGCAGGAGCAGCTGTTTCTGGTCAATTCCCGGAAATGCTCCTCTGGCGATGTTAAAAGCTACGCTCTCGCTGGGGTTCTTCCCCGGAATGCCTATAACATCAGCCTTTTTTAAAATATTCAGCCCCTTAATGGTAAGAAGTTCCGGATCTCCGGGTCCTACGCCTACACCGTATAACTTGCCCTTCTTCATACTTATTCCTCCGTTTAAGTTTATATTATTTGTAATTGACAATCTTCCCGAAATCCTCTTTTAATGATGCGCCGCCTACAAGGCCTCCGTCGATATCCGGCTTTCCGAAGATCTCAGCCGCATTCTCTCCCTTAACGGATCCGCCGTACTGGATACGTACCTTCTCGGCTGTAGCCGCATCATACATCTCCCCTATGCACTTACGAATAGCGCCGCATACTTCCTGTGCCTGGTCTGCGGTAGCGGTCTTTCCTGTACCTATAGCCCATATAGGTTCATATGCTATAACCATATTTGCCACATCAGATGCAGCCACACCGGACAGATCCAGCTTAATCTGCATTCTGATCCAGTCAAGGGTAATGCCGGTCTCTCTCTGCTCTAAGGTCTCGCCGCAGCAAAGAATGGGGGTAAGACCTGCTTCTATGGCCTTCTTAACCTTCTTGTTAAGGAGTTCGTCAGTTTCATGGAAGTATTCTCTTCTCTCGGAATGGCCGATGATCACATACTTAACACCGGCATCCACCAGCATGGAAGCGGAGATCTCTCCCGTAAATGCTCCCTTGTCTTCAAAATACATATTCTCAGCGCCGACAGCTACATTAGTTCCTTTAACCGCCTCCACTACGGGAATGATGTCAATAGCGGGAACACAGTAAACCACATCTGCATCATCGGTCTTCACAAGGTCTTTTAACTGAGCGCATAATTTAACAGCTTCTGAAGGAGTCATGTTCATCTTCCAGTTGCCTGCGATAATCTTTCTTCTAGCCATCTTGTATATTCTCCTCCTTACTTATCATCCAGAGCTGCAAGTCCGGGAAGTTCTGTTCCCTCAAGGAACTCTAATGACGCTCCGCCTCCGGTTGAGATATGAGTCATCTTATCCTCTAAGTTAAACTGCTTAACGGCTGCTGCGGAATCACCTCCGCCGATTATGGTAATGGCATCAAGATCAGCCATAGCCTGAGCCAGCTCTAAGGTACCCTTTGCGAAGTTGCTCATCTCAAATACTCCCATGGGGCCGTTCCAGAGAATGGTCTTAGCCTCTTTCAGAGCATCCTTGTAAAGTTTAATGGTCTCCGGTCCGATGTCAAGTCCCATCTCATCATCCGGTATCTCGTCGATCTTAACGGTGTGGAAGGGAACATCATTGGAGAATTCCTTTGCAACAACTGTATCTACGGGAATAAGAAGCTTTACTCCTTTTTCTTTTGCCTTATCAAACATCTTCTTGGCAAAATCCAGATATTCATCCTCAAGAAGGGACTTACCGATCTTGCCCCCCTGAGCCTTAACAAAGGTGTATGCCATACCGCCGCCGATTATAAGGGCATCAACCTTCTCTAACAGATTCTCGATTACTGAGATCTTGCTGGATACCTTTGATCCGCCCAGAACTGCGATAAAGGGACGCTTGGGATCTTCAACGGCATTACCCAGGAAATCTATCTCCTTCTTCATCAGGTATCCGCTGACTGTGGTATCAACGAAGCTTGCAACGCCTACTGTTGAGGAATGAGCTCTATGAGCTGAACCAAAGGCATCATTTACGAAAATGTCTGCAAGTTCTCCCAGTTCCTTGCTGAAGTTCTCACCGTTCTTGGTCTCTTCTGCGCGGTATCTTGTATTCTCAAGCAGGATAACGTCACCGTCTTTCATGGCATTAACAGCGGCTGTAACGTTATCGCCTACTACATTGTCGTTCTTTACAAAGGCTACTTCCTTACCCAGAAGCTCGGAAAGTCTCTTGGCTACAGGAGCAAGTGAAAGCTCGGGAACCGGTTCTCCCTTGGGCTTACCCATATGTGAGCAAAGGATAAGTCTTCCGCCGTCACTTATAAGCTTCTTCAAAGTGGGAAGGCTGGCGGTGATTCTGGTGTCGTCTGAAATCTTGCCCTCTTTCATGGGAACGTTAAAGTCGCAGCGGACTAAAACTCTCTTACCCTTCACGTTAATATCATCAATGGTTTTTTTGTTGAACATATATATAACCCCCTGTTTATTAAAGTCTACAAAACGCTAAAAACGGGTAGGGGAAATAAACTCCCCCTGCCCGATCTGAATCCAAAGTTATATTTTATAACTCAGCGAAATACTTAATGGTTCTTACCATCTGGCATGTGTAACTCATCTCGTTATCATACCATGAAACAACCTTAACCAGAGTCTTGCCGCCGTCAAGTGGCATAACCTTGGTCTGTGTAGCATCGAAAAGTGAACCTTCGGTAATTCCGATGATATCTGATGAAACAAGCTGCTCCTCTGTATATCCGAAGGACTCATTGGAAGCTTTCTTCATAGCTGCGTTAACGTCATCAACGGTAACCTCGCCCTTACATACTGCAACAAGCTCTGTGATGGAACCTGTCTTGGTGGGAACACGCTGTGCAGAGCCGTCAAGCTTGCCTGCCAGCTCGGGAATAACGTTCTTAATAGCTTTAGCTGCTCCGGTGGAGTTCGGAACGATGTTCTCAGCTGCTGCACGGGCTCTTCTTAAATCTCCCTTGGGATGAGGTCCGTCTAAGGTCATCTGATCACCTGTGTATGCATGGATGGTTGTCATGAAACCTTTCTCGATCGGGGCAAGCTTATTCAGTGCGTTAGCCATAGGTGCCAGACAGTTTGTGGTACATGAAGCAGCGGAAATGATGGTATCCTCTTTCTTCAATGTCTTCTCATTTACTGAGAATACGATGGTAGGAAGATCATCACCTGCCGGTGCGGAGATAACTACCTTCTTAGCTCCCGCATCGATATGTGCCTGAGCCTTTTCCTTCTTTGTGAAGAATCCGGTACACTCTAAAACTACGTCAACTCCCAGCTCTTTCCAGGGTAACTTAGCAGGATCCTTCTCTGCAAATGCCTTAATACTCTTGCCTGCTACTATAATCGCATCATCTGTATAGCTTACTTCATTAGCTCTTGCATATCTTCCCTGAGCTGAGTCGTATTTCAATAAATGAGCTAACATCTTATTGTCTGTCAGGTCATTGATCGCTACTACCTCATATCCCGGTGCGTCAAACATCTGCCTGAATGCAAGTCTTCCGATACGCCCAAATCCATTGATTGCTACTTTAACTGCCATGATAATTCCTCCTATAAAACTAGTAAATAATTTGCGTAAAACGCCTGTATTCTATTTTACCAAATTATCTGAAATTTTCAAGTAAAATCGCTTTATAAAAAGGATTATCTATCTATTTTAGGTATTATCCCTTGATAGTAATAGGCGGATGATTTGGATTGGGGCAATGTACCTGATCAAGCATTATGTTTGCATTAAATGGCGCATTGCATAACGGACACCATACCTCCTGCCAGAATTCCGGAGGATTTCCCGTACCTGACTGGCCCTGCTTTACAAGGCTCTGATTGCCAACCGTCCTGGGCTGGATCTTATGCTGAGCCTGCCATTCTCCTATGGTCTGGCCCCCGGATACCTCTTTAAGGATTTCATCATTCAGCTTATGAATTTTCTTATCTTTTGCCATTTTAAAGTCTCCTTTCAAAACGCTTATATACTCTTATACGAAGTTGTAACTTTTTTGCGACATCACTGTTTTTTCCGTTTCTTTACCAACTGGTTTAAGATACCTCCGAAAATAATAATCAGCCCGGCGATAAGAAGAACCACCTTGGCCGACTCCTGAGGAACCGCCCCCTTATCGCCCACGGATTCCTCGTAGAAAGTAAGGACGTATTCTATCTCCACGGGATCTCCCATGGCCGTGGTGTCGGCTATAATGTTTATGGGCTCATCCAGGGCGGTTATGGGAATCTCAAAGGTAGAGGGTCCGCCTCCTTCGTTGGTATTATAAAAGTAGGCCCCGTCAAGGATCATATAATCATAATAGGTACTGCTCCACATAAGTGTAGCATAAGCCTTGCCCTCGCGAATGGAAAGCATGGTGGGGGAACTGATGCTTGCCCGGCCTGAACCTCCGGTCATATTAACCTCAATGGAGTATTCCCCGTCATTTAAGTCCATGGTAACGGGAGTCAAAGCCTTGGAGGCCTCCAGCCTCTGTTTCTTTAAATCTTCTGCCCCTATTACCTCGTAAGACCTCACCGCCTCATCTATAAGTTCATAATCCGGCAGTTTGAAAGAAAGGGCCGACTCCGGAAGCGAAGATGCGTCAAATACAAGGTTTCTGGCATACCATCTTTTTCTGGATTTACTGTATGCGGCACAGGGAACCTTGGCGTTTAAGGCATTTACGGGGATGGTAAACTCAGTCTGATCGTTGACCTCCCTGTATCCGATATAGAGGCTTTCATCAGCTTCCTCCGCTTCCTTTCCCGTTCCCATATACAGATACTTGTAACTGGTACTGGGAATGATAAAAGTTACCGTCATCTTCTCGCCGGATACGGTAAGCTTCGCATCCTTTACGTTAAAATACTTGGATGATGAATATGCTTTGATATCATAGGTGCCTTCTTTTACATCATTTACGTAAATCGGTGACATGCCGTATTTAAGCTCCGGATTGGTATCCATCTCAAAGTGTGCATCACTGACTCTTTGTGCTTTTTCTTCGTCTGAAACATCATTTTTCCAGCCGGTGGGAATAAGAAGCACAGGTATAAGAAGAAGGCATATGATTAATTTTTGTGATAATCGCTTCATAACTACCTCACAGGTTTTTCTTCTTGTAAATAAATACAACGGAAATGGTGCCAAAGACCACCAGGTAAAGTCCCAGGATCAGAAAGCCAATGTAGTCGGGTCTCTCTGCGTTAGCGATGGCACGGATCATGGAAGAGGCCTGGGATAAGGGCAGGAAGGAAATGATCTGCCGAAATCCGTTGGGAATCTGCTCCGTTGAGAAGAAAGTGTTGCATAGGAAGGACATAGGCGTAATGATATAAGCCGTATATCTGGGGGCATCGGTATAGCTTTTCGCCATAAATGAAAGCACAAGGGCTATGGTGGAAAATACCGTGCCGTTTAAAAACATCACAAGAACCGACATTCCGTCAAAGATCAGGTCTGTACGGATAGGCATGGTAATGAGAAGAATGATCCCTCCCGCATATAAGCCCCTCAGGCTTCCGCCGATTATCTGACCTAAGATAAACTGCCACAGGGGAGTTGGGGATACCATAACCTGGTCAAGAGCCTTCTCATACAGCCGCTGGACGCTCATGTTCTGGGCCACAGCGGAAAAGCTTCCTGTCATGGTAGCCATGGCTACGATGCCCGGGATCAGGAAGTGAAGGTAAGGCTCGCCGTGGGAAGTGGTCTGGATTCCCATGCCGAATATTATTAAATACATTAAGGGGGATATCATGGCTGCCACCGTGATCTTGTAAAAGTCACGGCGGAATTCAACCCATTTTTCCCAAAGAACTGTAAGTATACCCATGTAGTAAAACCTCAATTGTTTATAATCTTGCGGCCGGCGCATTCTACGAAGACATCCTCGAGGGTGGTGTTTCGGAAAGATGCATTAGACCCGGCGGCGGATAGGTAAGCAATAGCTTCTTCCCTGGTGTGGAAATAGCTGCTCTTTAAGCCCTCATCTCCCGTCTCATCCACTGCAAATGGGCCAAGTTCTTTAATAAGGGCATCGGGAGTATCAAGCTTCTGAAGCTTCCCTCTGTTAACCAGGGCTACTCTCTCGCAAAGGGCCTGGGCCTCTTCGATGTAGTGGGTTGTTAAAACTATGGTCATGTGGCGATCATTTACCTGGCGAAGCAGGTTCCACATCTGACGGCGGGAAAGGGCGTCCATGCCCGCTGTAGGCTCATCTAAAAGGAGTATCTCCGGCTCAATAAGAAGGGCCCGGCATATCATTACTTTTCGCTTCATACCGCCGGAAAGGTGGCGGACCGTTCTGTGAGAAAATTCCGAAAGGCCGGCAAATTCAAGAAGCTCGGCGCTTTTTTCTTTTATCTCCTTTATGGGCATATAATAAAGCCTGCCCTGGTATTCCATAACCTCATTAATGGTCATATCCTGACGCATGGAATATTCCTGGGTGATGATGGACAGCTTCCTTTTCTGGGCAGAAGCTTTTCTGTCCAGCTTAGCCCCGTCTATAAGAATCTCTCCCTCCGTGGGAAGAAGAACCGTAGACATCATGCTTATGGTGGTGGTCTTACCTGCCCCGTTAGGTCCCAAAAGGCCGAAGAATTCACCCGTATTAATGGTCAGGTTCAAATGATCGACGGCAGTAAAATCACCGAATTTTTTCGTAAGGTTTTTAATCTCTATCATGTTTTTCCCTTTTACAATCTGATATATACCGGTTGTCTGCCGTGGAATATGCAGTAATACTCAAATCCGCAGAGTTCTAGAATATCCTTTACCTGATGGAAGGCGTAGCCCACAGACTGAGGTGTATGGGCGTCGGCTCCGATGGTTATAATATCCCCGCCAAGCTGGCGATAACGCCTGATCACATCTTCATGAGGATTGGGATGGCCCATATTAAAGCGGAGTCCCGCAGTATTAAGCTCTATCCCCAGTCCGGAGTCCACTATCTCTTTTAAAATTGCATCAAGAATATCCCCGAATTCTTTGTAATCCAGCACATACCCTGATGTGGGAGTATAGCGCAGGGCATAGTCAATATGACCGCATACGTCGAATCCTTTGAATGCCTTAATATTCTCATAAGTGCACTCAAAGTATTCCATAAAAGCTTCATGGTCGCTGCGTCCTTCAAAGTATTCTTTATAGTATGGGTCCTTCCCGTTAACCACGTGAATGGAACCGATAACAAAGTCAAAGGGATACTTGGAGGTGTATTCAGTGTAGGAAGCAGGCAAATGATCCTGGAGTCCCAGCTCCACACCGATGTTAATGTCTATCTTATCCTTATACTGCTCACGAAGGGCAGTCATTTTTTCGAAATATGCATCCGTATCAAAGGTAAAACTCATATCCGGAGTAGCTCCGGGCATATCCCAGTCCTGATGGTCCGTAAAGCAGATGCCGCTAAGACCTTTATTAATTGCGCTTTCAATCATCTCCTCAGGGTCTGCCTGAGAATCACTTGAAAATGAACTATGCATATGAAAATCATGTTTCATTGTATATAACCTCTTGTAGTACTATTTATAAAATCCGGCAGGCGGCGCACCTGCCGGATTTATTATTGTAAATCATACAGAAGATTGCTTAGGGTAGATTTCTGTATGAGCTACAATCCCTCATTCATGCTTCCCGTTCTGTATCCTCGGATATCAAGGGCAGTGTAAGTAAATCCGATTTCTTTAAATTTTTTATATACTGATTCGCGAATGTCCTCTGTCATGAATCGGTTAAAATCCGCAGGTTCAAGCTCTATTCTGGCAAGGTCGCCGTGATGGCGGACCCTCACCTGACGAAAGCCCAAATCCAGCAAATACTGCTCCCCTTTATCTATCATGGAAAGCTTACTTGCTGTAATCTCCTCACCGTAAGGAATACGGCTTGCGAGGCAGGCAAAGGAAGGCTTATTCCATGTGGGAAGGCCGAAGTATTCGGAGAGTTCCCGAATCTCTTTTTTGGTAAGCTTGGCCTGACGCAGAGGGCTTTTAATGCCCAGTTCGCTTATAGCTTTAAGCCCGGGACGATAATCTCCCTCATCGTCCATATTTGAGCCTTCGGCAACTTCATTATGCCCAAATCGTTCGGCTATTGCAAGGATTTTCTCAAAAAGCTCTTTTTTACACAGGTAACATCTGTTTTTTGGATTATGAGAAAAGCCTTCTATATCCAGTTCTTCCGACTTGACTATTTCATGCTTGATACCAATTTTTCTGCAGTAGGAAATGGCCTCAGCCATCTCTCTTTCAGGAAAGGAGGCGGAAGTCGCCGTTACCGCCAGTACCTTTCCACCCAGGGCCTCATGAGCAGCGTACAAAAGAAAGGTGGAGTCCACTCCTCCCGAGAAAGCAATAACCACAGAGCCGAAAGACCTGATATAGTCTTTTAAGTCTTCATATTTGCGTAGTAAATCATCATTTGGCTTTTCCATTTACTATACCTCTTAACTCTTCTATCCTGCTGATAATATAAGTAGCCCCTTCATCTTCAAGCTCTTTCTTCGATCCATATCCGTAAAGCACCCCTACGGAATCGATGCCGTTCTCCCTGGCACTTTCGATATCGTAACACCTGTCCCCCACCATGATAAAGAGCCCCGGGTCAGGATCATTACCTCCGGCAAGTGTCATGGCTTTTCTGACAATATCTATCTTCGTATAAGTTTTAATACCAAGCTCCGGCCCGCAAACATCAGTAAAAATATCCATCAGGCCAAAATGCTCTGCAATACGTCGGGCGTAGTCAAGGGGTTTTGACGTAACTATGTATAATACAAATCCATCATTTTTCAGTTCATTTACAGTATCCAGGACGCCTTCATACAGTGGGGCATTATACATCTCACCCTTGCCGTAATAATCACGGTAAAGGGTAACGGCCTTCACCGCATCCTCATCACTCATGCCGTAATATTCCTTAAACGAATCCACCAGGGGAGGCCCTATAAACTTCCTGAGTTTGGTCCTGTCGGTCTCTTCTATCCCCATATTCTTCAGGGCATATTCCACGGAATTAAGAATTCCGAATTCTGACTGAGTAATTGTTCCATCCAAATCAAAAAAAATATATCTGTACATCTTAAGCTCCGTCTAAAAGCATTATCATATTATTTCCTTAACATATCCCGGATATTATAACCTCTGTATTACGAGACGTAAAGTATGAAATCATTTGTTAAAGATAAAGAAATATGCTATTATGTGAAACTGTAATATATAAACAAAGGGGTTTCCTTTATATGTCATATTATAACAAGGACGATGAACACAAGTACAGATTTGTAATATGGGTAGCGGTATGCTGCGCTGCATTCCTGCTTATCACCATAGTTGTGGTGATCTGTTCAGTATACGTTTATGGCAAGAAAAAACCTGATAACAGCAATGACTTATCTAATTCAGCTGCTGTGGAATCCATGTTCAGCTCTATTCCTGCCCAGGGTCCGGCTTCCAGTGCCCAGTCATCCACATCCACTGTGGCTTCGTCTTCATCCTCTGTGGCTTCATCTTCATCCTCTGCCCCTGCCCCTTCTTCAGAGCCTTTCCAGACCCCGAGTTCATCCCGGTATTATACAGGCTTAATAGTTCCTTCATCTTCAGCATTTTCCGATTTTACGGTAAGTCTGCCCGTAAAAAATATCCTCCAGAATCCTGAGCTCCCTCAGGGCTGTGAGATCACCAGTCTTGCCATAGCCATGAATTATAAGGGATACAAGGTAAATAAAGTTAATCTGGCGAAATTCTATCTTCCCATGGTAGATTATGATACACATATAAGTTATGCCGAAGACTTTTTTGTGGGAGATCCGTCGGAAGAATATCCATACGGGTTATACTGTCTTGAAAGGGCTATAGTAAAAACCATCGATAATTATAACAAAGACAATCCCACTGTTAGTTACAAAACTCCTACCAGTCTGTCAGGTCTTTATTCTGAACTTGATAAAGGCAACCCTGTTATGGTATGGGTTACCTTGTGGGATCCTGATAAAGAGGATTTTGAAAATCCCGATATGACAAAGCATGAAAACTACACAGAATACTATAACCTGCACTGCATGGTGCTGACAGGCTATTCTGATACAAGAGTATCCTTAGCCGATCCATTAGCCAAAGACTCTGATCCTTTAGATGGTATCAGGATCATCGACAGGGACCGGTTTGAAGCCGTATGGAGGACCATGGGTAACAGAGCCGTCTCAATTGAGTAAATTCTTTGTAGCTATAATATCTACTCCAGTACCGGCTACATTGGGAAGTATCACATCACCTATATGAACCGGTGCTGTAACAGTAATCCCTTTTAGAGCCTTAACACATTCAAATATCTTGCTCTTGGGTATATCAGAAGCCGTCTTTACGGAAACGCACTTTTCAGTTCCCCCTGTAACCATAACTGAAGATGTTACGATCCTGGTGGGGTTGGTCACTTCCTTAGGACCGTATTCGGCCCCCTGCTTACATCCGTTGCCTGTAACCCCTTTTACTTCGCCGCCTTCCATCTCAACGGTCAGTGCACATCCAAGGGGACAGCAGATGCAGGTTAATTCTCTCTTTTCCATTACTAATCTTCCTCGATTCTTATAGTGATGCCGCTAAGGTTGGTCACAGCCTCCAGCTGACTTCGTTTTAAAGTAATACTTTCCATCTCTCCGGGAGTCATAATACGCTTCTTCTTATGACTTATCCTCTCATTGTTTAGATACACTGATAAATACTTGTCTTTATAAACATCTCCTACACGGAAACGGACTGTAATCTCCCCGGGCATCCTTTCGGGATTAATGGTGGTGGGAACCGAGTATCTTACCCCGCCTTCGGTCTTAACCCTTATATCTTTTCCAAAGGAGGTACTCTCTCCTGCCAGGTATCTTAAAGCCATCTTTCCTGCCGTAGCCGCCTCTTCGGAAACGAAATCCACCAGGTCATGAACATGAAGGACATTTCCGCAGGCAAATACTCCGGGAATGGAAGTCTCTAAGCTTTCATTAACCTCCGGTCCGTTGGTAACGGGAGATAACTTCACTCCCATCCCGCTTGATAGTTCATTTTCGGGAATGAGACCACAGGATAATAAGAGGCAGTCGCAGTCGAAATGCTCCTCTGTTCCGGGAATGGGCTTTCTGTTCTCATCAACTTGGGCTATGGTAACTCCCGTTAACCTTTTCTTACCCTCGATATCAACAACCGTATGGGAAAGTTTCAGGGGGATATCAAAATCCTCCAGACATTGAACGATATTTCTCTTCAAACCGCCGGAATAAGGCATAAGCTCAGCTACGGCCAAAACCTTGGCTCCTTCTAAGGTCATGCGTCTTGCCATAATAAGACCGATGTCACCTGAGCCTAAGATAACCACCCGTTTGCCCGGCATGTAACCTTCGATGTTAACCAGCCGCTGGGCAGTGCCTGCAGAAAAGATTCCCGCGGGACGGTAGCCCGGAATATTAAGAGCCCCTCTGGCACGCTCCCTGCATCCCATGGCAAGGATAATGGCCCCGGCCTTGATCTCAAAGAGCCCTTCCTTTCGATTCATGGCTGTAATAATCTTATCCTCGGAGATATTCATAACCATGGTATTTAGCATATATTCAATCTTTAAATCCAGGACTTTATCAATGAACCGCTGGGCGTATTCCGGTCCGGTAAGTTCCTCATTAAAGGTATGAAGGCCGAAACCGTTGTGAATACACTGGTTTAAGATGCCTCCCAGTTTATCGTCTCTTTCTAGAATAAGGATTCGATCAACCCCGGCTTCCCTGGCTGAAACCGCAGCTGCAAGCCCCGCAGGGCCTCCGCCTACTATAACAACGTCGTAATTCATAAACTTATCTCCTCTTTGTTGGTGCCCATAATTAACTTGGAATCTCCGCCGGATTTGGTTACTTCCGAAAGGGGAATCCCCAGTTCCTTGGAAATGATCTCCATGGTCTTTGGGGAGCAGAAACCTCCCTGGCATCTTCCCATACCCGCTCCGGTACGTCTCTTAATACCATCCATTGACTTAGCTCCCAGAGGACGATTAATAGCATCCATAATCTCACCCTTGGTGACGCTGCAGCATCTGCAGACGATCTCGCCGTAGTCCGGTTTGTCCTTTATAAGCATGTTTAAGGCGTCTTTCGGGATAAATTTCGTCAGAGCGATTCCTTTTCTCTTACCATTGAAGTCCGGATTGGGTTCTAAATTATACTTATCCCGGATAAGTCCGGCTAACATCTTTCCTATAGCCGGAGCCGAGGAAAGTCCCGGAGATTCGATTCCGGCGCAGTCAAAGAACCCGTTCGTCCCTTCTGCCTCCCCGATAATGAATTCGTATCCGTCCTCATGGGCACGAAGTCCCGCAAATGAGGTGATAACGCTCCTTAGGGGAACATTTTTAACCGCCTTCATGGAGAGTCTGTTAATCTTATCAAGGCCGAAGGAGGTGGTATTGGTGGCCTCCTTGTCTTCTATATCCTCAGCAGTAGGTCCCACCAGAAGGTTACCGTGAACCGTGGGGCTTACCAAAACCCCCTTTCCCATCTCGTCAGGAAGCTGGAAAATGGTGTGACTTACGTGGGTTCCCGCAGGTGTATCAAGAAGCATATACTCTCCCTTTCTGGGAGTGATGTGGATCTTCCTGTCACAAACCAGGTTGTGCCACTTGTCAGCGTAAACTCCGGCGGCATTAACCACTGCCTTTGTTTCAAATGAACCCTTGTCTGTAGTAATGGTCCATCTGTCCTTATCATATTTTATGTCTGTAACCTCAGTATTAAAGTTAAACTCCACTCCGTTGGTAAAAGCATTCTCAGCCAGTCCGATGGTAAGATTAAAGGGGCAGACGATACCCGCCGATGGCGCATAAAGGGCACAGACAGCCTCGTCAGCGATGTTGGGCTCCATCTTTATAAGCTCATTACGTTCTATAATCTTTAAATCAGGTACCCCGTTTGCAATGCCCTTATCATATAACTTCTGAAGCTTGGGTCTGTCTTCCTCATGGTTGCAAACCACCAGAGACCCTATCCTGAAGAAGGGAAACTCCAGTTCCGCAGCCAGATCTCCCATCATGGCATTGCCTTCCACATTCAGCTTAGCCATCAGGCTGCCCGGCTCGGCATCATATCCCGCATGAACTATACCGCTGTTGGCCTTAGAGGTCCCGCAGCCCACATCGTCCGCCTTCTCTATCACACAAACTTTCGCCTTATACCTGGCAAGCTCTCTGGCAGTGGCGGATCCGCAAACCCCCGCCCCGATAATTATCACATCATACATTCAATCTCACCTCAAAAACCTTTCATTCCTTAGCCCAGTTGAAGGAACACTTAACCGCCTTCCTCCACCCGGTCAGCATCTCCTCGCGCTTATCGGCATCAATATTAGGCACGAAGGTCATATCCGTCTTTGCATTCTTCTTCACGCTGTCTAAATCCTTCCAGAAGCCGGTTGCCAGCCCCGCCAGATATGCAGCTCCCGTAGCTGTAGTCTCCACGCATCTGGGTCTTACCACAGGTGCATCGCTGATATTAGCCTGGGTCTGCAAAAGAAAATCATTAGCCGAAGCCCCTCCGTCTACTCTGAGGGCGGAAAGCTTCACTCCCGCATCCCCTTCCATGGCCTCCACCACATCATTTACCTGGTATACCATGGATTCTAAGGTAGCTCTTATTATGTGATACTTGTTAACTCCCCTGGTAAGTCCCACGATGGTTCCCCTGGCATACTGGTCCCAGTAAGGAGCCCCAAGTCCCGTAAAGGCAGGCACCACGTAACATCCGTTGGTATCCGGCACTTTCTTCGCCATATATTCGGAATCCGAAGCGGACTCTAATATCTTAAGCTCATCCCGAAGCCACTGAATAGCAGCTCCTGCCACGAAAATGGACCCCTCAAGGGCGTATGTCACTTTACCCTCAAGTCCCCAGGCTATGGTGGTAACCAGTCCGTGCTTTGAGAAAATGGGCTTGTTTCCCGTATTCATAAGGAGGAAGCCACCTGTACCGTAGGTATTCTTCACATCTCCTTTTTCGAAACAGGTCTGTCCGAAAAGGGCACACTGCTGGTCTCCAGCAGCTCCTCCGATCTTAATGGAACCGCCTAAGAAGGAGGGGTCTGTCTCCCCGTAGATGCAGCTGGAAGGCTTAACCTCCGGCAGCATGCACTCAGGAATATCAAGCTCCTTAAGGATATCCTTGTCCCACTTCAGAGTGTTTATGTTAAACATTAAAGTTCTTGAAGCATTTGAATAATCCGTTACGTGAACGGCGCCCTTGGTAAGCTTCCAGATAAGCCAGGTCTCCACCGTTCCGAAGAGAAGTTCTCCCGCTTCGGCCCGTTTTCTGGCTCCCTCTACATTATCAAGGATCCATTTTACCTTGGTTCCCGAAAAGTAAGCATCTATAACAAGACCGGTTTTCTTCCTGAAAGTATCCGTAAGGCCTTTTTCTTTTAAGGAGTCGCAGTAGCCGGAAGTACGTCTGCACTGCCAGACTATGGCGTGATATATGGGTTCTCCCGTGTTCTTATCCCAGACTATGGATGTCTCTCTCTGATTGGTAATTCCGATGGATGAGACATCCTTTGCAGTGGCTCCTACCTTCTGCATGGCTTCCACTGCTACGCCAAGCATGGAGGACCATATCTCATTTGCATCGTGTTCTACCCAGCCGGGTTTGGGGAAAATCTGGGTGAATTCCTTTTGTGCAACGGAGCACATCTCCCCCTTTTTGTTGAACAGAATGCATCTGTTGCTTGTGGTACCGGCATCAAGTGCCATAACATATTTCGCCATAATATTATATTCCCCCTGTCTTAGTCTCGGGCTTACTTTACTGACTTCTTCAGGCGCTTATACTTCTTACGTTTGCGTTTGTGCTGGCCCGTGGCCTGTCTGTAATCGTTAATACGCTGAGCTATGGTGGTGTAGTCGCGCTCAAAGAGCTCAATATACATCTGGGGCCAGAGGATGTCGTGTGATACGCGCTCTAAAAGCACGTCCTGGACGAATGATTTGCTCTTCTGCGGATATCTGGGCAGGTCATTCTTTGCCTGGATATTGGCCAGTTCCGGCCGCCACAGAAGTGATATCTTGTGCTTGTCGGAGACTTCCGGGTTAACTCCGGCTTCCCGAAGAATGTAGAAGTCAGCCTTGCCTTTCTCGTCCACCTCAACAGTTATTATACCCCAAAAGTCAGGTACATGCTCAGCAATATGTGCTGCATGACTGGTACCCACCACAACTATATTCCTGTCAAAATAGAGGTTGTAGTAGGATACCTGCTTCTCCAGTCTGGTGTATGTATCTGCGTCGCTTTTTATCTCTATTCCGTAGAGAGCCGATGGGGTGATCATGATCACATCCGCCACTGCCCGTCCGGCCCTTTTTTCCTCCAGGATACGAACCTTACCGAATCTGTCCTCTAAGAATTCAAAAAGGGGCTCCCGGATGTCCCGGTCGTAGAGTATATTCTTATCTGCCATTTATACTTTCTCCAAAGTGTGAGACACACTATAGGTTTAAACCCGTAAGTTCCCCGAAAGAATCAATAATCCGGTAACAATCCTTCTCATCCACATCTCCGAAGCCGTATCTGCAGAAAATAAAGGGCACCTTTGCCTCTTTGCAGGCTGTCATGTCCATTACCGTATCGCCCACGTAGTATGCCTCATTTATTCCGCCCCTCTCCATAACCAGCCTGATATTATCGGCTTTGAACTTGCCGGTATAGGGCGGGCAGGTAAAATCACTTATATAATCCCTGATGCCTGCTATATCCATCAGGGTTTCAATGTAGCCTGAGTGGCAGTTGCTGACTATAATAAGCTTATATTTTCCGTAAAGGTCTTTAAGGGTTTCCACAACCCCCTCGTATAATGCCGGCTTTTCTTTGAGAAGAAAGGGGTTCTGGTTATCCATGCATTTGCCCGAGACATAGTCTCTCTCCTCATCGCTGCAGTCCGGAAATACAGCCTTTGCTATCTCGCTCATGGGCTTGCCGAACTGGGTTTTTAAAAGGTCGGCGGTTACCCGAAGTTCCCAGTCAGTATATTCTTCCAAAGCCGCATTCCAGGCCTTGGCCACCACCGGGGTGGAATCCCACAGGGTTCCGTCAACGTCGAATATCAGTGCTTTCATTTTCTAATCCTCTTAAAAATCGAGTAGGGCGGATTTAACCGCCCTCTCACACCACCGTACGTGCCGTTCGGCATACGGCGGTTCAACATAACTTCAAAGCATGACGCTCATTATAGTAG
>Ga0256407_10003310_pt1 | contig 28835 bp, 27 predicted proteins | sample RumenRJG_04DNA_FD_193489 | JGI IMG/M metagenome (GOLD analysis project Ga0256407, IMG submission 193489) | Bovine rumen microbial communities from Lethbridge, Alberta, Canada - RJG_04 | ecosystem: Host-associated > Mammals > Digestive system > Stomach > Rumen | place: Canada: Alberta...
CATTGACTGGATCTGGTAAGACTGCGGATGCAGGGAACCATCTTCACCCATACCACGGGCAAGTGCATAGGAAAGGCCGATAAGTTCCTCAGGGAGTTCCTTGTCAAGGATGGCCTCAGAGGAAGCGACATTGCTGTGGCCAAGGCAGACGGTATCAAAGTAGATGACCGGTGCATTGGTGGAGAAGTCCATATCCAGCGCAGAGACGTGCTGCTCCTCTGCCGGATCGAGATTGTCCATGGTAACCCGCACACGGCCCTGATAGCTGGACTCTCCGGTCACGATGACGGAATCCTTGAACACCTGGCCTGTGAATCCGGTGCTGGTATCCATCCAGTAGGACTCGATGAAAACTTTCTGGCCGGGCGTCGGCTCCACACCGATGGTCTTGAGATAGAGCTTCGTGAGGTCCGCTTCACCCCAGTCATCCTCCGTGTCGGAGCTGATGATGACGGTCTTGCTCCAGCCGTTGGTGATGCCAGAGCTCTGGGAGCCGGACATCTTGACCACGAGTTTATACGGGCTCGATTCGTGTTTTATGCCTCCGAAGATGACGAGTTGAGGTGTAATCTCCACGTTGGAGTAAGAAACATTGGGGACGGCTGCCACAGCTGCTGGAGCATCCGCAATCATAGCCTCGCCGGCCATCACACGGTTTGCGTTCAGACGGACGTACAGGTTGATTCCCGTCAGCTGGGCTTTCTGCCCGAATACCGACTGACCGGAGGTATGCTCCGCCAGCCGCTCCCAATCTTTCATCTGGGAATCCGTCAGCGTCTTGTACGATTTGGTGATCTTGGAAAGCGAAGCCCGGCGGACAACCTGGGCGGAAGTGGTCTGCCCTGTAGGCCAGGACCGGACCGAAAGGATGCTACGGCCGCCGACCTGTCTGGCCGTAACACCCTTTGCGGAACCGGAAAAGCCCCCGAAAGCAATGGAAGGAAGGGCAATCATAGGTTTAAGTTTAGGTTTAAGTAACGTTCTCTAACTCTCTGCTGACAAACATATAATAAAAATGTTGAAATTCAAAATCAATGACTTGAACTTCAACACCTAAAGTGCTACTTTATGTAAATTTCTTACAAATTGATTACGCTGGAGTACCTTCGGAAGTTGTTTCGATACCCGTTTGAGGAGTCAATGAGAAGGTACCTGCAGTGGACTTTGTAGGAAGTCAGCTCCAGTCCCCAGGTGGCGACGTAATCCGGGATTTCCACCTCAACGACTGACTGTCCGGGAAGACAACCTGCAGAAGCCAGGTAGGTTCTCATTAGGCCGGGGTGAACTCCTTCCCCGGGCCTGGCCAGCTGAAGCCGAGTAAGGAGCCAGTACCGGCCCGCCTCAACCCTTGGGGGCATATGAATCTGGAAGCCCAGCTTCAGCGAGCCATCCACCCTATCCACAATGCTTACGCCGTCCAAGCAGAACACCGGGAAATTCACCCAGGGCGTAGGTGGTGGCGTATGTTCATGCCCCAGCCTGGCAAATCCGTGGTACGCCGACACGAACAGATTGTAGCCGGATATCCCGCTCTTCCCATCGTAGGGCGGCCGGTGGGACTGAACGCCAACGGCACACCGGTTCCATTCCTCCTGAACGGCAGGCTCCAGATCCTGCCAGGCAGCAATGGCCCGAAGGTGTATCTCCTGATGCTCCATCTGGCGCATTGTCCCGGGAAAAGTAGGCGTGGCCCTCTTCCTGTAGTAGCACTGGCCGTTACGATGATAGAAAGTTAGGTCACCGACGGAGCCATAGCAGTCATCTATTGGTATGGATGGGATGTATTTTGGCATGTCTCAACTGATTTTTGATAGAAAGGCCCCCTGGTACGACCGGCGGAGGGCCGGAAATAAAGCGCGAAGAAAGAGAGGCGGAACCGAAGCGACCAGGGCCGTACAACTCTTTACCAAAGAAATAGCTCAGAGTTACCTCAAAGGGACCACCTCCCATAGTGCTCACTCAAGCTGGCGGAAATCAAACCACTGGGATGCGTAATCCTCTATCAGATCCAGATCCGGCATCAGGTCCCCGACCTCATCGCGGTATGTGAACCAGTCCACGTCGCGGCCTTCATACCCGGGCTGCAGCGGTTTCTCTCCCAGAATCACATCACCTGTTGCCGCGCAGGTCCACAACTGGGTACCAGGTTCCCACAAGTCTGCCTCATTGCAGTACTCCGCGACTTTCTCCTCGATGGCGCCCACAAGCTGCCTCCACATATTCAATTGACTGTACATAGCCTGCCCTCCCTATTTCCAGATTTCACAATGCGCGAAGAGGTCCTTCCACACCCACTTGTGGATGTACTTGGTATCAGCGACCTGGTGGCCTTCATACTGCGTGCTGAGAACCAGCGCCAACTCGCTGCCGAAGCATTTCCAGTCCGGGCGATCACCCATCACCACGCGGCCGGTCCTGGTGTTTACGTAGATAGATGGAGACAACACGTACTCCTTCTGATGCTTGAGATACTGGATCACCTTATGGATGATATCCAGCTCAACTCTATGTAAGAATTCATTGTCAACTAGCATAACTCAAAGCGTTTTATTTCATATACAAGATAGTCATTTTCTACGAGAATAACAAATTTATTTTCAATAAGTTACATTAAAATTTCTTAAGAAGATGGGACATGTGGAGCCCCTGAAACAACACCTTGGTATCAACACCAGCAGCGGCGCCAGCCGCTGCCTCCCGTTGTATATATTTATACCCTTTTTTTCCCCATCGGGCGGGGCACGACGGTCCTTTCCGTGATGTCGTTGGGGCGTGGGTTTCTTGTGGGCCTATGTTGCTGGCAGTCTCACAGCTGCCGGGAGTGTGCGATGGCTTGTGGGTGGCGGCTGTGAGTCTGCCAGTGACATAGGGCGCGGAACGAGCGAAGCGAGTGGAGCGTGGCCCCGGAGGGTGTCTGGCAGCGTGGGGATGCAGCGGGCTTTGGCGGGACCACGGCCGGGAGACTTTAGGCTCCCGGCCGCCGACAAAGACCGGTGCTGTGGGTGGGCAGACTCCCTCCGGGGCCTGGGACGGAACGGCCCATTCCCGGAACGAAGGTAGAAGGCTCGCGGCCGTCAGGCCTGGCACTGACGGTTCCCACCGGCGCTTGGTGTACTTACGGGAAAGCCTCTGAATCCTTGATAACGGTGAGTACACGAAGCGCCAACGGCCGGGACGGCCGTGTCCTGGACGCCCGGAAGGCTCTTTGAGGCCTGACGCCTTAGCGGCAGGACCAAAGTGCCTGGAGGAATAGCGGCCAGGTTAAACTCTACCGCGGAGTGGAGGGACGGGACTCTTCTTCCGGAGCTTGCGGAGGAAGAGGAGTCCCGGCCTGGAACGACCCAGCAGCGGAGCTGCGTAAGGCGGCAGGATGCTCGCGGACCTCTGAGGCTGTCGCGGGAGATACCGGCCGAATCTTGATGACGCTGATGCGGGACGGCACCGGAGCGGAGCAATTGGGGAAATTGGGGCCCCAATTGTGGAGCCCGGTGCGGGGCTGGCAAAGGGCCGGGACGGTCCCGGCCACTGCCGCCAGGCCCTCTCCTGCCGCCGCCTCGCCCGGGAGTTCGAAGGTAGGACCTTCGCACCTTGACTCGGGAGCCAACTTAACATAATCCGAATTGTGTAAACGCCTGCTGGTATTACGTTTGCGCGTGGTTACTTATCCTCACACTTTAACTGACATTTGAGCGGGGCACCGACGCTGCTGCGGGCGGTTACACAATTCCGATGGGATTATGTTATGATGGCGGATTCAGGGCACCGACGCTCGCGCTGGCACTGCGGTCTCCCGGGCGATTATCCCTCCCCTTGGGGAGCCGGAGGGGTTTAGACCTGCAAGAGTCTGTGGGAGGCGAAGCCGGACACAGTCTCTTGACCTTTTTCCCTTATAAGTGCGGGAACCTAGTGCGCCGGCCATCTGTGCGCGGGGGCGTCAGGGAGTCTCTGGCGGACTTGCTCCGACAGAGTCTCCCAGCGAAGGGTGGCAATAGAGGTTGCTGGTCTGGCTGTTTGGTGCGCAGCGCAGCGGAGAACCAAACTGACAGACGAGCAAGTGCCGCTTTCCTTATCGACCTTGGCACCGGCACTGCCGTCGAAACTGGGCACCATCGGCCCGGACCATATTGATATCGGCCCACATGAAAAAGAAAACGGAGCCTCATCTGAGACTCCGCTTCTATAGTCTGGCTGAGCGCTTCTACCATTGGATTCTTCCGAACGAGAACATCTGTCCAGCTCTAAGCGACCTTTCTCCGGTTATCCCCTTTGTGGCCAGAACTTCTCCATTCTTTCCGTAAACGGTAATCTCGAGGCCGTTGGAAAGCGTCTGGGGGAATGTTAGGCAATCGTAGTGTTCCAGCGTATGGGTGTTATTGACGCGGATGGTGCGCTTTTTATCGGACTCAAACACCGTATCTGGATTCAGATCCGGGAATAGGTACTTGTCTTCTTCGTTGGCCACGAAGGATGCGGTTCCGGCGAGATATTCGTTCTCGGCAATAGGCGTAAACTCGACATAGCTCCAGCCATTTTCAAACCCTTCGGCCACGGTGAAACGGAACTTGACCAGGGGTACTTTCATAATCACCTGTGCAGGATTGCCGATGCTCATGCCTTGATAAGAAGCTAATGCGCCATATAAAGGCGAGACTGCCTTACCGTTATTTGAAGCCGGCAGGGTTGCTTTTACTTTTGCAATGTGGCCTGCTGATTCTAACGTATTGGCGGGGCAACATACTATGTACTGGTCGGCCATAGGAACAGCGACGCCCACTGACCCATAGAACATGTCCATTGCCTGTAGCGTATAGGTTTGGCCATTCACGGAGATTTCTGCGCCTTCCTGAATAAGGTTATCTTCGCTTCCATCTTCGATGGTGAGATCGCTCTTTGTGGAGTTCCCAAATTGTATCATCAGATACTGTACGTTGCCGCCCTGGGTGAATTCCCGCTGGGCAAGGGTCTTGCCGGAGGCGTCTTTGAAGGTGACATGAGCCACACGCTCTTGCATGTTCTCATTGGCAGGAATCTCAATCAGGATTGCATATGCTGGACCAAGAATCTTTTCCTTCTTGACGGTGGCGCCGGGGATATCGACTTCTGCCGTGAAATCAATGGAGGCAAGGACATTGAGGCCGGTCGAGATCTGTTCCGGGCTTTCATAGGCCTTGGTGCCAGGAGTGCCGGAACCCGGGTCCTGATTGATGATATAGTCATCGACAATCACGAACGGGGCGTCGAACTTGCTGTCCAGGTACTTGTAGAATTCCGGAACGGTGCTGACGGAAAGGTTCTTTTCCTTGTAGTAGTTGGCAAGGCAGAAGATGACACGGAACGGATTGATGTATTCGATATTCCTCTTTACCTTCTCCTGCACAGTAGAGCTCAGCGTTCCGCTGGTCTCCAGAGAGGATGCGATTTCCTGAATGAGTGTGGTGACTTCTGCAGCACTGCGGCCATTCTGGACCATGCAGGCAAAGGCCAGCAGCATGCCATCAGCATCGGTGGTGCCTGTGATGTCCATATCGTCAAAGTTGCCGGCCGTTCCAGTGAAACCGATGGCGTTCAGAAGCTCTTTCTGGGCCTGAGATACAGCATCGGCGTAAGATTTTCCGTCTTTAATGAGTTTTTTTACGCGTGGACGGATGGCGGTTGTGAGCAGGTTGATGTTGGCCTTGGTGTCATCAGCCTTTACGAAAGCCTCCAAGTAGAGCGGGCTGGTGGAGACGGCTCCCTCCATCTCATTGAAGTAGTATCCCTCTGCACGCAGGTCAAAGTATGGCGCAGCTGTCTTGCTGGTAATACCAAATGCGCCGAGGTCATCTGAGATGTTGGCCGGGAAGCTCTCGCCAGTGGCCACCAGGTCTGACCCTACAGCGAAAGCCGTAACCTGGGAACCCTTCACGAACTGCCCTTTCTGGGCAAAACCAGAGAGATTGTGGTCCTTCGGTGTAGTGCTGCCACCCTCGGGATTCTTTTCGCAGGCCACTATGGCTAGGGCCATTGCAAGATAGAGAAGTTTCTTCATCATATGTGGTATCTTTTTGTTTCTGAGTGCGCTTGATTGGGCAAATTTACAAAAAGTCAGCGACATGGCATAATCACTGTCCATGTCCACGGAGGTGTGGACGATTCTGGGCGTGTGGACATGCGCATTTGGCGGGCTGGTTACGCTCTCTTCAGGGCATCCAAGATTCTTTCTCGGAGTTCATCCGGCAGGGCCTTTGTCTGGGGCTCTTCATCGGCTGGGGAGATGATGCCCATGAGGATGCCGAGCTGCCATTGTTGGTCACGTTCAAGGCCGCTGAAGAGGGCTTCGTCGGTAGCGGTGGTCCAGGTGGGCGGATTGTTGCGGTGGGCGTATCGGCAGACATCCAAGACGGACTGGGCAAAGGCGCGGACGCTTTCTTCCGCTCTGGGAATCTTCATGAGGATCTTCCAGAAGGACAGTGGAAGATAGACGTTCGGGAGGTAGGCCGCATCCAGAAACATCGGTGCAATCTCTTCGGGCTGATAGCCGGCAATGCCGCAGCCGATGGCGGTGACGAAGAATTTGAGCTCCCTGTGCTGCCTGGCGAAGGAGGTGAAGCGCTGGACGGCCGGGGCAAGATTCTCCAGGCCTTCCATGGTCGGTATGGCGTAGGACTTTCCCTGTAGGCCTTCACCGATGCCCCAGACGGCTCCGTATTTCTCCTTGGCCACTCTGGCAGCGCCACCCATGTGGGCGCCATGGAAATTGCTGCCAAAGACGAAGATTTCCCCATCGGCCAGGACATTGACCTGCGACGGAGTTACGTTTGTGGGTAGCATACCGGTATTGCCTCCACGGCACCAGTGAAGTTCTTCTTCGGTATAGACGTTCTGCTGCATGATATGGCTTTGTGATTGGGTTCTACAAAGATACGAAAAAAATAGCCCCCGTCACTACTACGGACACTGACGGGGCCTTCTCAGGAATGCGGAGTGACACTGCTAGTCCGCAAAGCTATGTGGTGTCGGCTACTTTTTACCGGACTGGTTGACTTCGGCCAGGAGAGATTCAAAGTAGATCTCGTCGGCGTATTCCAGTATACTGGGGTCAGGGACTTTTTTCTCTTTTGGAGTTTCATCCAACTCTTTACGGTAGCGTTCGGCGCTGAAGTAAGGAGCCAAGGTGTATGTGAGATGGTAGCCGGGGATAACCTCCTTGATATCCTTTTTGAGGACGTATCCGGGGTCGCAGTTGAGGTCATTGGATCGCTTGCTCCAGTTCACGGCCAGATCTTTGGTCCAGGCGCTGCGGTCTTCCCATATGTCGGCCAGAAGGAGGATGTATGCGTCAAAGTCGAAAAGGTTTATGCCTTTGAACTGACCGTCGCCCACGTAGATTTCCTTCCGGATTGTGTACAGGCGCCATATATCGTCATCAAGGCTCTTGAACTGAGTGGGCCGGGAGAAGCGCTTGGCTTCGATGAAGATGATGCGCTTGCGGTCGTAATCGATAATGAAGCCGTCGATATGAGCCAGCTGCGGCTTGAGGTGGCCGCCCAAGAACGGGACCGGGAGTTCCATCCATGTTATGATGTTCTTGCCTGTGGCTTTGTATGCTTCCATAAAAGTGCGCACCTGGTTTGTCTCGTGGATGGTTTTGCGGTCGGCCGTCCAGGGCTGGAATCCTTGGGCGTTGAGGGCTTTATCGTAGGCCTGGCAATAGGCGTCGAAGACTTGTGCTATGAATTCTTCCATCAGCGTTTGGGTTTAAGGACATCTTCCGGGTTGCGGTAGATAATCGGTTTGCGGAACTGGGCGCCGCAGCCGGTGCATTGGTATTCGGGCATATCGGCAAAGATAATGCAGCCGCCGAGGACGATTTCGCCACGGTCGGCCTTCTCGAAGGCCTCACTGCTGGGCTCTCCGTAGAGGATAGGAACGACCTTGCCGCCGCAGCAGGGGCACTTGCGGGGCTTGCGGTCAACCAGGTAGATGTTGTTGGTGTCTTTTTCCATGGTATTGTGGTTTACAAAGTTACAAAAAAAGGAAGAGAGCAGGCAGACCCGCATTAAAATGGTAACCTTGCCACGTAGGACCGACATCATACTGCAAGGAGACCTGCCTGTTATACGTGTCGGCGCAACTCTTCCGTGCTGGGTGGTAATACTGGGACCGATAAAAGCCGAATCCCACCGCTTGCCCAGCTTTTTGTTTGCCGGACGACTCCTCCGATGGTCTTTCGAGCAGCGGGCCTTAGAGCCCGGTCCGGCGAGCGCGAATATGGCCCTTTTTTCCGTGAGAATCAAATCCGTGCAAGGCTTGTATGGGGCGGTTTGGCGAAAAAAGCGTATCTTTGTACTGCAGCAAGCATTTTATGACTCAACATTCTCCTTATATGGCTCCTGATGAGGTCCATTATGTGCCGGTGGGTGTGATGCCGTGGCCGGTGCGTAACGATGACGTGTGGTTGGTTACGGGCGTTCTGGTAAAGGACTGCCTGGATCTGACAAACGACCTGATTCCTTCGTTTGCGATGAAGGGATACCAGCTGCGGAGTTTCCCGCACCTGCTGGGTCAGCTGACCGCAAAGGAACTCAGGTACAACTTCCCTGGCCAGAAACTGGGCATCGGCGACCTCAATGAGATTGAGTTCCGGAAGACCGTGGCCATTGCTCTAGGACTGGAGATGAATCCGGCGGCTGGGTATTTCATAAGGAAGCATCCGGCGGAGGAAGGATTCCTGGTGATGGAGATTCAGGCATCAACGCACCAGAAGTTCCTGCTGGCGGCGAGCAAATACCTTCGTCAGATTCCGGAGATTGTAGAGGATACCGGCATCAGATTCTCAAAGGTTAAGCGCGATGACGTTCATCTGGATATGCTGCACGATTCGGCAGCCGAGGTGCATCCGTATGGTGTAGATCCCGAACTTGCGAAGCTGGCCAGCGACGTGGAAGCAAAGATTGCGGAGCTGGTGATGCAGGACTTCCCGGTAGAGGTAATAGAAACCTGGCTGCAGAAGGCCGTCAAACTGAGCCGCCTGAAGGTCACATCGGACTATCGGATACTTCTCCCGGACTACGATAAGGAAATCAAACTTCGCCAGCTGCCGAAAGCCCTGTTCCTTTGGTTCCTCAAGCATCCGGAGGGTTCCTCGCTCAAGCGCCTGCAGGAGCATCGGGACGAGATCCTGGATCTCTATCGGAAGCTGACCATCAGTGATGACCAGGCGCAGGTGGAAGCCAGCATAGACGCGCTGGTAGATCCACTGGCCAATTCCTTCAGCGAGAAGTGCGCTGCCATCAAGCTGGCGTTCCTGAAGGAGATTCCTGAACGCGTGGCCAAGAATTACTACATTCAAGGTCCCCAGGGCGGCGTCAAGAGCATCGGCCTGGACAGGGCGCTGGTAGACTGGGAGGAGTAAAAAAGCCCCGGAACCGTTTCGCAAGCGATTCTATCCCTTTAGCCATGGGCGGCTCGATGGGTCGGGGCGCATCAAAGGTCTGAACAATTCCCGACATCACGAAATTTGTGCAAGGCTTGTATTGATATGGCCTGATTTTTCGTATCTTCGCAGTAGCGATGGAAGTCAAAGGGCGTTAATACCTGAACGCTATGAAACGCTTGATGATTATCTTTCTTTTGATGGCCTTGGCTGCGCTCTCTGCAGCTGGCCAGGTTTCCACAAAGACTGCTGAGCTGGGGTGGCTGGAACTGCCATCGTTCAGCGAAGATCCTGAACATTTCTTCGTGAGTCACCATACTGATGAGTATTGGGGCAAGCAGCGTAATTACTCTCTGTTCTGGGACCAGAAACGGCAGATACCGATGTGGGTGGCGTATCCGCTTAACCAGGGGGTTATCGGCAAGGGAAAGCGGTCCGGCGCCTGGCAGTATGACAAGCTCATGGCCTCGAAGAAGCAGCCGAATCTGCGGCGGACCTATCAGGCAGGTTCCGTGGAAGGTTACATCCGTGGCCACCTCTGCCCTTCGAATGACCGAATGAGGCCCGGAATGAATGAGCAGACCTTCTATTTCACGAACATGGCTCCGCAAGATCCTTACCTCAATGGTGGGCTTTGGGCCTGGCTGGAGGAGCATGTGCAGCAGCTGGCGTTATCGGCACAAGAGTCCTGGGTGGTGACGGGATGCATCGACACTGACCAGGGCAACTGGGTGACGGACGTGACCGGCAAGCGCATTGCTGTGCCGGAGGCTTTCTTCAAGGCTGTGCTGCTGCGGTACCAGGATGAAGTCGGTAACGGTGAAAGGTACGAGGCCCGGGCGTGGATTGTGGAGAATCGGAGCTACGGATTCAGCGGGTACGAGCAGAAAGCGGAGGCCCTGGAGGTCAGTATTGACCAGTTGGAGGACGCCATCGGTATGGACCTCTTCCCTAACCTGGTGCGGCTGGTGGGAACTGCTGCAGCTGGTGACGTAGAGGCTGGCCGGTGATGGTGTCCATGTCCACGGAGGTGTGGACGATTTGGAGAGCGTGGACGGGTTTTGTTCCTTTCCGGAACGGATAGAACGTGTGGGACAGTTAAATTCGTCATGGTTCGAACTCAGCAAAAGACCTTACGAATCGATAGTAGATGTTATATATCGCTGATAAAGGTCAGATTCAAGCAGTTTCTTCTCTTTGCCGTTCTCTTGAACTCTGATATGATCCGCCTCTATTGATAGCATTAAATAGCCGTTGCGCTCAATCGGCAAGTATAGTGCTTGAGGTGACAGTTCGGTTGTTTCTTTGATTGATTTCGAAATATAGCTTCGTGCTGGACGAAGAATTTTCATAGAAGTAATATCCGGTATGCTCGCCCAGTTAGAAAGTTCGTTGTAGATGGCATCATATTGGGGTTTTCTATGGGCATGGTTCTTAAGAACCTGGTCACCTTTCTTGTTATATATGAAAGACAACTCAATTCCGCGGCCACCTTTTGCACATGCACATAGCAGAAGAACATATAATGCAGCCTCTCGTCTGTCCATAATGATTGGGAAGGCGTTGCCATCAGAATCAACACCGGTAAGAATCACCTTCTTTCCATCGGATGTTGTAATCTCGTTGCCTACAGTGTGGATGACAATATCAGGTGCCGTCACTTTTTTGATGGCCATCATGTCCAACAATGTCCTGTAGAATCCATCATACTCAAAACTCTTATCTTCGTTCCCCAGTTTGTTGATGACTAGATGATACGAGCTTTGCCGAGACATTATCTCATTCATTATTTCACGCAGTTGACTTTTGGCTGATTCCGCCACCTCTATGCATAGAAAATTGGCATAGTCAACACCTCCAACCACACTGACGCCTATTTTGAACATCCAGATTGGTTTATCGATCCTAATCGGCAGCTGCAATTTATCACGAAGGACTTTTTTGTAGAAATAGGTGGTAGACATCCCACATATTACCTGGATTATAGAATTGATTTCGTTCTTTTTGAGAGACGGAGAGACAAGAGATACGATGTCCTTTAGAATATCCTTGTCTTTGAAATCACGGAAATGCTCCGCAACCTTCGGGATGTAGATAAAGTCAAAACCTCCCAATCTGCAGATATCGCATAAATCTGAGTACTGCTCCTCATCCATCATTAGCGAAGGAACTATATCAGACTGAGTCTCATTTTCAAGATATATCAACTGCGAATCATTGATGGAGATGTTTGTCGCAGGAAACGAGCGGACATATGACCGCACAACCTTTGTGTCCTTACAGCAATTCTTATATGCAGTTAATAGGAGGGATTCGTCTCTACAGCATTCGTTGTCTTTTATGGCACATTCTTCCATGCGCCTCAGGATGTCTTTCCTGATTTCTATCGGCTCACCCTGAAGTGTACTAATCGCATCCGCCAGGGTCATCATATGGCCACCTATTTTATCTTGTTCAGCAATACCATAATCTTTGCAAACAGCATCCAGGTATTCGATTTCTTCTATCGTAATCAGGTTATCCTGCTTTACCAGATCAGAAAAGATTCTGTATACGCTTTTGCGTAGTTCTTCCTTTGCCATATTTGTTTAATTGAGTGTTCAAATATAATCAAAATACTACATTTTTACAATTTTTCAGAAAATAATTATATTTTGGAAAAACCACATATTTTGTAAATATATTGTAAATCAGTATTTTAATATCTTTTAGAGGCGATTATAAAAATATAATTTGTAAACTTTCATTATCGTTTTCAAGATAGGTTATTTTCGATTGTACCTTTGCAACAGAAATCAAAACAAAGCGCCATGTATACTTCTTATCGCCCCAATAATTATTCCACGGCTTGCAGCCGCAACACTATCACTGTACGTTCAACCAGAAACCCCAATCAAAGAATGAAAGTTTACTACCTTATGGACTATCTGCCTAAGAGGTATGATGGTACAGCTGAACAGATCCAGGACCGTCAGTCCATCTATGACTTCAAAGATGGATGCTGTGAAGAACGCATCCTTAACGGACTGGCTGGAGGCATTCGCCGCCTCGCCGATTCTAACACGGTTGTGTGCTTTGTTCCAGCATCAAGCGCAATCAAAACCATTATTAGATACAGCGTTGTCGCTGAACGTCTGCAGGAGATGACTAAAGTTAAATGTTCATTCTTTGCTATCGAGAAAAAAGAGGACGGAGAAGCTGGACATATTAGTGGAAAGAGCGCTGACCCCGCAGCTGATTTCGTTTTTAGCTCTTCCTTCTTCTCCGGAAAGAAAGTCATCCTCATCGACGATGTCATCACACGTGGCACTACGCTCGAGACCACTGCCAGGCGCCTTAAAGAATTAGGAGCTAAGGAAGTTCTCGGCATGGTCGTCGGAAAGACTATTAATCCTGATTGGACTGGTGGAGAAAACCGAAACATCGAGAAGCTTTAATCTTTTATAAGTATGTCGGCGAAGTATATGGATTATTATTTGGACTATGTTCCCCAGAAGATAGAGGGAATAACCAAAGAGCAGCAAGAAGCAAGGCAGAAGATGCTTCTGTTCCTAGATGGAGATTGCCCTCAGGATATTAAGGACTTCATCGTTGAAAAGGCTCAACATGTAGCCGAGGACAATAGTACCCTTCCTTGGGTTATTGGCTTCATCCCTGCGCCGGATGAGACATCGACTATCATCCGTTATGGTGATTTGGCTTTGGATTTAGGCAATAGAACTGATTGCGAAGTATTCCTGGATCTCTTTTCCAAGATGAATGCGGACAAGAACAAAGATAAGTACTGTTTAGAAAAGAATAGAGTCGAAGGAAAAGGAGTCATTCTCATTGATGCCATCTATACCACTGGTAAAAGATATCGCCAATTCAGTTCTATGCTCAAAAAAACGGGGGCAAAATCCGTTCATGGGTTAATCATAGGAAAAACCAGTTTGCCATGTGTACAATAGACATCAATAAAACGCTAAGGCGCTGCAAGAATGCACTGAAAAAAACAGGGTCTGCAGAATCTGTTCTTACAAAGGGGGTAATCGAAAGGATGGATATGTTTGTCAGCGAGTGTGAGGACTCGGAGGTGGCAGATGCTATCCGCGAGTGTTTATACTGCGCCACGAAGATTCCTGTTGATATGACGGGATTTGCAAAAGCAATACGCAAGTACATTAAGGTATCCGGATGCCAGAAAACACCGAAATGGTATTATATGGCATCGACCAACCTGAACAAAGAAAAACTGGGGTTCCTGGATAATGCATATCTCAGGAATGTTGATATTGCGCTAGAGTCTCAAAGCACGGCCCGTCAGGTGCGTAGGATAGTTGAAAAAAGAGTATGTCAAACCTATTATAAGCTGCATAAGGCGGACCAAGAGTCAAATGATAATAGCCACAGAAGCCGTATGAGGAGAGCTGTTTCTTTCCAGATTTCCTCTCTTGGCTTCCTTGAAGATGTCCAGGGCTTCAGAAGAGAAAAAAGCTCCCATTGGAGAAGAGGATATGACCATAAACTCCGAAAGATTGTATATCGGCCGAAGCAGGCCTATGATTCTTTAGAAGAAGCACAGCTGGCAGCAGCTGCGTCCGCAATTCGTCATCCCAAAGAAGGAAGAATGGAGGCATACCTGTGTGAGCATTGTGGAAAGTATCATATTGGTCATACAAGAGCGGAATCTGAAGCAATTGCACTTCCACTATCTCCAGACAACATCTCATCTCTTATGACAAATATGGTGGTATAACAATTAGTCATCTCAGATATTATTTGTAAATTTGGCAAGAATAAGCAGTTATGTACATCTCGAACGAACATATATTGACATTAAATGCACTTGAGGGTTTCGGTGCAGCGACAGTCAAAGCCATAGCAAATTACATCTCCGAGTCCACGTTCAAGAGCATGGACCTCACCGATTTATTCGACATACTTAAAGAGATGCGTGAGGCCAAATTAATAAAGGGGTCTGCCAATAAGCACTTCCCTGATAGAGAGACTTTACGGGAGGCAAATGCTCGCGCTGTCCGGATACTAGATAAATCATCGAATCTAGGGATAAAAATGGTCTCACAGTATGATCCATCTTTCCCTAAGAATCTTCTTAGCACTGTAGATGAAGCCGGAAAAACCTCCGTTCCGATGTTCTTATTCTACAAAGGGGACTTATCAATCACTCAGAATCCGGCAGTGGCTGTCATCGGCACTCGTGAGCCCACCTCGGAAGGTGTAGCTGCAGGAGAATATGTGGCTGCACAGTTTGCCCAAGCCGGTTTTAATATTGTTAGTGGCCTGGCGCTTGGATGTGATACTGCTGGCCACAAAGGAGCTCTATCTGTTCCTGGTGGAGTTACAACCGCTTTCCTTGCTCACGGCCTGGATTCAGTTTATCCGCCGGAGAATAGTAAGCTTGCAGATAGCATTGTCGCAAACGGAGGCTTGCTCATGTCTGAATACTCCTTAGGGATGGGAGTCAATCGTTATAATCTCGTCGCAAGAGATAGGCTTCAGGCCGCTCTGTCTGATGCAACCATTGTCGTTCAAACGGCTGTACAAGGAGGTACTATGCACGCTGTCAATGCGACTCTTGCAGCAGGCAAACCTCTATATGTTTTAGAGTACTCAAGACCGATTTTCTCCGACAAGGTTAAGGGTAACCAATATCTTAAAGAATCAAAAGGAGCTCGCGGCCTCTCTGCAGCACAAGTGAAAGAAGCTATAGCGGAACTCAAAACTCAAGGTTCGTCAACTCACCAACCGAGTTTACACTCAGCTCAAAAACAGGATGGTGAAGTTCAACAATTAGAGCTCTTTTAAGACTAGCCATGAAGAGCATCATATTTGATCTGGACCTCACATTGGTAGACTCAACCATTGCTGAGGTTGCCAGAAGCCGTCGCGATTGGCAGTTGGTTTATTCTCTAATACCCCGTTTCACCTTGTATCCTGGAATGGAGGATGTATTCCAATTCATACGTTCTAATGGCATAAAAGCAGCCATTGTTAGCACAGCTCCTTCTGTCTATGTCCAGAGGGTCGTAAACTACTTTAATATACCAGTTAATGTTATTGTTGGCTATCATGACGCTGCCAGAAAACCTTCCCCGGACGGAATGTTTTTAGCGATTCAAAGAATGGATACGACCGCTTCTAATACTATTAGTTTTGGCGACAGAGCGATTGATATTCAAGCTTCTAGAGCAGCCGGGATTAGAAGTGTTGCGTGCTTATGGGGAACTAAGGAACGCAATGCCTTGACTCTGTCTAATCCCGAAGTAATCATTTCTAACCCGGAAGATATTTTGTTTTACTTATAGAATATAGCTGATTATGTTCAATTCTACCTATATTATACTTCCCCTCATGAGTGAGTTCGAAGAATTCTTGGGCGTTTTCCTTGAGTGGGGAATCCTCATAGGAAGCATCATTGCTATCATTTATCATGCTACTGCAGGAAAAGCAAAAAGAGAAGAAGAAGAACGTAGAAAAGCCCAAGAGACACAAAGAAGAATTGAAGAATGGAAAAGAAAGCAAGAAGAAGAGCAAAAGCAGCGTCATGAGGATAGAATGAGAACTGATTTCATATACCGGATGGACTATGAAAGACAGCAACAAAGAATAAGAGAGCAGAAAGAGGCTGAAGCGAGAAGAGCTGCTGAAGAAAAAAGGCTAGCCGAGCAAAAACGCCGGAACGAATTAAAAGCAAAGTTCCATTACATTTCTTTAGGTGGTCATAATGTGGCTTATAGATATGACTATTATCCGAAGAATAGATATCCATCTGTTGATGCGTCAGCTGAAGCCAACCGACATGCTGTCTGGAATTTCAAGGATGGCGCATCTTCCATAGGCGTTAGTATACTTAGTGACTTCTTAGAGGGTAATTTTTCAGAGAGTCAGATGCGTTCTCTAACGCTATGTGTTATTCCTGCATCGACGCAATCCAAGAACATTACCAGATACAGTTCCATGTGCCGCCAAATATGTGAGAAGTACTCTCTCACCAATGGATTCAATTTCATTCAAATTGTCTACGATCGTGCCGACTCTCGAGAACAGAAAAGCTCTAATACAATAGCCAATCTTTCTTTCTCAAACAGTGTTTATGGAAAGGATATCATTCTGTTCGATGACATTACCACGAGAGGAACATCGTTCGTCCAAGTCGCTAATGAGCTAAAGAATAAAGGAGCTCGAAGTGTATATGGTGTTTTCATTGGTAGGACTGTTTGGGAATAGCATTCAATAACAACTATCATGGTTAAGTCATATAGGAAAATCATCGCTTTTAGCATATATTGGTTAACGGTATTGTTTCCGAGCCATCTCTCCGCTCAGGATTATAATGGGGCTTGGAATACGCCGACCTTTAATCTCTCATATAATGACTTTAAATATGTCTTTTTTGGGAAGAAGGACTCTTGGGACAGAACACCAGGCATAAATCCAAGTACTATCCCACCGATTCCTGGGATAAAATACCGGACTTGCTATAACCTGTGCCCCAAGGACACCTGCTATGCGACAGGTACTGTTCTTGCAGTCCGCTGTCCGGAAAATAATGTATTGTTGAAGTGGACATCACAAAGAGTAGCATGGTTGATTGATTGTGGAGGAAATGATTCCTATAGAAAAGCAGAATCATACAACGTTCCGAAACTCAGTTCTTCTGCAGAGATTTGTAATTATTATATATCTCAGGCAAAGAAGAATAATTGTGCTCAAGAATGCCACGGGCCGGAAGATGGCGGTGGACCTAATGAGCAATACGGATACCTTCTAACCGACTGCTGGGAAACACCTACTTACTGTACATTTTACGAAGCCACTTGGTATGATTGGTTGAGTTGTGGAGATAACACACGGGAGGCTTATTTATCTGTTAATAAAACGACAGGAAAGGTTGCGCAATTGGAGGATTTAATCAAAAGCGATTCTTTACCAAAACTGGAGGAACTACTCTTCAAGCACTTGAAAAACTACAGTGGAGATTTGTGGGTTGATTGTCGTACTAACATTCAAGATATCAAACCATCAGATATTCTCAATGAAAGGAATGGCTGCGCCTTGATAAAGGAAGGACTAATCATTTATTACTATCCATACAACATTGGGAGCGGCGCGGAAGGGCAGTTTAATGCCATAATTCCATATGAAGAATTGGCAGGTATTTTGCTTTAAAATAAGAGGTGATATAGTCCATCAGAGAAGTCCCTGTAGTCATTCATGTCCATGTCCACGAGGCGTGGACACCTTTGTTTGGCGTGGACAGCCTCAACTCTTCACCTGGTGTGATGCGCTGCTGTCCGGATCTTTCCGAAAGTAATCGACCTCGCAGTAGGTGTGGGCAACCAGGTGGGAATTCTCCTTGAAGCCGAAGTGGTTCTTCAGGATGGTGGTGATCAGGAAGGGCAGCTTGGGGTCTCCGGCGTAGGTGGTGTACTCGAAGTTGTCCTGGCCATCGCCATAGGGGTCGTCGAAGAGGCCGCCTTCGGTTGAGTTGACAAAGCTGTTGGCCTTCTCCAGGGTGTCGAAGTAGATGACCGTCACCTGCTGGAACATCTGGCCGGTGCCGCCCATGAAGCCGCAGATGTTTATCGTTAGGAAGTCATCTCCCTCTTGCTCCCCGAGGTCCGTGGCGATGAAGCCGCCTTCGTTGGTGAACGGGATGCGCTCGAAGTTGTCGGACAGGGCCTGACGGATGACATCGGTGATGGTGGTATCGGCGCAGGTCTGCCGGCGGACGTGGTCGTGCTTGGTGATCATGGCTCTTGCAGCTTGGTGGGCACGGCGCTCTCGATGTCGTTGATGATCTCCTGGGTGACTTCGTGGAGGTCCCATTTGACGGATTCTTCGGTGTCCTCATCCTTCCAGTCGCAGTATTCCAGCTTTTGGTATGCCATGGACAGCGTCTTGCCGTCGGCATAGCAGAGATTGAGGTGGAATTTGGCGTCGTGAACATCGTAGCTCAGGGAGAAGACCTCGAATGTCTCCAGCATGGCCATTTTGGCGGTGTTTCCGTCGACTTCAACGGCTCGGGCGACAAATTCCTTGATATCGTTACGAAGGTCGTCGTAGCGCTCGTAAACGGGCAGCTGGACGACATTGGCCGCAGGTTTGGAAACCTGGTACACCTGGCCGTCGATGATGGCGACGCCGGTAGCTTTTTCCGGGCGCATCGTCAGGAGTTCGGAGATGGAGACCTGGAGGGCGTTGGCGATGTCCTGGATCTTGGAGATGGTGGGATTGCCCTTCACGCTGGAGAGCAGGTTGCTGGGGCTGGCGCCCATCCGGTTGGCAACGTCAGTCAGGGAGAGTCCCTTCTGGCGGCAGATTGCTTTGAGGTTAGTTTCTATCGAATCCATATCGGTCATATTTCTTGGTGGCAAAGATATGGATTTGTTGATAGATTAACAAATTTATTTTGTTGTTTGTTGGTAGAACATCAAAACAAAGCCACTTCTTTGAAAAGTCGCGGATTTTACATACCTTTGTGTCGTGCATCAAGAGCGCCCTTTGAGGGCCGCCAACCGAGCAGCCAGAAGCCACGGTGGCAAAGAGATGCGGATTGTTCAATCAAAAAAAGTATGGTACAATGGAAAAGTACGATTTCTTTAAGAAGGACGGAGTGCGCCCTTCCGAGGAGCAGCGGCGCCTCACCAAACTGTTCTACCGCAACGCCGGCGAAATCTACGCTAGGTTCGATGAGTGGAAGGACATCGACAAGTTCTACTTCATTCCCCTCTACATGGAGATGACCTACAGCTGCGGCTGGGTTGCGGAGATCGCTCCAGATCCTGTCTGGCTGGGCTCCTTCGTGCGCTGCACCCTGGAGCATCCGGAGTTGTTTCAGTTCAAATGCCCCAAGTGTGGCAAGACGGTCTATCCTTACCGCTATGTTGGTTCTCCGCTTAGTGGCCGCGTGGATCTGGAGGGACGATGTGATTGTGGCTGGGAAGGTTTTGAAATGGTTTCCGGATGGCGGCAGCGGGCCATTGCTTTGCGAGACCAGATTGTTAAAGACAATGTCAGCTACGCCAGGCAAAAGCTGTTTCATCTGGTTCACGCGGAAACGACAATAGAACACTTGCTACAATGGATGTGTCAGTAAGAACAACAACAATTATTAAGGACCATTTCCGCAAAATAGCGGCAATGGTCCTTCTCATTATTATTGGTACTATGTCTTAGCTACACAGCTTGACCTTCAAGATGATGCTTCTCGACAAAATTCTCATAATGCCATTTCAGATAGTGGCGGCGTTCTCCATCAATGTAGTCGTAAGCGATGGTTTTGTCGTGAAGATATTGAAAATCCTTTTCATCCTTTATCTCCTCAATATAGATAACCTTTCCTGTAGTCGGCTCGATTGTCATGTAGTTAGAATTCTCAAAGAGTTTATCACATACAGGACACATTAACAAGCCATTATTAGGGTTCATCGCATCGTATGTGTCCGTACATTTTGCGTATGGACGGATATGACTTGCGATGAGGAAATCTTCATAGCTAAACCCACATACGGGGCAACGATGAGGTGTTTTAAGCAATAAGCCGGAGCGGAATTCTCCCTGTACTGTACGGGTTTTAACGCCTCCAACATACTTATACTTACTTCCTTGTGATTTCCGTTGACGGACAATACCTTGTCTTGCATCAAGCATATCCAGCTTGGTATCAGCTACACTAATTGAGAATCCATCAGAATAATCAATTTTGGTGTAGTGTGCAGGCTTAACCTCTAAGAATGGTCTTACAGACTCAATGATATATGATTCTGACATATCATCGAGATAAGAATTCTTTTTGGGCAAATCCATATTTGCACGATTCCCAGGGACATTAAGTGCAATATCAGTTCTCTCCACCTGGTCCTTGTTTACAACGCCGGTTCGAGCAACCATATTCTGGCGGTTGGCGTAATTTAACACAACCATTGGATATTTAGGGGTGAATATAGCCCATGCCTTTGTTTTATCCTTAATGCGGGCATCTTGAGTATCATAATATTCAACATAGGCATCGTAGGCCGTTTGTTTTTCATCCAAGGTGCCAGCAGAGCAAAAACGTTGATAATACTCCCAGATACCATGTTTCTTGAAAACACTATAGCACAGGAGGTATTGAAAGATATAGGCATTCTCGAAACTTGAACTATAGATCTCAAGAATATCATCGTCAATAATCTCGTATTCCTCATTAGAGATTTTCTTAACAGCCTTCACAAAGCGAAGAAGAGCCAATGCTTCTGTGAAGTAATTGACGACCTGAGCCGCCGGACGAAGGCAAAAAAGGTCACAAATATATTCGTTTTCCAACTCTATCCTATCGCGCCGATACTTGTTTCCAAAACGATAACGCTGGATGAAGCGAGTAACGAAAAACATAACATCAAACCCATATGACTTATCAGCAAGAAAGCGGCCATCATATAAGGTAATCTGCTCTTTCAAAGAGAGATTTTTGCATTTTTCTAAAATGGTGTCCGTAAGCTCTTGATTAAACCGTGCCATCTTTGATACCTATGTAGTAAATTGAACAATCATCAATATTCAGTGTAAACTTTGAATAGCTTTTCACAATTGCATAATACTTGCGAAAATCCGGAGTTGCATATAAACTAAGATCAATATTTCCTAGAGGTCTTTTAGGTAACAGAATAGCTATACTCCCGTTCGGAATAGAGTTGTCGGGTAAGATGGTTGCCCTAGTGTTATAGGTAAAATTGGGCATTATTATCGCACGACTATTCAAATACCGCCCTACAGCAAAGAGTGAAGCATCATCGATAAACTTATCATATCCTGGAATACTTACGACAGAACCATTATCTTCGATATTCTTTGACCGAAGAACTCTGATAGTTCCAGAATTATGGACCTTTGCATTGGTGATAGCACGATCTCTAAAAAAATCGAATACATCCAATGTCAATGATCTTATGTAGTCATCGAACCATTTTTCTCGATAAAGCAACCACAATTTCCGATGGAACATGTATCCTTGGGGATGATGATAGACCCGATCATTGATATAATCGACAACCTCAGTATTGGCATTATACCTGTTCGAGAAGTGAATAGAAATGATTTCAACGAAAACCTTCTTGAAAAATTTAACGCCGAAATCACAAATCCGGACTATCGGAAAATCCTGGTACATGCGACGAACAGAGTAGAATTCATCTGCAATAGCAAAGTTCTTAGGTATGATGCAAACAAGATCATCCGCCACATCATACAATTTGAGTAAAAACAGCGCGAAAAGATTCTTGGTTTTATGTTCTGTTCCAGTAATTGACGGATATTTTTTTGTTGTTTTTCCGTAGGGAGGATTTGTCGCTACCAGGTCATAGTGATGCTGCACATTGAAAAGAAGGAAATCACTCTCAAAAAAGTTAATAGTGACATTGCAGCCAATCTTTATATTTTTAAGAGATTCCCGTAAAGAAGCAATGGTGGCTCCATCTATTTCCACGCAATCTATAATAACCTGTTCCGCATTAGAGAACAGAGTGGAGAGTTGAGGAATAAATGCTCCAAGCCCGACTGCGGGTTCTAATATACGAATAACAGATTTGTCTATAGAGACGGTTTTTAGGGCCTCATAAACAACAAACTGACTTGTATAGAATGACCCAGTTTTATTGGCATCTTCAATCTGCTGCTCTTTCAAAAACGTATCGATATAGAAATTTTTCCTCAAAGAAGAATTTCCCAAGTGCCTTGAAAGCTCTTTCTCGTCATAAGCTTGAACAAAGTCCTCATAGTCAAGAAGAGTCTTGATGTTCTTGGCTATCTGTTCGACAATGCCAGTGGGGACAGCCTCACCAATACACCTCCGGATGTTAAGCTCATATTCCTTTAGGAAGGCGGAATAATCAGTGACATCCTCTACCTTGACGGGAGCCCATTGAAAACCGTCTGGGATGGTCATCAATCTCATTAGTTCGCGGATACTCAACACACGGTTATCTCTGGGATGTATAGTATCTTGGCTCGCGAGCTGGTCATTACGAGTAGTAATACAAGAACAGGGTTTATCCCAATAAAGGCGACGGTATTTGTTGCCCATGTAAGAGCCTTTATTAATAACCTTATTTCCATCTTTATCTAGCTGATAAGGACGGCGCTCAGGATCTTCATTGTCAAACGCACTCTGCCCTTCTACCAGTTCAGATATCCAAGCCTCCATATGACGAGGATACTCCCGGAAGAAATGGTATAAATCATTCGGGTCATGCTCACCATAAGCTAATGCAGGCAAATCCCCAATAACCTGACGCAGAGTCTTCTCTCTTTGACGAATAGGGAAAAGATTCAGAGGTGAGATATTATGCAACTCTTTACATGTTCCGATGACGATTGTACGAGGCCGGCTTGAAGGTATTCCGTAATCCTTGAAATTGATAATTTTATACTCAATATTGTACTCGCCAGAGAGATTCTTCCGAATGCTTTCACCAATGGCCATGTCCTCACCTGAGATATCCTTGCAAGTAGTTTTTATGAAAGCACGAACATTCTCAAAAACAAATACCTTTGGATGAATCTCCATTATGAGTTTAATAGCCTCAACGACTAGTGAATTGCGAGGTTTCTCATCCTTTTTCTTATAATTCGCTGTACTCATACCCTGGCAAGGAGGAGTCGCAAAAACGACATCCACCTGCTCCACTCCTTCGTGTTGTTTCCACCATGAGATTTCATTATACAGCAATCTTTGAACTGGCTCCGTTGTAATATCGCCACAAATATAGCCACTCTCTCTCCGGCATTTATGGTTAAAACGCTGTATATCCAAACGCTCAGAGAGTAGTTCATTGGTCGCAATGCACTCAAATCCATTCAGCTTGAATCCGTAGCATCCAACTCCTGCGCTGCTGAATAAGCTTACATACGTGCGACGAGAATTCGTATTGATAGTAGCCTTTTTACGTGCCATTATGATATATCTAAGTAGGATTTCTTTATTTATGCAAATTTAAGAAAAACTGCGAGTAACACGAAATTTATGTAAAAAATAGGGTGAGATGACCATTAGTTTTGCTACAGTTCGATATCTTATAACTCCACCAAAAGCGCCGCAAGTTCAATCACTTACGGCGCAATTCATATCATTTTATTCGGGTTTTTTCTCGGACTCCGTGCCCGTTGAGGCTTCTTCCGGCGGCGGGTCAAACTTGATGGCTCCCCAGAACTCCAGCTCCAGGTCGTGGATCATGGCCTCAACCTCAGCATGATGCTCCGGAGCGATGAACTCGGCGGCCTTCAGGAATTCCAGGTGCCACTTATCGACTTCCTCTGGCGGCGGACCGAACATATACCTGAGCAGCCAGTCGGCGATATCGATGTGGGCCTCACGGTCGGCGGCGGTGGCGTTCTGTTGCAGGACCGGCGAGACTGTAACGCCCAGCTCTGGATACTCGGCCAGCTTCTTCAGCCATTCATCGTAGCCATCGACATCCGGGAAGGCAACCACTTTCCTACCCTTCAGGACCAGGAGCCGGTCATTGATCTGGGACTTGCCGCCGGTGGCCAGCCAGAGGAACCTGGGCATCAGACCGGCGCAGATGACGGCAGTCTTCTCTGATTCGACCAACGCGACCACCTTGTTCGGGTACTGCTTTAGCAGGTGCTCTCCGAACAGGCACTGTGTGAGCTGCCAGTCCGCCGGGAGGCGGCCGCCTTGCTTCATCAGGGAGTGAACCCAGTTGATGCGGTTGGGCTGGCTCTCGTCCTTGATGCGGTGGCCGGTCTCCGGGTCGTACTTCATAATCTTGCCGGTTCTGCAGCTGCCGTTGAGGTCCAGCTGGAAGAAGATCACGTCGCGCTTGGAGGTCACGCCCAGCTGGTAGTCGTTCACCAGGTCCTCAACGACAACGGGGTCAAATATGGACAGCAGGAAGGTGGTGAAGTCTGATTCCACCTGCGGGCGCACGCTCCTGAGCACGATATCCGGCGGTATGAAGCAGGTGGCCACGGGCAGGATCTTCATCTTCTGTTTCTTGGCCTCCAGCCAGTCTACCTTCTGGTAGCGCCAGTCCGGGCCTGGTCTCTTCTCCGGATGCTCCCGGAAAAACTCTGCGGGGGTCTTGTGGTAGTGGCAGGAGCTGTCGTGGTCGCATTTGCCCACGGTGGGGTCAAGCTCATTGCCCTGCTCATCGACGTAGTAGGTGAAGCAGTGAGGCCTCCCGCAGGCCGGGCACACGTGCCTTGACGATGGCCCGGCGTATTTCTGCAGGGAGTACATATTACCGCCCCCTTGGGTTAAACCTGACGGTGCGGTGAACCGGGATGCAGCGGCCGGAAGGATATCGGCGATCGTGCGTCCACGTCCATATAGCGTGGACGTTTTTGGCGGCGTGGACAGTATGGGTGGTGATGGTAGAGTTATTTCGTTTCATGGCTTTCGGGGTTAAAATTCTTCTGTTTCGTTGTTGTCTTCGTCGAAGAGGTTGCCAGGCGTTTCCGTCGGTGCGGTGTCCACACTTTGAGAATCGTCCACACCTCCGTGGACGTGGACAGGGTTCAAGAGGCCCTTGTCTTTGAGACGGCCGATGACCTTTCCGACCAGGGATTTGCTTAGGGAGAGCTCGTCGGCAATCTCCCGGTAGGACTTGCCCTGCTCGTACAGATCCTTGATGTTGAGGTCGCGGGTGTCGATGTCTTTGTCGGAACGTTCCTTCAGGTGGTCACGCTCCGGGCAGGTGCCCAGGGTGCGGAAGTGTGCGAAGCAGCCTTCCTTCACGATCTCGCAGGTGATGACATTGCTGGAGCCGTATTCAAACTCTCCGTGGCGGACTTTCACCTGCTTGATGTACTTGAGGTTCTCATCCTTGGCGCTCTGGCCGATGGCAAAGACACTGTCAAAGAAGTTGTACAAGCGGGAGCTGCCGGCAAGGTCGTTTCGGGTGATGGGACTGTAGAGGGCTCGCTTGGGAGTGTGGGCGATGATCAGCAGGTTCCAGTTGTGCTTGTTCTTGAGCTGCTTGAGCTTCTGCATGAACTGGCCGGCATCCACGCCCTTCTCCATATCGCTGAGGAGGTAGCCGATATTGTCCACCATGATGGTGTCGCATTCCATCTCGAGAGCGGTGGCCTCGATCTGCTGGAGCATCAGCTCATCGGATTTCTTGGGCATGGCGAACATCGGATCAATCTCTGCCCTGAGGAAGTTGGGCGGGAACATATGCGTCTGGGTGCCGTCATCGGACGTGTACCTCAACTGGAACTGCTTATCGGAGAGCTCGCAGTCTATGTAGAGGACGCGGCGCTTGCGGGCGATTTCGTCGGCCATCTGGACAGCCAGGAGGGACTTGCCCAGGTTGGAGTCGGCGAAGAGGCAGCACACCTCGCCCTCGTACCAGAGTGAGAGGTAGAGAGGTTCCGGATCAGGACGCTTTCGGGCATCCTCAACGGTCTGGTTTGCGGTTTTGACCAGGAACATGCCGCTCTTGGTGGTATTCTCCGCCTCCTCCAGAACGTTGGAAATGGCTTTGAGTGGGTCGGTTGCCATAGTGCGCCTCCTACCTTCCGTGCTTGTAACGGCATACGGACTGCTCCTCTACGGCATTATCCAACTCCTCGCGCAGAACGACGGTCTTTCCCAGGACCTTCAGTTTGGTGAGCTTTTTCTTCTTGAACAGGTTATATACAGAAGTGGTTCCGATGTGAAGGATGGTCTTCACCTCGTCAATGGTGTAGTACTTAGAGCGGAGGGAATTCCCTTCCGCATCCGATTCAGGCAGTGCGGCCTCTTCCGGAGAGGGGTGCGGTGCGACGGTTTCAGCGACAGGTTCGTTATCTGCTACGGCGCCGGCCTCCTGGATGGCCTCGGCGATGATGGGCTTGAGGAATGCCTTCACGGCATCCATGATGATAGAATCAGACATGGTAATAGTTTTTAAATGTTTTTTGGGATGTGGCGTCGCGACTGCCAACTACTCAAAGGGTAGCAGATACAAAAGTATAGGAAAAATGTTGAAATATGAAAATACCTTTCAGCATTAAAAATCACCCCTGAAAAAGCATTAATAGTTGTTACCGATGTTCACGTAACTTATTGACATGGCCAATGGAAGACCATTTAATACAAAGAGGGTTATCAATGAGTTACGAAGACGGAAAAAAGCTCCGATATGCAATAGGACTATATGTATGAGGGCAAAAAAAAATTTGACTTTTTTTGCACTTCAAGATTGAAAGCAGTTTTTTTAGAAACTCAAATTCAAAACGTGATTAATACGCAATACAGGCCGTTTTCGCTCGATAGAACCCTAACTTATAGATTGAAATATCCGATTTATGCCCTTTTGAGGGCTTTCGCATAAGCGATTATATTACATATTGTTACCGAAATTTACGCAATCCGTAAAACATTAACCACTATCACGATACGTGCGTGCGTGTACGCGCGAAGAAGAACGGCCAACCCCGAAAAGGAGCTAGCCGCATTAAAACTGATACATCCCGACAGGGAGGGCCCCCGATTACAAAATCTAATTAAAGTAGTCGTACTTGTCCGAGAGCTTCTCCGCGACATCCAGGTTATCTGCCTTGATGTACTTCTTCAGGATCTCCGGAGAGGCGTGGCCGGTAACTTTCATGATATCGTAGATGTCGATGCCGGCGAGGTACATGAGTGTTGCTCCGGTACGCCGGGCGGTATGGGTGTGAATGAGTTTGTATTTGGGGATGCGCTCGATGGTGGATTTGCCGCCTTTGGTGGATTCGATGGGCACTTCATCGGTGAGTCCGGCCAGCTGCCCGATGTCCTTGATGTAGCGGTTGATGTCCTGGTCCGGAAGGTGGGGCACATTGTAGTTGTACTTCTCCAGGATCTGCTTGAGTTCCGTGCTGCAGGGAATGCTGACCTTTGCTCCGGTCTTTTTCTGGCGGATGTCAATGTAGGTGATTTCCTTTGTCTTGATGACTGCCGTAGTCTGGCCGGGATGCTCGGGATCAGGAATATCCTCAATCCAGCGCTTGGTGGAAGTGTGGATGTCTTCCGGGCGGATATCGTTGTAGTCGGAAACTCGCTGGGCAGTCCAGACGCCAATCATGAAGATGTCACGGGCCAGCTGCTTGCCGGAGCTCAGTTTGTCCGCAGGAACGGCCATAATCTTCTCCAGTTCCTCTCGGGTGAGGTAGATGGTGTCCACATCCACCCGGGTTCCTTTGAAGCGCTTATCCTTGTATTTGGCGTTTGTATGATAGCCCTCGGATTCAGCCAGGGACATGATGGTCTTGAGCTGCTTGACGCACTTGCCTATGGAGTTGATGGAATAGTTGCGCTTTTTGAGATAGGCGGTGTATTCGTTGTAGAACTCCAGGTCGATATCGTCGAAGTTGAACTCTCGCTTTGCCTTCTTCTGGAAGCCCTTGAACTGATTCAACGTCTGGTTGATGGCAATGATGGTGGCCGGGGCGAATGCCTTTCCTCTGTCGCTCTGGCGCTTGCCGTTCTTGATCTCCTTCAGGTAAAGGTCGATGAATTTGTTGAGGTTCATCTTCTTTGCTTCCTCTTCCTTGCGGCGGGCTTCTTCTTCGGCGGCTTTCTTGGCGGCCAGCTCTTCAGCGAAGACGATGCTTTCGATGATCTCACTTGCCTGGTCATAGGTGAGGTCAACCCCCTGCTTCAGCTGGAAGGTGATGGCCTGGTCTATGGCGTCAAGTTTGGCAAACATGGGCTTGGCGTCTTCGGATGCACGGTAATTGGAGAGGGCGTTTGGAGTTGAATTGCCGGCGTTCCAGCGGCGGGCATCTACTTCGATGCCGGTTTTCATGCGGAGATCCGCAGTCATTTTGGAGGAACGGATGCGAGTGAAAAGGGGTGTCATCCCGCTCTTGACTCCTTTCTTGATGTAGAATTTCAGTGCCATAGTGTCAAATAATTTGTTCAAAGGCGAAGGTACGAAATAGTGCCCAAACCTGCAAGAGAAATGCTGAAAAAGTGCCCAAAAAGTGCCCAACTTTGTTGATATTGCACGAAAATAGGCGAAAAAATAAGGATGCGCTTGCACCCTCGTTTTTCATCTTTTCAGCTGATTTACAACATTTTATCTTCATTTTCTTTCGTGCCCATTCACCTCTTGTGGTGCTTAATTTGTATTCCCAGCACCACATGAACCCGCTGATTATTAGCGGGTTTTATTTTTCCGTCCCACTTTCCGTCCCACTTTTTCCGTTCACGCTGCTACTTTACAGTGCCTTCTAATGCCTTTTTTGACACTAAAGTCGAAAAGCAAAAGTCCCATTGTTTTGAGCCCAGAAAACTGGGACCAAAACTGGGACCATACAAGTGTCATTTCCTGATTTAGGTTGACTCCGATTGGAGTCTTTCCCTGATAGAAGTTGACTCTGGTTTAACTTATAACTGATAGATATTGACTCGTAGTCGTTATCACTGATTTTAGTTGTCTCTCCA
>Ga0256407_10003311_pt1 | contig 28822 bp, 20 predicted proteins | sample RumenRJG_04DNA_FD_193489 | JGI IMG/M metagenome (GOLD analysis project Ga0256407, IMG submission 193489) | Bovine rumen microbial communities from Lethbridge, Alberta, Canada - RJG_04 | ecosystem: Host-associated > Mammals > Digestive system > Stomach > Rumen | place: Canada: Alberta...
GATGGGACTCTCGGTGTCGCCAATCTCGAATCCCTCCTCGCGGAAGCGCTTGAGGGCATAGTTGGTGGTTTTCCAGAGTTTCTCCCTTCTCTCGGGCTCAGTGCGGATGATATGCAGTGCCTCGCGTGCTGCAGCGGTGGCAGCGGGCGTATTGGATGCGCTGAAGATATATGTGCGGCAGGTGTGACGGAGGTAGTTGATGGTGTCGGCGTCGGCAGCGACGAATCCGCCGATACTGGCAAGGCTCTTGCTGAACGTACCCATGACGATGTCGACCTCGTCGAGGAGACCGAAGTGGTCGCACACTCCCCTACCCTCGCTTCCGAAGACGCCGATGCCATGAGCCTCGTCGACCATGATTGAAGCGTTGTATTTCTTCTTCAGTCTGACGATTTCGGGCAGGTTGGCCAGGTCGCCCTCCATTGAGAACACACCGTCGACAACGATGAGCTTAATGGCGTTGGGCTCACATTTCTGGAGTTGTTTCTCCAGGTCTTCCATATCATTATGGCGGAATTTGAGTTGCTTGGCAAAAGAGAGTCTTCTACCATCGACGATACTGGCATGGTCGCGCTCATCGCAGATGATATAGTCTTCTCGTCCGCAGATAACTGCCAGAACGCCAGAGTTGACAAAAAATCCAGTTGAGAAGCAGAGAGCGTCGTCTTTTCTCTCAAACTCGGCCAATTCTTTTTCGAGTTGCACATGCAAGTCGACCGTTCCGTTGAGGAATCTGCTACCGGCACATCCTGAGCCATATTTGTCGAGCGCCTCTTTGGCGGCATCAATAATTCTCTGATCTCCAGTGAGTCCGGTATAAGCGTTTGAGCCGAACATAAGGACTTTATTGCCGTCCATTTCAACCTCAGTGCCCTGTTTTCCCGAGATGGCTCTAAAATATGGATACACTCCCATCTCCATGAAACGCTGAGGCTCACGGTAGGTTTTAAATCTTTCCTGTAATAGTCCCATTACGTGTTTATTAAATTTTGGCTGCAAAGTTACAAAAATACGAAGTAAAATCATTATTTTTTTTGAAGAAAAAACGAAATGGCCACAAAAAACGCTATTTAGATACACTAAGTAGTATAAAAATTCGTAATTTTGCAGCCGAATATTCGAACAACCCCATTTTTTGCTTAATAGGTATGAAGGCTTTGTTTGTGATGAATCCGATATCGGGTTCGATAAAGAAGTCGGGTGTAGCGAGATTGATTGACCAGTATATTGACCAGGAGAAATTCGATTATAAGATAATGTATACTGAGCGTCCCGGTCACGCTACCGAGATAGCCCGCCAGGCGAGTGACGATGGTTACGACGTGGTGGTGGCTGTTGGAGGTGATGGCACCCTCAACGAGGTAGGTTGTGGCTTGCTCCATTCCGACACTGCCCTTGCCCTGTTGCCATGCGGTTCGGGCAACGGCCTGGCCCGTCATCTCTCCATCCCTGTGAACATCAAGAAATCGATAGATATCATCAATGCCTTCAACGTGCACTTGCTTGACTACTGCATGATTAACGAGCATCCGTTTTTCTGCACTTGCGGCATGGGGTTTGATGCTTTCATCAGCCAGAAATTCGCCGAGGGCGACCAGCGCGGCCCGTTGAAATATGTGGAGAACGTGCTGAAAGAGGGCCTTCGCTACCAGCCTGAGACGTACACGATAGAAGACGAGACGGGCGTCCACCGCTATTCTGCCTACCTGGTGTCGTGTGCCAATGCCTCTCAGTATGGCAACAATGCCTATATAGCCCCTCAGGCATCGATGTCGGACGGTTTGCTCGACGTGATTGTGATGGAGCCTTTCGGCATACTTGATGCTGCCCATGTGGCTTTCGACCTGATGAACAAGACGCTCAACAAGAGCAACAAGGTGAAGACGTTCAAGACGAAGAAGGTGCTGATTCACCGTCGTTCGGAGGGTCCGGTTCATTTTGACGGCGACCCGATGATGCTTGGCAAGGAATTGGAGATAAGGGTTGTGGAGAAGGGCATCAAGATGGTGTGCAACGCCGAGGCCGAGAATCCCAGCCAGAACACTCCCAACGCCGTGCAAAATGCGATGTGTGAATTGTTTAACGACATCGCCGACGTGAACTCGAGCCTCACTCATCAGGGCCGCAACCTGATGGCGATGAACAAGCGGCTGTGGCGCAAACTGACGAGATAAGCGTAAATCAAACAAATAGAGAAATGGTCGCTTCGCTCAAAATCTGAGAAAAATCTGATTAAAATCTCACAAAATTTGAAAGATTTTCTTGTGATTTTGAACGATTTTGAGCGCAGCGACCAAGAAGCCTTCTGGTTTTTAAGGGCGAACACGAATCAACCGAATACACACGAATATTATTTTCTCGGGTCGCTTCGCTCAAAATCTGAGAAAAATCTGATTCAAAATCTCACAAAAATTGAAAGAAATTCTTGTGACTTTGAATGATTTTGAGCATAGCGACCAAGAAGCCTTCTGGTTTTTTAAAGGCGAACACGAATCAACCGAATACACACGAATATTATCTTTCTCGGGTCGCCAGATAACCAACGTTTTCTTTACAGATAGAAATCTTGGGTGATGTCGGCATACCATTGCGACCTCACCCCTGGTTGTGTTTCCAAGACTTGCTCTTCTACGGTCACCTCTTCGGGGCTTTCTACCTGGAAGGAGAGGAGGTATCGGCGTGGCGGTTTGCGTGGTGTGGTGCGGATGGCACACTCGCGGGCCACGCAGAATCCAGCCAGAGCCGCCTCGGCCTCAAACCTCGTTTTGTAGTCGAAGGGGATGATGGTCGAGAATGTGCCCTTGGGTGCGAGGAGTTTTCTCGCGGCGCTGAAGAGCTGGTCGAAGGGCAGCGTATCGGTATGGCGTGCGATGATACGCGTCTCGCCCATGGCCTTGAGGGCATTGTCGAAGAAAGGCGGGTTGCTCACGATGGCGTCGAAAGAGGCATGGCAATCGACGTCGGCAGCCAGCTGCTGCACGGGCAGGCATCTCACGTCGATTTGCTGAGCGAAAGGAGAGGCCATGACGTTGTCCTGGGCTTGGGCGCAAGCATCCGGGTCGATATCGACGGCGATGACTCTGGCATGGGCAAACCGTTGGGCCATCATGATGGCGATGACACCCGTTCCCGTTCCGATGTCAAGAATACGGCTGCCCCCCTTGGCCCATGCGCTAAGGAGCACGCTGTCGGTGCCCACCTTCATGGCGCACCTGTCTTGCCAGACCACAAACTGCTTGAACCGAAAGAAACTGTTGGGCACGTTGCTGTTACTTCTTGGGTTTGATGGTGATTACCCTATCGTAGGCGGCCGGCTTCACCCTGTATTCGTCGAGCACATAGACGCAAGTGCACCCCACGCCAGTGGTGTTGTAGTCGATATTGAAGGTATAGCGGTCGGGCTGAGGCTTCAGTTGATAGGTGAACTGGCTCTTGGTGAGATTGTCGGTAGAGAACTGATAGGCATTGAAGTTGAAGGGCTCGTTCATGGAAATCTGCACACCACGGCCATTCTTGTCCACCAACTCCACATATCGGTTGTCGGTGCGCAGGGCGTGGTCCTGAGGCAAGAGATAAGGCTCGTACATGTCGGCCACCGTCTTGGTCCAGACGCCCATCTGATAGCCCGTCTTGCGGTCGGGGTAGTTCTCCTCCGGTCCGCGGCCATACCATGTGATGCGGTCGAACTCGTTAGCCACCGAAGTGGTGAAGCCAATGCGCGGAAGAATTTCGGGCAGCCTGCCCTGTGGACTCAAATGATTGTGAATCCTTACCGTCCCATCGTCGTAGAAGCTATAGGTATAGTCGAGCGAGAATCCCGCCAACTGAAGCCCCTGGATATAGAGGTCGAGCGCCCCGAAGGATGAAGCGCCAACCTGTACGAGTTGGCTGACGGTGACCGTCGTCTCGTTCGCATTTTGAGTCAGTTTTACTGCTGTGGGAAGGATGCGCAACTGGTTCACCCCCTTGGAATAGAACAAGGTAGACACCATGCCGCCGTAGCCCTCGGCGTATCCGCCATTGACACGGAAGGCATCCCAAGAGTCGAACTCATTGGCGAGCGGGGCACGCCAGAGGTTGAAAGTGACGGGCGATTTGAGCACAGGCCTTCCTTCGACCTCTATCTGCTCGAGGTTGCCCGTCAGCTTATTGATGACATAGCAGAAGTCCTTGCCGCTAATCTTGATTTGATTGTCGTCTTCCTGTGCACTGATGTTCTTCGACTCCATCCGTGGTTCAGGAGCCGGGATGTTCCACGACGAGAGTTCCAACTGGTCCCATGCCACCTCGTGTCCGGCCTTCGCCCAAATCTCGTCTTTCTTCAGCGCAGAGGTAATCGTGATGCGGTATTCCTTTCCTGGCACTATGGTAGGCTTATGGTATGGGATTCGGACCACCTGCCGCTGCTGAGGAGAGGTGGAGAACTGGATGTCGCCCTCCTCCACGATTTGGCCGTCGGCCATCAAAGCCCAGTGTGAGGCATACTGCGAGAGGTCGGTGAAGAACAGCCGGTTGGTCACCTCCACCTCGCCCGTCTCCGCATTGAGCAGACGGATGCTTACGGGCTGTGTGGTCCATTTCATCTGTTTCATCTCAGGCTGCACGGTGCGGTCGGGCCAGATGCTGCCATAGGTTCGCATGTTTCCGCCAATGGTATAGAAGGTGCCCTCGTCGCCACTGCTGTCGAACGTGAGGTAGAGCACGGCATCCTCGGCACGTCCCTCGCCATCGGCCATGCACTTATCGTAGATGGCCACATTGTCGATCTCGGCATCGGCAGTATAGATGGTCTGGGGGTCTTGGGCATGATTGCCGGCAAACCGTCCGATGTTGATGGGGTATGGGAAGTTGCTCAGCACGCCCCGCTCGCCACTCCGGTTGCCACGGCGGTTGTCGGCGGGCTCTTTCGCCACCGTCGGCTCAGTGCCTTTCAGTTGTCCGTCGATGTAGAGCCGCATTTCCTTGCCGTCCCACGAGGCGGTCACATGATGCCACTTGCCCATCCAGTCGGCGGGCAGGTCGACAGTGAGCGCATGCTTCACGCCAGAGTGCAGATAGAACTGCAGTTTGCTGTCTTCTTTCTGTACGACACCAAACTGCGTGTTGCCCTTCGTCACGTAAGGAGCGCCCTCGTATGTTCCGCTCAGTTTTCCAGGTTTCACATCGAAACTGATGGTCAGCGCATTCCCTGAAAGTTCCACATTGTTGCTACGATACACTTCCACCCATTCGTCGTGTCCGTTGAGGTGGAGCACCCCTTTCACAACCTTGGCATTGCCCATGAGGTGAACGGGCGTGGTGAAGGGCGAGCTGTCGGTCAGCGGGCGTATATGTTCGGTGAGTCCGGGATTGACAAAATCCCAGATGGCCCCACCCATGATCCGTGGATGACGGCGTATGACAGCCCAGTATTCGTCAAGGCCACCACCGGCATTGCCTGCCACCGACAAGTATTCGTCCATGAACGACGGGCGGGGGTCTTCGCTCTCAGGCACCATGGCCGTATTCATCTCCAGCTCATAGGGAGTGGGATAACGGGGGCCGATGATATCCTCGCCGGGATGGGCGTATGCATTGCCGCCATACATGAAATAGCGTGTGGGATCGTACTTCTTTCCCTCTTTCACCACCTCGGTGATGATGGGACCCTCGCCGCTCTCATTACCTGCGCTCCAGAACAGCACGCAAGGATGGTTGCGGTCGCGGAGCACCAACTGGCGCACACGCTCCAGATACATAGGCAGGAACCTCATGTCGTTGGAGATATACTCCGTGGCATGCGCCTCGTCGCCCGTCTCGTCGATGATGAAGAGGCCATACTCATCGGCCAGTTCCAGGTACTTGTTCACGGGAGGATAGTGTGAGGTGCGCACGCCGTTGAAGTTGTGCTGTTTCAGTATCTCCATATCTTTTCGTATGGTCTCCTCGTTCATGGCATGCCCCATCTCGGGGTGTTGCATGTGCGTATTGGTGGCATTCACCTTGATGGGCTGTCCGTTGAGGTAGAAGGTCTGATGCCTGATCTCTGTCTCCTTGAATCCCATCTTGCTTTCAATCTGCTGCACCACATTGCCCGACTCGTTGAGGAGTTCGAGTTTCAGCCGGTAGAGCACGGGAGTCTCGCAAGTCCACTTGTCGGGATTGGAGACAAGCGACGAGAACTCTACCGACTTCTTTCCCTTGCCGTCTATCGTGAAACGGTCGGAAAGCATCTCCTTCACCTTGTTGCCTTTCGAGTCGGCGAGTGTGGCACGCACGGCAAAGACATTGCGGCTGTCGTCATAGCTCTTCACATCTACATTCAACTTGAGCATGGCATCCCGGTATTGGTCGTCGAGGTCGGTGGTGACAAACCAGTCGAACAGCCGGGTCTTGGGTGTGGCATAGAGCGTCACATCGTCGAAGATGCCCGCCAGGCGCCAATAGTCCTGACCCTCAAGGTAGTAGCCGTCGCTATATTTCACCACGCACACGGCCAGCGTGTTCTTGCCAGGCCGCACGTAGGGTGTCACATCATACTCGGCAGGCTCCTGTCCTCCTTCATTATATCCCACCTGCTTGCCATTGATCCATACGAACGAAGCGCTTTGGGTCTTCTCCATTCGCAGGAATATCTGCTGCCCTTTCCAGGACGAGGGGATATTGAACGATTTCCGATATGCGCCAGTGGGGTTGTATTCTCTTGGCACATGGGGAGGATTGGCCTTGAAGGGAGCTGCCACGTTGCGGAACAGCGGGTCGCCGTAGCCCTCCATCTCCCAGTTGCTCGGCACATGGATGGTGCGCCACTTGCCATCCTTGAAGTTTGTCGCGAAGAAGTTCTGCGGCACCTCCTCGGGGGTGTCGGCAAAGAAAAAGCGCCAGTCGCCATTAAGCGACAAATGCTGTTCGGCCAGGTAGTAGGCGTGGCCCTCCTCCTGATTCTCCTCAAAGACAGAGGTGTTCTCGATATAATCATAGATATGCTCCAGATACTGGGCATTGGCTTGCAACGAACATGCTACAAGCAGGCAGGAAGTTAGTCGTTTGATATTCACGGTGTTGTCTTTAAAGTGGCTATAGCCAAAATGATGAAGAGAATGTATTGTGTGCGTTCTCATTTGCAAAGTTATTTAAAATATGCCAACATCGGAAGGATAATCTGTTTTTTTTTCAAGATTCGCGCAGGAATGTTTTTGTGGCTTGTGGGTAAAGAAAAGAGGGCGACTGACGTCGCCCACACGGTGGCTTTTTTATGCCTGCTCATACATCGCGCAAGCTGCGAGCGATAGAGCTTGCTCTAATTGCCGAGGCACCGCCGATGTTCATCATGCAAAGCATAATAAACCTCAAATCTCAAATCTCAAACCTCAAATCTCAAACCTCAAACATCAAACCTCAAATCTCAAACCTCAAACCTCAAACCTCAAACCTCAAACCTCAAACCTCAAATCTCAAACCTCAAACCTCAAATCTCAAACCTCAAACCTCAAACCTCAAATCTCAAACCTCAAACCTCAAACCTCAAATCTCAAATCTCAAATCTCAAATCTTTCTTGAAGAAAAGTGATTTTAAACGTTTTTCACTCATTCTTTCCTTAAGTCTCTGAAAAATGTTGTAACTTTGCACCCCTAAAGGGTTACCCTACCCTAACGACCAAGACGCCCTTATACCAAAAAAAGGAAACATTCGACGTAAGAAGAAAAAGGAACGAAGAAAAGTAACGAAAGGAAACGAAGAAGAAATGGAGAAAGAGCATAACAACACTTTCCAGATGATAGCCGACTACGAAGGTGATATCCGCCATCTGTTCGAGATGGCCCCCCAAGGCGAGGTGCCCATCCTCGCCACCCGCAACATGGTATTGTTTCCGGGCGTAATAGCCCCCATTCTGGTGGGCCGTCCGGCAAGTATCCGTCTTGTGAGGAAATTCCAGGAAGACTCCGACGCCATCATCGGCATATTCTGCCAGAAAGACCCATCAATGGACACCCCCTCGGGCAATGACCTTTATGAATACGGCGTCTACGCGAAGATTATCCGTGTGCTCGAGATGCCTGGTCCGTCGAACAACATCACGGCCATCGTGCAAGGTCTTGGCAAGTGCAGCCTGAAGGCGGTCACGAAATACCGCCCTTACCTGGTTGGCGAGACAGAGGGCGTGCTCGAACTGTTGCCCTCTGACGACGACCGTGAGTTCAATGCCGCTGTCGAGGATCTGAAGATGATGGCCATCGACTACATCAAGAAGAACGACGACATTCCCGACGAGTCGCAGTTTGCGCTTACCAACATCACCAACAGCGTGGTGCTGGTGAACTTCATCTGCTCGAACCTGCCTCTTGGCATCCCCGACAAGATGGAGTTGCTGAGGTGCGGTTCGACGAAAGACCGCGTGTTCAGTCTGCTCAAGGTGCTCCACAAGGAGACCCAGTTGCTCGAGTTGAAACAGAACATCCGCACCCGCACCCGCGAGGACATCGACGAGCAGCAGCGTGAGTACTTCCTCCAACAGCAGATCAAGAACATCAAGGAAGAGCTGGGCAACGGCGAGGGCTCGCCCGAGCGCATGGAACTGATGCGCCAGGCCCGCACGAAGAAATGGACGGAAGAGGTGGAGAACGTGTTCTTCAAGGAACTCGACAAACTCGACACGCTCAACCCTCAGAGTCCCGACTACAGCATACAGATGAACTATCTGCAGACAATGGTGAACCTGCCCTGGGGCGAGTATACCGTCGACGACATGAACCTGAAGCGTGCCCAGCGCATCCTGAACCACGACCACTACGGCATGGAGAAGGTGAAGGAACGCATACTGGAGCACATCGCCGTGCTGTCGCTCCGTGGCGACCTGAAATCGCCGATTATTTGCCTCTACGGTCCTCCGGGAGTGGGCAAGACCAGTCTGGGCAAGAGCATTGCCTCGGCCATGAAGCGCAAGTATGTGCGCATCTCGCTTGGCGGTCTGCACGACGAGTCGGAGATCCGTGGTCACCGCCGCACCTATGTGGGCGCCATGCCCGGCCGCATCATCAAGAGCATCCAGAAGGCCGGCTCGTCGAATCCCGTGTTCATTCTCGACGAGATTGACAAGGTGACCCAGCACACCATCAACGGCGACCCTGCCTCGGCCCTGCTCGAGGTGCTCGACCCCGAGCAGAACAACGCGTTCCACGACAACTACCTCGACATCGACTACGACTTGTCGAAGGTGCTGTTCATTGCCACCGCCAACGACCTGAACACCATTCCCCGTCCGCTGCTCGACCGTATGGAGATCATCGAGGTGAGTGGCTACATCACCGAGGAGAAGATCGAGATCGCCAAGCGCCACCTGGTGCCCCGCGAACTCGACGCCACCGGATTGTCGACCCTCGACGAGAAGCCACAGTTCAACAAGCAAGCCATAGAGAAGGTGATTGAGCAATACACCCGCGAGAGCGGCGTGCGCCAGTTGGAGAAGCAGATCAACAAGGCCTTCCGCAAGATGGCTTTCATCAAGGCCCGCGACGGCGAGCTGCCCTACACGAAGGTTACCCCCGACAAGTTGAACGACCTGCTTGGCCGTCCACCTTTCTACCGCGACATCTACCAGGGCAACGACTACGCCGGTGTGGTGACCGGTCTGGCCTGGACGAGCGTGGGTGGCGAGATTCTGTTTATCGAGACCTCGCTGAGCAAGGGCAAGGGCTCGAAGCTCACCCTCACCGGCAACCTGGGCGACGTGATGAAAGAGTCGGCCGTAATCGCCTTGGAGTATGTGAAGGCCCACATCGACCGCCTTGGCGTGGACTACCGTATCTTCGACCAGTGGAACATCCACATCCACGTGCCAGAGGGAGCCACCCCGAAAGACGGTCCGTCGGCAGGCATCACCATTGCCACCTCGATAGCCTCGGCGCTCACCCAGCGCAAGGTGCGCCGCAACACCGCCATGACCGGCGAGATCACCCTCCGCGGCAAGGTGCTGCCCGTGGGTGGCATCAAGGAAAAGATACTCGCCGCCAAGCGTGCCGGCATCACCGACATCGTGATGTGCCGCGACAACAAGAAAGACATCGACGAGATACCCGCCATCTACCTCAAGGGCGTGGAGTTCCACTATGTGGAGAACGTGCAGGACGTGTGGGATTTCGCCCTCACCGACGAGATGGTGTCGCACCCTGTGGAACTGAGTGTGGAACCTGAAAGCAGCGCCGCCCAATGACGTTCGACCTGGAAAAGACCCTCTCGGGGACCGATGCCCGTGCCGGTGTGCTGCACACCGACCATGGCGACATCCCCACCCCCATCTTCATGCCCGTGGGCACCTGCGGCAGTGTGAAGGGCGTGCACTTCAGCGAGTTGCGCGAGGACATTGGCGCCCGCATCATCCTGGGCAACACCTACCACCTGTATCTGCGCCCCGGTCTTGAGGTGCTGCGCGCCGCTGGCGGCCTTCACCGCTTCAACACATGGGACCGTCCTATCCTCACCGACTCGGGCGGTTTCCAGGTGTTCTCGCTCACCGGCATCCGCAAGTTGCGTGAAGAGGGTTGCGAGTTCCGCTCCCACATCGACGGTTCGAAGCACGTGTTCACCCCAGAGAACGTGATTGACACCCAGCGCGTGATAGGCGCCGACATCATGATGGCCTTCGACGAGTGTCCTCCTGGCGACAGCGACTACGCATACGCCAAGCGCAGTCTGGGCCTCACCCACCGCTGGCTCGACCGCTGCGTGCGCCGCATGAGCGAGACCGAGCCCCTCTATGGCCACAGCCAGAGCCTCTTCCCCATCGTGCAGGGCTGCACCTACAAAGACCTGCGCACCGAGTCGGCCAAATATGTGGCCGACAAAGGAGCCGACGGCTACGCCATTGGCGGTCTGGCCGTTGGCGAGCCCACCGAGGTGATGTATGAGATGATAGAGGTGGTGAACGGCATTCTGCCCACCGACCGTCCGCGCTACCTGATGGGTGTTGGCACGCCCCAGAACATCCTTGAGGCCATAGACCGCGGTGTAGACATGTTCGACTGCGTGATGCCCACCCGCAACGGCCGCAACGCCATGCTCTTCACCTATGAGGGCACCATGAACATGCGCAACAAGAAATGGGAGATGGACTTCAGTCCCATCGACCCTGACGGTTGCCGCACCGACCGCCTGCACAGCAAGGCCTACCTGCACCACCTGTTCAAGGCCCAGGAACTGCTTGCCATGCAGTTGGCCAGCATCCACAACCTGTCGTTCTACCTGCGCCTTGTGGGCGATGCCCGGCAGCATATCCTTGCCGGCGACTTCCCCACTTGGAAGCGCCAGGTAGTAGAACGCCTTGGAAGAAGAATATAACCCCTGCCCCATGAAGTATTCCACCATCCGCCGTCATCACAAGGCACTCAAACTGCTCCGCTCCACCCGCACAGTCGTGCGCAAGGTGTGGGGTGTGCTGCGCCTGCTGAGTCCGGCCCGCCTGATGAAGCGCATGGACTGGTATATCATCAAGAAGTTCATCGGCACCTACATCTACGCCATCATCCTGATTATCTCGATAGCGATCGTGTTCGACGTGAACGAGAACCTGGCCAAATTCTCACAATACAATGCGCCACTGAAGGCCATCGTGTTCGACTACTACGTGAATTTCGTGCCGTTCTACGCCAATCTGTTCAGTCCGCTATTCGTGTTTATCGCCGTGATTTTCTTCACGTCGAAGTTGGCCGGCAATTCCGAGATCATCTCCATTCTCGCCTCGGGCATGTCGTTCCGCCGCCTGATGCGCCCCTACATGGTGTCGTGCGTGCTCATCTCGCTCGTCACGTTCTACCTTGGAGCCTATGTGATACCCCATGGTACGGTGATACGCCAGAACTTCGAGACGATGTACAAGAACAAGAAGCGCAACACATCGGCCGAGAACGTGCAGTTGCAGGTGGGTCCGGGTGTGATTGCCTACATCCAGTATTACGACAACCGTCGGAAGAGCGGCTACGGTTTCTGCCTCGACAAGTTTGAGAACAAGAAACTGGTGAGCCACCTCTCGGCCTCCGAGATACAATACGACACCATCTCGGACAGCAAGTTCCACTGGCACATCACCAACTGGAAGGAGCGCCGTCTCCGCGGTCTGAGGGAGCAGATCACCGAGGGTGCCCGCAAAGACACCGTGATCATGATGGAGCCCACCGACCTGGTCTACTCTAAAGGCCAACAGGAGACATTCACCAGTCCAGAGTTGCGCGACTACATCTCGAAGCAGCAGTCGCGCGGTTCGGGCAATGTGGTGCAATACGAAGTGGAGTACCACAAGCGCATCGCGACGTCGTTTGCCTCGTTCATCCTCACCATCATTGGTGCCTCGCTCTCCTCCCGAAAGCGCAAGGGCGGTATGGGTCTCTACTTGGGTCTGGGCCTGGTGCTGAGTTTCACCTACATCATGCTACAGACGGTGTCGTCGACCTTCGCCATCAACACCGGATTCCCCCCGGTTGTGGCCGCCTGGCTGCCCAACATCGTGTTTGCGGTAGTGGCCTACTTCTGCTACCGCCATGCCCCCAATTAGTGAATTGATGGGGCGCAGGAGCATTGTGGGAAATACATTATTATATATTATAGGAGAGTAAGTTTCGCCAGTTTTTCGCCAGTCTCCTCTTCGTCGGGACGTCAATTAGGCTTTCAATTAGGCCCTCATTTAGGCCCTCTTTTAGGTCCTCTTTTAGGCCCTCTTTTAGGCCCTCTTTTAGGCCCTCCCCCAGCCCCTCCCATAGGGAGGGGGGATATAGAGAAAGACGTTTTGGGGGATATAGAGATAGAAGCGTTGGGAGGATATAGAGATAGAAGCATTGGGGGGATTTGGATAAAAGTGGTGTTGGGGTTGTGAGAACAAATGGGCAAGGGGGAAAGAATAAAAAAATAAGAAAAAAATGAGATTTGAAGAACTAAACTTGAATGACAACATACTCGATGCGCTCGATGACATGCGTTTTGAGACCTGCACTCCTATCCAGGAGGCATGTATCCCCGAGATACTCGACGGGCGCGACGTGATAGGCGTAGCCCAGACAGGCACCGGCAAGACCGCCGCCTATCTTCTCCCCATCCTCAGCCTCATCGACGACGGGTTCTATCCCGACGATGCCATCAACTGCATCATTATGAGTCCGACCCGCGAACTCGCCCAGCAGATAGACCAGGCGATGGAAGGCTTCGGCTACTATCTCGACGGCATCAGCAGTGTGGCCGTCTATGGCGGCAACGATGGAGGGCGCTACGACCAGGAGACCAAGGGCCTCACCCTGGGCGCCAACGTGGTGATAGCCACCCCCGGCCGCCTGATCAGCCATATCACGATGGGCCATGGCGACCTGAGCCGCCTTTCGTTTTTCGTTCTCGACGAAGCCGACCGTATGCTCGATATGGGTTTCAGCGAGGATATCCTGAAAATAGCCAGTTATCTGCCCCCCACCTGTCAGACCATCATGTTCTCGGCCACCATGCCCCAGAAGATTGAGCAGTTGGCCAAGAGCCTGCTGAAAGACCCCGTGGAAGTGAAGTTGGCCGTGAGCCGTCCGGCCGACAACATCCGCCAGGTGGCCTACGTGTGTCATGAGAATCAGAAACTGGGCATCATCCGCCACTTGTTCAAGAACAACGAACTGAGCCGCGTGATTGTGTTTGCCGGCTCCAAGCTCAAGGTGAAGGAAATCAACCGCTCGCTCAGGCAGATGCACATCAACTGTGGCGAGATGCACTCCGACCTGGACCAGAGCCAGCGCGACGATATGATGTACCGTTTCAAGAGCGGACAGGTAGACGTGCTCGTGGCCACCGACATCGTGGCGCGCGGCATCGACATCGACGATATCGCCACGGTGGTGAACTACGACGTGCCCCACGACTCGGAGGACTATGTGCACCGCATTGGCCGCACCGCCCGCGCCCAGCGCGACGGCAAGGCCATCACCCTGGTGCGCGGCCGCGAGATAGGCGACTTCATGCAAATAGAGAAATTCCTCGGCTATGCCGTAGACAAGTTGGAACTTCCTCCCGGACTCGGCGAGGCACCCGAATACAAGCCCATGGCCCGCACCGGACGCGGTGGTCGTGGTGGTCGTGGTGGTCGTGGTGGAAGGCCCGGCGGCAGAGGCGGTAATGGAAGAAAGCGTGGGGAAAATCAAGGCGGCAAGCCACAGGCTTCCAAAGGCGATGGCATGAACGGCCGGAAGGAGGAGAAAAAACGCCGCAGCCGCCGGCGCGGCAAAAAGCCATCGGGCGAAGGCAAAGGCACTCCACAGCAACCAGAATGAAAGATATCAGGCCCAAGGAGCACCCAAATGGAAAGCTTCAAGCCAGATAAATCATTCCAATTGGATGGTTTCAGACCAAATGAACCGTTCGGCATGAAAGCAGAAGTGCCGAAAAACCATCTTTCGTAACCAAAAGCCCTTAAAAATTTGCCTTTTTATTGTAAAATCGCAGAAAATCTTACTTTTTTCTGCGATTTTTTATTTTTTTCTTTCATTTTGTTTGTTGTTTCGAGAAAAACCTATAACTTTGCGCCCATAATGAAATAGGATAAGTGTAATTATACAACAATTTAAAGTAAAAAGATTATGATCGCATCGAAAGTAGTGGAAGATCTTCAGCAGAGATTCCCGAATGAGCCCGAGTACATTCAGGCAGTGAGCCAAGTATTAGGCACCATCGAAGAAGAGTACAACAAGCACCCCGAGTTTGAGCGCGCCAATCTGATTGAGCGTCTCTGCATCCCCGACCGCATCATCAGTTTCCGTGTGACATGGACCGACGACAAGGGCAATGTGCAGACCAACATGGGTTATCGCATCCAGCACAACAACGTGATTGGCCCGTACAAAGGTGGTATCCGTTACCATGCTTCCGTGAATCTCTCGATCCTGAAGTTCCTTGCTTTCGAGCAGACATTCAAGAATTCGCTCACCACACTTCCTATGGGTGGTGCCAAGGGCGGTAGCGACTTCTCGCCCCGTGGCAAGAGCAACGCCGAGGTGATGCGTTTCTGCCAGGCCTTTATGACTGAACTCTACCGCCACGTAGGTCCCGACGAGGACGTTCCCGCTGGAGATATCGGTGTTGGCGGCCGCGAGGTAGGCTATATGTTTGGTATGTACAAGAAACTCACCCACACCTTCACGGGCATGCTCACCGGCAAGGGTCTGGAGTTTGGCGGTTCGCTGATTCGTCCGGAGGCCACCGGTTATGGCAACGTGTACTTCCTCCAGAACATGCTGAAGACCCGCGGTCTGGACCTGAAGGGCAAGACTGTGTTGGTATCGGGTGCCGGCAACGTTGCCCAGTATACCGTAGAGAAGTGCATTGAGCTGGGCGCCAAGGTGCTGACCATGTCGGACAGCGACGGTTACATCTACGATCCCGATGGCATCGACCAAGAGAAACTCGAGTGGATCAAGGAACTGAAGAACGTAGAGCGTGGCCGTATCCGCGAGTACGCCGAGGAATATGGCGTGAAATATGTAGACGGTGGTGCCAAGCCCTGGTTTGAGAAAGCCGACATTGCCCTTCCCTCTGCCACCCAGAACGAGATCAACGGCGAGGCCGCCAAGGCATTGGTCGAGAACGGCGTGATTGCCGTGAGCGAGGGTGCCAACATGCCTTCCACCCCCGAGGCCATCAAGATATTCCAGGATGCCAAGATACTCTACTCTCCCGGAAAGGCAGCCAACGCTGGTGGTGTGGCCGTATCGGGTCTTGAGATGAGCCAGAACTCGGAGCGTCTGCGCTGGAGCCGCGAGGAAGTGGATGCCAAGCTTCACGACATCATGAACGACATCCATGCCAACTGCGTGAAGTATGGTACCGAGGCCGATGGCTACATCAACTATGTGAAGGGTGCCAACGTAGCAGGCTTCCTGAAAGTGGCCAAGGCCATGATGGCACAAGGTATTGTATAAACTATTGATCCCCATAAAAAAATCCCCGCCCTTAATGGGTGGGGATTTTTTTTATGGGGTAATGGGGGTAATGGGCTTTGTGGGCTGGATGGGCATGATGGGCATAATGGGCATGATGGGCATTGCCCAATCGAGAGAGGGTTTTAGGCCTCTGCTTCTCCGGCTTCTTGTGCTTCTTTCTTGCGGTGCTCGTTGAGGAAATCCTCTACTTCGGTAAGCTCGTCCTCGTCGAACCACTCACTGAGTTTGTCGTAAGCCTTCTGTTTCACATCTTCGGGCACGTCGACCCAGATTTTGTTGATGACATAGACCAGCACGGTAAGGTCTTCGGAGAGTCCCACGATGGGTATGGCATCGGGGATGACATCGAGCGGGCTGATGAGATAGCCAAGAGCCCCCACGATGATGGCCTTGTCTTTCACCGACACCTCTTTGCTCTGAAGCGTATAGAACAGCACCAAAGCCACATAGACGAGTTTTGCTCCCGCCCTTTTTGCTACTCTGGATATTTTCTCGACAAATCCCTTGGATGAGAACTTGTCGGAGTATGACATAAAATCGGGTAATTCCATATTACAGTTTTTTAGATGACAAACAATTTGGTATTATTCACCCTAGAAAACGCGACAAAATTACGGTTTTTTTTCAATTAGGCAAAATTTTATTTGGAAGAAAGGACAAAATCACGTAACTTCGCAAGAAAATATTACAAGATGGCATACGAAATAGATGACATGGAACACCAGGTGCGGAAAATCATCGCACAAAACCGCGAGGTGGCAGGGTTCCCCCAATTAGACGACTATGGAGTGAGCGAGGACGAGTTCGACGATTACCTGTTCTACAAGCAGGCCGTCATCGACGATGTCGACTCCCTTCGCCGCAAGTACACCGTCTACTCAGTGATATTCATCCTCCCCTTCGTGGTGATGGCGTTTTTCAAGACCACCATTACGAATTCCCTCATTGCCATGGGTATAGGTTTTGTGCTCTGCATACTCTACTACCTGCTCACCATTCTGATTCACAAGATCAGGATGAGCCGTCTGAACAACGAGGCTATAGAGCGCTACATCGCCGACGTGATGAAGTTCAAAGCTCCATGATGGGCACCTGACGCAACTCCTTGATATATTTCTCTCTGAGGCTGACCACCTCTTTCCATTTCTCCGATTCCATCGAAGGCCACTCGTCGTTGTCTTTCCACGACACACCGGCGGCCTCGAGGCGTTCGACCATTGCTCCCACGGTGATATTGCCGAGCGTCTCGGCAGGTTTGTAGGCCGGTTCCACGTCTTTTCCTCCCCCCGACACATCGTCGACAAGATTGGCCGTCTTCAGGTTGTGAAGCAACGTGGAAACCACACGCATGGGCATCTCGGTTTGCAGATGCAACTGCTTGACAGAGACGGGCTTGCAGTATTCCTCACTGAACTTCTTGCAGATGATGTTGAGCAGCCATGCCGAGGCCATGATTTTGTATTTGTGGCTCACCACTATCTCGCTGTTGAGGAACGCCAGGTCTTCCAAATTTTGGTTGGTATAGCACAATTGTGCCCCGAAGAGGCAGATAATCCATGATATCTGCATCCAAAGCATGAAGAGCGGCAAGGCTGCGAACGACCCATAGATGGCATTGTAGCTCGATACCCATATCTGCGAGTGGATGTAGAACAGCTGCAGCACCTGCATGGCCACACCCGCGATGATACCCGGCAGCACCACGCTGCTGAACTTCACCTTGGTGTTGGGCAGCAGCATGTAAATGGCGATGAACACCGCCGACATCACGATATATGGCACCACCTTGAAGGCAAACTTCACCAGAGGCGCCACCAAAGTTCCCATCTGCGCCGTATAGGTAGAGACGAAGATCGACAGGCCCGACGTTAACACCACCACGATGGGCAATAGAAAGAAGAAAGCCGTATAGTCGACAAGGTTTCGCAGCAATCCCTTTGAGTTATCGACGCCCCAGATGTCGTTGAATGTGGTCTCCACATTGTCGATGAGCATGAACACCGTAAAGAGCATGACGATAAGTCCGAATCCCAGTATCACGCCACTCCTCACATGCACGAGATAGGAATTGACGAACCCCACGATGATATCGGCCACCTGCGGCTGACTGGATAGCAAGTCGCGGAACCAGAGTTCGATATACATATTGAACCCGAAGCCCCTTGCTATGGCAAAGACCACGGCCACCATGGGCACGAGAGCAAGCATGGTGGAATAAGTGAGTGCCGATGCCGCCCTGGTGATGCGCCTTGTGGTGAAAGCCTTGATTGCGAGCAGCAAAATCTTGAGCACTTTCACCATAAGGTAGACCACAGGAGAGACGTCATTTTTCTTGATTTTCCAGACTCCCACCGTGAAGAAATCGATGATTTTTCTAATCCAATTCATCTGGCTTGAGGAATGAGAAAAAAGAAGCAGGGTTCCTATAAGCCGGGTTCTGTGTTGCGGTGCGAGCACCACAATGCCTGTCATTTGTCTAGGCCTCGGGTCACCCCTCGGCTCAAGCGTTCTACCCTCCATCGGAGTGAGTCGGGCGGGCAACCCTCAGACGATGGTATACGCGAACTTGCAGCTCCCAGTAGTCACAGCGCCGTCGGTCACCCGGCCGGCCGGTGGTCTCTTACACCGCCTTCTCACCCTTACCCGCCGAGGCGGGCGGTCGTTCTCTTCTGACCCCACCTACCATTTCTGATAGCTTCAATTTCTGAAGTGGGACACCCTGTGCTGCCCGGACTTTCCTCTCGCATCATGAGATGCCAGCGACAAGCCGGAGCCCTGCTTCGCTGCAAAGGTACGATTAAGTGAGCGAAATGCCAAATTTATTTGAGCATTTCCGAACGGAAGTACCTTCGAGCGAAGCTCAAAGCTTAGTGCAAACCGAGCGGAATGCAAAATATATCGAAGAATATTTTGCTTTTCCGAGAAAAGGACTGACCTCTATATAAAATATAACCTCGAATAACGAATAGCCAAGCCTGCGGCTTGGATGTTCCAACCCTTCCCACCTTCCCTTCATAAGGGAAGGCCTCGACCCCATCCCAAGGCCCTTCCCCTCTCCAGGGGAAGGGATGCAACCGCTCCCTATCTGGTCGCTCGGACACTAAGGTATCCGCGACCCATCAAAGGGCCGCGGGGAGATTCCTTACGCAACAGAGTTGCGATTGTTTATGCGGGCTTCGCCCGCCATCCCTATACCTTAGTCGTGTAAAAGGATTATCGTAGCATCGAAATGCCAAATTTATGGTGATTTGTTTTCTCATGCGCGGGGATTTCACTACATTTGCCACATTATTTCATGACGTATGGAAACGATACAATATATAATAGTGGGTATTGTGGTTGTGGCTGCGGTAGCCTATCTGGCTTGGCGCTCGTGGCAATCGCTGTCGGGACGGGGCGACCCCTGCGCCGGATGCGAGGGATGCGCGCTGAAAGACCTGAAACGCCAGAGTGAATGTGGGAAAATCGCAGGCACTGGTGGCGCGAAGAAAAAAAAGGAGGAAAAATTTGGAGAAAAGGAATAAAAGCAGTACCTTTGCATTCGCATTCAGAAAATGGTGCGTTGGATGAGTGGCTTAGTCAACGGTCTGCAAAACCGTCTACGGCGGTTCGAATCCGCCACGCACCTCCTGATTTTCGCCAGCCATAAGGCTGGCGATTTTTGTTTCCGGTACAAAAATTTCATCGCACCGGTTGTATTATCCCAATCATCATTGAGCAATTATTAGTTCGTTTTTTTGCTTTTCTCATTTTATTTTCTTTACTTTGTCGCTTGATGAACGCATGGGCCATTCGCAAGTGCACCAGACGCCCTGCACGGCACCTAAATGATTTGTCATGATGAAAACCTACAAGAGACTGACCATATTCCTAGCCTTCGTCCTACTGCCGTTGGCGGCCATCGCACAAGAGTTGCTGGTGGGCACCTACAATATCCGCAACAAGAACGAGGGCGACTCGCTGAGAGGCGAGGTATGGTCGAAGCGATGCCAAGTGCTCTGCGACCAAGTCAACTTCATGGCCCCTGCTGTTTTCGGCACCCAGGAGGTGCTGCACGGTCAGCTTTCCGACATGAAGGGCATGCTCAACGGATACGACTATATCGGCGTGGGACGGGACGACGGCAAGGAAGCCGGCGAATACGCCGCCATCTTCTACCAGAAAGACCGTCTGCACCTGCTCGACGAGGGAAATTTCTGGCTCAACGAGACCCCCGACGTTCCCAAACTAGGCTGGGATGCCGCCTGCATCCGCATCTGCACCTGGGGCAAATTCGTTGACTCGCTGACGACGAAGGAATTCTATTTCTTCAACCTGCACATGGACCATGTGGGCAAGGTGGCCCGCCGTGAGGGAGCACGCCTTGTGGTGAGCAAGATTGAAGAGATTGCCGATGGCGCCCCCGTGATTCTCACAGGCGATTTCAACGTCGACCAGACCGACGAGATATACAGCATCTTCACCGAGTCGGGCATACTGAAGGACTCCTACGTCTGCGCACCCGTCCGCTTTGCGGAGAACGGCACATTCAACAGTTTCAATCCGCGGTTGAGAACGGAGAGCCGCATCGACCATGTGTTTGTGTCGCTGCCCATCGATGTGAGGGCATACGGTATGCTCACCGACAACTACTGGACTCCACAGCAGACCGAGGAACAGAAAGGCAACGACGCTCCCACCGAACTGTCGTTCCGCGAGGGGGTGATACGCCTCCCGTCAGACCACTATCCCGTATTCGTGCGCCTGCATCTGCCATGACGGGAAACATCAACTCATCTCTGTATAGTGGAAGAAGTTCAGGAGTTCAGACATTACCATAGCCAACAACCAAATAGCAACACCAAAACTCAGGAATATGAAAAAGAGAATGATACTATTGCTGTGCCTCTCAGCCTTTCTGCAAATAGGTTGGGCACAGAACACGATGGAAAGCATCCGCCAGCGCTATTCGGACATCAAGGACTACATCGCCACCCATACCGGCGACAACAAGAACGACGGAGCCGAATGGGGCGAATACTACCATGTGGTAGCGCGACAATTCCTCCCCGGCACCGGAGGCCATCAAGAAGATGTGTATATGTACTTCGACGAGCGCGAGGAGGAGAAGATCTATCCCTCACACTACCTGACTTTCGCCACGAGCCGATACAATTTCTCAGCAAGAGAATACTATGAGGAGTATCTGTACGACAAGGACGGGAAGGTGGCTTTCGTCTATGTGCACGACCCATCCACGTCGTTCGACGAGGGCACCGACGACAAGGAGTATGAGATGAGATTCTATCTGAACAAGGGCAAACTGATCAGGAGCATCATCAAGAACCGCGATTTTGGCCAGGGAGAATACAAGGAAGTATTCTCTGGCGCGAATCTTGAAAGAAAATACGCCCCGGCATATACCCTCTATCTAGAGAAAGCAGAGAAAATCCGCCAGATGTTCATCTCCATCGAAAAGGAAGCCTACGACTACACGGATTGAACGGAACCGACGGCAGACGAACAAAAAAAACATAGCCCATACACGAAATGAGAAGAAGAACCATCATATTCTCAGTGCTCTACACAGCAATGATAGCCTTCACGAACTCGCTGATGAGTGAGTTGCAAAAACGGGAAGCCGAAGCAGGTCGCAGAAGATGAAATCGGCGACTCGGAAGTAATATGCTGCTGTCCGCCCACCGCCCTTCTGCAGCCTTTCAACAGTTTCACCGAGGAAGAGGCAAGGGCCATGATACCCTATATGAAAAAACTGATAAAAGAGGGCACAGGACTGGAGCTTGACTTTGATGTCTTGCCGCGCATCATATTGGCCGACAGCATGAAGAACGACATCTTCACCCGCTACAGGGCCGACAGGATTATCCCTTCGCGAAAGGACAACCACCATGGCGTAGTGGTTGGACTGCTGCATGACGACATCTCATGCACCTACAAAGGAAAGAAAGACTGGGGAGTATTGGGGCTATCACTCATTCCAAAATACAAGAACTGCGTGGCCTCCGACTTCCGACTGAAGCACAAGAAGAGAGACTTATGGAAAGTGGCCACCCACGAATTCTTCCATGCCGTTTGCAATATGCACCATTGTCCGAACGACGCCCCCCGCTGCATCATGAAGGACGCCAAAGGGCATGCCGACTTCTCGAACAAGGAGCATATGTGCAAGACTTGCAGGGAGTTATGCCATCTTTGACGGACAGTCATTCCGGCCTTTCCCGACCATATAAGTGCCCTACCCTACCTGGCGCTTTTTACCAGCCATAGGCTCATCCTTTATCATGCACGGCCTTCTCGAGTTCTTTGCGGAGCATTTCCTTATCGAATGTGAACACATGACCAAAGAGTCCCACGGAGAGCAGTTTGTCCTGTCCTCCGATTCGGGCGTGGGTTGTATTGAAGAAGATGTAGTTTGACACCTCGAGTTTGTAGGTGAGCACCCCCTCGATGGTTTTGGTAAGCACTTTCTTGCCCGCCCGGGTGACACCATTGTCGGCAATGCCCATATTGGCGGCTTCCTCGTCCACATATTCGTTGATGGCCTTCATCATGGTCTCCCTATGCGTTTTCTTGTCGGGAACGGTGAGTGCCATCACCACTGCCACTGCCAAGATGACGATAATGGCGATCAGTTTCTTCATAGTCCTTACATTTATTAATCGAACATACTAGCGGCAAAGATACGATTAAGCGAGGAAAATGCAAAATATTTTTTTGCATTTTCGAGCGTGAGTACCTTCGCCACGAAGTGGCAAAGATACGATTAAGCGAGGAAAATGCAAAGAAAAATCTATTTTTCTTTGCACAGCCGAGGTGCACAGCGACCTCTTCTTGAAACGCACCCTCGGTTGGCTGTGTAGAATGTAGTGACAAAACAACAATGTATTGACTGGGGTGGTTAGTCGGAAACGATTAACCACCCTGTTTTTTTGTGTCAAAAGCAGGCTGGACATACAGCTTTTACACCAAAAACAAGTTTTTTTGAAAAAAAACACGGAAAAACTTGCACGGGATAAAAAAAAGCACTACCTTTGCATCCGCATTTGAGAGAAAATGCTGCGGTAAGAAAACCGGAAAGGAAGTTTGGGTGAGTGGCTGAAACCAGCAGTTTGCTAAACTGCCGTACGGGTTACCGTACCGGGGGTTCGAATCCCCCAGCTTCCGCAAGGTTTCTTGCGAAGGACAAAGGAAAATGGTGGATTCATCTAATGGTTAGGATACAAGATTCTCAATCTTGGCATAGGGGTTCGATTCCCCTATCCACTACGAAAGGGGCTACAAGGCTCCTTTTTTAATGCGTTGAAAAAACCGGGAGTTTTCGAGAAAAGCGACTGATTTATAATCACTTAGAAGATTTGAACCTACTACTATGTGCGTTGAGATAACTCTTTATAAAACGGAATCCATGTAAAAGTCATATCTTGTTTTGCTTTAGTTACATATTGTCAATTTCATTCATAATGCGCTCTGTCTGCTGCAGCACGTAGATAATGCGCTGATAGTGCTTCACATCTTCGAAAAGGAGAGTAAGACCTTTGCGGTCTTTGAGCCATTTTTGAGCGGGCTGGTAGCCACCAATGTAAAAGTTCCAGGCTGATTCGGGCACACCCTCGAAGTATTGGTCACTATTGATATAGACGCGGTTATCCTGCCAGCGATAGCAATCGACTTGCATAGTGCCAGCCGCGGGGAAGGATACTCCTGTCTTTGGGGGCAAATCCTCCATCAGGTGTAACAGGCGCAGTTCTTCGCCTTTTTCCACCAAATCACGGAATTTTTCCCAATCCGTCGGATAAGGTATGCGGGGGAAGTCTATCTTCAGGAATTCCTTGTAACGTTCTCGATATGATGGTCTGTGTAGCACAGCATAAATATAATCAAAGAGGTCTTGCGGATAAAGAACGCCATTGTATTCTGACGTTGGGTCAACCAAGATGTTATCATCATAGCATGGGAGGTAGTTCAACCCCTTGGCAATACTTTCATACAAGTCTGTATTGAAGTTGACAATGCGCTCTTCTTTCCCCATGTTTTCTGTGTAGATGTAGAGAGGGAAAACGGTTATATCATCATTTGATGATATGTAAGACTTATCAGCTATACCATTTGAAATGAAGTAGGTTTCCTCGTAACGTCTGTTGTTTCTCACTAAACACAAACTTACATTGGGATGAATCATATGACACATGACATCAAAACGAGGATACCCCATAATACCCTTTGTTTTGCCAGTATAGTTGATGTATCGTGTATCCAATGGACGATATGAAATTTTGGTTGCAATAATAGGATTCGTTTGCAAATCCTTTTGAGCAAGCAGGACTTGCCAATCTCTAGAATCTTTGGTATGATATTTTTCAATCAATTCAGATATGCTCAATTCCCTAAAATCTTTAAGAACTAACAATCTGTCTTCATCAGTAAAATGAATATTCAAACTATCACGTTCTGTCTTCGAGCCTGCATTACATATATAAAAGAGTTCCTTGACAGCAAAACCCTTTTCGTATTCTTCTTGTAAGGCAAAATCTTTGGGGACAAAGAAAAATTGAGGAGCTTGTGGTTTCAGTAGTTTCCATGCAACAGATTCTAGAGAGTTTTCATTTAGGAAGTGGTATTTTTCTTCTCTTGGGCCATAAAGATCAAAATGATAAACTTGAGCTTGTGTATTGCTACTGACTGTTGTCTTTACTAAGATATTTATGCTGACACCTTGCATAATATCAAATACGTTTTCGTCTTTGTTTCCATCTGGTGTTGTTTCTTTCTTACGACTGTTGCCATGCAGGTCAAGAACATAGATTATATCAAAGGCGCGCATCAACTCCTTACGGATTTGACGATGTATAACTCCATCAATAAAACCATTGTTGCTGATATAGGCCAATATGCCTGAATTATTCTTCTCAACATAGTATTGCCCCAGTCGCATAAATTTGATGTAGTCATCAGATAATGGTTGGATGTTACGCTCGTTAAGACCCTTCTTATAGTCCTCAAGCAATTTGTTTATCCATTCTCCATTATTCTGACTACTAATGCTATACGGTGGATTGCCAATCATCACCATAACAGGGCTGTCGCGTTTGATGACGTTGGCCTCCGTAGCCTCACGGCTCAACCATTGAGAGAAAAGGGTGCGAGGCTCGTTGTCACTTTCTTCGAGCGAATTGGTCAGATAGACTTTCAATCGCTTGTCCGACTTATGCTGATAACCCGTCTCTGAAAGCAACATATCCAATTTAAGATGGGCGACAGCATACGAGGCCATCAGAATCTCGAAACCATTCAGACGAGGCAAAAGGTGCTGTTCAACATACTGCTGCCAAATGCCTTGATTGTCACGATAGCGGTCATATATATGGTTCACCACTTCAGCCAAGAACGTACCTGTACCTGTGGCTGGGTCGAGTATCTGCACACGATGAAAGCGGCGTTTCACATGTTTCATGCCATCAGACGTCCTTCTGTCTATGCTTTGCTCAGCCGAAACAGTTTTTTCTATCATTGAATAATCTGCCAAGCCTTCTGACAATCCAAACTCTTTCTGAAGGATCTCATCAACAGCCCTTACAATAAAGCCTACAACTGGTTGGGGCGTGTACCAAACACCCTTAGACTTACGCAACTTTGGATTGTACTCAGACAGGAAATCCTCGTAGAAGTGAATCATGGGGTCGTGATGCAGCATGTTGGTGCTGTAACTCTTCATGATTTTCTTTAGGTCAGTGGCTTGGAAGACAGTCACCAGATCATCTACCACCCACATTATACGCTCATCAAGGTCATTTCCTGCCAAGTTGTTGAAGATCTGTCGAAGGAATGGATTGGTCTTTGGGATTAGTCTTGCTGCCTCCTCTCGGCTGAAATCCTCGGGTGTATCATCATGCAAACGGGCAGCAAACATCCCGTAGGCGATGGTCTGGGCATAGATGTCGGCAAAATCCTCTTTCTTCAATTCGTGTATGAGGATATCCTTGAAAGCCTTATATTGTCCTTGTAGATTATCGTTCTCATAACTATGAGTCTCATCGTTCATGGCAGTCTCTATGATATTGGCTAACAGACGAGCCTTACCAGCCATCTGTTTTGCCAAACGAGGCGCAGATGTGATGCTCTGGATGGCAGAAGAGCCCAAATGCTGAATTATAGCGACGAACTTGTCTTCTGCCTCATCTATGCCTACAATCTTGTCACCCTTCGTCTCTGCTATCCTCACGCTATCCACGAACTCGCCATGTTCATATAGATGGAAGTCCAGGTAGTCGGTAAAGATGATATAGTCGAGAGCCTGCTTATAGCGGTCGAACTGCTCCTTATGTCCATTCTTGTTGCGCCCGTCCAGGTCGTTGTCGTTTACATCCTTTGCCTCCACGAAGAACACAGGCAGGTGGTCTTTCTCTCTTTGGATGATGTAGTCAGGTGCTCCACACTCAAAATGTGCGGGCTCGTTAGTCACCACCATCTTTGGCAGCAGGCTCTGCAACAGGTCTTTCAGCGCAGGGCGATAGGAATGTTCACGAGCAATACCCGTCTTGTACTGCTTATTCAGTTCACCAATATATAGTTTAAGACAGTCCGTTTTCATAACCTCATATTAAATTTCATTGAAACCTATAACTCCCTCACATCCTCTTTGAAGAAGTTTGGCGATATCAAAGAGATGTTCTACGAAGGCATGGATCTTGTAAGTAGCATTCAATGCGCAAATATATACAATAAATGCGACATTTGTAACAAAGTCCTCACATTTTACACATCTGTTATATGAGGAAATTGAACTGTTGTTCGAGTCGTCTGACCCCATCGATCTTGATGAACTGAATGTGAAACTTTCCGACCGCGGTTATACCGCCCGATCTTTAGTGCAAGATATTGCCGAAGCATTATATCAGGCCGGAGGTGGACAATAGACTAAAGAAGCGTGGTGTTCTTCAAGGAAGTCTGCGCCCGGGATTTACCTTTTTATAGGTATCTCTTTTCTCTCTCCTTCACCACTGACGAGTGTAATGAGGTGGTCGCCAGGCTCAAGGTTGATGTAGGCGCAGGGATTACCGCTGACATCGATTCCGTCGATATGGGTCAGGCGGTCGCCCAAACGTACCCCCTGGGCATAGGCACGGCTCTTGCTCCATACAAGGGAAACATAGAGGTTATCGTCATTACGGGGCATCATCACAAAATCTTTGAACGTGTTTCCCACCGTCACACCGTTGTCAAAATGATACGGGCGGAAAATCATCTTGTGTGTGTTGTAATCGATGACCATCGTTCCGAACTTCAAGATAGAACTGCCCAGGACAAAATCATTGGCAGATTGCATGTTGGTGGTCACCTGGCGGAACACGCAATCGCCGACACGAAGACTGTCCATACAAAGCATCATCAGGCGGTCGTCATTGGTCTTGCCGTAGATGCCGGCAGTGATGCTCCCCATGGCTGTGTCAAGGGTGTCGGCCTCGGTGATGTCTTTGCTACGCACATCGAGGAAGCCAGGAAAGCCCGTGTCAAACATACACCAACGTGTTTTGTCTGCACGGGTCGAGACCTGCAGATATGGTACCCGCACTTCTTCTTTAAACGGAATACGGAAGCCCTCTTCATGGTCGAAGATGCCCTGCTGGTCGGAGATGACCAAGATTCCCCTCTCGGTATCAATCTTCACGGCCCGGTGTTTCGAGACAAGGTCGCTTCCGATGCAACCGACAATCTGCAGACAGTCGTATTCGGTATTCACCATGCTCCGAACGGGAGTGAGGACAACCCTGTAGTTGCTTACTGTTATATGCCCGATATGCATTTCTGGGATGCGTTTCACGCCAGTCAGATGTACAAGATTGGCCGCATCATTGACGATAGTGAAACCAAACTTTTTTTTCAACTTGACGGCGCGGTCGGTGAACATCAGTCCCACGCTACAGCCTGTGTCGAATATGAACTGATGGGTACGCCCCTCTATCTCCACAGGGATGATGATTCTGCCACGACGGAATTCGATGGGGATGGTGTCGCAGAAATTTTTCTCCTTGATACGCATCCTGGAGATATACTGGGCACTGGCAGGCAAAGCCATGCCAAACGCCAGCATCAATAAAATGATGTGCGATGCTGTGTGTCTATGGAGCAAACTTCTTATAAGCAATCTTTTTCTGATAAGCATAGTTATGGAATATGCATACGTTTTATTGGGCAACTAAGGTATAAAAACATATCCATTTTGCCGAATATAGCACAATGGCTCCACCATCGGATGGCTATTTCTTTTTGCACCATGTATTGGCAAGCACCAAGCCGATGATTGTCAACAAGATGACACAGAAGGCCATGAAAAGGTGGAGGCTGGCGTCTCCTTCCATTCCGATGAAGAAAGGCAGGCCGATCAATACCAGAGTCAAGATGCAAATGCCTGCCACAACTATCCGCAGCCGCCTCACATTCACCTCACGCCGTTCCTCCTCACTGGCGGTGTTGTAACCCGCAATGAGGTTGTCGCCTTTTCCCGACAGGATAACCATGCCGAGGGCAAACATGATAACGATGAGAACAATGGCTACTATCAACTTTTATCGTTTTGGTGTCAATAATATGGCACGAGGCACACTCTTACAAAATCGTCACAAAGATATCAACTTCTTTTTAATAAAACAAGTAAAGCGCCATTGGATTTCGCCGACGACATGTGAGGCTATTAGGAAAAAAACATTATCTTTGCAAGATAGAATCAAAACCTTATCCGAGAAGACATGAAGCATACATTATTGACCTTAGTGATTGCACTCTTGCTGCCGACCGCCATGATGGCGAAAAAACCAAAGAAAATCACCCTAAGCAAAGACGAATTCATCAACGAGCTGATGTCGCGCATGACCCTTGAGGAGAAAATCGGTCA
>Ga0256407_10003313_pt1 | contig 28819 bp, 14 predicted proteins | sample RumenRJG_04DNA_FD_193489 | JGI IMG/M metagenome (GOLD analysis project Ga0256407, IMG submission 193489) | Bovine rumen microbial communities from Lethbridge, Alberta, Canada - RJG_04 | ecosystem: Host-associated > Mammals > Digestive system > Stomach > Rumen | place: Canada: Alberta...
CACATACAAAGATACGAAAAAATATGCACATCTGCAACTTTATTTAGTTAATTAATGTATTGATTATTAACCAGATAGTTAATTCTTTACAATAAAAATCCACCACCTAAATTGACGCAGAGCCGAATGAGAGAAGGCTGGCGCAGTATGAGGGAATTAATGAGAAAAAGAGAGATTTGCTACTTGCGTAGCATTAGAAAAAGCGCGATTGGCTGGAGCGTAAGCGACATTTCTCAAATTTCTTCCCTATGGTCAGAGGGTCTTCGACAAATCTCTCATTAATTCAAAATATTGCTGTCCGGTAAAAACAAAAACCAGAAAAAAACATTTATGTTCTAAAAGGCTTGCAGCCTTCATAATGTATTGCTTGTCTGAAAGCCTATGTAAGCCTTTGGGGCTTCCAGTCTTTCATCCAACCTATCCATTCCCCTCTGCGAGGGTTGGAACATAAATGAAAAAACATAAAAAAGCCAATCACAACCTTATGCTGATGGTTATATGCTTTTTCCTGTTTTTTACCTTAATGTCTTGCCGTAGGCCTGATATGTGGATTTTTTTCGGGAAGCCCAAGGGCTTACCAGAAAAAAGAAATACGCATAGCAGCAAGAGGCGAGGAACGAGACTCTAAGACATTAAGGGGTTTTTATTGTTTTTGTATTATTCATAGGCTTACCAAGATTCAATTTCTTGATGAAAGGTAAGTTACAGAGGTTTATCGGACAGTAATAAATTCAAAAAAAGAAATTCTCAAAATCTCTAATTCTTGACATTTTTTTTAGCGGACAGTAATAAAAAGAAACGAAATTTCCGTGTTGAATAAAAACTTTGCGTCTCTGCGTCTTTGCGTTTGAAAAAAAGAAGGGAAACGGATTTATCTGAAATTAATTAACGTCAGTACGATGAATTAATCATATAGCAGCAAGCTGCAAAATCCACTGCGTGGGGCTACACGAATTTCCGTGAATTAACCGTGAATTTTTCGTAAATTTCTAAGCAAATGTATTGAATAAAGAAAAATTCACGATAATTTGCGGCTAATTCACGGATAATTCACGTAGCCAAGCGCAGCTTTTTTTTCGTCGAACTCACGTTAATTACGAATTACTAATGACGAATTACCTATTTTGCACTTATCGCGCCAGCTATCAGATAAATCAGATACATCCGTTTCCCTTATCATGATTTGCGAGGGCTTAAATTTCAGCCGTCGTCAAGAATCTACGAAATTCCTAATCTCGGTATGTCAGCCGAACGTCGTTCCGACAAACGCAGACGCGCAAAGACATGATTTTCAATCATTCATTTTATGCCATATTGGCAATTTTAGGTCTATTGAAGACCATTTTCAATTTATTGGAATGGCAATTCCAATAAATATTTTCTATTCTTTGATTTAAAGAAAATATTTGAATATGTCCCATATTCAAATAGAAAATTTGGCTCAATGCCCTAAAATTGCCAATACGGCATAAAATAAAATATAAAATTAAAAAGAAAAAGGGAAACGGATTTATCTGATGTATCTGATAGCTGGCGCAATACGCATCACGCTAATTTTCAGATAAAACAGACAAATCCGTTTCCCTTAAAAAATTACTGAATTAATTTCTTCGCAAGGCTCAGGCGCTACGCGGAGTCCTCCTAATTTAACGTGAGTTCGACGAAATATAGTTTTTCTTATTTTCCACTGCGTGGAGCTACGTAAATTTCCGTGAATTAAACGTGAATTTTCCGGAAATACTTTCTTTTTCGTTAGAATTTACGATAATTTACGGTTAATTGGCTTTCCCTTCGGCCGCCGAGCTGAACCTTCACGGATAATTCGTGTAGCCAAGCGCAGCGTTTAATTTCGTCGAATTCACGTTAATTTATTTTCAGAAAAAAAATTGCTTTCTAAAAGGCTATTTGAATGGGAGATACCAGTTGCGAGGATCGTTAAGGTCTTTCTGCGGATTATTGCCAGAAAGCTTTTCAACGAACCAACGGGAACCGAAGTTACCGCCCCATATGCCCGACTCATTATAATGACGAGCAAGACGCTGGAGATCATAGAAACGGCGACCTTCGAATGCAAATTCCTTGGCATACTCATCGCAGAGTATATCCTGCATTGCTGCAATAGAATCCGCCTTGGAAGTACCTACACTAACAGCATACTTCTTGGCTATCTCGCGCATCTTCTCGCCTATGATTACATCAGGCATATAGTGAGTATTCAACTGAGAACCAAGTGCCGTGGCACGAGATCCCTTTGCCGATTGCGCAAGCTCGTTCTCCTTCTTGTTATAGGTGCAAGAACCATGAGCATGAATGCCATAGACATCATTCGCATTGAAGATCTCACGATACTGTGCATTGAGGAATGGCAATGTAGTGCCAAGATAATCAACGGATTTCTGCGACATATACTTATATGCCTCTATCTTCGGAGTACCGTCTTCATTTGTTACGATATTACCTTCGGAATCCAGAGTTGGTTTCCGAACAAGGTTCTCAAGATATGTAGAAATACCATTCTTGAGAATAGCAAAGGCGGCATCGGTATATCCCATTGCGTTGAGAGCCTCCGCAAGATGCAGATATATGGTAGATGCACGATATAGATATACGTTGGCATTTCGCACCTTACTTACATACACCTGCGTGGTATCAGCCGAACTGCGCAGGAACATAGCGTAATTGCTATTGTACTCGGAAGAAGTGACGCTTGCACGACCATCACCTCCCTTATATGCAAGGACCTGAGTAGGATAGCTCGTATTCACGGAAACGCCGTCATAGCTTGTCGGATAGTAATAGAACCATGCAGAATCGGTCAAGGCTTGATATGCCTTGGATGGCTTTATCTGGATATTCTCCACACGAGGACACATGGAAGAGTGGTCGATGGAGTAATAGTCGTAACCGAATGCCAGCGGAATGGATGTCGTTGCTCCGCGCAGCGAACTTACCGCCATCGGGATATAGGTAAGCACATCAGGCGCATTGGCAGAATTTCCGAAGATACTGATGTAATCAACATAGAACGTGTTGAAATCTGGCGACATATTTTCCGGATAATAATTGTAGTCCAATGTACGCAGAGAGCCAAACCTTTCAGGCACTACCCCATACTTGCAAAGGTAATCAGCATATTTCACCGCAGCCTTATCATACTGCGCAGTCTCAAGATACATATCGCCGAGAATCACCTGAACAGGTACGAATATCTTTTCAGGATTGATATATTTATTAGAACCCCAGTTCGTTGTTCCAATAGGATACAGATCCGTGCCCAACGTAGGTACATGGGTATTTGGATAACGGCTCAGAAGTTGTTCAAGCTCAGGTGCGAGTGCATCAACTATCTGTGACAAGTTCTTCTGGCAACCAGGATCAGCCGCCTTTGCCTCTATCTGCGAGATGGAGGTCAACGGTTCGGTGAAGAACGGAATGGTGAGACCGTCAGCATTACCGCAATAGATTCTTGCCAACTGAAGGTAAGCCCATGCACGCCATGCAGCCACGGCGATATACTCATCAATAACCACGTTAGTCGAACCAGTTTTCAGCGTAGAGTCACGATGTGCGAGGTAGTAGTTACAGTTATTGATGACCTTATAGAACACATACGAGCTGTCATACGCATTAGTCGTAGTGGCAGAATAGTTTGCCAGTTCCTTCAGGTTCTTATCCGTCTTAGCCTCATCCACGGTGACGAGTTCTCCCTTCATTTCGCCGATATAGAAATACTGGTCAGCCACCTGCTGCATCGCCTGTGCTATGCCGAGAGCATAGAACACGGAGTCAGTCTTCGTGTTCAGCTCATAGTCAGACACCATGCCGTCGTTGTCGGTGGAGAGCATGTCACTACACCCATTTAGTGTAAAGAGTAAAGTGAAAAGTGTAATGTAGAATGGTACCCTACCCTTATTTTTATATTTCCGAATATTCATATTCCCGAATTACGAATTACTAATTACAAATTACCTATTTACGAACTGCCCTTTTTCGCGATAAAATGTATCTACTCCCCCTGTGGGGGTGAGGGGGGCAGCTCCCTCCCTATGGGGGAGGGCGGGGGGAGAGGCCGCTTATAGATTGATTTTCACTCCTAATGTGAACGCCCTACTCTGCGCAACATTTCCGCAGTCAATTCCCTGATACATCACGCTATTGCCGATGCTGAACTCAGGATCATCGCCTGTATAATGTGTGAGAGTGAATACATTCTGAGCCTCAGCCCATACGTTGATGCCCTGAAGCCATGATTGCCAACTCTCAGGCATAGGCAACTGATAGGCGAGGCGTACACGCTTCATGCGCAGATAAGAGCCATCCTCTATCCATCGGTCTGAGAAACGGTTGTTCTGCATAGGGTCGCCGTAAGCCAGTCGAGGAAGCGATGCCCTCTGACCTTCATATCGCCAATGATCAAGCTCTGCAACCTGCTGATTGTAGAACGTAGAGCCGGAATTGAGTATTGAGCGCTGATAGTTATACACATCATTGCCAAGACAGAAGTTGAAGCCGAGGTCGAGTGTCAGATCCTTCCATGTCAACGTAGCGAAGATATTGCCGTAGATGTCAGGATTAGGATTTCCTATCACCGTCTTGTCCGCCTCATTGATAATGCCATCACCGTTGAGGTCAACGAACCTTACATCGCCAGCCCCGAACTTTACGTTCTGACCAGCCTTGTCCTTCATCACGAGATACCCCTTCTCACATGCCGTACGAGCCTCCGCATCAGAAGCAAACACACCGTTTGTCTTGTAGCCATAGAACAATGCAACAGGATTACCTACCGACACAAGGATGTTATCCTCGCCATATACCGAGTTGGTATAGTTGCCGTCAGGAAGCTCAGTCACCTTATTATCGTAGTGACCTATCGTAGCACCAAGCTCAAGAGTCCAGCCGCGCATAGCCACAGGCTTACCTGACACCGTAATCTCATAGCCCTTGTTTTTCAGTTCTCCACCATTCGTCCAGTATTTGTTTATACCAGAAATAGGCGAAGAGAAAGTCTTGAGCGTGAGGAGATTCCGCGTCTTGTGCATATAGTAGTTGAAATCCACCGACAGACGGTTATTCAGCATATTGGCAAGCAGACCGAAGTTCCATTTCGTGGTCGTCTCCCACTTAATGTGCTCGTTGCCTATCGTTGTCATCTGCACACCGATAGCCTGATAATTATATCTCACAGAAGAGAAATAGGTATGCGCGGCATAGTTCGGAATGTCATCGTTACCGCTGATATCAAATCCAGCATTCAGTCGCAGATAATCCACTCCCATGTCCTTCGGGAACCAGTTTTCGCTGCTTACCAGCCAACCTGTCTGCACGCTTGGGAACACCGCCCAGCGTGTGCCGAAAACATTCATTGCGCCCGAAGCCTCTTCTCCGAACCTACTGTTTGCCTCCGCAAGCAGAGATACCGTAGCGAAGTATCGGTTGCAGAAAGCATAGTCTGCACTCACATAGCTCTGTATGTTCTTCCATACGTCATTGTCACCCTTCACATGGGCATAGCCTGCTGAAGGGTCTGCGTTCAGATTCGGATTCTTATCCGTCTGAGCCGAGTTATACTCCGTACTCGCATCACTACCGTCGTATGCGAAACGGTTGTATCTGAAGCCACCAGTAACAGCCACATCGTGCGCACCGTAGCTGTTTTTCCAGTCCAAGTGCGTATTGCTCATCAAGTTATTTTCCTTTGCGAATAGCGATGATGTGCGGTTATACACCGTGCCAAGACCTTCAACCTCGAATGGAGGCACACCACCCGATGGACGGAAATACCTCTGCGAATTACGGTTGAGATAGTAGCTGAACTCCGTGACCGCAGTCAGATTGCGATTTATCTCCAGTCTCGGAGCTATATGCACGTTGAAATACGTATTCTCAACCTTATTCTTGTTGTCGCCACTTCCGTTATTTATTATCGCCGTAGGGTTGGCAAGCGCAAAGGCATAGTCATTGCCATAGAGCCTCTGGCTGAGTGTGCCAAACAACTGATCATACTCAGAGAGCAAGCTTGTGAATCCACCAACATGCTTGTTATACTGATAAGGCGTAACCAACGGTGACTTTATCAGGGCAAGATTCGTAGGCGAAGTAACCGTGCTCTGCGTCAGATCTGCGGCAAAGCCATCATCAAACAACGTGTTATTGATTCGGGCAAATGACATATCGAACCTTGTGGTAAGATTCCACAGAATGTTTATGTCCGTATTGAATCTCACGCTGAGCCTATCGAAGCCCGACTCCTTCACCGTAGCCTTAGCATCCGCATAGCCCACATAGAGGTTATACATACCGATGTCATCGCCACCCTGCACGTTGATGTCATAGTTCTGAGTCACCGCCGTGCGATATACCTCATCCTTCCAGTCCGTATCATTATGATACATTTTATAATAATAACTGTTAGGATCATCATTCAGGAAATTGAAGATAACATCACGATTCTCTGACTTCTTCAACTCCGCCATCGTGCCAAGCATCTCCGTGGCATAGTCACGCCATTGAGTGGCATTCATCATGGTCTGAGTGCGAGGCTTCAAGGTCACGCCTGCCGACAATCCTACATCTATTCGTGTCGCCATGCTATGACCACGCTTCGTCTCAATCAGTATCACGCCGTTGGCACCACGAGCACCGTATAGGGCGGTGGCATTCTTCAGCACAGTCACCTTCTCTATGTTCTCAGGTGCAAGCGTAGCAAGGGCATTGAACGCACGACCACTATGCAGCGTTTCACGGAAAAGCTGCATATCAGTCTCAACACCGTCAACGATAACGAGCGGCTGGGCGTTAGCATTGATGGAGTTAAGGCCACGAATGAACATAGCACTACCACCATCAAGAACGCCAGAACGTGTCACGGAGCGGAGATGACCAGAGAGGTTAGACTGGATATCTTCATCGAGCACTATACCGCCACCAGTCACCTTATGGGTAGAAGCCGCAGTATAGTCAGTTCCGTCAGAATACATACTTCGGAACTTCTTGCTTATGAGCTTTACTCTAACCTTCTGCATGGCATCATTGCTTCTGATAGCCACCTGTTGCGCCATATATGAAGGAGAGCTGACGAAGAGGGAGGTGCAGAAATCAGGAACCGAAACTACGAACTCACCATTCGAATTAGTCATTGCCGTATATCGGTTGTCGCCGAGAGCCTGAACCCTCACACCGGCAACAGGAAGTTTCGTAGCATCGTCAATGACAACGCCCCGCAGTTGTATCGTAGTATTCTTATCGACTTGCAGAGTACGCTTTGGAGCCTTTAGCCCTTCCACCCCATCGTCTGAGGTATCATCAGTCTCCTGAGCGTAGAGGGTGGTGAAGGAGAAAAGAGCAAGGAAAAGACCCACCCCCCAGCCCCTCCCATAAAGGGAGGGGAGTAGATAGCTTTTTCTGCTAAATAATTCCCTTTTATATCGAAATCTGTTGTACAATATACTCATTTTTATTTTCAATTATCAATTGGTTCAGCTGTCCATGATTTACCTTTTTTGCGATAAAAGGTATATACTCCCCTCCCTTTATGGGAGGGGCTGGGGGTAGGTCTCTTTGGGCCTTAATATAATATTCGCAATACGAATCTGCGCATCATACTTTGCCTTATTGCTTGTACTAAACGAACTAAGCGTACTCATAACCTTGATATTAGGAGCAGCATTAGTGCCATAGTAGCAGATAGGGAATGTGAAATGACCGAGATATAGGGTATCTACCTTCGTAGGATCATTCTCGAAAGCCTTAACCTTTGAAATCTTCGCTATAGTGGTCTGAAGCGTGTCACCATCCAGACGGCCTGTCTGAGGTTCGTTCTTCGCATCAGTATAGTGAAGGTCGAAACGCAGGGTATATGGTAACTTCGGGCCTTCAACCTCGATTGGCGGAACCACCACGGCATAGATGTCGTATGTGGTAGAGAGCACATTTGGAAGATAGAAGTCCATCTCCGGAGCATAGTTAGAGCCTTCCGGAATAGAGGCACGCACATACTTCAGATTCACCTCGTCATCATCAAGCTTGCAGAATGACTCTGGGAAAAATCCGCGCTCAACGGCGAACAAGTCGTATGTATATCCACTTGTGCTTACCACACGACCAGGCGTGCGTGTCTTGATAACAGGGGCATAGGTCTCAGATGCACGGAAAGGATACTCATTCACTATGCGGGCATGACCATTGCTCAACTGTTGACTAAGCACAGTCACTCTGTCAAGATCTTGTAGGTTGCTGAGCTTATTGTCTGAAGTAGAATAAAGGGTATCACCATCTGCAAAGCCTACGCCAGACACGAGCTTTGAGTTATACTTTCTGTTATTCTCAGAAAAGGCGGTATTGATAGTAATCCAACGCTTTGCAATAGAGTCAGTCCAATAAGCCTTCGTATCCTGTATCTCTGCATCAGAAGGTGCTGCACTCAGAGTAGCGGCATTATTCGCCTCTACACCTGCATTGGCTGCAAGTATGGTAGCCTTACCTGTAGATGTGGTAGGGCAGGTACCGCCCTTCTTACCTGAGAAATCGGTAGATGTACTACTGAGATTCTGATACTTGATAGGAGTGATATAGTTATAATACGACTTAATCCTGTCATACGCCTTCTGCCATGCTGCATCCGTTGGAATGATGACGGTATAGAGGCTATCCTCATTATTAAGATCGGCATTGAGATGCAGTCGGCTTGTAACGAAAGAATTGGTAGTCACCGTAACCGAATCATCATACACCTGATTTCCGTTCACTATCTCGCCCTTTACAGAAGCATCTTCATCAAGAATCACCTTCTCATATTTCTTCACATACGCATTGAAACGAGAATCGGCAATACCATACTGGCTCTTATCCGTAAAGAAATTCTCATAGGCATTTGGACGGAAAGGTACCATACCATTGAGGGTATAGAGAAGTCCGTTGCTTGATGGAGTGTTAAAAGCATCGTCTCCCCAATTTATTGTCTTGCCATCGAATGTCAGGGCACCAGTATTCTTTCCAGAGAAATGTATCAGCTTCTTACTGAGCATATACACCACCGTATCACTCTGATTTGACTCAAAGTGTGAGTAGTTAGCCACATGATCATACACGAACTGTGCAATCACTTTCTGTCTTGTAGCAGCATTCTGTGCCAAAGCCATGACAGAGTCTTTATTAAACGTCCCATTGACTGGTGCCCACACGGTGTAGGTGGTAGGTGCATTCAGCACAGCGTCATATCCCACAGCCTGAAGTACCTGCGCAAAGTCGCTCAACTCTCCCTTAGCGGATATATTCTCCCACAGCGTCTTATTCGCAGACGGATTGGAAGATTCAACCACGGAGTTGTAGGAAGAGAAGTCGGAGCAGGAGAAAAGACAAAAAACGACCCCTACCCCCAACCCTTCCCCCGTGATGGGGAAGGGAGCCGGAAGACGAAAGCCCTTCGCTATATGTCGAAATATGTTAAGCATAATTACGAATTACTAATTACGAATTACCAGTTATAAATGAAAAATGAAAAGTGAAAAATGAAAAGTGAAAAATGAAAAATACAGATTAGTATTTCTACCTGCGAACCTTTTACGAGAACATAGTAACTTACATTTTATAATTTTTCATTGTTCATTTTATTATTTACTACTTTTGCCCCTTCGCGATAAAATGTAACTACTCCCCCTGTGGGGGTGAGGGGGGCAGCTCCCTCCCTACGGGGGAAGTCCGATGTTGATAACATCGGAGTATGTGTCAGGGCGGGGGGAGAGGCCTAATACCAATCCTCCGTCATCGTCGCATCATTGATGACCGTTGTCGGAACAAGCTCAAGGAAGTCGAACGAGCCACCGAGAGTAGTCTCCTCCGGAATGAGGTTACGCAGACGCAGCCAGTAGTCATTGCGCTGATCAAGATGGATGGTACCGAGGATGCGGCGCATCATACTCGTACCATAGCCCTCCTCATATCTGCAACAGTTGCTTATCGTCTGGATAAGCTGATCTGCCGATGTAGCACGTTCCTTGATACTATTGTATGTGCTACGAGAGAAACTTGCAGGAGCACGCATATAGTTATGGTTGCGCATCACGAGATCGGAAGCCACGCCATAGTCCGAGAACTCACTTGAGAACATATATCCCGTTGCATCACGATCAGCATCAAGTGATGAGTTCGGATAACGTGCATCGAAAGGCACTCCAAGAGGTTGCATAGATGCTGCGTTTCTCGATGTGCCTATGAAGTACTGCATGAGTCCTGAGTTCGCCATAGGAGGATAGATAACACGAAGCTCATAGTCGCCAGTAGGAACGCTCGGAAGTTTCACGGCAAAGTCGTATGCTCCCCAGAATGAGAGCTGATCTGCCTCCCATGCACGCCATGCACCCTGAGTGTACCAAGAGATGCCTGATGATGTGCCTGTGAAACTATACAGGTTGTCGAAGTAATCCACAGGGAAACGTGTCATAGTACCTGCCGAACCGTTGAGGTTCTTACTTGCAATCTCTGCCTCCGTGGCAAAGCGTATGTCGTTGTTTGCAAGTTCATATAACATAGAACCTGTATCAATGCGCAGACGCTCGTTGAGCACCTTCTGAGGCACATCGGCACTATACACCAGCATACCATTTATGCCATGCACATAGCCATTGAGTGCCTTGATGTTACTACGGCTATCGGTATATACCATTATGCCAGGTATAAGCACCTGATGCGTAGAAGCCTTTCCCATAGTGCCCACCTCATCGGTCAATGTGTTATGCTGACGGAAACGGTTGATGAAGATACCTGTCCTTGAACCTGTTGAAATCTCTCCGTTCTCCCTCTGATACAGAGGCTGCCATATCTTCATAAGAGTATGTGGTAGCAAGGTCTCGTAGTAGTCGAATGGCTCTCCGCCGAATGCGAAGTTCCAGTTTACGTTAGAGGCACTATATCCGTAGAGTAACTTTGAAGTAGCCATACCAGCCTTTAGGATATGATAGCGCACGAACATATTCACCACGTTATATGTATAGGTGTAATCATCACCCGTACTCACCTTCTCGCCATCAGGAAGCGGATACCAGTTTTCTGCATCCTTATACCACTCTATGCACTTTGCCTTCAGATCGGCGAATGTGTGAATGCCATTAGCTGCCATAACGGCAGAATCCTCTGCAAACACGGTATAGCGCACATTACACTCCGTAGGCACATAGAACTCTGTTGATGCCCAGCTTGATCCCGGACGACCGTGATTGTTGTCAATAGCATTATTGAACTCCTTGCGGGTCTTTGAAAGCAACGGTAGCATACCAGTCTTATCAAGAGCCTCATAGAACACCTTATACTGCGTAAGGTTCTTCATCATCTCATTGATCGTCTGGGTATTGCGAGGTATCACCTTATTGATATAGTGCAGATAGCCATTTGCAAGTTCTATATCATGACGGTCATTATCCTTATCCACAATGGCAGAACCACCAAGACGCACCGAACCATCGTCACATATCTCAGAACTGAATGTCTGTCCGAGATAGGTGAACACCTCGTTAGCTCCTGCACTTGAAGTTTCCGACAAATCTGCATAGAGGTATGTCATCGTAGAGATATGATACTTGGCAATCTCCTTGCATTGCTGATCCGTAAGACCTGCCACGGAGTTCTCCGTCATGCCATTGTGCACCAGATTACCATTGTCATCCGTTGACTTAGGGTCATTCCACAGGCTATCAACGTATGCTATGACACCCTCATTGCTTGGAGCATAACAGGTATATTGTCCGTATGTACGCATCTCCGCCCATAGGTTAGCCCTCTCAAGGATCTGCCTGAAGAGCGAGAGATTATCATCCACCTCAACAAACTCCTGAATCGTCTGCCCCGTAAAGGTATATAGGTCAGACTCATCCGGCTCTTTGTTACAGGAAGAGAAGAGAGAAAGGCACAAAAGACCCACCCCCAAGCCCCTCCCATAAAGGGAGGGGAGTAGATAGTTTCTTCCGCTAATGCCCTTCACTACATGTCGAAATATGTTGTGCAATACGCTCATTATCAATCATTAATTTTAGTTATTAATTTACAATCACCAACTTACCGACGCCCTTGTTTTTCCCTTTTTGCGATAAAATGTATCCACTCCCCTCCCTTTATGGGAGGGGTAAGGGGGTGGGTCTTTAATAATTCTTCTCCGCCGTTGCCCTATCCTTATATGCAGGATTCTGCCTTAACAGAGTGTTTACCTCCACTTCCGACTTCAGCACAGGCAAATACAGATAAGGCTCTGTCTTGATGTTTGCCACAAGGGCAGAACCGTTTCTGTTAGTATATTTACGAGCCATGAGAGTAAGGAAACTATCATAGTTCTTTGCCTGATTATCTCCAAGATCAGCCATAAGCGTTGTATAATTAACGCCATTCATGTGACGATAGTTATAGCGAAGCATATCATACCAGCGCTTGCCCTCAAAGCATAGCTCACGCGCACGCTCGTTCATCACTTCAAGCTCAAGATCCTCACAGGTCTTGTCAAGTGAAGAAACATAGCTGGCAACTGCCTTCACGAAATCAGAAGTTTCTGCCTCCTGCACATTGAGCTTGTATGCAAGAGAATCATAAGAGGATATTCCGTCCTTCTGCGCACGGGTATTCACGATCTGCACCTGACGCATACCGGTCACGAGGTAGTTGCTTATCTCCTGTACCTTCGAATATACACTCTTGGCTATTGATATAGAGTCACTAAGCGAACCTGCACTCGCGATCTTAGCTACTGACGACTTCACATCCTCGCCCATCAGACTCGCAATCTGAACCATAGCCTCTGCCTTCATCAGCATCACATCAGTTACACGATACACTATCCAGTTTGTTCTATAACCAGAATATGAACGGTTTGACGGTGTATCAAAAACTACGTCACCCATATTATTCTGCGCTACATACTTGCGTATCATCACCTCATCTTCTACTCCGTTGTTGAAGTTATAGACACTCTCGAAGCCACGAATATCCGATACGGCATCACCAGTATGCAACTGATTGAACACATTGACACCCAAGCCTATGTTCGTATTCTTCTTTATAGATGAATAGTACGAATTGGTATAGAACCAAGGCTTTGCGTTGGATGTTGACCTGCTCTTATAATAGGCATTGCAGAGAGCCGTATTGTCACTAAACTGAAGTTCAAGGAGCGACTCACTATTATTGCCAGAAACGAATGGAGCAAAGTAATTCCTGTAAAGGTTCAGGTTATAGCCGTCATCATCAAGCTGGCTACTGTTACTGAAACGCTTAACTGCCACACCACGAGCATCCCTTACCATATCGCATAGCTCTACGCAACGCTTATAGTCTGAAAGTGTATGGTTTACTGATGCTCTCCATAGATAGCAATCAGCCAAGAGGGCATAGATACTATTGCGGGTGAAGCATCCATATTTCTGCACATTATCAGTCACGTTGTCTGTTGAAAGTGCATCATTCTTAACCTCCTCAAGATCATTTATTATCTGGTCAAGCACCACTCCTGCTGCCGTCTGCCCTATGTTGAGTTCCTGCGAACTTTCCTTATAAGGCTCAAGAACCAACGGTACATCACGGAACGCACGGATGAGATAGAAATAGCACAAGCCACGCAATGCCTTCATCTGTGCAACTACGTTCCTATGGTCGCCCTCAAGGTAGTTTGGATCAATATCCATCACTTCAGCCGACTTTGAGAGGATAAGGTTACAGGTGTTTATTACAGAATATAGTGATGCCCAGCTATTGTGTGGGTTATCAGTCTGCAGATTGTTTGAGTCAAACTGATTCAGGTCATTGATGCTCAGCGATGTATTCACGTTAAGTTCATCAGAGCGGCATTGCCATATAATCAGTTCCTTCATCACACCTTCTGATGCCATTGCCGTATATGCGCCATTTACCATTGACTGCACCTGTTTCTTTGTCTGCCAGAAATCCTCTTCCACAGTCTTGTCATCAGGAAGGATTATGGTATCTACGCAGGCACTTAGTGTAAAGAGTAAAGAGAAAAGTGTAATGTAGAATGTTTTTCTCCTTAATCTTTTCAGTTTATTCTTTATTCCAATGCTATGTCTTTGTATGATTCTTTTCATAACGTATATTTTTAAAATGAAAAATGAAAAGTGAATAATGAAAAATACAGATTAGTATTTCAATCTGCGAACTCTTCACGAGAACAAAGTAATTTGTATTTTATAATTTTTCATTTTTAATTTTTCACTTAAAATCCTATCGCCACATTCGCCGTAAACGACTTTGAACGCGCTGTCTTATTATCTATTGCAACACCCCATCCACCTACTGAGATCTCAGGGTCGATACCTGAATATTTCGTCCAGCAGAAGAGGTTGTTCATAGTGACATAGAACTGCAACTGATTCAACCCGTATTTCTTCAGTTCCTTCTTTGGGAAGTTATATCCCACCTGAAGGTTCTGGAATCTCAGGAATGAACCATCCTCCACATAACGGCTACAACCCTGATAGTTGTATGCCGAGTTGTTGTCATATACATATATGGCACGAGGGATCATCGTCACATCGCCATCCTTGCGCCAACGCCAGTTCACGGTGGCACACTGGTTATATGCACTACTCATGCTTTCAAGGTCACGACGCGCTGCATTCACTATCTTGTTACCCCAACGATAGGTGAAGCGTGCCTTCAAGTTCCATCCTCCATAGATGAACGATACGTTGAAACCACCCTGAAGCTTCGGCATTGAGTTGCCGAGATACACTATGTCGAGAGCGTTGATCTGTCCGTCGTGGTTTATGTCCTCATATATGGCATCACCTCCCTGGAATGTATAGGTTGCTGTGCCTGAGTTGTAGTTATATACTATACGCTTTGGCTGTCCGTTATTGTCCATCACTACCCTACCATCTGTTCCTGTCACAACTGGCATGGTCTTACCGTCGGCAAGCATCGTGTTTATCCAGTTCTCATAGTCAGCGGTAGTCCATGATGGATTAGCCTGCATCTGCTCCGCATTGTAGTTACGGAGGTAGTCGAATGAATACTGATACACACCCTTATAGCGGAAACCGTAGATTGAGCCGAGGGCATTTCCTGTCTGCACACGGTTGAGGAATTCACCGCGCGTTGTGGCACTCCAGTCTGAATTGATGGCGTTGAGTACTCGGTCGTCCATCTCCGTTATCTCGTTATAGTTCTGTGCTATGTTGAATCCGGCACTCATTGAGAACTTTCCTATCTTTAGGAATTTCTTGCCCGACACGTTGAGTTCCCAACCGTCGTTCTTCATGCTACCCACGTTCTGATATGCAAGGTTAGGATAGCCTGTGGTGGAAGGAATGGTTACGGTCTTCTGCAACAGGTCACGAGTGTCCTTGTGGTAGAAATCGAAATCCACCTCTATTATGTCGTCGAGGAATCCGAGGTTGAATCCAAGGTTATAGGATGTGGTCTTCTCCCAACGGAGGTCATCGAGCTTCAGTCCGTCCATCTTTGAGGCAGAACCGTATGCGCCCGATGTGTTGGAATATGTATTATAGAAGAGGTAGTCGGAATCCGGTGCCTTACCGTTTACACCCCATGAAGCTCGCAATCCTACCATTGACACCTGACGGCGCAATGGCTCGAAGAATTTCTCATCGGAAATGTTATAGCGCAGGGACACACCTGGGAAGTACGCCCATTTCTGCTTAGGTCCGAACTTGGAATCACCATCGGCACGAAGTGAGAAACCGAGGTTATAGCGCTGCTTGTATGAGAAGTGTGCGTTGTATATCCAGTTCTGGGAGTTGGCGCGTGTGTTGCCACTATTCAGACCGTTGTATGTCTTGTTCTTTATAGTGGTATAGAGCAATGCGCCTTCGGATGTAACGGCGGTTATGCCGTTGGGCATGTTGAACTTTGCCACATACTGCGAGTTACTGCGCTGGGTGCTCATCTCGTAGCGTGCGAGCATGGTCATAGAGATGTCCTCGTTCTTGAAATAAGGTGTGAAGATGAACTCTCCGCGTGCACCTACCTTCAATCGGTTTGACTCTGATTTCTCCGTATAGTTATACTGAAGTGGTGAGCCGTCCCATGACAGGGAGGCTATCTCTGCCGATACGTATGCTGGCACGGTGCGTGCATAGATGTCGAAATCCACACGACCATTGAACGTGAGGCGGGTCTGACCTGCTGCCGTTCCGAGCAATTCGTACTTGATGTTGAAATCAGGAGTGATGCGGTATGTCTGGTCTTTCTTCCATGAAAGCTCAGCATTGGCTACCGGATTACCCTGTTCCTTTACCGAGCGTAGCTCGTATGATGAATAGTTGCCAGTATAAGGCGTGAGGTCGTTGAGCGTTCCGACAGGGTTCATGGTGTAGAACTGGTCGGTATCGTTGCCGTTGGCATCCTGCTTATACACACTCATATTCGGTGCCATCTTCTGCGCCTGCCCCACTATGTCATAGTAGTTCATGAGGTTGTCGGTATAGGTAAGGGCGAAGTTGGTTGAGAAGCGGATACGGTCAGACACGTTATAGTCGAGCACGAGACGTGTTGATAGTCGGTCGAGGTGCTGATTGATGATGTAGTTCTCCTGATTGTCGTAGCCGCCTGAGATACGGAAGGTAGCCTTCTGACCTCCACCCGTGATGTTGAGGTTATATGAATGCTGCGGTCCGAACTTAGTCACTTCCTTCACCCAGTCGGTGTTGTTGTTCCAGTTCTCAAAGTCAGCCCATGACTTGTCGTAGTTTATCTCACGGATATTGGAGGTAGCGGTGTTAGACTGGCTAGGATTATAATATTCCTCCTTGATGAGCATGGTGTAGTCGTCACCATTGAGCAGGTCGTAGCCCTTTGGCTGCCATGTGCCTGTGAACTTATACGAGAAATTGACACGAGGCTTTCCACGGCTACCTCGCTTCGTTGTGATCTCAATAACTCCGTTTGCACCACGCGAACCCCATACGGCGGTAGCTGCTGCATCCTTCAGCACGTCAATCTTCGCAATATCCTCCACATTGACAGAGAGGAGCGAAGAGTATTCCTCTTCCGACGCATTCTGGAAGTCGAAGTTCTCGTCAGGATTGTCGAATATCTTTCCATCTACAACGATAAGCGGTTCTGCATTACCATTGATGGTGGTGACACCACGAAGTCGCATCGACGTACCAGCGCCGAGGTTACCTGAGTTAGCCACGATATCAAGTCCGGCAATCTCACCCTGCAATGCCTCATCGGCAGAGGTAAACGCCATACCTTCGACATCAGCGAGGCTGAAGGTGGATTGTGCCACGGTCATCTCCTTCTTGGCAATGTTAAGTCCGCCCGATGTTCCGCGCGAACCCTTCACCACAATTTCCTTGAGGTTAGTATTCTCGGAATCGAGCTTCACCTCAAACGTGGTCTTATCGCCGATAGTCACACTATATTTCTTGCAACCGACGTAAGTGATTTCGAGCTTATTCTTCGGGTTCTTCACCTCCATTGAGAAATTTCCCATCATATCAGTCTGCGATGCAGAAACGATACGGTTGTTCGCATCCTTCTCCACCACGTTAGCCATCATGATCGGTCCCATGTCGTCGGATACGGTACCGGAAATGACGCGGGTCTGAGCAAAAGAGAAAAGAGGGAAGAGGAGGAAGAGAAGAACGACAACGGCCTCTCCCCCCGCCCTGACACATACTCCGATGTTATCAACATCGGACTTCCCCCGTAGGGAGGGAGCCGGTAGGCGGAAGGTGTTCGCTATATGTCGGAATATTTTAAGCATAATTACGAATTTATTAAATGAAAAATGAAAAGTGAAAAATGAAAAATACAGATCAGTATTTTATAATTCTTCATTATTCATTTTATTATTTACTACTTTTGCCCCTTTGCCGCGAGAAAACGTATCTACTCCCCCTGTGGGGGTGAGGGGGGCAGCTCCCTCCCTACGGGGGAGGGCGGGGGGAGAGGCCGTAGGTTTACGGGGTGTACCTCAGCGGCTCACTCACCTGATGCACCACCGCGAATGATGATACGCTGATGCTCTTCGCCGATGCGGCACGGGCATCAAACTCATAGTCGCGAGTCATCACGTTCACCAACTTACTTGTGGAGTTAGCATCAATACGGATACTGTGACCTGTGGCATCAGTAACGGTAAGAATGCCGTCAGTACTCTCCGTGGTGATCTTGGCAGGAATACCAAGCTCAGATGAATACATTGACTGATATGTGGTGCGAGGCACTTTGTTGTCCGCAAACACAGAGTTGTTCTGGAAATGGTATCTCACAAAGGCACGGAGCGCATTCAGCTTCTTCAGCACCTCTGCCTTCGCCTGCTTTATCTCGTCTTCCGAATAGTCGCCCTCGCTTCCTTGATACTTCTCGAATATCTCCTTGATCTCAGAGATACGAGGCAGACCATTCTCGTTATATGCCTTCTCCATCGCCGCATTGTCAGGCGCATAGAAGGTGTAGTTATAGCCATTGAAGAAGTTCACGTTCTGGTCGAGTGCGCAACCGCCCTTGGCAGAGAATACGAAATAGCGTTCCTGTGGCGATGTGCCCACCGCTGCGGTCTCGGCTATGCCTGCCCAGCTCATCAGCACAGACTCATCGAATATTGACACCATGTCAAGGAACTCTGAGAAACGATCCTCGTACTTATGCAGCAGGGCATATACGCTCGTGATGCTTGGCTGAATCATGTTATCCAATGCCAGGGTATAACCGTTACCCTTCGTCGGATACCAGCCGCGGGTGATATTCGCAGCCTTTGCACCATTATCTATCTGAGCACCGCCACGCACCTTTCCCGTGAACATCACCTCGTTGCCGTTCTGCGTCTTATGGAAATCATCCAGACGAATTGCACCGCCATGCTTCGTGAGATAGTAGTGGTTCTCACCGAATTGATCCACGCTTGAGGCATCGAGGATAAGCGTATGATACTGTAACAGGTCATATACCTGCGACTTGTAGTCCTTCGAACTTGCCGTGATGTCCTCCACCGTATTCCTTACGGAAGAAGAAATCTCGCCTGTCGCCTTGTTGTAGTCGTGTACTTTTACGCCAATCTTCTCCACGAGCTCTCCACGCTTGTTTGCCTCCCAATGTGAATAGAACTCAAGGGCGCGAGGGGTGGTAGATGCAAGTGAAACAGGGTCTATATAACAACCTGAAAAGGCACTATTTGTTGGCAGGAAGAAAGCGAACTTCGACTTCATGGCAAGGAGATAGTAGTAGAGGTCGGCTCCCCATGTTGATGCAGAGGTACCGTTTGTCTTATCCTGCGCGAAGGAGTTCATTATGCTGTATTCTGGGAAGATGACCGCAGGACCGAGAACTGACTGGTATTCGTCAGGCACTATCATCCTGTTGAGCTTATACACCACTCCGTTGCTTGCCACGCAAATATCATATTTCTCACCCTCTGCCGTCTGCTTGCGTGCAAGGTCGGAGGTGGTGAGTCCCATGAACTCGCCCGATGCGTTCTGCTGTATCTTGCTGAACTTGCTTGGCACGCTCTCTATGAACGAGCTTTGCATCAGATTATTTACAAAGGTGGTAATAATGCCGTTTCCCTTCACATACATAGTGTCGAGATGCTCCGGAAGGTTCTCAGGGGTATTTGGCAATCCTTTCCTACCATAGTTTTCAACGAAGAAAGCACCATCACCTCCTGCGCAGAAATATTTCTGCAACACCTCATCCGTAGGCACGAGGATAGCTCCCATATCTGCCAATGATATGGCAGAGGATGTGTATTGATTCCATCCCGGATCCCATAGCAACTGCTTGCTCGTGGTAGATGATCCGTTTGGGTCGAGGGTTGTGCCACCCGAACCATGCGACTTCTTAGAGAAATAGCGAACCTCGAAGATTGAGTCCAGCACCGCACGACCATTCTGCAATGCCCATGAGTTATACGAGTTTGTAGCCTGTGCATTATAATAAGGTGCACAATGATAGTCGAGCATACGGGAGAAGAGCTTCGTGTTCTTCTCACTACGCAGCACCTGCCCCACATTGCCTGGAGGCACTATGACCTTATCCACCTGATGTATGTATCCGTTCAGACAGGTCACGTCACCCTTCACCACCTTATTCCCGAAGACGTATGCACTCTGCGAATCATCAACGCTTGCACCCACGTTCTCGCCACGCAGTATGCCGAAATCACAGTCAGCACCAGTCACGGTGATGTCATTGTTCAGCATCTGCTCACGGGTGAAATGCACTATCATCGGTACGGTACCATCATAAATCACGTTGATACCTTTCTGATAATAGTTCCTCCAATAGGAATTGCCCTGTGGCATCGTTGCCCCAGAGTATAGCGTATAGATCGTATCGGTAATACTTAGGTTTGAAGCGTGTTTCAAGGCAACGCCACGGCTCACGTTGTTAGCATCGGCTGACACATTGGAAAGCATACCCATAAGCATCGCATTGTCGAGCATGGAAGTGTATAGCAACTGCTTCTTCATGCCCTCTGTCAGCTCGTCGTATGAGTAAACACCGAAAGCATTGTCTGACTGGAAGAAAGCCTCGAAAGCAGCATCATTAGCAGGGAATATGGTCTTACTACCAGTACGCCCAAGCACCTCGTCATAACCCAGATCCTTGACCAGCCGCAGATAGTTGGTAAAGGATCCATCAAGGTGCTTGCCCGACTGTAGTTCATCGTATATCGTAGAACCGAGCCACTCTGGCTTCTCATCTGCCGGCACGAGTTCATCCCTCTGACAGGAATACATCATTGCCATGCACGAAAGAGATGCACATAAGATGAGCTTTTTCATAATTATTCAATTAATAGGTTTCGTTATTCAACTTTCCGTGTTAGTAGATGAAGTTATTAGGAACTCAAGTTGTAAGAATTTCCATACACCATCTTTCAATTTGCAAAAATAACACTTTTATTTGATAATAATGCATAATTTCACGAAAAAATGCGAAAAAAGGAGAATAAAACAGAAAAACAAGCCCTCATCTATCATTTTTCCATATTCTTTGGCGCATTCTTGCAAGGATTAATAGGGGAAAAGTCTAAGGTCTAAGGTCGAAAGTCAAAGGTCGAAAGTCAAAGGTCGAAAGTCTAAGGTCGAAAGTCAAAGGTCGAAAGCTTTTGACCTTAGTCCTCTAACCTTAAAACCTTAAACCTTTGACCTTAGACCTTAGTCCTCTGCCCTATACCTTTGACCTTTGACCTTAGACCTTTGACCTTATCCCTTTGACCTTAATAAAAAAATTCATCGCTCCTGACACTTTTATGGTAGAAATTGTGTATCTTTGCATCAAAAATACAATTGCGATATGACAGGATTGAAAAGATTAAAATTTGGCTTGATCATTGCCATACTTACCATCTGCGCTACGACAAGCCTTGCCTCATGCTCTTCAAACGAGGACAACGGTTCTACACAACCAACCATTGAGAGGATAAAACAACGTGGCACCATCCTCATCGGAACAACAGGCGACTACCGTCCGCTCACATTCCGCGAATCCGACGGCACCTACTGGGGCTTCGGCATTGAGATGGCTAACGAGATTGCCAAAAGAATTGGCGTCGGCGTAGAGTTCGTAAAGACCTCATGGCCCACGCTTACCGCCGATGTGCAGGCAGAGCCACAGACCTTCGACCTCGCCATAGGTGGTATTACCATCACCGACACCCGTCGCGCGACGATGCTTATGAGCAGCGGCTATCTCGCCAACGGCAAGACCATTCTCTGCCGTGCCTCGGATGCCGACCGCTACAAATCGCTTGCCGACATCGACAAACCCGAGGTGCGCGTAATGGTGAATCCCGGTGGTCTGAACGAGAAGTTTGCCAACGAGAACCTCAAGCACGCCACCATCAACGTATATCCGCAGAACGAGGAGATACCGAATCGCATTGCCGAGGGCGAGGCAGACATTATGATAACGGAGATTACCGAAGCCCCGTATTACGTACAGGCAGACACCCGTCTTGCCGCCCCACTACTTAACGCCCCCTTCAATCACGGTGAGATTGGCGTACTGATGCGCAAAGGTCAGGATGACCTGCTGCAACTGGTGAACGATGTAATCCTTCAGATGAAGAACGACGGCTCACTTCGCCAACTGCACGATAAATACGGATTGGTGTATGGGTATTACTAAAAATTACTTGACCACTTGACCACTTGACCATTTTTATGTAAAAAATTCTCCGCTATAATTAGAGATCATCAAGGTCGTTCATGCTTTGTTATTCCTATAGACATTCCACCAACAACCTTTGCACCAAGCGACCTCATCTTAATGTTAAATTTCAGCATTGATTCGCCTTTTGTGATGACATCATCAAATAACAATACATACTTATCCCTAAAGAATCCTTCATCAAAGGAGAACTTACTTATATCAAGACTAGGACCGCCAGCATATTTGGATTCTTTCTCTGATACTACTCTAATATGCGGATAGGCATTAGTCATACCTAATTCACTACACAGACGGTTTGAGAATTCTTCATATCTTGCTTGAGTTTTGTCTTGTGAAGACGCAGGAATACATACTAAAGTAAGGTGTTTAAGCCTATCTTCACCGAAAGTAGACATCAACTTTTGCTTTAGCATTGGGATGATTTTATTAAGAGCATTCTTATGATCTGAAGTCGAAGTTTTACCAGGTGTATTTTTGAAATTCCATACTAACCATCTATTATCCCATTCTTCATTGGTTGCCTCGAACTCACAAGTGGTAGGATAATAATATAACAAATAAGAGGTTTTCAGACCATAGAGCATATCATCCCAAGAAGAAACACATGCACGAAGTGAGGATTCGAGTTGGCGTTTTGCCTCCTCTTCCCTCTGTCGGGCAAGTTCTTCCTCTATTCTTTTTCTTTCCTCTTCTTTTCTGCGGGCTTCTTCCTGTTCCCTTCTGCGAGCCTCTATTTTTACCTTTTCTAACTCTTCCTGTTTTATATATTCAGATTCAGGCTTAGAAAGAAGAATATCCACCTCTTTGTCCGTTATTTTGGAAATGTTTCTTATGCGAAAGGACTTCCTTAAAAAATATTTGGCTGATAGTGGATATTTCTCGCATATAGAAGCGGCTCTGTTCCTTCTTTCTTCCTTCTGTCGGGCAAGTTCTTCCTCTTTCCTTTTTCTTTCCTCTTCCTTTTTCCGAGCTTCAATTTTTGCCCTTTCTGATTCTTCTGTTTTTATATATTTAGCTTCGGGCACGGCGAGGAGAAATTCAACTTCTTTCTCCGTAATATCATCAATCTTCTTTATGCCCAGGAAGTTTCTGAAAAAGTAATTTGCTGCTTCTGGATATTGCTTACATAAAGAAATAGCTTTGTTCTTTCTTTCTTCCTTCTGACGAGCAAGTTCTTCTTCCTGTTCCTTTTTCTTAGCTTCTATTTTTGCCTTTTCTATCTTTTCTTGTTGTATATAGTCAGATTCAGTGTGGGTAAGAAGCATATCCACTTGATTTGGATAAAGATACCCTAACTTGGTAAATGTATGGGGCTTTTCTATACCATGATACTTGAAATAATATTTTGCTGCTTCGGGGTAACTTAGACATAAATCTCTTGCCTTTATCCATTTTTCGTGATTTTCCTGTTCTCTTCTTTTTGCTTCTTTCTCTTCCCTTTTCCGAACTTCTATTTTTTCCTTTTCTATCTTTTCTTGTTTCCTATAGTCGTCTTCTGAATGAGAAAGAAGCAAATTCACTCTATTATATGTAATATGATTTTGAGTGATTTTATTCTCTTTCATCCCCCAATGCAACTTGAAATAGTATTTTGCTGCTTCTGGGTATTTGTTGCATAAAGATATTGCTTTTTGTCTTTTGTGTTTGCGAATATGCTCCTTTTCTTTTTCTTCTATATTATCACTAATACCTCCAATATATCTGCAAATAAAAAAGCCGACTAAGCAACATATCAACCAATGATAGAGGGAATTACAGAAGAAAATTCCCACAACAAATCCGAATATTAAACCGATAAAGCCACCAAAAGTTTTCATTTCTTCTTACCTTATTAATGTTAATATCTCACTTGGTTTCACAATGGCATGAGTATATCCTGCCTTGAGAAGTTCGCTCTTTTCCTTTGTTCCCCAGAAACAGGCTACACTCTCAATTCCTGCCGCATTTGAAGACTGAATGTCTATTACACGGTCACCAAAAGAAATGGCACTCTTGGCATCACATCCCAACATCTCCAATGCCTTTAGCATCGGGGCAGGATGTGGTTTTATGGGCTTTGCATCATGGTATGCAACAATATGGTTTATAGGTAGGTTGAACTGCTGCACAACCCTTTCCACATAATGACGCGGTGAAGTACTGACTATACAGGTATTGATGTTAAACTTTCTAATTACATCAAATATCTCGTTCAGTCCTTCATATACGGTACATTGTGGTATTACAGAAAAAGCACCATTCCAATCCCTTTTACTTCTATATGGTTCTGCCAATGTTGTATCAACCAAAGTCAGATCCAAGTCAAAAATAATGTTCTTTCTCATAGTTTCGATTAGCTAAAAAGACCTGTTTGTGTAGGATCCCAGTTCTTTATTACATCACTTATTTCATCAAAGTTGTCATCACCTTTGATATATTTTGCTCCCTTCTTCACCAACAATGCGTTACCAAGACATTTATCATCTTTGTTTGTCGCATCGTCCTTGAACAACATTGCGTAGAGGGGTTTCCCTGCTTGCAATGTAGCAGTTGCAGCGTGCATAGTACCACCATTTACCCCCGTCTGTACTACCAACGTAGCCAAAGCGAGACCAGACTGCAATCTGTCTCTCTCTACCAAACTGTATCTGCCAACAGGTGTTCCGATAGGATATTCAGACAGGAGAAGACCACCCCTTTCTACGATTTCCTCTGCCAATTCCTTATTTTCAGGAGGGTAGATAGAATCAGAATCAAGACCATTTGCAAGGAAAGCCGTTGTCTTACCTCCAACCTTCAATGCGCCCTTATGACCGCAGGTGTCACATCCCACAGCCAAGCCCGACACTATATTAAAGCCTCGTTTTGCAAATTCCCCAGATAAATAAGTTCCACCTGCAACGCCCTCTGGAGTAGCTTCGCGTGTTCCGATAACCGCAAGCCCAGGAAGTTGGGCAATGGATAAATCACCGCGATACCACAAAAACAATGGTGGATCTAATTTTCCCTCTTCATTCACAGTCTTTCGCAAGACATCAGGAAACTCATAGTCATAATATCCTACAAGTCCGATGTTCGCACGATTACTATTGTCGATAATCCTCCTAGCCAACTGATTTGCTTCCTTCAGGTCAGAAAGTGTCACCTTTTGAATTGCTTTCTCTTTCATTCCCTTCATCAGTTCTGCCAAATCCTCATAGGAATCTATTTCCAAATTAAGTTTGTCAATGGTATCACCTATTGAAAAGATTTTCTGCTGACCAATGCCCTTGACACCAATCTTTTTCAGATATGAAAGAGTTAGTATTTGTTCTTTATTTAATGCCATAGCTAAACATGGGTTTTAGTGATTATTTACTCTTTATTGCGACAAGAAAAGCCATGCGAAACACATAACAATCAACACTTGAAATCGAGAGCATTTTTAGTTATGTTCTTCTGGCTTAATCGCGCAACAAAAGTACACAAAAAAAACAATTTTACCAAATTTAACACGAAAAAAATCAAATTTAGGCAGAATATTTGTGATAGAAGCCTTTTAGAATGTCTTTTTTTGATAAAAACCTCTCAATGTACAACAAATAGAAAAGGCGCACACTCGAAGTGTACGCCTTTTACTATGGTATAAAATATGAAAAATCAGAAGAGAAGTCTATAAGCTACAAACAGCTTGTCACGCCGAGAGTTGTCGCTATCGCCGTCAATATGCTTGCAATAGTCTGAAGAATGAATTTCCAAGTTTCCTTTTTCATTTTACAAAGCAAATTAGAGGGTTAATAAAATTCTGCTTGCGCAGAGGGGTTGGAAAGCAAATTAGAAATAAATTAATTCAGGACTCCGCGTAGCGCCTGAGCCTTGCGAAGAAATTAAAACCAGTAAATTATAAATTCTAAAAATTATTTTCTTGAAATTTAATTCCTAAAAAATTAATTTACTGAATATAATTTACTGGCTTAATTTACTCCCCATTTACTTTCCAAAGTCAAGCCTCGCTAGAGGCTGTCATTTCCGCCACCGCCTCCACCGGAAGGTGCATTTCCACCGCCTGCGGTGCTGTTAGAAGCGTCCCCATCTGGAATGAGGAAGCTCTCGATGCTTGCGCCATAGCTGCTCTTTGAGAGCGTATAAGCGGCGTCCCCCTGATGCTCCGCGAGGAGCGTTGCGTTCACAGCGATGAGGTTCTGGGAAGAAACGAGGGTCTTGCCATCGCTCTTGCGAGAGTGAACCCAACCGAATGCGCCAACGAAGGCTGCGCCGTAGTGACCGAGCATAGAGTCCTGACCGTAGAAGCCTGCACGACCTGCGACATCCCAGAGGACGGAGGTATCAGCGGCATCAAGGATCACCTTGCTTGCAGAGAACTGACAGTAAGGAATACCAGTCTCAGCGTTGGTCTGCTGAGTGATTTCGAAGAACGAAATCTGGTCGCCATACTTGTAGTCAGCATTGTTATTGACAACTGCCTGTGAGAACTCCGCAACGGTGGTGCTTGCACCAATGGTGAGAGAGCCGAGGTAGATGTCAGTAGCAGAGTTGTTTCCTGTTCCTGAGATAACGATTGAAGGGAGAGAGCCCTGCGTAATCTGATAGGCGCAAGCTACACAGCCACCACCTGCCACCTGTTGCTTGGTGAGATACACCGCTGGGCGCTGCATGTTCAGCTTCACGAACATGTTGTAGTCCGAGAGGTTCTTAGGCTTGTTCTCAAAGCCATAGTTGAGCAGCGGACGGATGCCCTTGTACATTGCGATGATGTTACCCCACTTGGTGCGAGTCTGCATCTGTGCGTTAGTGCGAGGGTTGCGAATCTGTGTCACCTTCTCGCTTACGATGGTTTCGCCATTGCGAACCTTGAAAGTAACATTTCCTGCTGAACCAGAAATCTTACTGATAATACCTGAGAGTTTTCCCATAAAGCCTAACCAAGCCTTCCCAAAGGGAAGGATGTTTTATAGTAACAATCCTTCCAAATGGCCGCGCCTGGAATTTCGGGGTTTTAATTGTTAATAATGAAGTTAATAAATCATAGGACTGAATCCTTATAGCTTGGCCTCCTTGCCAAGGATTGTCCCAGTAGCCTGCAGTACTATCTAAAACTCCCCTTGATGGCTTCGGATTTGAAGCGGATTAGAAACGAAAGAGAATCGAAGCTACACATAATATATTCGCGAGGCGATTTTTCTTGTTTCTGAGTGCAAAGTTACACAGATATTTTCGCATGACCAAATTTTTTTCGAGAATTCGCACGCAAAAAGCGACAAAACGATGTATCTGGTTGTGTATTAAACAATTACGCGCCCCTCTACGAAAAGTGCCATACATCATGGTCTAGTGGTCAAGTAGTCAAGTTTTTTTTAGTAATACCCCCCTTTTCTTAGCATTCTAATCAATTATTATAATAATAATTAATTATTATTATTATAATTGAGGTTGAAAGGAGAAAAAAGAGGTTATGTTTATAAATACTTGACCACTTGACCACTTGACCATGAAAAAAGTTAATATTGTTAATATCTATTGCATTTTTTGTTAGAAATGCGTACTTTTGCAATCGTGCAATTTCGCACAAACCTAAACCTAATTTTTAAACAAATAAATGTTTCGTAAGTGAGTCCTGAAGGGAGGACATCTGACAGGGCAGTCCGAAAGGGCTGTCAATATTTAGATGCGTGATTTGCAGAGCGCCGTAGGTGCGACATCTGAAGACTTTAGGTGTCGGTCCTACAGACCTCTTTCCCCCACACCCACTATGTATGACAGCCCTATCGGACTGCCCTGTTAGTTGTCGGGCTTACAGCCCTCACTCGCGAAAGTGGTATTAACGAACAGATATTTTTTAACTTAAACAGAACTAAGAAAACCTTACGAAAACACGTGCTCTGTTCGTAGGGCGAAGTGCGCACGTTCAAAGTTCTTTAAAACCAAGAACTTATGAACAAGCAGACTTTTTACAAGGTAAGCGAGGATATGTCAATGTCTTTGCTTGACCAACTGCGACAGGAAGGACGGCTTTACTACGTTTCTTCAAGTGACGAACTGGTACAAAAGGCGGTATCTTCTGCATTGAAACAGATTCGGAAGATTGATGGTCTTAGCAATGAACCTTACAGGAAGGTGGTTGCGGAGATATGGGAGGAGATTCTTGACATCCGCCGTGTGCGTGAGAGGTTGCTTTTCAAGAAGGGGAAGCAACAAGGGAAGGTGAACTGGTATTATGTGTGTGTGATTGTGAACTGCCTGTATGTTCGTGGTGTATATATGGGGCGTTTTCGTGATTTGTTGGGAATGTTGTTTAATGATATTTCCATTGAAAAAAGCATTCATAACAGATATTATATGCTTTCTGAGGAGGAAGAAAACGCGATAAAGGCGGTTTTGCAAAGATTTTTTCAATGAAAACTCAAAACCCGAAGAAAACATAGTTTTTCGGGTTTTTTATTCCTTAATTTTGCACCCGAACAAAGTTTCAAACAAACTAAAAACAATTAATTATGAGCGAAACAAAAAATAGAACAATTTATCAGTTTTGTGACGACCTCTGCAAAGGAGAAAAGTATGGGTTCGCGTTAAACGTCCATACTGCGCAAAACATCAATATCATTCTCAGCCATTTGTGTGTAGTAGTAGATGACAATATGGCGGACAAGGTAATGGATTCACTCGAAAAATTCCTTTTAGAGGGTGAACATCTTGAGAA
>Ga0256407_10003315_pt1 | contig 28809 bp, 10 predicted proteins | sample RumenRJG_04DNA_FD_193489 | JGI IMG/M metagenome (GOLD analysis project Ga0256407, IMG submission 193489) | Bovine rumen microbial communities from Lethbridge, Alberta, Canada - RJG_04 | ecosystem: Host-associated > Mammals > Digestive system > Stomach > Rumen | place: Canada: Alberta...
AAATTAATGATAAAAAAAAAAATAAAAATGAAAAATATAAAAATAATCATTCTTCTAATAACAATTACATTGTCATCATTTGATTATGTATTAAGTCAAAATGACACATCGAACATTTTATACGAGGTATCAACAGATAAAAACAAGATAGAAGAATTTTATAGAGGTTGTGAGAGATTAAAAAAAATAAATCAAACAGATGAAAATAAACCTTCATCAAAAAATTGTGCAATTGCTACTTTAGAATGGGATTATAAATGTTGTTTCGTTCAGATTGGAGAAAAAAATTTATCATGTAGGTATTTAAGGGATAATAATAAATGGATAAAAGATTATAAAAAAACACTTGGAGATGTTACTGGTGAAACTATAAAAATTGAATGTGGATTTAGTTATTTAAAATTTTCTTTATTTTTGATTTTGATATTTTTTATTTTTTGATTTTTGAATATATATATTAAGGAATTAATTTTATATTAAAAGTTTTTTGCTTTAAAATTTTGTTCTTTATTTCTTTTATTACAAACTTTTTTTTTAATTAATATAAAATTGAATATTTAAAAGTATATTCTTAAAAATTATTATATTAATAAATTTTTTATATACAAAAAAAAATCAAAATAAAAAAATAATGGAAATAATATCATCATCAAGAAAATATGGTGGATTTGACATAAAAATATTTACAAAACCAATAAACCCTGATTTCATATGTTCAATATGTTCATGTGTAGTTCGTCAACCAAAAGAATGTACAATATGTGGAACATTATATTGTGAATCATGTTTAAAACAATGGGAAAATCAAAATAGAAATTTAAGTGAATGTCCAATGAGATGTAGAAAACAAAATGATTTAAATGAAAGTATAATGAAACCATGTGGAAAAGTAATAAAAAACATATTATATTCATTAGAAGTAAAATGCCCAAATGAATTTTGTAATAAAATAATGTCTTTAGAAGAATATGAAGAACATGAAATAATTTGTGGATTACCAAAATGTGATAATATAAAATGTAATAAATCAACAGAAAAATTAATATTATATAAAGATAATGATGAAAATAAAGAATATAAATTTTGTAGTGAAATGTGTAAATTTTCATTTATTTTTCAAAAATTAGTAAAAATAAAAAAACCAGATGAATTAATTGATTGGTTTCATAATTTCATAACATATACAATAAATGAAAATTTACATAAAGATTGTGAAAAAAGAATAAATAATTTAAAAAATATGATAAGAGCAGTAAGTGGAAATAACCAAATATCAATAAACGATTTAGACTATTCCCCAGGAATCACAGAATTTAAATGGGATAATGAAAATAAAGGACAAGGAATTCAAATATATAATAATGGAGAAAGTTTATTTTTAAATGAAACATGTTATGCATTTCGTTCAATAGTATCAAATAAACCTTTTATGAATGGAGTACATTATTTTGAAATTATTGCAGATAGGAGAACAGAAAATGAATTAAAAATTGGAGTAACTAAAAATATTAATTTTAATTATGATACTTCTTTTAGTGATTATGACTTTGGTTGGGCTTTTTATGGTATTGGACAATTGAGACATTCAAATAATGCTACTGGGGAAAATTATGGGAAGAAATTTAAAAAAAATGGAGTTTTAGGAGTTTTTTTAGATATGAATAAAGGAATTTTAAGTTTTGGATTAGATGGAGAATATTTTGGGATTGCTTTTCAATGTGAAGAGTTGAAAAGTGGACCTGTTTATGCTGCTGTTTCACTTTTACATGTTGGAGGGTGTACTTTGCAAAATAATATTCCAGCTCCACCTTATTTTTTTAGTGATTATTGATTTTTTTTTTTTGGAATTTTTCTCTTCTTTTTTTTTTTTTTTTTTTTTGTTTTTTATTTTTTCTTATTTTGTTTTTTTTATTTTATTTTATTTTTTTTGATTAATTATATTATTTTTAATGTTTGATTAATTATTATGTATATTTAATTTTTATGGTAATATTTTATTTTTTAATTTTATTTTTAAGTGTTTTTGTTTATGTTTTATTAATAATTATATTTTATTAGTATATTAATATTTTTTTTTACAATCAATAATATTTATATTTATACTTGAGAATACTAAAACTCCATATAAATATTTAAATATACAGATTTAAATATACAAGAATTTAATTTACATTATTTAATATCCATATAATAAATTATCGCATCGAGTTAAATGTTTTCTACAATCATCACAAATATTTCTATCCTCTTCTCTTTGAAAAGTTGAATTAATAATTGATATTCTACTAATTCTTTCTGCAAGATCTCTTTTACAAATAACACAATAACTGCCATCAGCAAGAATTTTTTTTAATGTATTATTATTAATTTCCTTTTTATCTTTAGTATAATTTAAAACATAAAAATTATTAATATTATCAATTAAAATTAAATAACTCATATCATGACTCATTTTCATAAAATTAAAATAAACATTATGTTTTTTTTTCACAAATTCTTCATCATCATAATCAATTCTAGTAACAATATCAAATTTTCTAATCAATTCACTTTCTCCTTTTTTTTCAGCCTTATCATTAATATTATAACCATAATTATAATCATTTAAAAAATATTTAGAAGTTTTTTGATTAAAAGTATAACTAGTTCTATCAAAAAAATCTTCATTTTGATATCTATTAACAACTTTCCATATTGTAATATATTTTTCTTTATGACTTAAAAATAAAACAACATCGTATAAAGAAACTGCAGTACAATAAGTAATAGGAGAAAGTGAGTCAAATACTTTATCAGTTAAATAAAGAACACTTAATGGAATTCCATTTATACTAAAAAGATAAACTGTTAATGATGTATATACTAAAAAATCTCCATTTGATGGAATAATTATTATATCTTTTATTGATTGTTTTGTATTTGTTAAATATTTTACTATATGTAATAATTGGAAATTGTTATTAATTGATATTATATATATTGTGTTTGATGTATCTATTGATATTAAGACATTGAAGGCTTCGTTTAATTTTAATAATTTTATAGGATTGTGAGGGTAATTTAATGAGTTTTTTGTGTAGAAAATATAAGGTTTTTTATTTATTTTTTTAAATTGAATATTTGAGGGTTTTATTTTTTCTTTTTGTATATCTTTTATTTTTGAATTTGATATTATTAAATAATTTTTTTGTTCATATTCTGATAAACCATTTGTATCTGTTAATAATAATAATGTATCATTATTTACTGAATTTAAATCTTTTGTTAATTTATATTCTTTAATATTACCATTTTCAAATCCAACATAAATTTTATTTCCTTTATCATTACATGTTATTGAAGTAATATTTACATTTTCTCCAATGAAATAATTATAAATTAAATTTTTAGAAGGATGAACTAAAATTAAATATTTTTCATAAAAAGTTAAATATTTATTTTTTTTTTTTCCACAGAAAATATTTCCTTTAGTAATAGCAGCGAATTTTTTCTCAGACTCAAAAAAATTATCACAATCTTCATTTTTGTTATGAAAAGAATTAACAAAAGAATAAAGAGAACAAATTCCCCCTTGTTTAAAATTATTATTAAACAAAAGAACATTATAATCAAGTAAAACAATATCACCAATTTTTTTATTTTTTTCTAAATTAAATTTAAAATTTTTAACAATTTGAATTTTACATTTAGAAACTTTTTCAAAGCTATCAAAAAAAACATTACTTTTATTAATCCATTCAGTTTTAATTCTTTTAGGATGTTCCTTATTAAAAAGTAAATTAGGCATACAACCTAATTCTTCTTTTTCAAATAAAATACTATTAAGAGTATTATTTAATGTCATTTCTTTAAATTGATTATCATTCATTTTATAACAAGCACTTCTATAAGTATTAAAAACTTCAGAAGCTTTTATCCCTTCTTGTCTAAAACCAAAAATTAAATCAAACCAATGATGAATATTTTCATTTATTTTTTTCCCTTCTAACATTTTTTTAATTATTAAACAAAATAATCTTGGATCTTTTTTACACCAATTTGGTAATTCGAAATTATCAACAATCTTTTTATTTTGTCTAGTTCCTAAATCAAAATGATTAGTATTAAAATATAATTCAGGAATTGTAAATAAAGCTGGGATTAATTCTTGATATTTTTCATCTAAAATACTTAATTGATTTTCTCCAATAAATAATCTATCACCAGTATCAAATTGTCCTCCTTGAATTTCTAAATGAATTTCTGTAAAAGGTCTTTGTCTTATTAAAAAATAAGAAACAAATGCATGAGTTGAATAAAATGTTCCTGAATGATATTTTGAATCTTCATCTCTTAAATCATATTTTGTTTTTAAATTTTCTCTTATTTCTTTTGATTGAGCAAAAATTGGATAATATAAATTTCGATATAATTGATCTCTTATTATATTTAAATAATATTCACCGAATATATTTTCAACTAATGAACTTCCATTATTAAAATTTTGAAGTATCCATGGAAAAATTAAATATTGACTAAAGTCGTTATATGTTCTTCCACTTAATGTATTTAGTAACATTATATAATCGAAATTTGTTATTTTTATATTTATCCAATTTTCTCTTAGAGATTGATCGTTTGAAGTTTTTATTGAGTCTAATATTATTTTATATGTTGGTTTTTCAGGTGGTAATGATGGTTTTTTTTTAATTGATGATTGATTTGATTGAATTTGAGAAAAGTTTTTTGGAGAATATTTCAAATAAAATAAATTTGGGTTTTTAATTTCCGTTAAGGAAAAATTTATTATTGAAGGTTGTTTTTTGTATTTTTGATAATAATTATTTAAATGTGACATTATTTGATTAAATATCTCATCTCTTTTATCTATGTTAAATACCAAAAAATATGATGAACCATTTTTTAATAAAATTTCTATTGAATTTTCAATATGTAAATGACTTCTTTTATACAATTCTGTTATTTTTCTTAATGAAATTTTTTTAATTATTAATTTATAATTACAATCAAATCCAAATTTACTTTTTATAGGATAACTTATTCTAAAATCAGTTTTTTCCTTTAATTCATCTGGTTTATGAATATCACAATTCTTATTAATAAAATTATTTAATTCTAATATCGAATCTTCTTGAGTTTTTGTCCAAAATTCATTTGATAATATCCCATTATTTACATGAATTATTCCATTTTGATCAATTATTAAATTTGTATATAAGTATATAAATTCATTTGTTAATATAAATAATGAATTTGTTTTTTGAATTCTTTTTAAATATAAACAATTATTTATTATTGTATCTTTTTTGAATGTTTCTGGAAAGATTAAACTATAATAGAAATGATAGTCTTTGCATATTTTATCATATATTAAAATTTGATTTAATTTCTCATAATATTCTTCAAATTTTTCTTTGGAATATTCATATTTATACATTTTTGTTATATTTTTATTTTTTCCTGATTCTTTTTCAAAGGAATGAAAATCATTTTCTTTAAAAACAAATTTATTTCTAATTCTAGAAATACCTTCTTTATCCGATAAATACCAAGCAAATTTTTCTGGATTTAATTCTTTTTTATAAATATGAAAATTTAAAAATGCATTTGAATAATATTTATTTTTATATTTTAAAAATTTTAAATTATTTTCAATATTACAAAAATTCAGTGTAATATAATAAGAAACATATTCACAAAATAAACATCTTTTATTTTGAGTAACTTGAATATTATTTTTAATTGTTTTATTATTTTCAGTAAAATTATGAGAAAATTCATCTAATATCTCTTTTAAAGCTTTTTTCATTTGAGAATTAATATTTTTTGAATTTAAAAAATTTGTTTTTTTATCTATAATTGAACTATAGTTTTTTATAAATAAATCAATTTGATGTCCATTTAATTCTAAACTTATTCTATTTGTTATATTTATTAATTCTAATAAATTATTTGTTATTTTTGGAATATAAATATTCTTTTCAGATGAATTAAATAAAATTTTTATTATTAATTTTTCACATTCTATTATCAAATCTAATAGTGTGAAACCATCATTATTTTCTATTAATGATAATTCAAAATAATTAATTATATTGTATAAATGAAGATATATTTTATATAATGTTTTTTGAATTTTTACATCAATTATCTCATTGGATATTTTAAATAAATTATTTTTTAATAAAGTAATTACTGTATTTTTATCCTCAATTTCATTAAATACTAATTCATCTATTAATATTGTTTCATAAAGAATAAAAACTATTTTATTACATTTTATATTATTATCAAAAACTCTTATTAAATTGTCTATAAAATTTTCATCATTTAATATATTTTTATTTCTTTGAAAAAAGATTTTTAATTTTACTTTCATTATATCATTTTCATATAAAAAGTAATTTAATATTTTTTCATTATCAATACTTAAAATAATTTTTAATAAATCTAATATATTTTCACTAAAGAAGCTCATATCTTCTAAATTTAATCCATCATATTCATAAATTAACCCAATAAAAAAATCAATAAAAAAAGTATTACATATAAATAAATCAATGCCATAATCTATAAATAATTTATTTTTAATTAATACTTTGTGTATTTTTTCTACTTGATATATTTGGTTAAAAGAAATAAATTCTTTAATATTATCACATTTTGTTATTAAAAATATTTTATTTAATTTATTATTGTAACCTTTTGGATTATAACATTCAATATATGGAATATATTTATTTATTATTTCATCATAATTAATAAATTGAAGTTTTTTTAATTCTGAATTTAGGTTATTAAATTTATTTGAATGAGATAATTTAATATTTTGATTATTAAACAAAACCTCTACAATTATATTTTCACTAGTTAAATATAAATTTACTTTTTTTTCATTTAAATTAATAATCTTTTTATTTTTTCCATTAATTATATTATATTCTTTCATTATATCATTGAAATTTTCATTACTTAAATCATTATTTGTTATTAATAAATAAGATATTGAAATAAAAGAACTATTATTATCTATTGGAGTTTTTAATTCAATTTTTGTATTATTCAAAATATTTTTTGAACTTATTCTAGAATGATCATTTATATTTTCAATATCATTACCGTTATACCCAATATAAAAATTTATTGATTCTGTTAGAAACTGAAATAATTTATATTTTTTTGTAAATATTAAAATTTTGTCAATAAATAATGAAATATCATTTTTTTCTTTATTGATTAATATTAAAATTTGATGATAAATTTTATCTGGTTTGAGATTTTCATTAAATTTTTCCTTAATAAATATTGTATTTGTTATATTATTATTTTTTTCAACTACAATTAAATTTTGTTTATTATCAATATAAAAATTTAATATATTATTTCCATTTTGAATATTACAAAAAGAAAAATTATGTATATTATTATAAGATGAAATTTTAAGATTTAAATATATTGAAAGTACTTTATTTTCCATATAGGGAAAAAATATAGAATTCATATAAACCATATTATATATTAATGGATTTGAATAACAATTTTTACTAATATTAATACAATTTAAAGTTTCTTGACTGGATTTTTTTAAAGATTTTTTTAATAATTCAATTAATAGAAGAAAAAATTCATTTGAAAAATATTTTTTATGAATTAAAGCATTTTTAATATATCTACATTCAGAATAAATTTGTAGCATATATTTTTCTATATGATAACGTGTTAAATATTTACATAAATTTTCAAAAACTTTCTTAATAACATTTCCAAATTTTTCATTTTGTGGAATTTCTAAGAGAAGTTTCATAAATATTGGAACAATATTAAATTGAAGCATTATTTTAATATTTAAATCTTCAAATTCAAATAATTCATTAAGTAATGTAATCAATTTTTGTAATTCTGTATAATTTTTATCTTTAAAAAATATTTTTATCATTTGAGTAAAAATATAAGGTGATATTATAAATTTATTTTCTACTGAAATATTTAATAAAAAATGAATTGTTTGTTTTCTAATCAAGGGAGATGAATCAAAAAAAATTTTTAAAAGAGATTTCATTGTTTTTTTTTCAAAAATTTTTGGAGATTGGAAAAATTTTTGATGTTCTTTTTTTGGAATACTTTTCTTTAATTTATAATTTATTAATTTCTTATTAAATTCAAATATAAAATTGAAAATAGTTTTCAAAAAATCATTTAATAATTTTTCAGATTTATTGTCATTTTTATTATTTATATTTTCAACAACTAAACAACATAATTGATATAAAAGATTATTAATTTTATTAGTATAGTTAAATAAATTTAAATAATAATATTTTTTTTTTTTGATAATAGAAAATAATAAATTAAAATACTCAATTGCATTTACAACATTTTTATCATTAATTCTATTTTCAATTATATCAATTAATTTTGATATTTTTTCATAATAAATTTCTGAATCTTCTTCATATAAAATAATAATTGAATTTAATTTAAATGATAAAGAATCATTTCCTAATTCAATGTTGTATGGAATTGTAAATTCATATTTATCATCATTTTTTAATAAAATTAATTCTAAAAAATCTAAAACTCTTAATTTTATTTCTTCAGTATATTTTGGATTTGGATTCATAATTATTTCATTAATTTTTTCAAATAATTTACATTTATTAAATAAAAAATCAATTAATCGATTATTTTGTTCTAAAATTTGATTAAATTGGATAATTATAATATTTATAATATTCATACTACTTTTAGGATTATTTAAATAAATATCTAATTGATCAATAATAAAATTTACATCAATTGATGGATAGTAATTAACTTGCATTAAAATTAAAATTTTTGAAAAATAAATATTCATAATATTTTCATCTTTAATTTTAGGAATATTTTTTAAAAATTTTTCAATATAATTACTACAATCAATTAAATTTTTATATATTTCTAAACCTTTATCTTTTTTATCATATATACATAAAAATAGTTTTGATATTAATAATTCATAAGTTTCCTTATTTTGTGCATTATGTATTAATTGATCAAATAAATTAAAGATAAAATTTCCGAATTCAAGATTATAATTATTTTTAATAAATAAATCATCTATAATTAATTGATAAAACAATTCAAGAATATTTTTATTTTCATTAATATCAATATTAGAATTAATTACATGAATGACACAATTCAAATATTGTTTTGAAATTATTTGAAAATCATTTATATGAATTACTGCAATTTCTCTTAATTGATTTATTGTTTCTTTAAAATTTTTTTTTGATATATGGCTAATTCTAATATTTTCAATTAAATTATTTTTATCCATTTTATAAAAGAAATTTTTTTAATATTTTTTTTTATTTTTTTGATTTGTACTTTATCAGATTTAATAATTTATATATTTTATAAAAATCTCATTAACATAATTTAATAAAAGGAAAATTATTTAAATTTATTTTCAGTGCTTTATTTATTTATCATTTGCTTATTGTAAAGAAATTTTTAATATTCCTAATAATATTGAATAATTTTTTTGATTTGAGAAATAAATTTTACATTATATATTATTTTGAGGTAATTAACATTTTTTTCAATTAATATTTATTTCTTATTTCAAATATTTAATTTTTTACATAAAAAGTCAATAATATTTTTAAACATTTGAAAAATATAAAATGCAAAAACAAAATATCAATAATAAAAAACTATATATTTATCCACTTTCAAAAGATAAAAAACTCGATCAAGAAATGATAAAAAATGAAATTAATAACTATTTTGAAAATAAGGATGATTTTTTAAATATTTGTTCAAATATAATTATTGGAAAATCAAAAAAGAAAAAATACATGATTAATTTTTCAATAACATCTTTACCAATATTAAATAATTCCATAAATAAAAAATTATCATCATTTACACCTTTAAATTTAAATAAAAAATTTTCAGAAAAAAAATCATATTCAGTTTCCTTTATAAAAAAAAAAGATGAAGATTATAATATTGTAAATGGTAATATGTTAAAAAAATATTTCCTGGAAATGAAAAAAAATAATTTAAATAATAAAGATATAAATAAATCAAATAAATCATTAAATGATATTCCTATAATGGTAAAATATAATTTAAATAAACAAGAAAATTGCCTGAAAACACTTGAACATCATAATTTATTAACAAGAAATATTTCTGATGTTATAAAGAAAAAAACAAAAAAAAAAGAAAATGAATTATTAATTAATAAAAGTGAAGAATATAATATTAAAAAAGTTTATAATGATGAAATTGAAAAAAAAACTCCAAAAGAAGTATTATTCGGTAAAGATTTATGGTATTCTTCTTTAAGAAATAATAATTTATTTTGTCAAAAAGATTATTTAAACAAAAAAAAAATTAATTTAAATAAAAAAATTAAGTATTTTACTAATAATAAATATCTTTTACAAAAAAATAATTCTACATCAAATTTATTAAGTAAAAAAAGTTTATTATATGATAAAATTAATTTTCAAAAATTAGAGGTGAAAGGAAAAAATTTATTTGATTTTGAATATAATTTAGCTATTCAACCAGGAAAAAAAATTTTATATAAAAAATTTTATTTGGATAAATCAAAAATGGAAGAAAAATTTAATTTTAATAAAATGATTTCTAATATTAATTTTATAAATGATTATAAAGATAAAAATGATATAAATAAAAAGAGTTTTGATATGACTCAAAGTCATGAAATCAAAACATTAAATTCTTCAAGTCTTAATATTTAACTTTATTAACTATTATATATTTTTTATATAAATTAATTTTTATGAGTATTTATTAGTTAATTAATATAATAATAAACTTAATTCCTATATAAATGGAAAATCGTTAAATAATATTTATAAATTAAAAAATAAAAATTATGCTTGAATTTAAAAATTATATAGGAATTTTATATTCAGAAAAAGAAAATTATATAATAGAAAGTAAAATTGGAAGTGGAGCAACATGTGAATGTTATAAATGCTTTTCCTATATAAATCAAATGAAATATGCATTAAAATTATATACAGAAGATAATATAAATGAATATTTAACAGAAACTCAATTTTTATCCAAAGTAAAAAATGATAATATAGTCAGATTAATAAATAATGGAGAAGGAAATATAAGAATAAATGAAAAAAATAATAATTCATATGAATTACAAATGTTTACGAAAAATAAAAAAAAAATTTATTTTGAAATAATTGAATTATTAGAAAAAGGAGAAATATTTGATTATATTTATTATCCTTCTCAAGGTTTTTCAGAAGATATTTCAAAAATTATTTTTTCTCAAATTTTAAATGCAGTTGAATATTGTCATTTAAATAATATCTTTCATAGTGATATAAAATTAGAAAATTTATTATTAGATGATAATTACTCAATTAAATTAATTGATTTTAGTTATTCCAAAATTTTAAATAAAAATCAATTAATTAAAGGATGGAAAGGAACAAGATGTTATGCTTCACCTGAACTAATAAAATATGGATCTTGTAATTATAATGGTGAAAAATATGATATTTTTTCACTTGGAGTAGTTTTGTATATTTTAGTAATTGGGAAATTCCCTTTTGATTTTGCTCATTTTTTAGATAAAAATTATAAAAATATTGTAAATAGAGATTTTGATGAATTTTGGAAAAAATGTAATGTTAATGTTAGTCATGAATTTAAAGATTTAATTAATAAAATTTTATGTAATGATCCTGAATCTAGATTATCTATTTATGATATTAGAAATCATAAATGGATGAATGATATTGGGATGATTGAAGATTATTTATATCAAAAAGAATTTGAATATAGGAAAATTATTGTTGATATTAGGAAAAATAAACGAACCTAAAAAAATTAAAATTTGAGTTTTATGTTCTATTATAGTATTTTTTTAGAAATAGAATTACATATTATTAATAATATAAATAGTTAATATAAATCTTTTTTTCTCTTTATAATTATCTATTTTTATTATTTATCTATTTTAAATAATTCTTATAATAAATAATTAATAAAATAAAAATTTTAATAAAAAATATGAAAAAAATTAAAATAATTATTATATTATATTATTTTTTTAAAATATAAATAGAATTATGCATCATTATTTAAAAAATAAATCACAAACAAATCCAAATGAAATGAAAAACAATAAAAAAATATTAAGAAATTTTTATTTTAGTCAAAAAATAGATGAGGAAATTAAATCAAAAAATAGTTCAAATTTATCAGGAAAAAATTCAAAGAGTTTTATAAAATTAATAAATGATTCAAAAATAGAAACAAAAGAAAAAAAAAAAAAATGTAGAATATGTTTTGAAAAAGAAACAAAAACAAATCCCTTAATTGCTCCATGTTTATGTGAGGGATCAATAAAATATGTACATCAAAAATGTTTAAAAAATTGGTTAAATTTTTCAAATATAAAACCAGAATTATCAAAATGTGAAATTTGCAAATGTAAATATGAAATAAGATTTTATAAAGATAATAAATTTGACAAAATTGCTTTTCAAAAATTTATTTTTTATCTTCTATGTTTTTTTATTGGTATGATTTTATTTCTTGGATTTTTAATAGTATGTTTTTATTATTATCTATTTGATGATAATGAAAAAAAGAAAAAAACAAGAAAAAAATTTTTAATTATTTCTATATCCTCTTCATTATTATTAATAATATTAATTTCTATTATTATTTTTTTTTTAAATTATAAAAAATGCAGTATAAAACCTTTTGAAAATTATGAAATTTTAAATAGAAATGTTAATGAACCAATATTTAGTTCATTTACAATGGCAATGTCAAAAAATATGATGAAATTTAATCCAAATAAAATTCAATTTAATAATTTTTTTTCAACTGGTGTTTTAAATTTTAGTAATGATATTAATAATAATTGATAAAATAAAAATGTAATTTTTGTATAAATAATGTTTTGAATATCTTATTTATATGAATAATATTTAAAAAAGATTTTATATAAATTATTAATTGTCATATAAAATTCTTAATTTATTTTCAAATATTCTATTCCTTGCTTTATTAAATGCAACATATTCAGTTAATTTTTTAAGTTTTTTTATTTCATCAATTTCTAAAGGTTTCCATATTTGTCTATAATATAATCTATCTGTAATATCTTCAATTAAATATGAATTTTTTGATTTATTATTTATACTTGAATTATTTTCTAAAGTTTTTGTTCTTGTACTTTTTTCATTTGATAAAATAGTTTTTGATTTAATAAATTCATTTTTAAATGATGTTATAAAATTAAATTTATTATTATTATTATTTAATATTGATGATGGTTTATTATTTCTATTTTCAGTAATGCATTTTATTTCTGGTTCTAATTCCCTATATATTTTTTTATAATCATTAAAATTGATATTTTGTAAAAAAAATTTTTTTTGTCTTTCTAAATCCATATTTTCATATATATTTATTTCTTTTGGAGGCGGTTCTTGCTTTTTTTCTATTCTCTCTGGTATATTTGGAGAAATATAAAAATGTTGTTTTATAATTTTATTATTATTATTATTATTATTATTATTATTTTTATTATTATTATTATTATTATTATTATATTTATTTAAAACATCTTTTATCATTGATTTAATATCTTTATATGGTTCTATTAAAAAATTTTTATCATGAATTAAATTTTCTAAATTTAATAATTGGTCATCAGAATAATTTTCAAAGTCAGTTATATGAAATTTAATAAGAAAATCTTTTATAATTCCAATTTTATTATTTGGATTTGTATCTAAATAAAAAGATAATTTACCTAATTCATCTAATAATTTCTCATGTCTCTCTTTTTCACTTTTTGAAGCATATTCATTTTGACAAACTGGAATTGAAGGAAAAAAATTTGGTATATTTTCTTTATTTTTTCTACCAAAAAATCCCTCTCTTACAATAGAATTATTACAATAACTTTTTTTATTGTCATTTAAATCTGATTTTTTACTTTCTAATAAATTTTGAAAACCTGAAAAAGTTTTATGAAATTTTTCATTTGATGCAAATTTTTTTTTATTTTTTTGTAAGAAATCATATAATTGACAAGCTTCTTTATGAGGATCTGTTCTATTATTATATAAATTATTTTCATTATTTGCTTTTTTTATTATATTTCTTTCTTTTATTATTATTTTTTCTTTTTTTATATTATCTTTATTCACAATTTTGGAATTATTATTTATTAATATTTTTCCATTTCTGAAAAGGTATGTTAAATATAAAAATGAATTATTATATGTTCTTTTAAAATCATTCATTCTATATGATCTTGGTAAATTTTGAATATCTGAAAAATCATAATTTCTTCTATATCTTTCTCTTTTTAATTCTGTTGTACATGAATTGCATATACGATTTGACATTTAAAATTATATTTTATATTTAAAAAAAATAAATAAATTAACATAAAAAAATTAAAAGTTAAAAAAAACAATAATCTAATTAGAAAAAATATCAGAATTCATATCTTAAAAAATAGAAAAAAACCAAAAAAAAAAAAAAAAAAAAAACAGAAAACAAACAAATATTTAAATGTCTTTCATATTATTAAAAAAGAACTTTTCTTTACATTTAACCATAATTAAAAATGGTCCCTTAACTCCACTTCCATAAGTAACAGGCATAATAATAAATCCTTTAGGATTAACATTCTCAAAAGAAAAATCTAAAATGATTCTATTTTGAGGTAAAAATTCAACAGTATCAAAATTAACACATTTCTTCTTCCAAAAATCACCTTCTCCATATTCAAAAACATAGATCCCAATCATAGAATTAACAACCCCTCTAGAAATAATAGGTTTCCAAATAGAATCTGTTCTAGTTAAAACAATTTCAAATTCAACTTTACTTAAATTTTCTTCTGATTTAAAACTCAAATGATATTTAGGATTATCAAACCATTCCAATTCCTTTTTATAAGTTTCAAAAGCATTTTCATCTTTTTTTTTTTTTTTTTTCTCCTCTTTTGCAAGATGACTCCCACCACATGAATCTTCATTCCATTCACCCAAAAGTAATTTACATTGATTACTATTTAAAGAAAAAACACTTGTTTGTCTATTACTATAAACTTTAAGTTCGAATTCAAATGGATTATTTGGAGTATCTAAAGTAGGAATTAAAATTATTGGTGAGTCAATTTTATTGAAATTCATTGTTAAACATGCACAATATGAATTCGAATATGATGATTCTGCTGTCCATTCACTTCCATTAATAAACATTTTTGGATATACTTCTCCTATATTATTTTTCCTATTATCTAATATACGAGCTGTACTTTCCATTACACGAAAAATTTGCTCTGTTTTCATAAACATTGGAAGAGTTTTGTTAAAGTTTGTTTGGGTTTTTTGTTTTATTGATAAACTTTCTTCTTTTTTTGGTTCTGGTTTTGTTAATATGAAACCTATTTTGTTTTCTTCTATTGAGAAATGTCCTTTTGTTTTACGAAGGATTATTTTCATTTGAACATTTTTTTCAAAAGTTATTAAAAATTGAGGATTTATTGGCCATTTAGAATTTTCTATAGTCCTTCCTTTTTCTGTTAAGTAACGTGCCCCTCCTGATGTCATTTCTTTCTCATGTGTCCATGCTGAATTTGCTGTACATTCAAATGGTTTGTTTAATTCTGATATGTATATATCTGAAGATGCAAAGACACGTAACCAAAATACACTTTCTATTGCATGGGTTGTAAATTGGATTGTTGTTTTAGCATATTTGTTTACTTCATATTTTTCTGAGTAATCAATGAAGGGAATTAAATTTATTTGTAGTAATTCACCTTTTTGGATTTTTTTCTTACGGTTGGAATTTATTATACGAAGAGCCTCATTGTATTCTAGTTGAATTATTATTTCTCTATTACTTTTTTCAGCATCGTTATTTGTTTTTTTTATTATTTTATCTTCATCAATATCCCATACTCTTGAATATTTCCCTTTACAATAAATTAAATAAAATTGACATTTTAAATAATTATCATCATCTAATTTTTTATCCTGTTGCATAAGTGATATTATCATTCTTGTACCAGGTCCAAATTCAATTTTGTATTGTGGATTAAGAAACCATCTATCTTCTGTATCTTCTATAATATTCCTTTTTATAGTATTATGAATAATTCTAGGTTGAATTTTCTTTTTAACAACAGGAGCTTTTTTAACTTTTGCTTCTGATTTAATATTTGTTTTAACTGAAGGAGTTTGAGCATTTAAACCAGAACCACTTGATTTTATACTTGGTTTAGTTAATGGATTCATTGATCCTATAGCTGGTGATGGTAAAACCCCTATTTTAGATGTTAATGGTAAGAATGTTGTTCCTTTTGTTGGCATCATTGTACCTTTCATCATTAAATTAGGTCTAATTGATGGTGTTTGTGCCATTGGATTTAATAAAGTTTTCTTTTTGGATGAAGTAATATTCATTGCTGGTGATTGGAAAACTGAAGTTCCTTTATCAGGTTTCATAGAAGTCATTGCACTAGTAAATTGATTATTTTGAGCTTGTGGTGGATGATATTTCTCAGGATACCAAGGAGTATTTTTTGGAGGAGCACCTCCTGAAGTAATACTAGTCCATTTCCCAGGAATAACAAATTGTGCCCATGATTCAGGGAATATTCTACAATAATAAACTCGATTAAAATAAGTTAACCAATCATCAAAATCCATCCAAAAAGTTCCATCACTTTGAGATACTTGATAATTTAATCTTTCAGCAAGTGCTTTATTAGCTTCCCATGTTTCATCTTCAACTGAATATGTTCCTGTCCATTTTCCTTTAGGCCAATAATTAACTAAATAAATTAAACGAGTACCATTATCTTCCTGAGCATCTAATATATTATGCATACAATTAGTAGCAATTGCTTCATCTTCAGCACCATCATCACTTTGATCAGAATCAGGTTCTTCATCAACTTTAGAAGCATCATATTTCATACAACCAATTAAATACTTTTGATTAAGAGCTTTTTGAATTTCTTCAAAAAGTGCTTTTTTCTTATTTTCATCAAATCCTGAATCTTTCCCTCCAACAAATTCTTTTAATCTAGCATAACCCCCTGTTAAATCAACTAAAAAATCAGTAACACCAATCATATCAAGAACACCATAAGTATTAAAAGCTTTAGCATAAGCTTTCTCGAAAAGACACATCCAATAAGCATTTGGTGTCTCTGTATTAGAGAGGGAAAATTCATCATTTTGATGTTTTGGTAATCTCGTATCAATTGTTATTGATTTCCATTCTCCATTAATGAAGAAAGTAAAACCACAAAAACCAGCATTTATATTTTCTTTAATATGTTCAATATCTAAAATTAAATTTTGAAAATATTCTTCTCGTCTTCTAAAAAGCATTAAAAAAGCACCTAAAAAAAATTTATCTCTCAAAATTCCATTTTTAATTTTGAATTCATAATCAATATTATGAGATGAATTTTCATAAATGAAAAAATTAACTTTATCATCATCAAAAGTAATCCTTTCTAATTCAACATCATTATTCTCATCTTTCTCAGTAAAATAATCATTTTTCTCAGGTCCAAAATCAGGATCTTCCCATTGATTATTAGGACCATAACTTTTCCTTAACTCAGCATAATATCTTTCAATAGTTTCATATTGACTTTGTCTAATTTCATTAATTTGACTATTACTTTGACTTTGGCTTTGACTTTCATTTTCATTTTCACTTTCATTTTCTTCTTCTTCATCTTCACTATGAGAATTTGATTTAGATTCTTTATTTATATTCAATTCATATAATTTTTTATCTTCTTCTTCCTTAAAAGAATTTTCATTTTTTCCTTTTGGAGTTTCTATTAAATTTCCTTTGTTACTATTTAAAGATTTTTCTTCTTCTTCATTTGATCTTTGAGAAGCTGAATTTATACGATTTGTTGGATTTGAAAGTGATGCTTCGTTTATTGCAATTTTTACTCCTATGTTTGAGGAATTGTCTAAATTTTGCATATTTACATTTACAACGAAGGAATCTTTTCGATCTTCATCATTATTTTTTGGAGGATGGGATTTTTTGGAAGATATTGAATCCTCATTTTCTTTTTCATCTTCTTGTACTCCTTCAGCTATTGTCCCAGGTTTTGCTCCTTTGAGTAAGTTATCCATTTTTTAAATTTTTTTTTTTTGATTAAATGTTATTTTTTATTTAATTTTTGGGATTTTTATTCAATTGAAATTTATATTTTTTATGATTAAATATAAAATTTTTTTTTGAATGAATATTTTTAATTTTTTATCATTATTACTACTTTATTAAATATTCTAAAATTAAATTTTTTTTTATTCATTTCTATGAAAAGATACAAAAGGAATAAAACTCCTTCAAAACCATCAAAAGAATTAATAGATTACTTCCCAAGAGGAACATCATCAAAAGATGATTTCTCATTTAACAATGCAATAATTGATCATTCAAGAGAAAATAGAAATTTACTATCTAGAAAGAGAAAAATTAAAAATGAATCAAAATCAAAAAATAAAGAAACAGAAAAAAAAACAGAATTTGAAATAAACGAAAATGAAAAAATAAAAAGTAGAGTAATGTTACCAAAATTTTCAAAAGGAGATTTAGTATTATTATCAATTAGTGAAATTTATAAAGATTATATGATTTGTGATTATTCAAGAAATAAAAAAGCAATGATTCATTCTTCATATTCAGGATTAAATTTAAATAATAATGATTCTTTTATTAATTATTTTTCTATTGGACAATTTTTAATTGGTGCAGTTATTAATTCTGGTGGTGATATACAAATTGAAAATGAAGGAGGGAGATTAAATAAAAAATTGTTAATTTGTATTGATCCTAAAATTGTTAATACGGGATTAAAAATTGAGAAAATTACTGTTGGGATGGATTTATATGGACAGTTAAATGTTGATAATAAAGGAAATTATTATGCTGATTTTATGTTAAGTTCTGATAATTATGAAAGTGATGATAGTGAAAGTGAAGAAAGTGAAGAAAATGAAAATGAAGAAAATGAAAATGAAGAAAGTGAAGAAATTAATACTAGTAAAAAAAAAAATAAAAAAAATATAGTAAAAAAAAAAGAAAATGAAAAAAATTATATTATTAAAATTATAGATTTAAATGATAAAGAAGAAAATTCATCAGTTGTAACAAGTAAAAAAATAGGTTCATATTATTTTTTTAAAGTAGTTAAAGTAATTACAAATAAAAATAAAAAAATTGAAATTTCAGTTTCATTAAATTTACAAAAATATAAATTCCCAATTAAAACAATAGAGTTTTCAAATATAAGACCAGGATTTTTATTTAAAGGAAATATTACTAGAAATTTAATTAATGGAAATGAAGTTTCTTTTGGTGGAAATTTAGGAACAATATTTATAGATCATATTAAAAATGAAAAAAAAGATAAAAATTTATTTGTAAGAGTTGTTCATTTTTCTCTTAAAAGAAAAATGTGTTCACTTTCTTCATTAGATCAAATAAGGAATTTATCAATTGAAAATATAAAAGAAAAAGAAAATTTAATTGGAAAAAGATTTGATGCTAAAGTTATTAAAATTCTTTTTGGTAATTCATATTTAGTAGAATTGACAAAATGTAAAATTGAAGAAAATGAAGAAGAAGAAGAAAATAATGAGAATAATAATAATGAAAATTTACCTATTAAAGCATTTTTACATAATTCAAATTTACCAAAAGATTTAAATTTAAATTATTTAAAAAAAAGAATAAGAAAACAAAAAGAAAATGAAAAAAAAGGTAAAAAACAAAAAAAACAAAAAATTGAAAAAGAAGAAGAAAATAGAAATAATGAAATTGAAAATTTAATTCCAGAAATTGAAATAGGACAAATTTTTAGAAATGTAATAATAAAAGAATATAATTATTTTGATGATATCCCAATAATAACAGCATTAAATAAAAATGATTTATTAACATATTCTTCAATTAAAGTTGGTCAAATTGTCCAATGTAAAATTAAACAAATAAATAAAGATGATATTGATATAACAATAAATAATTTTATAAATGGAAAAATTCCCTTATATCAAATAACTGATTTTCCCTTAAAGAAAATTCCAAAAAAATTTAAAATTGGAATGGAAATTAATGCAAGAATTTTTTCATATAATGAACAAACAAAAAATTTAATATTAACAATGAAAGAAACATTAATGGATGAAAATACAAAATTATATGATAATATTAATGAAATAAAAGAAGGAGATGAAATTTATGTTATTTATCTTGGTAATGGTTTATTTTCTCATTCAAATAATATAAATGGAACTTTAATTAATTCTAAATCAATTATTAAAAAAGGTGATTTTACAATTGGAAATTTATATAAATATAAAGTATTTAGAATTAATTATTCAAATGGAAAAATGTTTTTAACAAAAGATAATCAAATTTATTCTCCCTCATGTGGTGATTATGAAAATTTAATGAGAAGAAATCCTTTAATGAATAATATTGTTTCTGTTTTAAATACTTTAGATAAAGACTATATAGATGATATTAATGAAGGGGATATATATAAATTTTCTCTTGTTAAAATTAAAACTTTAATTAAGATTTTAATTAAAAAAGGTGTTGATAGTAAAATTATTAGTGATAATAAAGAAGCTTTGATTAATGAGTTTTTATTAGCAAAATTAATTATTAAAGATAAAAAAAGTAATAAAGGGAATTATTATGCTTTTATTACAAAGGAACATTGTGGTGATTTTTATTATGAGGAAATATTTAAAAAAATTTTTGATGAAAATGATGAAGAAATTGAAATGTTGGTATTATTTCATGACAAAAATAATAGAATTTTATTTGTTACTATGAAAAGAATTTTAATTGATAATAAGGATAATATTATACATATTAATGAAAATATAAAAAAAATAAATGAACAACAATTTATTGATGGAAAAATTTATTATGGTTTTGTTAATAAAGTTAATGATAAAGGGATATATATTCAATTTTATGGTAAGAAAAAAATTTTAATGAAAAATAATCAAATAAATAATAATTATAAACCAGGACAAACTGTTATTTGTAAATATCATAATGGATCTTTTTATTTTGATATAAAAGTTTATTCAAATTACAAAGAAAGTGATTTAATTAATGAAAGTAAAATTAGAGCAAATTATGAAATTGAAGAATTAAAAAAAGTTTCAGGAATTTCTGATAAAACTTCAAATACTAAAATTACTATAAATAAAGAATATAAAGTTAAAATTGAAAATATTGAAGATAATTATATAAATGCAAAATACAAAGATTGTGATATTAAAATAATTTCAAGTTTATATAATTTTTCATTTTTATATAATAAATCAATAAAATTTAGTGATAATATTAAAGAAGGAAATGAAATAAATGTGAAAATAATATCAAATGAAAAAGAATTAAATTTTTATATTGCAGAAATACCAAAAGAAATAATATCAAAATTAATTAATTATACAGATAAAGATATAAATAAAATGTCAAATAAGAAAATAGGAGATATTGTCAATTGTATAATAACAGGAATAAAAAAAGAACATATTTATTTCTTTTGTGACAATAAAATTTTAGGTAGAATGGAAATAAATAGTTTCCAGGGAAATATAGATAAAATAGCAAAATTATTAAATGAAACAATAAACTTAAGAAAAAATTCTTCAGACAGTAAAAATTCATTTAATTCTATATCAGAATTAAAAATGAAAAATCAAATAATTAGAATCGTAAATATCGAAACTAAAAAAAAAAAAAAAAAACAAATTTAAGAATTAGACACTAAAAAAAAAAAAAAAAAAAAAAAAAAAAAATACAAATTTACGACTTAGCACCAATTGATGATGAAGATTTAATAAATGAAAAAAAACAAAATTTATATATAACAAATGAAGAAATATCAAATGAACTAGATAAAACAAATAAAAAAGAAAATGTAGGAATTATTTCAATGATAAAACCATATACAAAATTACCAATTACAATATGTATAAATAATGATTTAATTGATAATAAATTACAAATACCATTTAATACAATTCCAATAGAAATGATAAGTGATGAAGGATTAAAATATAAAATAGGAAATAAAATAAAATTTTTCTGTGACAAAAAATTAAATTGTTCAATAATAAAAGAAGAAAATACAGAAATTAAAATTGGAAAAATATACCCAGCAAGAATATTAAAAGCAATTGATGGAAGAGGATTAATAATTGATTTAAATATATCAAAAGAAATAGAAACATTTGTTGACATATGTGAAATTACAGATTTTCTTCATTATAATCCTTTAGAATATTATAAAAAAGGTCAAATTGTAAAATGTAGAATTTTATCAAAAGATAATAATTCAAATAGATATTTTGCTTCATTAAGAAATAGTATTATTGATAATGAAGATTATGATATAATAATGAATGGGTCTACTACAAAATTTTTACAAAGATTTTCTTCTTTTAATTCTTGTGATTTAAGAAATAAAATAATGAAATTTGGAAGTAAAGATTCTATTGAATTAAATACTATTGCAGTTGGTTATATTACTTCTTCTAATGAAAAAGGTTTATTTATTAAACTTGCTAATAATGTTATTGTAAGGGCAAGTTTAAGAGAATTAACTGATGAAATTTCAATTTCTAAACCTTATTTATTATTTAATGTTAATAATATTTGTATTTGTAGAGTTATTTCTATTTATGATAAAAATAATGATTGGAAAGTTAATGTTTCTTTAAGAGAAAGTGTTATTAAATATGGTTTAATTTTGTCAGCTAAAAATTTGATTACTAATAATTTTTATTATTGCGAAATTCTTACTCAAAGTAAAAAAGGTTTTGATGTTAATATTATTGGTTCTACTTTTACTGGCTCATTAAATAATGAAAATATTAAACAAGGAAGTAATATTGAAATAGGGAAACTTATTATTCTTCAATTAATTAAATATGAAAAAGAAGATAATAATACTAATGGAAATAAATATAAATTAAATTTTTCTAATTTAAATATTGATGAAAAATTCGATAAAAATATTTTAATTAATCCAATTACTGAACAAATGATAAAAAAAGGGGAAGAAAATATGGAAATTTATCATAATATTAAAAATATAATTGAAAATGCAAAAAAAGAAAAGAATATGAATGAATTAATTGATATTACTGGAGATGGAATTAATGAAAATGAAATTGATTATGAAGAATTAGTAGAAAAAGCAAAAAAAAGAAAAAATTCTACAAATAGTAAATTAAGTAAAAATTCAAGTAATCATAATAAAATAATATCAGAAAATGAAGAAGAAGAAGAAGAAGAAAATATAAGTGATATTGAAGAAAATGAAAATATATTACTTAAAGAAAAAAATATTATTACTGATACAAATGAAAAAAATAAATTATTATCAGGAATAGGAAAAATTGAAAAAGAAAATGAGATGGAAATAGAAAAAGAAGAAGAAAAAAAAGAAGAAAAAGAAGAAATAGATACAAGAAAAAAATCAGCAAAAGAAAGAGAAAAATCAAAAATAAAAAAAGAAATAAGTTTAAGAAATATAGAAAAAGAAAAAAAAGAAGAAATAAACGCAGAATATTATGAAAAATTAATATTAAGTGATCATGACAATTCATTATTTTGGATACAATATGCATCATACATATTAGAAAATCTAGGATTAGAATCAGCAAGAAAAATTTTTGAAAGAGCAATAAAGATAATTGACATATCAAAACAACAAGAAAAATTAAATATTTGGATCGCATATATTAACTTAGAAAATATTTATGGAAATGAAAATTCCCTTAAATCAATTGTAGAAAGAGCTTTAGAAGTAAATGATAAAAAACAAATTTATTTACAATTAATAAGAATTTATACAAATTCAAAGAAATATATTATTGCATATGAAATTTATAAAATTTGTATAAAAGATTATTTTAATGATTTTGAAATATGGAAAAAATATTTAGAATTTTTATTTGAAATTAATTATAGAATTAAATTACAAAATAAAGGAGAAATTCCAGATACTAAAAATGGTTTGAGAAAAGCAATGCAGGTTTTATCAGAAAAAAAACAATTAGATATTACTATTTATTATGCCCAATTACTTTATGCTTTTGATATTATTGAAGAAGGTAGAAATACTTTTGATAATATTTTAAAAGAATATCCTAAAAGAAAAGATATTTGGTTTGTTTATATAGATAAAGAAATTAAATATGGGAAAAATATTGAGAAAATTAGGAAAATTTTTGAAAGAATGTTTGATATTAAATTTAAACTTTCTGCTTTGAAAAGTATTTTTAAAAAATATTTGGAATTTGAACAATTAAATGGGGATAATGCTTTAGAAAATGCCAAAAATAAAGTTCAGGAAATTATGAATTCGAGAATGGAAATTGATGAAGGAGATGAAAATAATGGAAATGAAGAATAAAGGAATATAAAAATAAATGAAAATAATCATAAATTTTAATTATATATATAATATATTATTTTATAATTTCAATTATAAAAAATAAGTATAATAAAATATTATTAATTTTACATTAATAATAAAACAAAACCTAAAAATATAAAATAGAAAAAACATATTTAAAAAATAACTATTTTGAAAAAAATAAAAAAAAATGGAAAAAACTGAAAAAAAAGACTCAGAAAAAGTAGAAAATCCAACAAATCTACAATGGCCTCCCTTAGAAAGCGATCCAAAAATATTCAACAACTACTTCCATTCAATAGGTCTTCCAAAAACTTATTTTTTCAAAGAATTAATAACATTAGTTGATTTTAAAGAATTTTTAATAATAGAAGGTCCATTAATATCAATAATATTAAATTTCTCAAGAAAAGAAAAAGAAAAATACAAAAATTCATTTTCAAAAGAAAAAATTAAACCATCAAATTCAATTCCATTTTTTATAAAACAAACATCAGAATTAGACAATGCATGTGGATTAATTGCAGCTTTACATTCATTTGGGAATTATTCAAATATTAAATTTGACAAAAATTCAATTTTAGAAGAATTTTATAATAAAGTAAAAGATCAAAATTATGAAGAAAAAGCTTTAACTTTGGAAAATTTTGATAAATTTAAAAAAGCTCATGTTCAATATGCAAGTCATGGACAAACAAAATTAGATAAAATTGAAGAAATGAAAGTTGGACATTATGTTTGTTTTACTATAATTAATAATTGCTTATTTGAATTAGATGGTTTGAGAGATGGACCTTATTTAATTAAAGATAATGTTCAAAGAGAAGATTTGTTAGATGAAAGTTGTAAAGTTATTCTTGAAAGAATTAATAATGGGTTAATTGATGAAAATGTCAATGTTATGCTTGTTGGAGGTGAAGATACAAAAATTACTGATTTATTACTTGATGAATAGAAATTTTTATTATGAATTATGATATATGGAATTTGGGAAGTTTATTTAAATATATATGGATTTTTTATTATTAATTTTTTTAAATATTAAGAATATATTAATTTGATAAAAATATTTAAATTTATTTATTTGTTAAAATATATATATTTTTTTATTATTTATTTTATTTAATTTTGTTTTGCTTCTAAAGTATTTAAAGAATTACTTTTTCTTATAGATTCATTTCTACTCATATCAGAATTTAATATATGATATCTATTTTTTAATTTTCTATATTTAATATAATAAATTATAATACCAATTAAAGTAATAAAATATAAAATAGGAATAATAAAAATATATTTAATCCATTTTCCTCCAATATTTTCTAAAAAAGTACATTTTTGATAATAAATAGTATTTTCAATAAAATCAAAATTAAAATCTCCAGGTTTAATAATATTATTATTATAATTATTATTATTATCATTAATTTTATTTTTTTTATTTTTATCTTCAATAATAATATCATATAAATCACAATTTTGTTCACATAATTGATTATAATATTCAATATTTCCTCCATTTAAATTTGATTTAGAAACATTAAAAATTAAACAATCATCATCAGAACTAAAAATAATTGCCCTTTTACCATAACGACAAGTTCCTTTATCATAAAAATTAATTTCTTTTGTTAAACAATTTTTACAAGCATTTGGGGAAGACCATTCAAAAATATATGTACAATTATTATCTTTTATTTTCATTAATTTTGGTGATGAAATTTCATATTTATTACATTTTAAATATAAATAACTTTTATAATTTTTATTTGAATCTGATAAACAAATATCACCTTCTTCATATTCAATAAATAAACCTAATTTTCTATTTGCGTCTATTGATTTTGGTAATATTTCTATTTTTTTAATTGAGCTTGCTAAATTTTTTTTTATTTTTAGATTTGAATTTGTTAAATTTAATCCTAATTTACTTGTTTCAATTTTACTTTGATAATTTTTAGAATTAAATAAACCAAAAATTAAACCATTTTTAATTTCATTTGATTTATCATCATGATTAAAATCATATATATTAATTTCTTTTGATTCAAATAATGAAATAAAAAATAAATCTTTTTCTTCATTTTCATTTAAATTTATTTTAATATTTACTGGGCCTATAAATGAATTATCATAACATAAAATTCCACTTTGATCTAAACAAATTTTTTGAATATAATCTTTAATAGGATATAAATAAAATCTTAATAAATTATAACTTTGTAATATTACTTCATTTAATAAACATTTTTCTCCATCAAAATAAGTATATAATGGACATTCTTCACATATTAATTGAGAATTTATAAATTTACTAATTCCATTTTTACATTTTATACAATAAGTTTGTATTTCATTTGGAATTTCATTTTCTTTACATAATTCACATTTTGTACAATTATTTGTTGAAATTGTTCCAATTGGACATTTTAATAATTCTTTATTTTTTACTAAATTACTTCCTAATATTATTATTTCTGATATTAATATTGAATTACTTAATTTTAAAACATTTGTTATTCTTTCATATTTTATTGATAATGATATTTTTCCTGGTTGAAGTACTTCAAATATTGTTATATTATCTATTATATTTGAATAATAATAATTCTTTTTATTTATTTTTATATTTAAATTTTCATAAGATTTTAAATCTAATAATAAAGATATTTTAATAGAACCTCCTGTTTGTTTAATAACAAAATTTTTTTTTAAGATTTTAATAATTTTAGTATTTAAAAAATTACCAGTAAATATTCCTAAATCATTACTATAAAACCCAATATTATCATCAAAAAAATCATTAATTAAAATATTTTTAAAATCATAATTAAAATAAGTAATATAAACCATTCCATCAAAACACTTATTTTCATTTTCTGAATTATTAATTTTATCATCAAAACATTCAACTCTAATATTTTTTTCTAACAAATTTTTATTTTTACATAATGAACTATTAATAGGAAAAAAACTAATATTTCTATAATTATCTATACATTCACTAATATTAGAAATTTCATAATCAAAATTATTGCAATCAATAATCTTAATACATTTATTTTCATCTTTATTAAAAAATTCTCCAAAAGGACAATCAATACAATTTTCTAATTTATTATCATAATATGAATTAATATTACAATAAAAACATTTTTCACTTCCTTCAGGAGAAATTGAATCTATACATTTTTCACATGTATTTGAAAATTGATTTAATCCAATTATTTCAAATTGTTGAATATAAAATCTTAATGGTTTTTTATTTATATTTTTTGTATATGAATAAAAAAAAACTATTTCATGATCACCAGCATTAAAATCTTGAATAATATATTCCCAATCAAAATTATTTTCAATATTTTCATTTTGAATTAATTCATAATCAAAATATATTGATAAATCACCATTTGATAAACCATTTTCAATAATAATATCTTTTTTATATTTAACTATAATTCTTCCTGGATTTTGAGTTTTAAAAAAATATAATATTTGAATTAAATAATTACTTTGATTACCTGTTATTTCTCCACTCATTAACATTGAATTATCATTTGATATATGTAAATTAGTACAATCTTCATTTTTTTTTGTTTCTTCTATATCAACTGCATAACAATTTGTTTGAAATATATTTAAATAATCTTCATTCCAATTTGAATCAATATTTAAATTTCCTAATGTACTATATGTATTATTTGGACATTTTTTACATTCTATTTTATTTTCTAATATATTATAATATATTATTTCTCCTGGAAAACAATTATTATTACAATAAGTTGTAAATGTTGGTAATTTACTATATATTGAAAGTATAGAATTATTATTATTATCATTTAATTTTTCATATGAACAATTTGATTTTAAATATATTGTTATATTTCTAGTATTTGTTTTTAAATCACAATTTGAAAAAAATTGACCATAATCATCAATAGTACATTGATTATTTTTTATAATTGTTAATAATAAAAATATTAATATAATAAATGAAAAAGACATTTTTTTAAATATTTTTAAAAAATAATAAATAATGTAATAATTTTATAATTTCAAATTAAATTAATTTTAATATGAATGATAATTTTTTAAATAAAGTAATAAAGAATTAATATTATGTCTAAGGAATTAATTTGATTTTCATAGTTGAATGAATTATATGATATCTATTTTTTAATTTTCTATATTTAATATAATAAATTATAATACCAATTAAAGTAATAAAATATAAAATAGGAATAATAAAAATATATTTAATCCATTTTCCTCCAATATTTTCTAAA
>Ga0256407_10003316_pt1 | contig 28801 bp, 40 predicted proteins | sample RumenRJG_04DNA_FD_193489 | JGI IMG/M metagenome (GOLD analysis project Ga0256407, IMG submission 193489) | Bovine rumen microbial communities from Lethbridge, Alberta, Canada - RJG_04 | ecosystem: Host-associated > Mammals > Digestive system > Stomach > Rumen | place: Canada: Alberta...
AACCACATACTGATTTAAACAAGTATGTTAATTTAATTAAAAAATGTGATTATGTAACTATTATGGGTGTTGAACCTGGATTTGGTGGTCAACAATTCATGAAAGAAATAACACTAAATAATTTAGCGTTAATCAATAAGATTAAGAAAGAATACAACCCTAAATTAGTTGTTCAATTAGACGGTGGAGTTAATTTGGAAGTAATTAAATTAACCTCAAAATATGTGGACAATTTTATTTCTGGTAGTTTTTTAATCAAACAAAAAGACCCCAAAAATGTAGTCAAATTTGTTCAACAAATTTAATTTGTTTTTGTAATATTTAAACAATAAAAATAAAACTGACCAATATAAATGTAATATAAAAGGAGAAGGCAAAATACTATGGATAAAACTGACTTAAAAGAATTTGAAAGAATAAAAGTGGAAGATACTAAAATTGTTGACAAATCTAAAATAAAAGATGTATCTGATGACGGAATAGATGATAGTGTTCTATCTAATTTGACAATTGATCAACTTACATATATGCTTGAGTACGAAGACCACTCACCTGAAATAGTGGAAAGAATTAAGTATTACATAAAGTTGAAGAAATAAATGTTCGTCAACCTTTGTGTTCATTCATATTTTTCATTGTTAATGTCATCGATTTCAATTGATGACATTATTAATTTTGCTCTTAAAAATAAACAAAAATATGTTTGTTTAACTGATTTTAATAACATGTATGGTGCAATGGAGTTTTACAACAAAGCACTAGAAAACAATTTGAAACCAATTATTGGATTACATGTTGTTTATGAAAATGAGGATTTGTATTTAATTGCCAAAGACAATAGTGGATATCACAATCTTTTGAAAATTTCCTCTAAAATAATGACTAATCAGCAATACAACCTTAATGATTATTCTGAATCATTATTTATTTTGACTGATGACATAAACCGTTTAACATGGTTAAAATCTAAAGTTAACTGTTATAGTTTGAATCAAACAAAGCCCAATCCAATTGCAGCAAGACCTGTTTTTTACGAAGAAAAAGATGATGTTATTTTTATCAAAGCTTTGAATGCTATTGCTAATGAGAAAAAGCTACAAGACTATGACGGCAATTCAAACTTTGATAATTTTTCTTTGCTAAATGAATCAGAAGCTAAAGAAATTTTTAACAGCGAATCATTAAAAAATTTAAATACTTTAGTTGAACAATGTACATGAACATTGAATTTAAATAGTAAACATTACATTATTAAATATCAAGAAGGTAAGCAAAGCAATATTCTTTTGCAAACAATGTGTGTAAATTCATTAAATAAAATGTTTGCAAAACAAAAAAATATTCCAGAAAATTATCTATATCGTTTGAAATACGAGTTAGAAGTAATTGATAAAATGGGATTTAATGATTATTTCTTAGTAGTTCAAGATTATGTAAATTATGCAAAAAACAAAGGAATAATTGTTGGACCAGGAAGAGGTAGTGCCGCGGGAAGCTTGGTAGCATTTTTATTAGGGATTACTACGGTCGACCCTATTAAAAACAATTTAATTTTTGAAAGATTTTTAAACCCACAAAGATCAACAATGCCTGATATTGATGTGGATTTTATGGATGATAGGAGAAACGAGGTTGTTGAATATTTATTCGAAAAATATTCAAAAAACAATGTTGCTCACATCATAATCTTTCAAAGAATGAAAGCGAAAATGGTTATTAGAGATGTAGGTAGAATATTATCTATGAATCGGGTGATTATTGATTCTATCTGCTCAATCTTAACTGATAGTTTTGATGAATTGTATCAAGAAACAAAAACTGCAAAAGCCTTGCAACAATTCCAAAAGGAATATCCTGAATTATTTAGAATAGCAATAAAGTTATTGAATTTCCCAAGACAAACTGGATTGCATGCTGCTGGAGTAGTTCTTTCTTCAGTAAATTTAACTGATATTGTTCCAATACAAAATAGTGCCGATGGTTTATTGTGCACTCAATATTCAATGGAATATCTAGAGCCACTAGGCTTAATTAAAATGGATATTCTTGGTTTGATTAATTTAACAACTTTAAATCAATCAATTACTGCAATTGAGAAAAATCATGGGGTTAAAATTAATTTATATAACATCCCACTAAATGATCAAAGAGTATTTAATTACATTTCTGCCGGTAACACAACAGGCATATTTCAATTAGAATCACCAGGAATGACTAGATTGGTGACTAGGATTAAACCAAGTAATATTGAAGATATTTCTATTTGTTCAGCATTATATCGTCCTGGTCCACAAAAAAATATTAATATCTACCTAAAAAATAGAACTCATCCTGAAGAAATTTCTTATTTGAACGATGACATTAGAAAAATATTAAAACCTACATGCAACATAATTATTTATCAAGAGCAAGTTATTCAAATTGTTCAAAAAATTGCTGGTTTCAGTTTGGCTGATGCAGACTCTTTTAGAAGAGCAATTTCTAAAAAACAAGTTAGTAAACTTGTTAGTCTTAAAAAATCTTTTATTGACGGTGGAATTAAAAACGGTTACAGTGAGCAAAAAGTCAATGAAATATTTGATTATATCTTTGAGTTCGCTAATTATGGTTTTAACCATTCACACTCTTTAGCTTATTCATATATAAGTTATTGGCTAGCCTATATTGCCTATTATTATCCACTTGAATTCTATTCAACATTATTAATGAGTAATGATGCAAGTACTGAAAAAATTAATCAGTATATTAATGAAGCTAAAAATTCAGGAATCGAAGTACTTCCTCCAAACATTAATTTATCTGAATACACCTTTAGTATTTGAAATAAACAAAAAATTGTTTTAGGTTTTAATGTTACAAAAGGTATCGGTGTAAATGCTTGTGCAAAAATAATTAAAACAAGACAAATACAACCAAATTGTCAATTTAATAATTTAATGTTGTGCATTCGTGATTTGAAAAATAATGGAGTAACATTCAATATTATTAAGTTATTAGCTGAAAGCGGTTGTTTTGATTCATTAAATAAAGAGCACGACTTGTACTGATTAGTTAACAATATTAAAGTTATCTATGATAACTGTGATAAAATTGGTTTAAATGGTAAACCCATTATCGCTATGAACTTTAATAACAATAAACCAAGTGAGGCCGATTTGATTGAATTAAACAATAGACAATATGAATTACTTGGTATATCATTTAAAGAACATCCATTAGTTCAAGTTAGATCAAAATATAAAGATAGTGGTTTTGAGTTGTTTAGCATCAAAGAAATATTTGATGATAGTAAAAACTCTTTCTTTCATGTTTTATGTGTAATTACTGATGTTAGAGAAACAACAGATTCTAAAGGCAAGAAAATGGCATTTTTAAAAATTGAAGATGAAACAAGACGAGCCAGTGGTATAGTTTTCAGTTCAGTTTATCCAAAAATCGTTGAACAATTGCAACCTAAAAATGTTGTTGTTTTAAGTGTTAGAAAAAACTTACAAAAAGAAGGAAATTTAATTGTTCTTAATGGACGTGTAATAAATAAAATATAATTTTATTAATATATGTCTAGTAAAAAAGCAATAGCTATTGATGGGAATTGTTTAATGTATCGTTGTTTTTATGCAACATTTAAACAATTAGAATATTACCAAAAACACAATTTAAAACCTCTAAATGTTTTTAATCTTTTTGTTTACTCAATATTGAAATTGATAAATACTAAAAATTATGATTATGGTATTATTGCTTTTGACCACAGCAAACATACTTTCAGAAGTGAAAAATACGATAAATACAAGGAAGGCAGAAAGCCAATGCCTGAACCATTAGCTTCACAATTATCGCTTGTTAAAGATTCACCAAAATTGATGGGAATATTAGGCATGGAGATACCTAATTATGAAGCTGATGATATCATTGGCAGTTTTGCCAAGTTAATGAACAAAAATAATGTTGAGGTTGAAATTTATTCATCCGATCGCGATATGTTACAGTTAGTGAATGATTTGACTTCAGTAATGTTACTTAAATCTGGTGTTAGTGTTGTTGATGAGTTTAATAAAATGAATTTCAGTGAAAAGTTTATGGGCTTAAAACCTGACCAAATCACTGATTTTAAAGGAATGGCAGGGGATAATTCTGATCACTTAAAAGGAATTGAAGGTATTGGTCCTAAAACTGCTGCTAATATGTTGTTAAAATATGGAAATATTGATAATATATATATCCATCTAGACGAATTACCGCCAAAGACTAAAGTTTGTTTATTGCAAAATAAACAACAAGCTATGGATTGCAAAGAACTAGCAACAATATACAAAGATTTGTTTAATGAAAGAGTTTTAGAAGATTTCAATCTTAGAACAATTTTATATGATGACCTTTATAAATTGGCTGATGATAACAATTTAAACCAGTTAAAAAATTACATTAAAAAAATTGAAAAGTTATTTTAATTAACTATGCCTGAATTACCTGAAGTTACAACCATAATTAACGTTTTAAAGAAAACAACTCTTATCGGAAGCAAGATAAAAAGTGTTGATGTTTTAATACCTAAAGTAATTAAAAATGCTACAGTTAACAAATTTAAACATTTTTTTGTCGGCGAAGAGTTTATTGATATTCAAAGAATTGGGAAATACATCATTTATAAATTAACACACGATAAGATATTTGTTGCACATTTAAGAATGGAAGGAAAATTCTTTTATATAGAGAGCAAAAAACTTACTGATACAAAACATTTAATGTGTAAGTTTAGTCTTGAAAATAATTATTCTTTAGTTTACTATGATTCGAGAATGTTTGGAACATTTACAATATATAGTGCGAAAGATTATCTAAAGTCCAAAGAAATATCAAAAGTAGCTATTGACCCATTAAGCAAAGACTTTATTGGTGAATTTTTATTTAAGAAAATACAAAAAATTAATCGTCCGATTAAAACAGTATTATTAGACCAAACAATTGTTTCTGGCATTGGTAATATATATGCTGATGAAATCTTATTTCAATGTAAGATTCATCCTTTAACTAAAGCCAAATACTTAACTTTGGAAGAATGCAAAATGATTTCCAAATATGCAAAGTCAATTTTGCTAGACGCAATTAAACACAAAGGAACAACAATATTTTCTTACAAATTCGATAAAAATCACTCTGGTGAATACCAGTCATATTTAAAAGTACACCAGAGAAAAGGCTTACCTTGTAAAATATGTAAAACAAAAATTGAAAAAATTAAAGTCAATGGACGTGGCACTTATTTTTGCCCTAATTGTCAAAAGGAGAAAACATGTTAATTTGTATAACTGGTCAAATTGGGAGCGGTAAAACTTCATTATTAAACAAATTCAAAAGTTTAGGTTTTAAAACTTTTGAAATGGATAAATATATCCATGAAATTTACAAAAAAAATAAAATCGGTTATCAATTAATCAAGAAAAATTTTGGCGATTCATATGTTAATGAAATTGAAGTAGACCGCAAAAAATTAGGTCAATTAGTATTCAATGATAACAAAAAGTTAAATAAATTAAATAGTTTGACCATTCCACTTATTCGACAAAAAATTTTAGAACTAAAAAACATTAATGAGCATATTTTCGTAGAGTTGGGAATCTATTTAAAATATGAAAAGCTATTTAATGATTTATTTGATCATATTATTCTTATTAAAGGAAAGTCTGAAATCGAAACAAAAAAGTTACAAAATCTTTCTTGATTCAATAAAAAGTCTGACATTTTTTCACCACTTGAAGTTCATGAAGAAAAAGGGTTTATTGTTTTAGAAAATAATAAAGACAAAAAACATATTAAAAATTTAGCAAAAAAAACAATAAAAATTTTAGGTACAAAAACTAAAAATCCCAGCAAGATTTTAATGTAGAAAACTTTCCCACAATTTATGTTGGAAACAGCTGTTTTGCTATACATATATAGTTAACTATATTAAAAACCCATTTTTATATGTTGGTAATTGTTCATTTGAATTTTTCTAAATCAATTTTTTCTCAAATTTTTATTAACTTAATTTTTAAAACATATACTATGTTTGCTAATGACCTATTGTTGGGTTAAATATCAATAAACCGTTAGGTCACAATATTATTTGGAAAGGTATTATAAAAATATGGTTAATTCTATTGTTTTTTCTGTAATAAAAAAACATGACTTTACCATTAACTATAAATCATTGTATGATTTATACCAACCAATTATTGGAAATGATGCCGTATCTTTATACATCACTCTTTTGCATGAATCTGATAAACTTTCACAAATGGGTGTACAATTTAACAGCCTTTCCTCCTTGTATAATCAATTAAATTTGTCTTATGAATCATTCGTTGAATTAAGATCAAAACTAGAAGCTTTTCAGTTATTACGTACTTACATTGACAATGAAAGTAAAAAGTATTATTTTGAATTAGTTGAACCTGTTTCTTTTAAAGAATTTGTTAATAATCAAAAATTTAGACATATTTTGCTTCAAAAAATTGGTCAAGCAAATTATGAAAGATTAGAGTACCTTTACTCTAATAATCATTTACCGAAATCATCATTAAATATTTCAGTAAACTTTGATCATATTTTCAGGAGTGCAGATTTACAAAAAATTTATGAATTTAATTTTAACCAACTTTATGAGAATCTTTCTAAAAAAACTCATCAAGTAATTACCTTAAATGAACAAGTTAAAGATTTAATAAGCTTCTTTTTCAACTCTTACAGTTTAAATCTAGCTGAAATTGAGCACTGCATTTATAATGCAGTAATCCAAAACGAAAATAAACAATTTGAAGTTGATTACAGTTTATTACAAATAGCATTTAAGAAATATATTGATGAAGTTAACAATGTTGACGTATTTAAACAAATCAAAATTAACCGAAACTCAAAGATGTTTTTTGATAGTTTGGATGAAGAAGAATTATTCCAAATTTTTAATTCTTATCAAAGTTTAAACTCTGAACAATACTACCATGCAATCAAAAAAATAAATTTGACTGAAGATGAAATGGATACAATTAACACGTTACGTAATGTTTACCATTTAGATGACAGTTTAATTAATTTAATGATTGATTTTAGCTTGAATAAAACTCATGGCAATTTAAACCCATCTTATCTTTATAAGATGGCTAAAACTGCTAATGCATGTAACTTATTAGATATAAAACTTTTATATGAATATTTAACAACCAAAAAACAAACATCACGAAATAAAAATGTTGATGTTTCTAATACACAGAAAATTAATGATGACTGGACATCATTATTCAATGAGTAATAAGTTATTATGTCGAATAATATTTTGAATGAATATAAAAATCTTTTTGAGAAAAAATACATTAAAGTTTTAAATTTAACAGATGATGAAAAGCTTTCATATTTGTCTCTAATCAAACTTATTGTTCAAGAACAAGATGCATGTGATGAATTGCCTGCTGACAAATGTATAAATGACACATTTACTCATACTAGATTAATAAGAGATGAAAACAGCAATATAATTATTTCAAGTGTTCCTTGTTCTAAGCACAAAACAATGAACAATTGGTTGTTTGATGATTTTTTAGAGGATGACAAAAAAGATTTGTCAATGAATAAATTTTGTAATTTATTAGTTGATGAAATGTGAAGTAATATTCCTTCAGAAAATGTTCTTGATATTTCGCTTTCTTATTCCGAAAAATTAAAAATTTTACGAGATCAGAAATTTTATTCTAATTCCAAACTTAGCATTATCAATGATTATTTAAACACAACTTTTAAAATTTTAAAAAAAGATAAGTCAACCATTAATGTTCGTGGTGTTTATGTTTATGGTAATTATGGCGTTGGTAAAACACTAATGCTTCATACTTTTTTGAATGCTCTTCAAAAAGAAGGCTTCAAATGTGTATTTGCTAAAGCATCAACACTATCAAAAAAATTAAAAAATAATTTTGACAAAAACAATCTAGTAAATGAAGAAATTATTCAGATGTACAAAGATTGTGATATCTTAGTTTTTGATGACATTGGTGTAACTGATGTTAGTGAATGATTTATTAATCAAATTTTGTTTGACATTTTAGATACAAGATACAACAAAAAGAAATTAGCTTACTTTTCTAGTAATTTTAGTTTTTATGAATTAGCTAAAAAATTAAAAACAGTTTCAAAATTATCTAGTGTTGATATTGGTCGTTTTGTTGATCGAATTAAAGCGTTGACCAACGATACTGAAATTAAAATAGTCGAAAAGAATCATCGATACGATTCAAAATAATTTGTTAAACAAAAAAATACCCGCGGATGGGTATTTTGATTTATGGAGGTGTCTGTCAGATTCGAACTGACGAATACGAAGGTTGCAGCTTCGGACCTTACCGCTTGGCTAAGACACCATAGTAACTTGATTATATATTAACAAAATACATAAAGAAGATAACAAATTGTAATGCCTATACAAATCGCACTTAATGATGACAAAGATAAAACTAAACCATTAAAAAGCAAAGAGTAGCTGATTTTATCTTTGTTTTTTATGCCTTCATCATATAGCGTAGAAAGCTTATCTATGCTTTTAGATTCGCTATTTTTATTGTTTAGGTCTTGATTGTTCATAATTATTAACTATTTTTAACGTTAATAACTTTTTTGCCATTGTAGTAACCACAATTTTTGCATACGTGGTGTGGTTTAACGGGTTTACCGCACTTTTTACATGCTGTAACTGTAGGCTTTGATAAAGCTTGATGGCTTTTACGCATTCCTTTACGGGATTTGCTAACACGTCTTTGTTGAACTGCCATATTTCTCCTTATAGATTGGTAGATATTATACAATAAATAATTTATATACCGCGTATATAGTAAGATTTTTTATGACAGTTTAGCTGTTTTTAGATTGTGTCACACTAATTAATATTTTCATGCTAATAAAAACAGATGATATATTATAGATTTATAATATATAATCACTATATGTCTAAACTTAAGAAAATCGGTATAAATTCAAGTATCATTAACGATGTTCTATCTAATGTGTTAGAATCCATTCCTGGTGTCGCTAATGATCCGAAACCATGTATTGAATTTCAACAAGATGATACTCCACACATTACAATAACTTTCACCCCAATGGAGGATATTGTCAATGTGTTTGATTTATGTGTGAAAATTCAAAACATTGTTTATTACCGATTATTAAACGACTTTGATTTACAAAAAATTAAAGTTGACGTTTTAGCTAAATAGATTGAGAAAAATTAGGAAAAACGAAAAAATTATATATTAGACATTTTTAAAATACGGATAAGTTTGCGAAAATTAGTATGACAAAACTAACTATACAACAATTAAAAGATATGTTCATAGGCGGTGGAATATCAATAGCCAATGAATTTGAATATATTAATCAATTAAACATATTCCCGGTTCCCGATGGTGATACTGGTAGTAATATGAAAATTACCACAGAAGGTGCTAGTAATTCTATTAAAAACACCAACTTTAGTGATCTTGCAACACTTGGAAAAACTTATTCTCGTGCCCTATTAATGAACGCACGTGGTAACTCAGGGGTTATCTTTTCGCAAATTATGAAAGGCTTCGTCTCTTCCTTTAAACCGCAATCTAATGAAATTACTCTTGAAGAACTAAACAATGCTTTTACTGCTGCTAAAGAACAAGCTTATAAAACATTGTCTTCCCCAATTGAAGGAACGATTTTAACAGTCATTAGAATGACTGCGGATGGTCTTCATCAAAAAACAACATCAATTAAAACTGTTGAGGATTTATTTACTGAAGCTGTTAAAATTTCACAAGAAGCTTTAAGCAAAACTCCTGAAATGCTTGAGCAATTAAAAGCTGCCAATGTAGTTGATTCAGGCGGTTATGGTTTGTGCTGTTTCATTCAAGGAATGTACGATGCACTTGTTGGTAAAAAAGCTGAGTCAAAAACAAACAAAGTTGCCACTCAATCAATGACTAAGGCTGATAAAACTAAGTTTATTGACAACATTAACGACAATAATGAAGGATTTGGTTACTGCTGTGAATTTATTTTAACAGTTGGCGCTAAAGTGGAAGTTCATCAAAGAGATAAAGCAACTTTTGATGTTAATGAACTTAAGAAAGAATTATCAAAAATTGGTAACTGTTTAGCAGTTGTTGTTGACGAAGATATTGTTAAAGTTCATGTTCATTCCATTGAACCATACCGAGTATTACAAATCGGTTCAAGATTTGGTGAATTTAACAAAGTTAAAGTTGAAAATATGACTTTGCAATTCTTGGAAAACAACCCAGGAACAACATTAGAAGAACTTTACAATTCACAAAAGAAGAAAAACGGCAAAAAGGAAAAAGAAAATTTAGAAACTACTCCTAAAATTATCGTTACTATTCCTACACCTGAATTGGAAAAATACTTTTATGATAATTTAAAAGTTGATAATGTCATTAATTACAAGACTAATGGAAATCCATCAATTCAAGAATTTTTATCAGCTTTTAAAAAGGTGCATTCTAAGAACATAATTTTAATTGTTGATGACTCAAATGCAATGTTAGCAGCAAAGCAAGCCATCGATTTAATGGGGAAAAAATATACCATTACTCCATTTGTTTCTAATGACATAGCTGTTAGTTATTTAGCTTGCAAAGTACATAATCCATCTGAAAAGATAAATGTTAACTTAAAACGAATTGCAAAGACAATCAACACTTACTATGCAAAAGTAGCACGAGCTAGTAAAAAAGTACAGTACAGTAAAATTAAAATTATGCCTAATGATTTCATTGGAATTATCAACAAAAAGATCGTTGTTTCCAATAAATCACCTATAAATGTTGTAAAATTTGTTTGTGATTTTATTATCCGTAAAAAAGGTAAAAAAGCCCCTAAAGTTATTAAGATTTTCACTGGTGAAGATGTAAAAGTTGATGACATCCGTAAAATCAACAAATACTTATCTGAAAAATACTCGATAAAAACAGAAATTATCTTTACAAATCAACAAATTTACAGTTATCATATCGTGCTATAATTTACATAGTAAATTAAAGTTCAAAAGCATAAATTCTTGTCTATTGGTTTGCGATGGCAAGAATTTTTTGTTTAAATTTTAGTCTAGAGATGAATATTTTTTTCGCATTATTCTGTGAACTATGATTAAAACCAACATATTTGAGTTTCGGTCATTTTGAATCGGAGTTTTATCAACTTATATGAATACTATCTATTTCATATTTACAAATTTTTTCATATTATGGACTTTTTATTGTATTATTAGATTACAATTTGCTTTTGAGATTGCTGATACACCAAAAGATGTTGTCATGTATCAGGGAACTCATTAGAGGATTGTCAAAACAAAAAAGAAATCAAGGAGACAACAACAAGGTATGTATCAAGAATTACGTATTAAACTATTCTCTTATGATCCAGATTTACTTGATAAATCTGTTAGACACATAATTGAGATATCAAAGAATACTAACTGTACTTTAAAAGGTCCAATTCCATTACCTACTAAAATAGAAAAATTCACTATTTGTCGTAGTGTTCACGTTAACAAACCTTCAATGGAACAATTTGAACGTAGAACTCATAAACGACTAATAATCCTATCAAACACCAATGCTAAAACAATAGAAAGTCTTAAAAGACTAACTATTCCAACTGGTGTTGAAATTCAAATTAAGTTATAAGATTTGGAGAGTAACACAGTATGAAATATATTATTGGTAGAAAATTAGGTATGGTACAAGTTTTCGATGTAAATGGTAAGTTATTACCAGCTACAATCGTTAGATGTGAACCAAACAAAGTAATTAGTAAAAAAGATAACACAATTACAGTTGGTTATCAAGAAGTAGAGGAAAAGAAATTAAATAAACCTCAAAAAGGTCACTTTAAGAAACTAGGCGTTAAGCCTTACAAAGTAATTGCTGAATTTGCTAATGCAGAAACTAATCTAAAAGAAAATGATGTAATTAATGTGAATGCTTTTGAAAAAGGTGAATGCATTGATGTTCAAGGAATTACCAAAGGACGTGGATATACAGGAGCCATCGTCAGATGAAATTTCAAAGTAGGTCCTAAGTCTCATGGTGCTGGTTTTCCGCACCGTTACCAAGGTTCAATTGCTTTTGGACGTGGTGGTAGCCAAGGTCAAAGAGTTCCTAAAGGAAAGAAAATGGCTGGTCACTATGGACATGAAACTGTAACTATCGAGAACTTAACAGTTCTAGAACCAGTTTTAAAATGAGATATTTTAATTATCTTAGGTGCTATTCCAGGGCCAAAGAATGGAACTGTAATCATCAAATCATCTATAAAGAAACCAGGTGCTAAAAATGAATACACAATCATTAGTAAAGAGATTAAAGAAGATATCTTAAAAGCTAATGAAGCACTTGAAGATAAAGAGGCTGTATTTGAAGCTAATAAAGAAGCTGAAGCTGCTGAAAAACAAAAAGAAAAAGCTGAAGCACAAGCAAAAGCAGCCGCTGCAGCTACAGCTGAAAAAGAAAAAGCTGCTGCTGAAGCAAATAAGAAAGAAACTTCAGAAGCAAAGAAATAAGGAGATTAAATTATGGATAAGAATGTTAAATTAATCAGCCTTAAAGGTGAAGTTTTAAAAGAAGTAGCTTTTAACAGAAACCTATTAGTATCTAAAGTAGCTAAACAAGCTATATTTGACACTGTTGTTGCTGAATCTGCTGCTAAAAGACAAGGAACTCACTCAACTTTAACAAAAGCTGAAGTTAGAGGTGGTGGTAGAAAACCATTTATGCAAAAACACACCGGTAATGCTCGTCAAGGTTCAATTCGTAACCCTCAATGAGTAGGCGGTGGAATTGTATTTGGTCCTAAACCAAAACGTAATTACAAGAAAAAAGTAAATGACAAAGTTATTCATTTAGCTTTCAAATCTGTAATTACTGAAAAAGTTAATGCAAATGTCGTTTATTTATTAGATGATGCAAAAATTGCTAAGCCAAACACTAAGACTGTAGCTAATTTGTTAAAGAAATTAGAAGTTTACGGTAAAAAAGTTCTATTTGTCTTAAATAGTGAACAAGAATCATTTGTTAAATCTGCTCGTAACATTAACAAAGTTGTTGTTAAAAAATTTGATCAAACTTCAACAACTGATGTTATGAACGCAAAAGTTTTAATCATCGAAGCTAAAGCTTGCGATGGATTAGGAAAGGTATATTGCTAATTATGGATATTACTCGTGTATTAATTAAACCTTTATTAACTGAAAAGACATACGCAATGAATTCTAATGAAGTTAAGCAATATGCTTTCTTAGTTAATCCAAAAGCTAGCAAGCATGAAATTGCTAATGCTTTTGCTGCATTATATGAATTCAAACCTTTAAAAGTTAATACGCAAATTCGTAAACCCGCTAAGACTCGTACAATGTCTTATCACCCAGGATTTACAAAATTAGAAAAAATTGCTTACATTACTTTGCCTCCTGGTAAAGATATTAGTGTTGGAAGCGAACCAGTTGAAACTAACACAAAGAAAACTGAACAAACAGCTAAAGCTAAAGAAAAAGGTCAACTAAAAGAAGTTAAGAAACCTGAGGCTAAGCCTGAAACTAAGGTAGAAGCTAAAGCTAAAGCTGAAACTAAAAAAGTCGAAAAACCAAATAAATAAATGAGGAAATTATGGCTATTAAATATACAAAAACACGTAGTAGCGGTAAGCATACAGTAGTGTCAATCGATTATAAAAAGGAATTGACAACTGATAAGCCTTTTAAACCGCTTACAAAAATTATTCAAAATAAATCAGGTCGTAATAGTTATGGACATATTACAACTCGTCACCAAGGTGGTAGACATAAGAGACTTTACCGTTTAATTGATTTTAAACGTAATAAAGATAATATTCCAGCTGTTGTTAAAACAATTGAATACGATCCAAATAGAACTGCTTTTATTTCATTAGTAGTTTACAAAGATGGTGAAAAACGTTACATTTTAACTCCAAGAGATTTAAAAGTTGGTGACGTAATCATTTCAGGTGAACAAACTGATATTAAAGTTGGTAATACAACAATTTTAAAAAATATTCCTGAAGGTACATTCATTCACAATATCGAACTTTCGCCTGGTAAAGGCGGACAATTAGTTCGTTCTGCTGGTAGCTCAGCTCAAGTATTAGGTAAAGATGAAACAGGAGATTTCATTATTGTTAAATTATCTTCTGGTGAAGTTCGTAAATTCCCTAAGAATGCACGTGCTACTATTGGAGTTGTATCTAACTCAGATCACAACCTAGTTAATTTAGGAAAAGCAGGAAGAAGTCGTAATATGGGTATTCGTCCTACTGTTCGTGGTAGTGCAATGAACCCTAACGATCATCCACACGGTGGTGGTGAAGGACGTCAACCAGTAGGTTACGATGCACCACGTACACCATGAGGTAAAAGACATATGGGTATTAAGACTAGAAAACACACAAAACCATCTAGTGCTTTAATCATCCGTAGGAGAAATAGCAAGTAGGAGGAAATATGTCTAGAAGTAGTAAAAAAGGTGCTTATGTAGAACCATCACTAATGAAAAAAGTTATGGCTATGAAAGATGCACCAAAGAAGAAAAACATTAAGACTTGATCAAGAAAAAGTTCTATTTACCCAGAATTTGTTGGTTTAACTTTCGACGTTTACAATGGTAAAGAATTTTTAACAGTGTTTATAACTGATGACATGGTTGGTCACAAATTAGGTGAATTTGTACCAACTCGTACATTCAAACAACACTCATCAAATAACAAAGCTGCTGATTCAGCTGCTGAAAATAAATAATGGAAAGGGGATAAAATAAATGAAAACAACTGCAACACAAAATGCAATACATGTTTCATCACAAAAAGCAAATCTTGTTTGTGATTTAGTGCGTTATCAACCTGTTGTTAAAGCATTAGTTATTTTAGATAACACTCCTAATAAATCTGCAAAGATTATCAAGAAGTTATTAAATTCAGCAATTGCTAATGCAACTAACAATCATGCAATGAATGCTGCTAACTTATTTATCTATGAGATAACAGCTAACCAAGGTAGAACTCTTAAGAGAATGATACCTCGTGCTAAAGGTTCAAGCAGTCCTATTCGTAAACGTTTTGTTACACTTAAAATTGTTTTAAGTGATGATAAAGATCAAAAGAAAAAGGACTTAGCAGAAATCAAAGCACGTATTGCTAAACGTAATCAAAGCGCTAAAACTAAAAAACCAACTGTTGAAGCTTTAAAAGTTAAACCAGCTGTTAAGAAACCAACTACACCAAGAGTAAAACTTGCTAGCAAAGGAGAAACTAAATAATGGGACAAAAAGTAAATCCTAACGGATACCGTTACGGAATAAATAAAAACTGACAATCTCGTTGAATTGCAAAAGATCCAATTCAAACTGGACAATGATTATTACAAGACGATAAGATTCGTAAGTATTTTTTAAAGAATTATCCAACTGCACAAATTGACCATGTTGAAATTGAAAGAACTCAATCAACAATTGATTTATTCATTTACTGTGGTCAACCAGGTGCATTAATTGGTAAAGAAGGTGAAAATCTTAAGAAATTAACACTTGATATTAATAAAATCGTTGGTCGTAAAATCAAAGTTAATCCAAATGTTATACAATATGCTAACACTTGCTGAAGTGCTCGTATTATTGCTAGAGAAATTGCTGATGCTATTGAAAGCCGTGTTTCTTTTAGAAATGCACAAAAAATAGCAATTCGTAAAGTTATGGGTTCTCGTGCATTAGGAATCAAAACTAATGTATCAGGAAGACTTGGTGGGGTAGAAATGGCAAGAGAAGAAGGATATTCTGAAGGTGTTATCCCTATGAACACAATTAGAAGTGACTTAGACTATGCTATTGAAGAAGCTCACACAACTTATGGTTTAATTGGTGTAAAAGTTTGAATTAATCGTGGAGAAATTTTTAAGAAAGGTTTAAATAACCAAATCACTCCACCAAAACCAACTACTGACTTCCGTGGAAGTAGAAGAGGTGACAGATTCAACCGTAATAGCAGACCAAATAATGCTAATCGTAAACCTGCTCCCGCAACTGAAGCTGCTGCTGCACCTGCTAAGAAGGATGGTGAATAATTATGATGCAACCTAAACGTGTAAAATATCGTAAACCACATCGTACTAAATACGATGGAAAAGCTAAAGGAAACAAATATGTTGCTTTTGGTGAATATGGTTTAATGTCTACAGAAGGAAACTGATTAACAGAAAACCAACTTGAAGCACTTCGTGTTGTTTTATCAAAAGCAATCGGAACAATTGGAAAAATATGAATTCGTGTTTTTCCACAATTAAGTTTAACACGCAAACCTTTAGAGGTTCGTATGGGTTCTGGAAAAGGTAACCCAGAATTATTCGTAGCTGTAGTTAAAAAAGGAACTGTAATTTGTGAAATTGCTGGTATTCCAGAAGACCAAATGAAAGAAGCTTTAAGAAAAGCTGGAAATAAATTAAATGTTACCACAAAGATAGTTAAGAAAGGAGAAATACCTCATGAATAAAGAAGTAGAACAATTAAATTCTAAAACCAATGATGAATTGTGTGCATTAATCACTAGATTAAATTCACAATTATTAGAATCGCGTTTTAAAATGGCAGTTGGTGAAGTTGAAAAGACTCACATTATTCAAAAAATTCGTAAGACAATTGCTAGATGTATGTATATCTTAAGTACACGTGGATTTAACATCACAATTGGTTCACATGGTATTTACTTAATCAATAAAAAAGATAACAAATTAGAAAACATAACTGATAAAGTACAAAAGATCCTTTCTCAATCTGAAGCTGAAGCTAAGAAATTAGCTAAAACTGAAGCTAAGAAACAAGAAGTTCAAGCTAAAACTGAAGTTAAAAAAGAAACTAAAATTCCAGCTAAACAAACTAACCAAGCTAAACCAACTAAGGAGGCTAAATAATGGAACAAGTATCAAAGAAATCGGTTGAAAGAAATAGACGTAAAACTTTTAGGGGAACTGTTGTTTCAACTAAAATGAACAAAACTGTAACTGTTGTTGTTCAACGTAAGTTCTTACACCCTTTATACCGTAAACAAGTTATTTCTGATAAGAAATACCATGCTGCTGATCCAAAAGGATTATGTAGTTTAGGTGACGTAGTTAGAATTGTTGAAACTCGTCCAATTAGTAAAACTGTTTGCTATCGTGTGCAAACTGTTATTAGAAAGGCAAAATAATAAGAGAGGTAATAGTTATGATTCAATTTATGTCTCGTTTAAATGTTGCTGATAATACAGGTGCACGTAGTGTTGGAGTTATCAAAATCTTAGGTAACTCTAGACAACGTTATGCAACTGTTGGTGACATTGTTAAAGTAAGTGTAAAAGATGCAAGTCCAGATGGACAAATTAAAAAGGGTCAAATGTCTTTAGCTGTAATCGTTCGTGTTAGCAAGCAAGTAAAACGACAAAACGGTAATATTGTTAAATTCGATGACAATGCTTGTGTTCTTATTAGAGAAGATAAAACTCCTAAAGGAACTCGTATCTTTGGACCTGTTGCTAGAGAATTGCGTGATAAAGGATTTATGCGTATTATCTCTTTAGCACAAGAAGTATTATAAGGAGTCTGAATAAGTATGCAAAGAATTAAAAAAGGTGATCTTGTTCGTATTATTAGCGGTGATGAAGCTACAAAAGAAGGTGTAGTTCTTCAAGTTTTTCCTAAAAAACAAACCGCAATTGTTGAAGGATTAAACATTGTTAAAATTCACCAAAAACCTGATCAAAAAAACCAAAACAAAGGTGGCATCATTAGTAAAGAAGCACCAATCAAATTATCAAAACTTGCTTTGGTAGTTGTAAAAGCACCACAAGGTATTAGTAAAGTTTCTTACAAGATGAACAAAAATAACAAAAAAGTTCGTATTGCTAAGAAAACTAATACTGAAGTCATTGCTGGAAAGAAGAAATAGTTTATGAAAAAAACAAAAGTTTATTTAGATAAAATTGCTAAAAGTTTAACTGAACAATTCAAATATACAAACGTAATGCAAGTTCCACGACTTGAAAAAGTTTGTATTAATGCTGGTATTGGTGATGCTGCTAGTGATGCTAAGTTAATTGAACAAGCAGCTAAAGAGATTGAACAAATTACAGGTCAAAAACCAGTATTAACTAGAGCTAAAAAAGCAATTGCAACTTTCAAAGTTCGTGAAGGACAACCAATTGGTGTTAAAGTTACTTTACGTGGTGAAAAGATGTGAAACTTTGTTGAAAACTTAGTTAACATTGCTCTACCTCGTGTTCGTGACTTCAAAGGATTACCTGGTAACTCATTTGATAAACAAGGTAATTACACTATGGGAATTAAGGAACAAATTATTTTCACCGAAATTAACTTCGATGAAATTAAACGTGTTCGTGGATTCAATATCACATTCGTTACTTCAACTAATAACAAAGAAGAAACAAAAGCATTATTAAAAGCAATTGGTTTACCAATTGTTACGAAATAATTAGGAAAGGAATAATATGGCCAAAAAATCATTAATCGCAAAACAAAAAAGAGTACCTAAATACAGCACACGTAAATATAATCGTTGTGTACGTTGTGGAAGACCACATGCAGTAAATGGCAAGTTTGGTTTATGTCGTATTTGCATGAGAGAATTAGCATATAAAGGTGCTATTCCAGGATTAAAGAAATCATCTTGGTAAGGAAAAATAAGGAGAAATAAAAATGACTGATCCAATTTCAGATTTAGTAGTTCGTATTAAAAACGCTAATAAAGCACATATCCCAAGCATTAGTTTTAGTTCTTCAAGCTTGACTAGTTCAATTGCTGAAGTTTTAAAACAAGAAGGATATATTGAAAATTACAAAATTATTAGCCACAACAAAAAGAAAACTACAATCATCGACTTAAAATACAAAAACTTATTACCAGTAATTCACGGAATTAAACAAATTTCTAAACCTGGTTTAAGAGTTTATCAAGAATGCAAAAAACTTCCATACGTATTACATGGTTTAGGCACTGCAGTAATTTCAACATCAAAAGGCGTGATGACTGATAAAGAAGCACGTAAAAATAAAATTGGTGGTGAAGTATTAATTTACATTTGATAATGAGAGGAGAAAAATATGTCTAGAAAAGGTAATAAAGCATTAGATATTCCAGCTGGTGTAACAGTAACTGTTAACCAAAACAATGTAAATGTTGCTGGCCCTAAAGGAAAATTAGATATTCCTTTCCCACATGTAATTCATGTAAAAGTTGAAAATAATCAAGTAAGAGTAACACGTGATAACGAAGAAAAACAAACAAAAATGTACCACGGCACAATTAACTCATTAATCCACAATGCAATTATTGGAGTTACTGATGGTTACACAAAGAAACTTCACATTGAAGGTGTAGGATATAAAGCAAGTGTATCAGGAAACAAATTCAATTTAGCAATTGGTTTTTCTCATCCAGTAGTTTTACAAATTCCAGAAAACATTAAAGTTGTTTGTAAAACACCAACTGATGTAGAAATCACTGGTTTTGACAAAATTGTTGTTGGTGAATTTGCTGCTAACATTCGTGAAATTCGTAAACCTGAACCATACAATGGAAAAGGTATTATGTATGTTGGTGAACATATTATTCGTAAGGTTGGTAAGACAGCTGAAGGTACCAAGAAATAGGAGAAACGATAGATTATGAAACATATTAATTTTGATCGTAAAAAACAACGTAAGTTACGTCACAAGAGAACAACTAATACTTTAAAGCGTGCTGAAAACACACGTCCTAGATTAGTTGTAACAAAAACAGATCACCATATTTATGCACAAATAATTGATGATGCTACTTCTAAGGTTTTAGTTTCTAGCTCTACATTAACATTAAAACTTAAAGGTAATAATGTTGAAAATGCTAAGAAAGTTGGCAATGATATTGCTAAAAAAGCTAAAGATTTGAAAATTACAGCAATTGCATTCGACCGTGGTGGAAACAAATATCATGGTAGAGTTAAAGCTTTAGCTGATGCAGCAAGAGAAACTGGTTTAAAATTCTAAGAGGAGAATGATAATGGAAAATCAAAAAAATGTAAATGTTGAAAAACAAGTAGAAACTGCTAAACCAGCAGAGACTGCAGCTACTACAACAACAAACAAAAACCCTTTGAACAAAGATAACCATAGCAACCCTAAACGTGATTTCAAACGTCCTAAAAGCGGAAGAAGAAATAGTGTTGGTGACAACTTTGAAGAAAGAGTTGTTAAAACAAAACGTATTTCTAAAACTACTAAGGGTGGACGCAGAATGCGTTTCAGTGTTTTAGTTATCGTTGGTGATAAAGAAGGTAAAGTTGGTTATGGTATTGGTAAAGCTACCGAAGTTCCAAATGCAATTAAAAAAGCGGTAAAGAATGCTCGTAAGAACATTGCAAGAATTCCAATGACTAAGAAACATACAGTTTACCACGAAATTATCGGACACAAAGGAGCTACTAAGGTTTTAATTAAACCAGCTCATGAAGGTACTGGTATCATTGCAGGTGGTGTAATTCGTGATGTACTAGAATTAGCTGGATTCCACGATGTTTATACAAAGAACTTAGGTTCTAATACTGCATTAAACATGGTTATGGCAGTTGTTGATGGTTTAAGAAAACAATTAATTCCTCACAAAGTTAAAGAAGCTCGTGATATTCTTCCTAAGAAAGAAAAAGAAGCCACAGCAAAAAATAAGGAGGTTGTAGAAAATGGAACTAAATAATTTAACTTACACAAAAGGTGCACGTGGTCATAAACGTCGTACATACGGAAGAGGATTCTCTTCTGGTTTAGGAAAAACTTCTGGCCGTGGACAAAAAGGTCAACACTCTCGTAAATCTGGTAATGTTCGTATCGGATTTGAAGGTGGACAAACTCCAATCTACCGTAAGATTCCTAAAGTAGGATTTAATTCTTACAATTTTGCAACTGACTATTATGTAGTTTCTTTAGATCAAATTCAAGCTGCTAAACTTACAAATGTAAATCGTAAGACTTTAGTAGAAAAAGGTTTAATAGGTAAAAAACATTTGCCTATTAAATTAGTTGGTCCAAAAGACTACAAAAAAATTAAATTAGATGCTATTATTGTTGAAGTTGATGCTTTAACAAAATCAGTAGCCAAATATATTACTGATAATAAAGGCACAATTAAAACGAAAAAGTAATAATATAAAATAATATTAAATATGACAATGATTGAAAAGCCTTCTAATTTTAATGCTAATGACAATTACACCAGTCTAAAAGCGGCTCGTAAAGCCAATAAAAACTGGTTTAAATCGACAAAACAGTATTATTATAAACAATACAAAGTTCAAATTAAAGATCCTAGTTTGACTGCTGAACAGAGATCACACATTTTTGATCATTACCAACAAAACTTAGATGCTTGTCAAAGACAATATAAACAAAACAACACCAATATTAAATTTCATTTTGGTGATGTTAAGACTAAAGTTTCTAAGAACATACAACACAAAACATTAACTGCTAAGAAAACAGGAACAGGTTGAAAGCAATTTATTCAAATTATTAAAAATAAACAAGTTCTTGCTGGAATTGGATTTACTGTTTTCTTATTAGTTGTCTTCCATATTGGGTCAATAATTACTGTCCCTGGAATTTCTATTCCAGACCAATATACACAAAGTAGTGATTTTGCTGGAATGTTAAACTTGTTAGCTGGTGGAGGACTTACACATATGTCTTTCTTCGCTATTGGTGTCGGTCCGTATATTACAAGTCAAATTATCGTCCAATTATTATCAAGTGACTTGATTCCACCTTTGTCGCGATTATCAAAACAAGGTGAAAGAGGAAAGCGAAAGTTAGAGATAATTAACCGTGTATTAACATTGCCTTTCTGCTTTATACAAGCATACGCTGTTATGGCGCTAATTCTAAGTATGAATAACTCTACTCCTACTGGAGGGGCTTTCTCTATCTTTGGCAAGACATCAATGTCTGAATTATCGGGTGGAGAAATCTTCGGAATGATGATGATTCTAACTGGTGGTGCTTATGTTTCTATATTCTTTGGTGACATGATTACTAAGCGAGGAGTTGGTAATGGAATTACTGTTATCATCTTAGCTGGTATTTTATCAAACTTATTTGGTAACTTTAGTGCAGTATATCAAACAATAGCTAGCAAATTCAGTCAAACTGAATCAACTTACATGTTAGCTGTAGTATTAACATTCTTGATTTACATCTTATTCTACTTCCTTGTATTGCTGATTGTAACTTTCATCAATAGTGCAATTAGAAAAATTCCAATTCAACAAACAGGTGAAGGTTTAACTCACGATGTTAAAAACTTACCATATTTACCAATCAAGTTTAACTCTGCAGGAGTTATACCCGTCATCTTTGCAAGTAGTATTATGACAATCCCAAGTACTATTGCTCAATTCTTAAGCGAAGGTGATGCAAAGTGAGTAATTCAAGATTACTTCACTCTCGAGTCTTGGTCGGGTATGAGCTTGTACTTCATATTCATTATCTTGTTCACATTCTTCTACTCATATGTACAAATTAATCCTCAACAGTTACAAGAAAACTTTGAGAAGTCTGGAAAGTTTATTCCTGGAGTTAAATCAGGAGAGGATACAAGTAAGCACATTACTAAAGTATTAAGCCGTGTTAACTGGCTTGGTGGTCCATTCTTAGCAGTTATTGCTACTTTACCATATTTTGTATCTAAACTTTCTGGTATTCCTTCAGGTTTAGCACTTGGTGGAACTGGTATCATCATTATTGTAAGTGCTTCGATTGAAATTTGAAACTCAATCAAATCTGCCCTTACAAATACTGGATATGAGCAAACAAGGAAAACTATTCAAGCAAAATATTTTGATGATCAAAACAAAAACGATAATTCTGTGGAGGAATTATGATAAATAAAAAATTACCAAACATCATTTTTTTGGGTGTTCCCGGTAGTGGAAAAGGAACTATTGCTAAGCAACTTGTAGAAAAATATAATTATGTTCATTTCTCTACTGGTGAAATGTTTCGTGAAACAATGAATCTTGATTCACCACTAGCTGCTAAGATACGTCTATATATGCAACAAGGTAAACTTATTGATGATGATACCACTAACCACATGATTAAAGGTTATCTTGTTGAATCATTAGCAGCACAGAAACATTTTTTATTAGATGGTTATCCACGAACAATCAATCAAGCAGAATTCTTAAAAACTGTTTGTGACATTGATTTAGTCATTTATTTAGACATTAAAGAGAATGTTGCTATCAAACGAATAACTGGTAGAAGAAATTGTCCAGGTTGTGGCGAAATATACAACATTTTCTATAAAAAACCATGTCGTGATGGCATTTGTGATAAATGCAATTCAACTCTTGCTCAAAGAAAAGATGATAATGTTGAAACAGCAATAAGTCGTTTCAATACTTATAAGACACAAACAGCCCCACTAATAAACTACTACACCAAAACTAACAAGTTAGTAGCTATCAATGTTGGTGAAGAAGGTGTTGCTGATATTTTTACAAAAGTTTGTAAATTGATTGAGAATAAATAATGATTTTATTAAAGACACCAGAAGACATTGTTAAGATTAAAAAAGCCTGTGAAATTTGGAAGAAGGTTAGAACGGAATTACTAAATTTTGTTAAACCGGGTGTTAGTACTCGTGAATTAGACATAATTGCTCGAGACTTGATTATCAGATATCAAGGGACTCCTACATTTCATAAACTCTATGATTTTCCAGGTTATGTATGTATTAGTGTAAATGATGAACTGATTCACGGAATCGGTGGCGATTATAAATTAAAGCCAAATGACTTAATTACTTTTGATATTGGTGTAACCTATCAAGACCATGTGTGTGATTCTGCTTTCAGTATGATTACAACTCCAGGAGATAATCCTGATGCTGCAAAAATACTAAAAGCAACTTACAAAGCTTTAATGGAAACAATTAAAGAAATTAAACCCAATGTTCATTTAGGTGATGTATCAGCCAAAACATATGCAGTAGCACAAAGTGAAGGCTATGAAGTAATTAAGACATATGGGGGGCATGGATGTGGTAATGCCCCTCACGAAGATCCCATAATCCTAAATTATGGAAAACCACATACTGGTATTAAATTAGTACCAAACATGGTTCTATGCATAGAACCAATGTTAATGACTGATTCGGATGAATACTATGTAAAATCCAACGGCTGAACTATCGTTTCTAAGAATCATAAATTAACATGTCATTATGAACACATGGTTTTAGTGACTAGTGATGGATTTGAGATTTTAACACAAACTAATGTTGAAATGGCAGATAAATTGCTAAAATATTAATGCATATTTTTAAAAAAGGAGAAATTAAAAAACAAGTTTAACAAAATATGGCAAACGATAATATTCAAATGTCAGGTGTAGTTACCGAAACAATAAACGGTAGTACTTACAAGGTAAGATTAGAAAATAATATCGAAATTACCGCCCACGTATCTGGTAAAATGCGTCTTCACAAAATTCAGATTTTACAAGGTGATACTGTTACAGTTGAGTTGAGTCCATATGACTTAACATGTGGTAGAATAACATACCGTCAAAAGTAGACTAACTATTTTGTTGGACTAAGAAAAGAGAAAAAATATGAAAGTAAGATCTTCAGTAAAACCAATCTGCAAAGATTGTAAAGTTATTAAAAGGAACGGAGTTGTGATGGTGATTTGCAAAAATCCTAAGCACAAACAACGTCAAGGATAATAAACTATGGCTCGTATACTAGGTGTAGATATTCCTAACGGAAAGAAAATTAAGGTATCACTTACCTATATTTATGGTATTGGTGATTCACGTGCTTTAGAAATTTGTTCTAAAGCAAAAGTTGATCCAGAAAAGAAAACTGCTGATTTAACAGAAACAGAATTAGCAGCTATTCGTGAAGTTGGTATCAAATACACTCTTGAAGGAGATTTACGTAGAGATGTTGCTATGAACATCAAGCGTCTTCAAGAAATTAATTGTTACAAAGGTATTCGTCACCGTAAGAGTTTACCAGTAAGAGGACAAAGAACAAAGTCTAATGCTCGTACTCGTAAAGGTCCACGTAAAACAATTGCTAACAAGAAAGTTGAAACTAAATAATAGGAAAGGAAGTTTATGGCACAACAAAATACAAAAAGTGATTCAAAAGTTTCAAAAGCAAAAGCTAAAAAAAAACGTAAACTTGCTGATGTTAATGGGGCAGCTCATATTCACTCGACAGTGAATAACACTATTGTAACTATTACTGATTTAAATGGTAATGCTATTACATGATCAAGTGCTGGTGCAATTGGATATAAAGGTTCAAAGAAATCAACTCCATATGCAGCAGGACTAGCAGCTACTCAAGCTGCTAAAGCTGCAATGCTTTTAGGTTTAAAGACTGTAAAAGTATATGTAAATGGTACAGGACAAGGTAAAGAAACAGCTATTCGTTCATTAGCCTCTGCTGGATTAAAGATTACTGAATTAAATGATGTAACTCCACTTCCACACAATGGTTGTCACCCACCAAAGAAACCTCGTTAATAAAGGAGAAAAAATATAAATGAAAAAGTTTTTAAGATACGAAATTAATCCAAAAATCGATGAAAAAAATCCTCAACAAGCAAAATTTGTAATTACCCCATTAGAAAAAGGAATGGGTAATACATTAGGTAATGCATTACGCAGGACTTTATTATTTGATATTCCTGGTTCTTCTATTTTTGCAATCAAAATTAATAATGCAACACATGAGTTTCAAGCTTTAGATGGCATTAAAGAAGATGTCACTCAAATCATTTTAAACCTTAAAGGTTTAGTTGTTAAAATTGATGACAACGCTTTTAGTGACAATGATTTAGAAACTACCCACATTGAACAATGACCAGTAATGGAAATTGAAACAACTGGTAAAAAAGTAGTGACTGCTAGCGATATCAAGGTTCCAGCTGGATTTGAAGTTATTAACAAAGATTTATACATTTGTGAATTAACTTCACCAAAATCAAAATTAGATTTAAAGATTTATGCAACTAGAGGTTATGGATTCACAACTTTTAGTGTAAACCATGAAAAAGTTAATGCATTATCAATTATTGCAACTGACTCTAACTTTTCACCAATTGTTAGTGTTAACTACTACGTTAACGAAAAGAGAATTTCTAAGCATGAAGTTGGTGATGAATTAACAATTGAATTGAGCACTAATGGTGCAATTAGTCCATCAGATGCAATGGCATATGCTGCTAAAGTATTATCGGAACACTTACAACCAATTATCAACATCAATGAAAGAATTAATGAAATTAAGTTGATGGTTGAAGAACGTCAAAACAAAGAAAACCAAACAGCTTCAATTGCAATTGAAGATATGAATTTATCTGTTCGTTCATTCAACTGCTTAAAGCGTGCTGGAATTCAAACAGTTCAACAATTAATTGATAAACCTCGTTCTGAAGTTGAAAGAATTAAAAATTTAGGTAGAAAATCACTACGTGAAATTCAAAAGAAACTTCTTGAATATGGTTTCACTTTTAAAGAAGAAACTAGAAAATCTGATGATTTAGATTTATCTGAAGAAAACATTTAATTAGAAAGATTTTAATATGTCATTTATAAACAAAAAAGGTAAAACTTCTAGTTGAAGAAAAATGGTAATTCGTCAACAAGTTAGTGATGTAATTGCATATGGTCAAATTAAGACTACAATTACAAAAGCTAAGGAAACCCAAAAACACGTTGATACTATTATTACTTTAGCAAAAGACAACACATTAGCTAGTGATCGCAAAATGCATAGCATTTTCTTAAAAACTGCAACCATGGATGTTGATCAATTAGTTAAAAAAGCTCACACAATCGCTAAAAAGTACGAAAACCGTAAAGGTGGATATACAAGAGTAGTTCGTATTGATGAGCGTGATGGTGACAATACAACAGTTGCTGTACTTCAACTTGTTTAATTACTACTAACACAACAAAATTATTATTCTCATATTGTCCTTATGTTCTCATGGGTATATGAGAATTTTATATTTATCAATATAAATTAAAGTTCTATTTATCTCCAAAACTAAACATAATATATATATAATTATTCCACTATGAGTAGAAAAGATCAAATAACTGGTCGTGGTCAAATGGCAGGTAATTCAAGATCACATGCACTAAATCATTCACGTAGAACGTGAAAAGTTAATTTACAACCAGTAAAAGTAAAAACTGGAAAAAATTCTTCAAAACGTGTAATGGTTAGTACAAAGACCATGAAAACATTAAGAAAACAAAATAAATTAGCTTAATTTGTTTTTAATTATCGAATTGTGATTTTGGTTTGAATGACCAGAATCACTTTTTATTTAGCCAACTTTAATCATCTATAAGTTAAATAGATTGAGCGGCAATATATTTATATGTATAATTAATACGAAATAGTTGCCGTCTTAGCTCAATCTGGCAGAGCAACTGACTTGTAATCAGTAGGTTGTTGGTTCAATTCCAATAGACGGCACCATAAAAATGAACTGCAAACCGCAGTTCATTTTTTATTTCAAATTCAGTCAGCAAAATAAAAAGCTATTTTCTAAAATCTTCTCATTTCTTATTTCTTAAAATTTGAATCTCTTGTTTATAATAAGGCTTGCCATTAAATCATGGAGTTTCAAGTATTTTTGGAATAGAAGTTAATTTTGGATGATATACAACTTTTAGAATATTATCAAAACCTAAAGTTCCATAACCAATATTTTCATGTCGATCTTTATGTGCATTAATTGGGTTTTTAGAATCATTTAAATGGACAACTTTTAATTTATCAATACCGATGATTTTATTGAATTCATCAATTATTTCATCAAAATTTTCAATTTGATAGCCACTGTCATTTATATGGCATGTATCTAAACAAACGCCAATATTTTTTGGATAATTTACTTTATCGATAATTGATTTTAATTCGTTAAAATTTTTGCCAATTTCTGTTCCTTTTCCACTCATAGTTTCCAAACAAATTACTACATCAGTTTTACCAATTTTTTGAAAAACTTCATTAATTCGATTGGCAATGTTTTTTATTCCTTCTTCAACACTACAATTTGTAGCGTTGCCTGGGTGTAAAACAAAATATTTAGCGCCAATTTCCAAAGTCCTTTTTATTTCTTGAACTAAAAAATCTACGACAAATTTGCGCTTTGTGCGATCAGCATTCGCAAGGTTAAGAATATAAGGAGCATGGACAATTACATTTTCAATTGATATGTTATTTTGTTCCGCAATTTTTCTAAATTCAGAAATTTTTAAATTTTGAATTTGAGTTCTTGTTGTAGATTGAGGTGCTCCTGTATAAATCATAAAAGAGTTTGCATTATATTCCAATGCTTCTTTTATACTCCCAACTAGATATTCAGGTGCTTTCATGCTAACATGTGAGCCAATATGCAAATCATTTATTATTTCCATAAATAAAGTATATAACATAAATTATAAATATAATTATAAATATACTATGTTGTCATTTCTATCCGGTGAAGCAACAAATGAACCACTAATGACAGGACCACAAGTAGCTCTTACTTTTGTGTGTTTTGTTGCTTTGGTTTTTTTAATTTCATTAATTAAAAAAATCTATTACCGATATCGTTGACATCGTAGATTTTACATAGTGCCTCGTATTAGAATCAAAGGTATTACCAATGTGGCAATTACAAT
>Ga0256407_10003322_pt1 | contig 28790 bp, 22 predicted proteins | sample RumenRJG_04DNA_FD_193489 | JGI IMG/M metagenome (GOLD analysis project Ga0256407, IMG submission 193489) | Bovine rumen microbial communities from Lethbridge, Alberta, Canada - RJG_04 | ecosystem: Host-associated > Mammals > Digestive system > Stomach > Rumen | place: Canada: Alberta...
GAAAATATTATTAATACAATAGCAGAAGAAAATTTTTACGATTTAGAAAATCAAATAATTGATTTTTCAAAAAATGAAGGTGAAAAATTTATAATTAAATATTCTCAAATGGAAGATACTCATAGAAAAGAACAAGATTTTGCAATAATGAGAAATACTTCACTTAAATATACAACAAAATCATCTTTTTCTTCTTTTTCATCACCAACAAAAAAAAGAAGAAGTACAAATTTATCATCATTAATATCACCATCAATAGTAGCAAGTATGTATGATCAAATGAGTAAAATTGATAAATGTGATTTTAATATTTTTGAAGTAGATAAAATTTTAGGTAAAAAAACAGTAATTTATATAGCAAGTGAAATATTAGGAAAATTTCCCTTTGTTGAAAATGGTGAAATTCCATCTGATATTTTTAAAAATTTTATAACACAAATAGTAGAACATTATGATAGAGTAAAAGCAATTTATCATAATGATTTGCATGCAGGTGATGTAATGCAAACTTCATATACGATATTTACACAAGGTAATATGAAAAAAAAAATGAAATTAACTGACTTAGATATTTTTGCTATGTTAGTTGGTGCTTTATGTCATGATTATAAACATCCTGGAACAAATAATATATATCAAATTAATACTAGGTCAAAATATGCTATGAGATATAATGATACTTCTGTTTTAGAAATGTATCATATTGCACAAGCATTTAAAGAATTACAACTTGAAGAATTTAATATTTTTAGAAATTTTGCTCCTGAAGAATATAGAATTTGTAGAAGAAGAATGATTGATGGTGTTTTAACAACTGATATGGCTAATCATGTTAAAGTTTTAAATACAATGAAAACAATGTCTGAAAGTTATAATATTAAAAAAGGGAATAATTTTGAGAAAATATTCCAAGATACAGAAAATAATAAAGGACTTGCTAAATTATTTGACACACAACAAAATATGTTAAATATGATTATTCATACTTCTGATATTTCTAATCCAGGAAAACCAGATAAAATTTCAGCTGAATGGACAAAAAGAGTTTATGGAGAATTTTTTGTACAAGGTGATTTAGAAAAACAACAAAATATACCAATATCTAATTTTTGTGATAGAAATACTACAAATATTAATAAAGCTATGATTGGTTTTATTTCATTTGTAGTTGGTCCTACTATTGATACATTAACTAATTTAATTCCTGAAGTATATGATTATACTGAATATTGTAGAGGAAATTTAAGAAAACATAAAATTGGTGCTAAGAATGATGATAGGAAAGCTGAAGCTGAAAAAAAGAAAAAAGAGTTAATAGAAAAAAAAAGAAGTGGTGAAAATAAATAATAAGATTGGAATAATTATTTTTGGATAATTTATGTAAATTTCTATTTTATAAATAAATAAAAATAATTATTTTTAAACCATATAATAAGTGAATATTTTTATTTAATTATATATTCTTTTATTAAATGTATTTTAAATTATAATGAATGACTCAATAAGGAAAATTCAATTATCTAAATTAAGGGAAAATATTTTTAAACCAAATAGAAAATTATTAAATATAAGGAAAAAATTACACATTAGTAAAGAAAAATCACTTCCTAAATTGAATTATTATAATAAATCTTTGAGTTCATTAAATAATTCAAAATTAAAAAAAAAATTAAAAGTTAATATAAATAATACGACATCAAATTTTTATAATTATACATCAAATTCTGTAAATAATTCTTTTGATTCAAATAAATCAAGTTCTCAAAGTTCAAAAAGTAATAAATTAAATATAAGTAAAAATAATGATTCAAATAATACAAATGATTTTCTAGAAAAAATTCAAATTAAAGAATCCAATGAAGATGAAAATAAACAAATGAAAAAAATTGATTTAAACAATTCATTAAATAATCATATGAAAAAAAATCATACTTTGTCAGAGTCATATAATAAGAAAGATAATCATAATATTTTAATAAATATATCAACAATATATAATAAAAATCATTCAATAAAACATAATAAGGAGAATGAGTCTTTTAAAAATAAAAATAATAATAATAATAATAATAATGAAATAATAATATTAAAGCAAAAAATATCAGAATTATTAGAAAAAAATAGTAATTTATTAATTGAAAATGAAAAATTAAAAAATAATAGTTTAAATTTGGAAAATCAAGTCAAAACTTTAAAAAAATACATAATTGATAATAAATTAGATGAAGTTCATAAATACCAAAAAGAATTAAATATATATAAGGAAAGATTAAATCAAGCTAATTTAATAATAAATGATTTAAAGAAAGAAAATGAAAAAATAAAATGTGTACCTACAAATAATTTTGGTAAATCATTTAGTTTTAAAGGAAATGATGAGCATCTATCTAATAATAAAAAAAATCTAGAAAATAAAGAAGAATATTCAAAGAAAAAAACTAATAATTCACGTAATCAAAAATTTCAAAAAAATTCAAAACTTAAAAAAGAATATACATTTGATATAGATCCAAATAATATATAATATTCTTGATATCTAGTATTAAAAAATTGATTTGTAATAATAAAGTTTTAAAAAAATATAAAAGTATCTTATAATATAATATTAAATAAATTACTATATATATAAATAAAAAATAATACAATTTAAATCAAACAAAAATTAAAAAAAATAAAAAAATTAAAATAATCAAAATAAAAAAAATATGATTTCAGATTCAAATATAGATCATAACAATTCAAATCTCATTTCAAACTCAAACATGGGAAAAAATGATGAAGAATCTTTAATAAGTAATTCAACATCAGGAATACCAAATAGAACTTCTTTAAATTCTGAAGACCAAAAAAAAATAGATGATTTCATAGAAAAAAAAACAAAAGTAGATGAAAAAGACTTAATAAACTTTGAAGAAGTATCAATTCGTAGAACATTATTTTTTCGTTTATACGTAACAGGAACAATCGAATATGGTAACTTTGTAAATTTTGGTGATTCAATGGGAACATCACCAATAAAAGTAAAAAGTTCATTTGTATTTGGGAAAGATTGGGATAAAGAAGATGGTAATATATCAGAAGAATCTCAATTTTCATTTAAAGGTGATGGAACATATAATTATTATTCATTTAATAATCAATTTGAAATTAGTTTTAGAAGTACAAATCCTTTTGGTTGGCCTCAATTATATTTAGCTTGTTGTTCTATTGATAATGATGGTAATGAATTAGTAGAAGGTTATGGTTGTGTTCATGTTCCTACTAATACTGGAAGACATGAAAGAAAAGTTCATATTTTTTCTCCTTTAAAAGAAAGTAGTTGGCTTGATATTTTAATTAATAATAATAAGAAAAAAAGAAATGAGGTTGTTAGTGCTCCTGATGTTATTTGCTCTGGAGAAGGAAGAGAAATTTCTAGAGTTAGATGTGATGGATGGATTAAGGTAATTTTTCAAATTTCTTTTAGAGATATGGATAAGTTTGGATTGAGTGTTGATTAGGTTTTATTGTTTTTTTTTTAATTTATTTTTTTATTATTTTAAATCATTTTTAAATGATTTTTACCAAAAAAAAATAAGGTAAATCAATATTTAATCTATTCATCTTATAAAAAATAAAAAAAAATATTTTTATATATTATTGATTTAAATATATGATTCTTAAAAATGTATTATTTAATAAAAGAAACCAAGTAATTTTCCACCAACATGTTTTCTTCTAGCTTTATCTTGATCAATAATCCCAATATTAGTAGTTAAAACAATATAACCAAATTGTCTAGAAGGAAGTAAATTAGCAATCCATTTTTCATATTCATTAACACCAATATCAAATCTAGGTGAAATAACACCACATTTATTAATTCTTCCTAATAATTCAATAACAACTTTTCCTCCTCTTCTATCATCAACTACTTCAAAGTCTCCTATATAATTTCTTTTTTGCATTAATTTAAGAAATCTAATTATAACTTTTGAACTTGGTCTTATTAAAACTTGTCTTTTTCCTGCTCTTTCAGCATTTAAAATTGTTTTTAAGGCATCTGCTAAAACTGAAATAAGAACCATTTTTGAATTAAATAATTCATTATTGGATATAATGGAAAAATAATTTAATTTAATTAATTAATATTATTTGTTTTTTAAATCTTTAATTTTTATTTTTTTTCTGTTTTTTTTAAATTTTAAAATGTCTAAATTAGATTTGAGTTCAAGAAATATTTCAGATAATGATCAAATTTTTTTTAAAATTAATAATCCTGAAAATTTCCTTTTTGTTGATTTATCAAAAAATAATTTAACATCACTTCCAAATGATTTATCTATATTTCAAAACTTACAAAATTTAGATTTAAGTGATAATCCTTTTATAAATTATCAAAATGTTGGTTTGGCTTTATCAACAATTCCAAATTTAGAAATATTAAAAATTGATTTAAGTACACAAGAAAATGCATATTTTATTTTATCACAATTACCAAATTTAAAATATTTAAATGATAAACCTGTAAAAGAAGAAGAAAAAAGTCCAATAGATATCAATGATAAAGAAGCTGACAGTTCTTCATTAAAAAATGAAATTCCAAATTTTAATTCTATAACTCAAAGAATAACAAATAAATTAAATCAAAAAAAACAATCTACTGATTTATTTTATTCTGAATTTCAAAAAGTTTTAAAAGGACAAATTGAAAAAATAAATAATCTTGATGAAAATGTACCTAATTATATTTATACTGCATATGTATATCAAGCTAAACTTGAAATTTATTATTATCTTCAGAATAAATGTATTAATTTGATAAATGGTAAAATTGATTTTGATGTAATTAATATATTAAAAGATATTAATAATTTTATTAAAAATAATTATAATGATACTATTGGGTTAATACAAAAAATAGGACCAAAATTTGAAGAAATAATTATTGGATATCAAAATTCTTTAAAAGAAAAAGATGAACAAATAGAAGAATTAAATAATAATTTAGGACAAATTCAATTTGAATTAAATAATAAAGATAATTATACAAATCAAATATTAGAAGAGAATAAAATATTAAAAGATAGATGTTCTGAATTAAGAGATAATCAAAATCCTACAAATTATTTAGTAAATAATAATACAAATAATAATAAAAATAGATATATAAATAAAAATCAAACATTAAATACTTTTTCATCAAATCCAAATTATCAACCTGTAAATAATAAAGAAACAAATTTACTAATAAAAAATCTTCAAGAAGAAAAAACATCAAAAAGTCCAAAAAATTTAAATACAAAAAAATATATTTCAAAAGGTAATAGTCAAGGAAAAATAAAAAAGAACCCACTTGAAAATATACAAAAAGAAATGACACCAACAATTTCTTATCAACCAAGTACTTCAAATTTATCTCAAGCAAATAATCAAAAAGATAATAAAATAATGGTAGGTCCAATTAATAAAAGAACTTTAACTTTAAAAAGTCTTTTAGAAATGATTAATGAAATATATAATAGTAAATTTCAAAGAGATAAACAATTAACTTCTTCTCATTTACCAAAAGAAACTTTAGAACAACATATGTATTCTTATTTTAATAAAAAATATGGATTAAAAAATTTAATTATTGAATATGCTTCTGCTATTATTAATGGAATTAAAAAATTTTCTAAAGAAAATAGTGAAGTTTGTTTATTTGGAAAAATATTAAGAAATGAATTAGAAGAAGAAGAAATATTAATTGTATCAAAATTAAAAACTGCAATTTCTCAATTTTTAACCTTGTATTTCCAAAATAAATTTCCTTTAAAAAATAAAGGAGATATTGATCAAATGGTAAATAAAGCAAAATTATCTTCTTTAACTGAAGAACAATGGTCAAATATTATAAATTATATTTTTGCATCAAATGAAAATGATTTAATAAATCTAAATGAAAAAATTCAAAATTACATAGTTAAAAATAATATACAAGATAATTCAATTTCATATCAAAAATTTATTCAATTAGTAATAGATTTTCAAATAAGAGTAAGAGAAAATTATTTAAAAAATTTTAATGATATATTTAAACAAGTTGATTTAGATAGAAATGGAATATTATCAGATAATGAATTTGTTAAATTAATAGAAATGTTAAATATATTTCAAAATCAAGAAGAATTTGAAAATCAAATTCAAAATATGATGAGTCAATTAGATCCTTTTCAAAGTAAAATTTATATTTACAGTGATATTGTAAATGTTTTAAGTAAAGAAATGATTGAAGAACAAGAACCTGAAACAAATGAAATTATCCAAATGAGTATTCTTGATAGAATTTCTATTCAAGGTGAGATTTAAATAATTTTTTAATATTTCTAATATATTTTAGTTTTTTTTAATTTGAAAAAATAATTTTTATATTAAGTAAATATTTTAAATGAAAAAAAAGAAATTAATTTAAAAAGAAATTTATAAATCATGAATTCAATATTAATCTTTTTAGAAAACAAGAAAATAATTTTTTAATATTTAATTTGAAATGTTTGCATATGAAATATATTTTTAATTATTTTTCAAATCTAATGTAGAAAATTGTAAACATCAAATTAAAAAACAATTATATAGTCAATCATATATAATTCATATATAAAATTTACATTAAACATTAATAAGAACATCAGATAGTATTTTATTTGGTAAAAAAATTATTAAAAACAAATAATAAAGATAGTTTTTCTGATGAAATTATAAATAATTATTATAAAAAAGTAATTGATTTAATAAATATTAAAAAGTTAAATAAAGTAAAAGTTTATCATAGAGATTATAAAAAAATTCAAGATATTGCTGGTTCAGTTGATGGTATGATTGAATTAGTTATTTTTATAATTGAATTTATAAATAATTTTTTTTATCATGATTTGAGAATTGTAAATGATTTAAATGATTTGATAGGTAAAAAAGAAAAAAATTAAATATAATCAATATAAAATAGATTCTAATAATATATCAGAATGTAAAAATATAAATCAAGTATTAAAATAATAATTTTTATTTTGATAATGGATTTCATCATTTTTAAAAAAAGTTAAAATGGGAAGATGATGATTTTTTTCCAAATTTCAGACATTATATGAAACAATAATTGTTTCTAATTATCAAGAAATTAATTATTATCAATTTATTGTGAATCATTTAAAATGTTTTAAAAAGAAAAAAGGATTGTATTTAGAACAAATATTAACATTAAAAAAAAGAATTTTGATTAAAGAAAGATTATTAAAAAATTATTGGAAGATTTAAAAATTAAGTCAGAAAAACAGAGTTTAAATTTTTTAAATGATATGTTAAAAAAAAGTATTTTTAATTCATTTTATTAAATATATTATCTACTATTAATTTATAAATAAAATTAACTGAATATTATATAAATAATGTTTAAATTATATTTTTTTCACTAAACTAAATATAAAATTCTTAAATTATTATTTTAATGTATATTCATAATTTACTAATATTTTGTTAAGTAATTCAACATTACAATAATCTAAATTTCTATTAAATAACCCTAAATGATTATATTACATTTTTTTCTTAAATAATACAAATTATTAGAATTAAAAAAAGGAAAATTGAAAATTTAATACTACTTATTCATCATTAATTTTTAATAATTGAATTGTAAATCTGATTTTTTTTATCATATTCAGAATTATAAATTTGATTAAAAGATTTAGATTTAATTTCTATGAATTCTTGATTAATATTTTTAATTTTCCAATGATTTTTTAATAGTCTTTCTTCACTTAATATTTTTTTTCTTAATAACAATATATTACCAAAATATTTATATTTTTTCTTTAAGATACAACTTATATAATTCAACATAAATTCTCCCCAAGAAAATTTTTGAAAATTTTGAGTCATTTTTCTGTCAAATTTATTTTTTATTTCAGGTGTTTGTATTTCGTTATTATCTTTTTTAAATTTTGATGAATTTCTTAATGGAGTCATAGTTTGTTTTTGTGTTCCTAATTTCATTATTTTTGGTTCAAAAATATAATTATTGAGACCTATCTTTGAATTTAATAATTTTAAACTTGATGAATTATTGATATTAATTTTACTAGTCCTAATTTTATCAACTTTTTTTTCAATCATTTTATTAAAATCATTTACTATTCTGAAATCATGATAAAAAAAATTATTTATAAATTCAATTATTAAAATAACTAATTCAATCATACCATCAACTGAACCAGCAATATCTTGAATTTTTTTATAATCTCTATGATAAACTTCTACTTTATTTAACATTTTTATTTCAATCATTGATAGAAATAAATCATAAAAATTATATTCATAATTACTTAATATATTATCTATATTATATGTTTTTAATATTTTTCTTTTATCAAAAATAATACCATCAGATGTTCTTACATAAGTTTGTCTTAAATTTATTTCATTTGTATAAATTAGATATGGATCATAATTAAATGATTTATTAGTTAATTCATATACAATAGGTTCTTTATAATTTTCAACATCAATATAATTTGTATAATAATTAAAATAATATGACATAATATAATTTTCTACTTTTCTTTTAATTGTTTTAAGCTCATAACATGAATTATTATTGTATAAAGAATTATTTTCACATTGTTTAAATATAATTTGATATTCTTTAAATTTTTCATTCTCTATATTATTTTCTAATAATGGAAAAGGAAAATTTTCATCTTCAACACTAATTATTTTATTTGTCTCATAATTATAATATTTAGATATACATAAACTATCATTAAAATATTTTTTTATAGTTGAATATTTTGTTGCATTTAACTTTTTAAGATTTAAATTTTTACATCTTTCATATTTCCAATGAGAAACATTATATTCTGAATGCTCTTTAAAAATAAAGGAATTGAAAGAATTTTTATTTATACCAATAACTGAAAATACTTTTTCATCAAAAACATCTTTTTTTGTATATTCATCTAAAAATGATATATAATGAAAAAAAAAATTATGAGACAGTTTAATTGTACCTACATCTTTTATATTCATTATAAAATAAAATGAATTTGGATTCATTTTAAATATAAAATCAAAAGAAATAAATATACAAATATATAATACAAGAATAATAAGAATTATTGAAATTAAACCACTGAAAATTGAACTATGTCTTGTTTCTCCTTTATAATATAAAGTAATTAAAGGTGAAATAAAATCAAAACTTCTAACTATCATTTTAATATAATTTTGAACTAAATAATTAAATAATAATTTTTCCTATATAAATATTTTTTCTTTTAAACAAATTTATGAAATAATAATTTATAAAAATATAAATTTAAATTATAAATAATTAATTATCATTTATAATTGATAATTTGTTTAAATGTTAAAAGTTATAGATTAAAATATGATATATTATCCTATTTTTATATCTTAATTTAATTTTATTTCCTAATTATATAAATTAATTTATTTAATTAAATTAAAATTAATTTTTGAAATGTCTGAAAATTCATCAAATAAGAAACATTTAAAAAAATCAAAAAAAAACAGTTTTAAAGAATTAGCTTTTAAATTTCCCATTGAAGGTTCTTTTAGTAAAGTAGAAATTCCTTTTGCATTTCAAAACAATTTAGATGAAAAAAATCCAGGAAATAAATTTCATTCATATATAAAAATAAAAGACACACCAACATTATATATTGATATTTCAAATAATTCAAATGTTGATAAATTATTATTATCATCTACAATTGAATCTCTTAAAGCATTAAATAGACAATTAGAAAATAAATTACAAGAATTAGAATCTAAAATTTCTTCTATTAAAAGTGGTAATGATAATATTAGAGAAGAAATTACAAAAAAAAAAGAAGAAATTAAAATGAATGAAAAAAAAATTTCTTATTTAAATATGACTATTAAACAAAGTGAAGATAATTCTAAAAAAATAATAAATGACATATCAAAAAAAAATGAAGTAAAAGAAAAATCATTAAATACTTTAAAAGAAAAATTTGAAAATGTAAATAAAGAATTAAAAGAAAATTCTACATTAAATAAAGAATTATATATAAATTCAATTTTAAAAGAAATAAATAAATATAACACTGACTATTTAAATAGTGAGGAATTTTTTTTAAAAAAATTTGAAAATAATTATTATGATGATAAATACATTCAAAATTGTTTACAAAAAGATTTATTAGACTTTAATGATTATGTAAAAGAAAAATTAAAATCAATAAATTTAAAAATAATAGATTTAATAAAATTAATACAAGATTCAGTAAATGAATCAATAGGAAAAGAATATGAAGTAAAATTATATGGATCTCATGAAACAAATTTATGTCTTCCTTGGTCAGATTTAGATGTAGTAATTTGTAAAAGAGATAACACAATTGGAAATTCATATACTCCATTATATGATTTATTTAAAAATTTACAGGATAAAAATTATTTTAAAACTATTAATTATATTGGTGCCACAACTGTTCCATTAATTAAAATAAAAACAAATGGAAATTTTGGTGTTGCTTCAATTGATATTTCACTTCAAGATAATAATCATTATGGTATTCAATGTGTTTCATTAGTTAAATTTTTAATTCAAAATTATCCTGTTTTAACTCCTATGGTTCTTGCTTTAAAACATATTTTGAAACAAGCAAATTTAAATGATCCATATAAAGTATATATTTATTTTTATTTAATTTTTTTTTATAGGGTGGTTTAAGTTCATATGGTTTAATATTACTTATTGTTAATTTTTTAAAAATTCAATTAAAAAATGGAAAAAATATACAAATTGAAAATGGAAATTTAGGAAGATTATTTTATGAATTTTTAAGATATTATGGAATGGAATTTAATCCCAATAATACTATTATTGATACAAGTGATAAATTAGAATCAATGCCTTTTTTTGATAGAAATTTATATGTAATTATTATTTTTAATTTATTTTAGTTTTCACAACAAAGTGATTTAATAATTATTGATCCTTTAAATCCAAATAATAATGTTGGAAAAAATACTCGACAATTTAATAATATTAAATTAGCTTTTATGATTGGATTTATTGTATCAAAAGAAGAATGTGAATGTGGATGTCATTTTCAGTCACAAAATTCAATTGATGCTCAAAATATAGAACATTGTATATTAAAGAGAATATTTAATGGAGTTAAAAGATATGGTTCTGATATTTCTTATTAAATTCAAATTATAATGTATAATAAAAAAATATTTTAAAAGTTAGTAATTAATTTTATAAATTATTCTAATTTTTTATAATTATTAAAATTAAAAATAAATGAATTTTAATTAAAAAATAGTTATTAAAATAGATAAAAAAATAGAAAATAAAATATAAATTATATTTATAATATAAATTAATATATATATATATATTTTTATATAAATTTGCGATTTCTTTTAAAATTTAAATAATTCTCTGTTTTTTTCACTATTTCATTTTGGATTTTATTATATATTTTATTCGAATTATTAATATTTTTTTTTCTTTTTTCAATCTCTTTATTATTTTTTTTAATATGATAATGATGATGATTATGATGTTTCTTATTTTTTTTTTTAATAATTATATTCAAAGATTCTAAATTCCCATTTATTTGATTATATAATTCATCAATAATATTTTCATCTAAATCTAAATCATAATTATTTTCATAAATATATTCAATTTTTGCTGGAATTGGTTCTTCATTAAATATATCTTCACTAAATGAATTGAAATCACTAAATGATTCAATTAAATTATCTACATTTTCTGAATTTATATTCTCATCATTTTCATAAAATTCTGAGATATAGAAAAAATCATTAATTTCATAATTTATTTGATTATTTGGATAATCTAATTCTTTTTCCATCTTTATTTTTTTTAATGATTATTTATTCATTAGATAATTATTTAAATATATAATTACAATGATAATTATTTTAAAAAAAAATAAAGAAAAATACTCTATTAAATAGAAAAATAAATGTCATTAAAAATATTCAATTTATAAATTAAGATTATTTTGAATCATAATTGCTTTTTATATTTTTATTATTAACTAATTTTTTGAATTTATCTATATCTCTTTTTATAGTTATTATAAAAATATAAATTTAAATTTTCAAATCAATAATAAAATTTATATGAAAAAAACGAAAGAACAAAATTATTATATACTTTAAGAACATTTTTATATTATTTGCTTTTTTTATAAAATAATTAATAAATAAAGCAGAATTTTAATAATTTTTTAATATAAATATATCAAGAATTATTTAATTTTTTAATAAATTTTTAAAAATTTTTTTTCATTTTTATATATCATCATCATTTTGAACTTTTTGATTTTGAAGATCTAAAGTCAGATGACATAAAGGGCAATATTTAATAGGTTTTTTGTAGATTTCACTTTCAAGACATTTATGTTTACATCTTTTACATTTATAATATCCTTTCATCATAATAGATTGTCCACTATAAACACAAGGAGAAAAATTACTACCACAAACTTTACAATTTATAGCATATTCACTTACTTGATTATCACATTTTTTATTAGGACATTTAACAAAAGTTTCATTATGATTTTTAGGTTCATTCATAACAAAAATATGAACAGCTAAATCTTTATATTTTTGCCTTTGAATTTTTGTTAATGTTGGTAAATTTTCTAAGGTAGAAAGTGCTTTTGAACAATCTTTATATGATTCATTTAAAAAAGCACATAATGATATTAATCTATAAACTTCTTTAGCTCCTAATTCTTTTTCATATAAAACTAATCTTAAAGCAGTTTTTAAAGCTTCTTTATGTTTTTGTTGATATAATTGTGATTGACATAACATATAAAAATGATAAGCTTCAGCACCTTTCCAAGGATTATTTAATGTTTTATCACTTACATTACTTAAATCACTTGTTATTAAAGTATCTAAAGTTGTAGTATTTTTCATAGTTTGTTGTGTTATATTAGTAATTTGAGCATCCATTAATCTTGTTTTAAAAGATTCCATTTCTAATGCTGCTACTACATAAATTTTTTTTAATGTTATTGGTGATGCATTTAGTTCTTTTAAATCTTCTGCAATTTTTATTAATATTTTTGCTGCTTCTGTATGTCTATGTGATTTACGATATAATTCTACTAAATCCATTTTTTTTCCTTTTTCCATTAAAATACTTCCAAATTTATTAACCAAACCTTCAATTTGGAAGAAATTATTTTTTTCTGCTAATTCTACTGCTAAATTCCATTTATTCATTAAAACACATGTATCAATTGCTTTTTTAACATCACCATATCGTAAATAACAATTAACTGCTTCATCACATAAACCATAAGTTTCAAATTTATCTCCCATAAATAATAAAAATTCATTTTGTTCTGGAATTTTTTCAATATAATTAGAAGCTTTATCAAATTCTTCAGTAGCAAACCATACATTAATTAATCCTTCAACATTATTAGCCTTTTTATAATATTCTTCTGCTTTATCATAATCTTTAGAATCCATATATTGATCAGCTAATTTAACATAAGCAACTTTCATATTATCTTCTTGTACAACTCCACTTTGATTCATTAATTCAATTACTTTATCCCATTGTCCTAATTTTAATCTCATTGATATTGATAAATCTTTTCTATCTGCATTATTATATATATCTTCTGCTTGATCATAGTCCATAAAAAATTGAGCTATTTCTGCTTTTCTTAAATTATCATCATCAATATTTTTTAATCTTTTTATAAAATCTAATCCCATATAATCATTCATATGTGTAAATGCTTTTTCTGCTGTTGCTGTATCAAAACTGTTTAATGCATGTTTTGCTAAAAGTTCCCATAATTTTCTATTTGGATTTTGCTCAACAAATTTATATATATCATCCATTGGCATTTTTGCTTTTATATGTTCTCTTAAATCTCTTAAATTTCTAGTTTCTATTTGAATTACTATATCATCTACTGAATAATTATTTTTATGAGGTTTAAACATTAAATCTTCCATTTTAACTGCTGTTATATTTAAATCTGAAAAATCTGCTAAATAACCATTACATGTTAATACTTCTTCTGGTTGGAAATTTTTAATAATATTTAATTTATTTTTTTCAAGGAATACAAAATTTAATTCATCTTTCTTTGAATCAGTATTTTTATCATCTGACCAAAGTACACTCCATACATCTTTTTTTTCAAACTCTAATTTTTCTCCCATATATTTTTTATTTTGTTTTTCTATATCCCAAATATATAAAATATTAAATTCATTTATTGTCCAAAGATATTGTCCTTGAGGACTTAATCCAATCTTAATCATTTTATCATCTAAATTATATTTTGTAATAGTTGTTAATGACATTAAATTATATTTAGATGCTTTTCCTGATTCACATGTTATAAATAAATAATTTTCAGTCAAACAAAGAGCACTTATTGGATCATTTGTTTTTCTAATTTGTTTAAATGTTTCATAGTTATATACATCATTCATATTTGGAATATCTTCAATAAAAAATGTTAATTCTCTCATCATTTTTTTAGTTAATAAATTAATTGAAATTTCTTGTCCTTGAATTATAATAGTTTTATCATCATTTTTACTTTTTTTTCTTTCATTTTCAATTCCTCTAAATTGCCATAAATAAACATAATGTCCATTTGAAACAACAGCATGAGTATTATTCAAAGCAATAAAAACAGGCTCAATATTAATAATTTTATTATCAATAGGAGAACCAATTGAATTAGATAAAATTAATAAATAATTAGATTCACTAACTTGAGCAGTAATTAAACAAAAAGGACTTTTAGCACATATATCAATCATATTTTTAACATATTTATAATTAATTTTACCAATTTTAATATCCCAAAATACAAGAGTATGATGATCAACTTCACTTAAATATGAATAAACTAAAGTATTAGAAAAAAAGCACCATTTATATTTTGGTTTAACTAACCCAAAATAAATTGTATTTTGAGTTTCTAATGCAATTTTAGTTCCATTAGCATCCCAACTAAAACATATAATAGGTTCAGGAGCTTTTAAAAGTTTAACAAATTCACCTTTACTAGTATAAAAAGAAATCCCACTTTTATTTTCTTCATCTCTAATCATACCACTAATAGCAAAAACATCACCCATTAAATTCCATTCAGCTTTAATAATATCAACTAAATTAGTTTTAATAATAAAAGGTTCTCTATCTTCTTCATTATCATATAAAGCAACAGTTCCATTTTTAAAAGCAAGCATTAAATGTTTTTTCAAAGTAATATTTCTATTATCATCAATAATATTAGCCCACCAAGTCATACTAGAAATTTCAACATTAAATAAACTTGGTTCAATAACTAATTCACCTAATTGTTGTCCAGTAGAACTTAAAATAATAATATTTGAATTTCTAGGTGCTAAAAGTATATTATTTCCATCAGGACTCCATTCTACAAGATATAATGAATTTCTGATATCATTTCCCCATGATCTATTACCTTCAACAGTACCAACAATTGCATGACCATCTTCATAAATAAAACAAAGTTGATGACCTTGTTTTGACCATTTTAAATCAGTTACATATGATTGTTCTCTATTATTTATCATTTCTGTTTCCCATTTGGAATTATTGAATATCCATACTATTATTACTCCACTTTTATCACATGTTGTTAGTTTGTTAAATGGATCATTCCATGTTATGATTGTTATTTCTGAAGTGTGGGATTCTAATGTTTGTTTGAAGTTTAATTGATTTTGAGATGTTACATCTAAATTTACTACTTGGACAAAACCGTTTGTTCCTCCTATTCCTATTTGATTTGTTACCTTGTTATGAGCTATTTTAGTTAGTTTGTCACTTTTCGTCACATTGACTTTTTTTATTAAGGTGCAGTACATTTTTATTTTTTAATATTTTTATTTATTTTTTTTTAAATCTACTAATATTTTTGAAAAAAAAGTATATTAAAGATTTAAAAAAATAATATTTTATATAAAAAAAGAATTAAATTAAAATTGAAAAAATTTTTTTAATTAAATTCATATTTTATAATATTATATACTCATCTATTTTATATTCATTTTTCATATTGTTTTTATTGAAAAGTTTGTACATTTTTTAATAACAATCTTTATATTAATTTTATATGTGAAATGAAATTTTACATTTTTATATTATTGTAAAAATTTATTTCATAATTTTATATCTTTATGAATTTTTTTATAAATTTATTAAATTATTTTATAAATTATGGGTTCAAGTAATGATAAAAAAGGAAAGAAAAAAGGTGATGATTATAAAGAAGATGCAGTACAATCTCTTATAAAATGGCATAATATTCAAGGAAAAAAAAAGAAAATGGAATTAACAAACCAAGATGTATATGATGTTATAACAGATTTAGCAGAAAATGTTAAATATTTTGCAGTATATGATGGTCATGGAGCAAAAGGAAGAGATGCAGCAGAAGGACTTAAAAAAGAAATTAGAAAAAAACTAACATCAGATAAAAAAAAAATAGCAAAATTTCATGATAGTTTCAAAGTAGAACAATATTTTAAAGAAGTATATAAAAACATCCAAAAAAAATTATCAAATTCAAATGATTTTGAATTAAGTGGAACATGTTCAATAAGTGTATTAATAGTAGATAATAAAATGTTTGCAATAAATGTAGGTGATTCAAGATGTGTGTTAGGTCAAAGAAAAGGAGGTGATGATAAAAAAGGAGGTGAAAAAATTGGAATAGAAATGTCAATTGATCAAAAACCAACAAGAGATGATGAAATGAAGAGAATTGTAGAAAAAGGAGGTGAAGTTTCTGAAAAAATCCCAGGTGCTCCTAGAGTATTTAGAAAAAATGATGATGTTCCTGGATTAGCTGTTGCTAGAAGTATTGGTGATATTGTTGCTCATGAAGTTGGTGTATCATGTGAACCTGAAGTATTTGAAAAAGAATTAGATAGTGATGATCATTTTATTGTGATTGGTAGTGATGGTATATGGGATGCTATGAGTTCTTGCGAAGTTGTTGGATTTATTTTTCAAAAAATGGAAAATGATAAAGAAAATTGTGCTAAATTATTAGCTGATGAATGTAGGAATAGATGGGAAATTCTTAATTTATTTAAACAAAAATATATTTTGGAAATTAATGCCAGTAAAGATGGGAATGATGGAGTAAAAGATAAAGGAGGACATAATAATGTTGTTGATATTGATGATATTACTTGTATTATTTGCTTTATTAATATTGAAAAAGATGATTATTAGAATAAATTTTTTTTATGTTGAAATATATAAATATTTCTTAAATATTTTTATTTCTTTTATAAATATTAAAAATCTTTTTAGGTTAAAAAATTATTTTTTGAACAATTAAATAATAAATTAATGGGATGTTCACATTCTACAGAAGTTGATGAAGTAAAAAGAAAACCTCTTCACGGAAAAGTAAACCAATTTTCAAATATAGATATAAGGAAAAATTTTGAATATGTTTATATATTGGGGAATGGGGCATTTGGTAAAGTTCGTTTATATAGAAATAAAGCAAATAAAAATTCATTATATGCAATAAAAACACTTAAAAAAGAAGGAATTCCTAATTATGAATTTAAACTTATTAAATCTGAGGTATCAATTCTAAGTGAATTAGACCATCCTAATATTGTAAAATATTTTGGAACATTTGAAGATGAGCATTATATTCATATAGTAATGGATTATTTAAAAGGAGATGATTTATATAAAATAATATCAGTAAAAGAATATACTGGTTTTGATGAAAAAGATATGTCAATTATAATTTATCAATTATTAAAAGCTTTAATTTTTATTCATTCAAAAAATATTGTTCATAGAGATATAAAACCAGAAAATATTTTATTTAGTAATAAAAGAGATTTTACATCTTTAAAATTAATTGATTTTGGTTTAGCAACAAACTCTTTAAAGGATACTAAAAGTGTAGGAACACCTTATTATATGTCACCAGAAATTATAAAAGGAAATTATAGTCCAAAAACTGATATGTGGTCAGTAGGTGTTATAATTCATTTAATGTTAACTGGAAAATTCCCTTTTGAAGTTCCAAAAGGAGGAAATTTATTTGATATTATAGAAAATACTGAATTTTCATTAAAATATTTAAATAAAGCAGAATGTTCTGAAGAAGCAAAAGATTTATTAAAAAAGATATTTGTTAAAGATGTTGAAAAAAGAATTTCAAGTACAGAATGCATTGAACATCCTTGGATTAAAAAATATTATATTAAAAAAGATTCTCATTTAGTTAATCAGGAAACTTTATCAACTTTAAAACAATTTGCAAAAAAAAGTGCATTACAAAAAGAAATATGTTTCTTTTTAGCAAAAATAGGAAATGAAAAAGAATTAATTCAATTAAAGCAATTATTTAATCAATTAGATACTGATAATACAGGAACTTTAGATCAAGATGAAATTGAAAAAGCTTTTAAAAAAATAGGAATTAATATTGAAGATGAAGATTTAAAAACAATATGGGAAGGATTAGATTTTCATAAAGATGGAGAAGTTAATTATACTGAATTTTTAGCAGCTATGGTTTCTTCATATTCATTTATGAAAGAAGAAAATTTATGGAGTGTTTTTAATTATATGAAAGAGAATAATAAAAATACAGATTATGTTTCTATTGATTCTGTATTAAATGCTGCTAGAAGTTTAAATTTAAATATTAATGAAGAAGCAGTAAAAAAAGGTTTTGATGGTTATAAAGCTGATAAAATTAGTTTTGAAGATTTTAAAAAAATAATGTGTTTTGAAGAAAATAAAAAATGAAAAAATAAATATTTTACTTAATGTAAATAAATTTTAATTTAACCATATATTAATATTAAAAATTAAATATTATTATTATAAAATATATTTAAAATTTTTATTAATTAAAATAATTAAAAAAATTAAAAATTAATGTACACAACCGAAGACTTTGCAGAACTTGACAAAACAAACTTTAAATCATACAAATTCCCAAACGGTAACATTTATTATGGTGAAACAGCATTAATGTCACCTTCTCAAACAATAGTAACAAATCCAGAAGAAATAACAGATGAAGAGGAAAAAAATGCATTAAAATTAGTAAGACATGGTAATGGAGTTCAATTATATAATGTTCAAGATACAAAATGTGATTGTAAATATGAAGGTTCATGGGAATTTGATAAAAAAAAAGGAAGAGGAACAGCATATTTTACTGATGGTAGTACTTATCAAGGTGAATTTGATGATGATTTATTTGAAGGTGCTGGAAAATTTGTTTGGAAAGCTGGTCATGTTTATATTGGAAATTGGAGAAAAGGAAAAATGGAAGGGACTGGAGAATTTAAACATAAAGATGGTCATATTTTACATGGACAATTTATTAATAATTATATGCTTGATAAGGAATTAAATATTTTTTTAGATCCTTTTTTACCTGTTGAAAAATTAGAAGTATTTAGAATTGACAATGTTAATTATCAAAAAGTTTTAGAAAAAGAAAGAATTGAAGAAGAAAAAAGATTAGAAGAAGAAAGAAAATTAGAAGAACAAAAGAAGTTAGAACAACAAAAATTAGATGAGGAAAAAAAAAATGAAGAAAATAATGAAGAAGAAAAAAAGGAAGAAGAGAAGAAAGAAGATAAAAATGTTGCTGATAAAAAAAAGTAATAAATATAAAAAAATTTTTTAATTTTTTTAAATTAAATTTATGATAATATAATTTCATTTTTTTTTATTAAAATTCCAGATATTACCAATAATATAAAATATAAAACAATTTTTTGTAATTGAGAGTATATCATAAATCATTTGTTTTCTAATATATTTTGAAAATAATTTATAAATAAAAAGTAAATAATATTTAGACTTATAATTTTCAAAAAGCATCCTTATTTGTTTTTGTTTAAATATTAGTTTATTTTGTTTTTCTATTGGAATAATATATATTTTTTGTTCTTCTGAACTATATTTTTGATTTTTCCATAAAAGGAATTCATTTATTTTTTGATTATTATAAAGTAAAAAATTATTTGTATTTAATAAAATTTGAAAATTTGTATTTAAAGACATTTTTTTCATAATAAAAATTTAAAAACAAATTGATATATATTAAAAATATAATTTTTAATTATTCTTTTTTCTCTATTTCAACAAAAACTCTTTTTTTAGAAAATTTTTCAATTTCTTTTTCAATTTGAGTTAATTTTCTTTCTAAATCTTCTTTTTTATCTTGAATAGATTTAGCTCTCTTAGTTATAGGCATTTTTTCTAATATATTTTCAAGTCCTTGTTTTGTTTTAATTAGCATATTTAAAGTTTTAACTCTTTCTTCTTCAGGAATTAACCTAGTTCCAGGAGGATAAGTAGCTTCTTCTTCTAATATTTTTTCATATTCTTTTCTTTTGATTTCATCTAATTCAAATTGTTTTATATATTCTGGAACTTTACCATAATTTTTATGAATAAATAATGAAGTATCATTATTTTTTAATTTATTTTTTTTTGGTATTTCTTTTATAATATCTATATTATTTTTTAAATAATTATTTTTTATTTTAGGAAGAATAATACCTGATTCAATAGGTAAATCCTCTTTTGGTTTAAATAAATAATTATTATCATAATTTATTGAATTATATTTTTTAGTTGAATTATAAGAATTTATATATTTATTTTTTTGTTTTAAATTATCAATATTATATAAAATATTAGAATCTGAATTTATTTTTAATTTTTTTTTATCATTTTTTTTTAATGCTTTTAATTTTTCTGCATAATATTGTTCAAATAAAGAAGAATTATTTCTTCTACCTAAAACATTATCTGGGTCATAATAAGGAGAAATATAATTTTTATTATTTGCTGGTGATAAAAAACCTTTTATTCTTATATGAGGTCTTCTTTTTTCTGACTCTCTTTTAACCCATTCTTCTGTATCAATTTTTAATTTTGAAGGAATATTTTCAAATTTTTTTAATTTATATAATTTTTCTTCATGTTTTTCCTCATCTTTTAATTGTTCAATATATAAATTTTTTTTATTTTTTTCTTGAGATTTTTGAATTAATGATAGATTTTTTAAATGAGCATCAAAACTCATTTTTTTAATTTCTTTTGGATATAAATATTTTTGAATTATTGATCTTTGACTTTTTGGATAATAATCTTTAAACATTTTTTTTAATTTATTAAATCAATTACTTAAAAATAAATGGGGATATAAAGATTTTTAATATTATTAAATTAAATCTTATTCATATAATTTATTATAAAAAATAAAAATATAAATGAAAACAGATGATATTACTAATAAATTTATTCCATTAATCAATAAATCTCAAAAAGAAAAGAATTTATATTTTTATTATGATAATTCGAATATATGTCAATATTATGGTCAATCAAATATTGAAAAATGTATTTTTCTTTTATTATTTCTATTGACATATACAACAACTATTCTTTATTATTATTCATTATTAATCAAAACAATTTTATTTTATTTCATAATTTTAACATTAATTGTTGATTTTATTTCTTTTATAATTTACTGTTATTTCTTATATAAATTAAAATCAGATGATATATTTGAAAAAATCCCAAATTTAATTATCAAATTAAATGATTTTTTAATTATTTTCAATTATATTTCAAAATCTTTAATTTTAGTAATTTCAAGTTTAACATTTACTAATTGGAATCTATTTATATTATTAATTGCTAAATATATTCTTGAAATATATTTTATATTTAATTCAATTAAAATATTTATGCTTTGCCCAGCAACAAGAACATTTCAAGAAAATTTTGAAAAAATAATATTTTATTTAAAATATTACATATTATGTTTTGATTTAGAACAAGACCAAATATCAGAAGAGTATACAAGAATAGAAGATATTGAGTCTTTTTATTAAAGTTATTAAAATAAATATTAATTTAATTATTTAATTTAACTCAATTGAAATATATAATAAAATTAATTTTATAAAATTAAAAAATGGCATCAACTTATGATATTATGAAAAGAATTCAAAAATATGATGGAGTAAATCTCTTTTTAGTTCTTGATAAAAATGGGAAAAAATTAAATCCTGAATTAGAAGATGATGAAAAAAAAAATGTACAAAATGTATTTGGAAATAATTATGAAAATATTCCCAATTTAGTAAACAAAGCAGTTTCATGTTGTAGAGATATTAATCCAGTTAATGAATTAACTTTTCTTCAAATATCATATTCTGGATATGAATTTTTAATTGCCCCCGATGATGATCAATGTGTTTTTGCTGCTTATCAAATTGAACAACCAAAACCAACAAAAAGATATTAAACTAAATATTTAAAGTTCAATTGTTAATTGAAAATTTTTAAAATTATTTTTTTTATAACTAATCAAAAAATTGTGATTTTCATATTACTATTTAATATTAAATTTAAAATTTTTTTAATTACCTTTATGACTGAATATAAACAAAATATAATATTAAATCTTAATTTTGATTATGATAAAATGGTGAAGTCAATTCAAAATGTTGTTTGTTTAGCTTATTTAATGAGAAAACAAAATAAATCATTAGTTAGATAACCTAAAATTTTAAAAGATAATATAAATGAAGAAGAAAATGAATGGAAGAACAAATTATTATATATAAGACTCAAATCAGTTTTAGTAACAGATTATTATACATATTTAGAATGGTTTGCTTAAAAAACTGAACCTTCATCTTTTGAATATTATAATACTACTCAATTTTTAAATATTCAAAATATATTAATCTCCCAATTAAATGTATAAATAAAGAAAAAAAAGAATACTCAATATTTATATAAATTTATCTATCAATATAAATAAAAATGAAATGGAGAAATTTCATATCAAGTATTTGTATTAATTTTTCTATTGAATTGATTTGGAATATTCTTTTAAATTTTAAATTAATTCATAAATAAGTCATTTTCTTAGTGATAAAATTGAGTACCAAGGGAAATTTTTACAAAAAAATCTATAATGTATTTTTAATAATAAATTAATGAAATTAATTGTTAATAAATATGTACTTAAATTAGGAGAAGGAAAAATAGAATTTTTCATTCAAAATATATTTGACCAAAAAATTGTATTAGTAGGAAAAGAAGAAAAATCTGTTTTTAAATATTTAATGAATATAAATATTTAATTTTAGAAAAAGAATATATGAATTTAAGTAATAAAAAAAGAGGTTTATTGAAAAAATTTAAATTAATTATTGACAATTTTATAAACCAAAAAGAAAATCAATTAATAAATAATTATATGAATAAAAGGAATTTTCTTTAAGTCATAATTTATATTAATTATAATTACATCATAATTATTTTATATATATAATTTAATCCTTTAAATTTAATTAGGATGAATTAATAGTTTAAATTTCTTATTTAGATAAATACAGTTTTTGAATATTATTATATTATCATTTATTAATAGAATAATCTAAAATTTTCTAATTATATTATAATTTTATAAGTTTTAAAATTCAAATAATTCTTCATTTAATTTATCAAGTCTATTCATTTTCCTTTTTTTATGTATTTTATTTTTTATATTCTCATATAAAACATTTTTATTTTCAATTTCTTTTTTTTTTTTATTAATATCCTTATTAATTTCATTAATTTCTTCATCAGTTAATGTATTATCATCTTCATTAATAATATTTAATTCAATTTCTTTTTTTCTACAAATTATACATGTTTTTTCTTTAACTAAGGGTAAACATTTTAAATGAAAAACATGTCTACAATTAAAAATAATTATATAATCTTTATCATTTTCATTAAAAGCAATATGACATTTATCACATATATTTTTAGTTATTATTGTGGCTTTATTTTTTATTTTAGAAAATTTCTTTTGTTGAAGATATATATTATTACCAATTAAATCTAAAAAACTTTCATAAAATTCAGATAATCTTGCATTTACTGAAAAAATTCTTGTTAAAATCCCTTTCAATTCTTTAAATTCTGCTTCTTGATAATTACTAGTTATATTATCTAAAATAGTTTTAATATCAACATAAAAACACATTTTTTTCAAATAAGACTCAATTTCATTTGAAAAAAATTCATATAAACTTATATAATATTCATTTTGTTTTTTTGATTTAATATCTTGCAAAAATGAATATAATTTATTTAAAAATAATAGCCAACATTCATAAGATTCATTAGATTCATCTTTTTTATAATCATTATCATCTTCATCACTATCAATTATATTTTCATCTGTTTCTTGCCTTATAATTATATTTTTATTATTTTGATTAAAATTATCTTTAATTTCTTCTTTATTATTTGGATTATAATAATATGAATTTTCACATATTAATGTTGCATTTGAAATATTTTTTTTTAATTCACCTAACAAAAAATAATGCAAATTATTATCTGTTCCTTTATTTCTTTTGATTTTTTGATAACAATAATCAATTTGATTAATTGCAATATTTAATGCATTGATATCTTCTCCTAATAATTGATATAAATAAATACTTGAATTTGTCAATTGATTTTCTAAACATAATTTTAAACATAATTTTACATCAATATACCTAGTATTATCCTTCAAAACATTTAAAACTTGCCTTCTATCAAATTTTATTAATAATTTAAAATATAAATAAAGTAAATCTCTATATTTCATTTTTACATAAGAGTTATCAATTATCTCTGATTCATCTTCTTTATATTTTTTTAATATTATTTCTAAATAAGATAATTGAATATTAGGTACTTTTCCTAAATAATTTAATACATCTTCAAGTTCATTATAATACCATTTATTAATTAAATTATGAATTTCTTTAATTGAGATCTCTGATAAATCTGATAATTTTTCTTTAACATAATTTTTAAATTGAATAAATAAATCAAAATTTTGTTTATATAAGTATGTTAAATTTGAATTAATAAAATTAAAGACATTATTTTTATATGTAGATTTTTTATTAATATATACATCTAAACAACTTTTATAATCATTATTTAATTTTAATAAATAAATTTTGATAGGAAGAAAATTACTTTTTAATATAGAAGCAGTTAGAATTGAAAGATATTTAGTTTTATTTTTTTCATCAAAATTTAATTTTTCAATTAAATAATTAATGAAATCAATTAATTCATTTCCTAAGTTTAAAAAATATTCATTGTCCTTATATAATAATTGAGTATGACAATTAAACCTATCTTGAAAAGTTATTTTTTCTTGATTAAAACAAAAAATAAAATTAAATGAATTAAAAAGTAAATCTGTATTTATATTAATTATTTTAGATATTCTAATAAAGAAAATATATTCATCATATTTTATTAAATTATTTTCAATTAAATCACATATTCCATATATTTTATAAATTAATTGATTTAATTCAATGTAGGATTGAAAAGTTTCATTTATAATTGAAATATTATTATATTTATTTATAATTTCTACGATTTCATTTTTTGGAATTGATGATATTAAATTGAAATTTTTTTCATAAGTAAAAAATTTAGTAAAAACTTCAAAAAAAGTATATGAATCAAAGTTAATTAAATTATTAATAACATCTTGTTTGATTATATATTTAAATATTTGAGGAATGATTAAACTATATTGTTCAGGTGGAATTTTTTCATATGTTGGATATAATTTTCCTTCTAAACAAAGATCAACATACCATAATAATTTATGTCCTATATATTCTTTAGATAATTCAAAAGTTTCTTTTTCATATTCATTAATTATATTACTATAAAAATTTTTTTGTGATGGAATAGTTTCTTTAATTTCTAATTCTTTTGCTCTTAAAAAATAATTAAATAATTGCTCTAAAGGATATATGAAATTTTCAAATCCACAATTATAAATGTAAATTATTGAATTGAAGAAATGATATTTGTTACATATTTCTTTTATTTTTTCATTTTTTTTTAGACAATCAATATTCAAATGATAAATCATATGTGAAAAATTGTACAATTTTATATATTTTTCTCCATCCTTTTCAAAATAAAAATTAATTATTGAATTTAATAAATCTTGAGATAAAATTTCCATTCTAAGTTTATTCTTTATAATAAATGGTTCAAGACTTTGAATAAAAATATCTATTAAACCTTTATTTTTATTTGAATCAATATCTTTAATTATATCATATAAATAATTAATGGTATGGAGACTTATACAAAACTCTATTATTATTGTTAAAAAATCTTTACTATTTTTATCTTTTATTTCAATTGATGTTGCTATTTCATATTCATAATTTTGACTATTTTCTACTTCTTCTTTTATATTTTCAATCAAATATTTATAAATATAATTGCCACATATCTTTCCATTATCTATTAATAATTTAGTTTTTTGTAAATAATTATATGGTAGATTTGAATATGTTAAAATTTTTTGATTTAGAATTTCTTTAAATATACAAAAAAATTTCATCCAATTACCTGAATTAGAATAATAATCAAGAGCTTCTTTCCATGATAATAATTTTATTTTTAAAATCCCTATATTTAGATTATTCATATTAGTTTCAATTTGTTTTTTTGAAATATTAATTGACAATTCTTCACTAAATGTTAAATTATTTTTGTTTTTATTTTTTACCAAAATATAAATATTATTTTGTTGATAAATTATAGGATTGAAATTTAATAAATTTCCTTCAAATAATTTATCCTTACTAATATAAATTTCATCTTCAATTTCACATATTTCACTGTATGAAGGAGTTATAATATTTCTATAAACATAATCAACATTTGTAATTTCCATTTCAACATTAAATTGTCTAGTATTCAAAAATTTAATATTTTTTTCTCTATCAGCAAAAAATAAAATTGAATTTGAAATAAACCCAATTCTATTAATAATATTATCATTTTTATAAAAACCCACTTTTTCGGGATTAATTAGATTTTTCTTATCACTCATAGAATAGATACTAATATCATCTTTCCAAGCAACAGCTAAAAGAATATGATTATTTAAATCTCCATCTTCATGAATATCAGGTAAATATCCACATCCAATACTTATATCAGGATTTTCTAAATATTCTATATCTATATTATTTTGTAATAAATCATCTGTATTAGTATGTAAATCAGGATTTTTAATTAATAATAATGTTTTATGTAAAAATGTTTGTTTATTTATTTTTATAATTTCTATTTGTTTAATATTACCTATAATTACTATATAAAAAGAATATTTTTCTTTATCATATATTAAATTAGATGCATAATTCTTCTCTTCTTCTTTTGAAAAATCTAAAGTTTCTAATAAAAAAGAAGGATATATATTATCACATATTGTAATTATACCATGTTTTGAAAAAATAAGTCCATTAGAAAAATATGAAATTTTAACTTTACCTTCAAAATCAGATGATAAAACAACTAATTCTTTTTGATTATATTTTAAAACTTTACAAGCAATAACAGGTAAATCATGAGATGAAGATATAATTCTTATTTTATTTCCATTTTCTTTTTCCCATAAAATAATAAAACTTGATGCATAACCAACAATTATATATTTATCATCATCAAAAAATGAAATACACATTACATCCTTATCTATTTCATTATATTTTTTATCATAATCATGTATATATGTTTTATTTTTATATCCTTTATCTGAAAAACTTTTAATTGAACCATCTTTACATCCTATATATATTATTTCATTTCGCACTTTTATACATGTAATTTCTTCTTTTTCTATTCTATCAGAAACTGATTTTAAATTGTTTTTTATATATATTTGATATTTAAAATTTGAACTATGATAATAATTAGATAAAAAGAATATGTTACTTGTGTCATATAAATTATTATTTTTATAATTTTGATATTCATAATTATTTATAAATTCTAAAATACTTTTTTGAATAATTTTCTTAGAATTTGATAAATTTACATTTTCTAATTTTTTTAAATGAGGAAATACATCATCAATAGATGGAGGTTTTTTAGGATCAGTAAATATTAAATTATTAGTTAATAAAGAATTAAAATCATTTAAGATATTTTTCAAATTTTCATCTTCAAAACATAAATTAACATTTATATTATAATTAATGCTATTTTTTTTTTCTTCTTCAATATTAAGATTAAATAACATTTCCTTTTTATTATTTAGTTTATATGAATTTGAGCTATGAAACTCTTTTAATAGTGCGTTTAATTGTTTATCTAACTTAAACTTTTTTATAAAATCATCATATGAATGATCATTTATTGTAGTTTCGTAAATTGATGAAAAAATATTTTTTTTCATTAAAATAATAAATTGAAAAATTTTATTTATTAATTTAAAAAATAAAAAAAAATTCAATTAAAAATTAAAGTATAAAGATAAAAATTATAGGATGGAAAAAAATTATTTTTTTAAGAAACACAAAAATAATATATTTTATATATTAAAATATTGATATATTATAGGCTTGTATATTAAGAAATAAATTTTTAATTTTTGAAAAGAATATGAAAAAATCAATTTTTTTATGCATGAGAAAATGAAAATAATAAATTTAAAATAATAGAAAAATATTAAAATATATAAATTAAAGAAAATAAATATTTTAATATAATGTATAAAAGAAAATCTAAATTAAATTAAATATAAAAAAATTAAAGGAAAAAGAAGATAAATAGTTTTAATTTATTATATAGTTAAAAT